>Ga0172367_10000135_pt1 | contig 110553 bp, 108 predicted proteins | sample Lak10m_FD_114542 | JGI IMG/M metagenome (GOLD analysis project Ga0172367, IMG submission 114542) | Freshwater microbial communities from Kabuno Bay, South-Kivu, Congo - kab_022012_10m | ecosystem: Environmental > Aquatic > Freshwater > Lake | place: Democratic Republic of the Congo... | reverse complement strand
AATTTAAAACAGTCTTTTTAGTTGGAATTGAAGAAGAATCACTACCTCACAAAAAAACAATCATCAACGGCGAAGATATTTCAGAAGAGCGAAGGCTTTGCTATGTAGGCATCACTCGTGCTCAAGAAAAACTAATCATGACATATTGTAAAAATCGAAAGCTTTATGGAAAGGAAACTCCCAGACATGTTTCAAGATTTTTGAATGACTTAAAAGATAAGAATCTTTTTATTGAGCAAGACAGAACTACTTTCTCCCATTTAACAGAAGAAGAAGCTACAGAATACAAAAAGAACTTCTTTTCAAATTTATTTGATGTTCTAGACGAAGACTAATTTTTAATAACCTTGCCATCATCATCATACTTTATTTCACTATATTTAATGACAACACTATGTTTGATTAAAAACTTACGAGTCAATTCCACATTAAGTATATCTACTTTCTTACATTCAACCAGATCTTTTAGTTTCAATTCGAGATCATCTAAAAATAAAAAATAGCTAAATTTTACCTTCTTATCATAAATATCAAGATTGGAGCCTACTTCTCCTTCACTTTGACAGCCTCTAGGACTAATAATGAGATTTCCGCATCCAGAAATAAAGAGACAAATTAAAGCCATAGACAAGAACTTCATTGCACTTCTCCACGCTTAGTATAGACTGAAATTTCGAAATCTTCAGGCATATAAAAACCTAAAGTTAAAAATGTATAAACTAAAGATTTCACCCCGTACTTTCTCTTATATTTTACCATTGAAGGATTATGTAAGTAGGAATCTTTAAATTCTTCACTCAAGTCAATTTTATAAACTTTTGGAAAAAGTCCCCAAAAATAAAATTCCGCTGTACCTTCTATCGTAACAACTTCATCTGACCCTTTAGAAGACGATAAAAGAAATGGAACACGACTTTCATTTTGAAAAACGATGGTAGAACAACCAGAAAAAATTATACTTAATAATAAAATGAATAAGAACTTCAATCAATTACCTTGCTTCAAAATAAGGCTTTCGCTTTTCTAAAAAAGCATCAACCGCTTCAAAATGATCATGGGTACGCTGAGTAATCCCTTGATAAGCAGATAATAAATCGAGTGCCATCAAATGATCATGAAGATAAGACGCTCGCATGGCCTTTTTGGTCATGGTCGTTGCAATCGGCGCCATTTCAACGACTCTATTAGCTACTTCTTCAGTTAACTTCATTAAATCTTCATCAGTCTCAGAATAATAATTTAATAAACCGGCTTCTAAAGCTTCTTTTCCTTGATATATTCTACCAGTCAAAAACATATCCATGGCCTTAGAATAGCCAATGGCCCTGGTTAAAAAAAATGTTCCACCATCACCAGGAACTAGTCCCATTTTAGTGAAACTCTCTGAGAACTTACTTTGAGGAGAACCAATTCTAATATCGCACATCATCGATAAATCACAACCAGCTCCTACGGCCGGACCATTTACCATCGCAATGACTGGTTTAGAAATTTCTTCCATGGTTCTAGGAATTCTTTGAATTCCAAAATAATATCTGTCTTTTAATTCAGAAGAATTTCCAGCAAACATACCTGTTTGATTTTTCATGGCCTTGATATCTCCACCAGCAGAAAAAGCTTTACCGTGACCTGATAAGACGATTACTCTCACTTCTTTGTCTTGGTCTGCTTCCTTTAAAATTCGGCATAAGGAATCTATCATATTGGTTGTGATAGCATTTCGACTTTCAGGATTATGTAGCTCTATCCATAATACATGGTTTTTAAAATTTGCTTTTAAATCAAATAAATTATTTAATTGCACTTGCATTTTGTTCCTTATAATAATTAAAAACTTTACTCGTTGAAACTTTCCCTACTTTATTCAAAATAAATTTTGAAGCAAGCATTAGCTTTTCAAGATTAATTCCAGTATCAATACCCATTGACTCAAAAAAGTAAACTAAATCTTCAGTGGCAACATTTCCAGCTGCTCCCTTTGCATAAGGACAACCTCCGAGACCACCACTTGAAGCATCAAACTTGGTGATTCCAAATTCTAGCGAAGTGAGAATATTGGCCAATGCTAGCCCTCTTGAATCATGAAAATGCATGGCCAAAAAATCTGGATCAAATTCATCTAAAATAACATCTAAAAAGTTAGCCACTTGTAAAGGATTTGCAACACCAATTGTATCACCTATAGAAATTTCATAAACTCCCATTTGCTTTAATGAATTGGCGATAGAAATAAATTCTTTTATGGAAGTTTTTCCTTCGTAAGGGCAGCCGAAAGCAGTTGAAATATATCCTCTCATTTTTAGCTGGTGAGCTCTTGAAAGTTTGGCAACTTCTTCAATTCTCTTTAAAGACTCTTCTATCGTTGCATTAATATTTTTTTTATTAAAACTATTTGAAGTAGAGGTAAATACAGCAATGTGATCTACTTTAGAGGCGATGGCATCTTCAAGTCCTTTTAAGTTAGGAACTAAAGAAATAATTTTTTTATCTTTAAACTTTAACTGATTTAATTTGGCCATCAACTCTAAAGCATCACTCATTTGAGGAATTTTTGGTGCTCGAACAAAGCTAGTCACTTCTAACTCATCTAGACCGGCATCCATTAAAAGTTCAATGTACTTTAACTTATCTTCAGTTGAAATAATGGTCTTTTCATTTTGAAGTCCATCTCTTGGACCAACTTCAACAATTTTTACTTTTTTAGGTCTTGTTTCTAACATAACTTAACCAATACTGCCCCATGAGTAACCTGATCACCTTCTTTAAAATAAATTTTTTCAATCTTTCCATCTTGATCAGCTTTAATTGTATGTTCCATCTTCATGGCCTCTAAAATAATCAGAGCATCACCCTTTACTACTTTTTCATTAAGGCCTTTTAAAATTTTTAAAACCTTTCCAGCCATTGGAGCTACCATGGCGCCTAAAACTTCACTCTGACCTTTTATTCTAGATGTTTTAGGTAGAACAATTTCTAATTCCTTTCCCATAACAATCATTTTCGTTCCAGAATTAATCACCTTAGAATTCTTACCTTCTTTAGTCATCAAAAGCTTACCTTTGCTTGAAGACTCTATGCCGATTCCATAAGTTTTATTGTTCATACTAAATGTCACAAAATCAGAATTGATTTCATGAACATCAACAACAACTTCTTTACCATTTACACTTAATTTTCTTTTCATTTTTTTCCTATATTTAAATAACTATCTTATATTTTTAAAATCAATTAATTCTTTCCAAGGTCCATACACTACATGTTTATTTAATTTCTCAGCTTCTTCGAGTAAGAGAAACTGTGCTATCCCTAATGAGATTTCATCTTCGCTTGCTTCTTTAAATTTCAATAAATCAGCATATGTTTTAACAAAATGAGTATAAGTTAATCCTTTAAAAAAAGGCTCGATAGATAATATTCTCTTTAAATAATCCCGATTGGTTTTTAATTCGTTACCTAAAAATACAATTTCATTTAAGGCCAATTGCATTTTTTCTATTGCTTCGTCTCTATTTTTTCCGTAGGAAATAAGCTTTGCCAGCATCGGATCAAATGCCGTCGAGACATGATTGCCATCCTTATAACCACAATCGAGTCGACAGTTTTCAGTGGTCAAATCTCCAATCAAATCAATTCTTCCAATGCTTGGTAAAAAATGATTATCAGGATCTTCTGCATAAAGTCTTACTTCAATAGCATGTCCCTTTTGCTTAATATCTTCTTGTGAAAAATTCAATTTTTCACCTTGGGCCACTAAAATTTGAAGCTTCACTAAATCAAGACCAGTGACCATTTCTGTCACTGGATGCTCAACTTGAAGGCGAGTATTCATTTCAAGAAAGTAAAATGAGCCATCAGTATCTAAAATAAGTTCGACTGTTCCAGCACCAAGGTAATTGATTCCTCTGGTGATTTTTAAAGCTGCCTCCGTCATTTTCAAACGTAAGTTAGCGTCTAGGGCAGTAGAAGGTGATTCTTCAACAATTTTTTGATAGCGTCTTTGAATTGAGCACTCTCTTTCATATAAATGAAAGTGATTTCCATGGGAATCGCTCATGACTTGAATTTCAATATGCCTTGGAGATTGAATGTATTTTTCAATCAAAACAGTATCATCTGAAAAAGCGTTCAATGCTTCTCTTTTTGCCCCTTCAAGTTCAGATAAAAAATCAGACTCAGCGGTAACAATTCTCATCCCTTTTCCACCGCCTCCGGCTGATGCTTTAATTAAAACAGGAAATCCCATTTTGATTGCTTCTTTTTTCAAAAATTCAGGAGATTGGTTGTTTCCATGATAACCAGGAATAGAAGGAACATTTAGTTCTACAATTTTTTCTTTAGAAGTTTTTTTATCTCCCATTAATTCAATGGCCTCAACTGATGGGCCGATAAAAATAAGACCTTCACTGTTAACCTTTTTAGCAAAATCTGCTTTTTCAGATAAAAAACCATATCCAGGATGAATCGCACAAGCTTTAAGTTCACGAGCAATGCGAAGAATCTTTTCTTGATTGAGATAAGTTTCTTTGAGCGGACCTGATCCAAGATTAACACTTTCATCTCCTAAAAGAGCATGAGGTAAATCCTTTTCTTCTTCAGTATATAAAGTGATGGTTTTAATTCCCATCTCTTTCGCAGTTTTATGAATTCTAATGGCAATCTCACCACGATTAGCAATAAGAATTTTTTCTATCTTCCTAAATTTTAAATTCGACTTCATGTTCATATCTAAATTTCCTATTTATTACTTTGCTTTGAAAGCAATTTCCCCATTAAACTTTGCGCTTCACTAGAAACTCTTCTTTCTGATATCGCTTTTGTTGTTAAATTAAGCACGGATTCTGCTGATTTATTTTTTACTTCTTTAATTAATTTTTTAGCGGAAAGCTGAGCACTCGGTCCAACTTCAAGAAATGATTTTATCAAAGCATCAACTCGCGCTTCAAGATTTGCTTCTTCACATACTTCGTGAACTAATCCCATAATGAAGGCTTTATCAGCTTTAAACTTGGCCCCATTTAAAAAAGTTGCGCGTGCAAAACTCTCACCTATTTTATTAATCACAAAAGGAGAGATAACCGCTGGAATGAGTCCTAGTTTTACTTCGGTGAAACCAAACTCAGCTTCTTTGGTCGCTATGACATAATCGCAAACTGAAACTAATCCTGCTCCACCACCAAGTGCTGCTCCAGAAACAACACCGATAACTGGCTTAGTCACGTTATTGATTGTATGAAACATTAAGGCCAAGTTATTTGAATCAGCGATATTTTCATCCAAAGAATAATCCTTCATTTTTTTCATCCAGTTTAAATCTGCTCCAGCGCAAAATGATTTACCTTTTCCACGTAAAACAATGATTTTGGCATTTTCACTGCGATCAAGATAATTAAACTGATCTGTTAACTCTTTTATAAAATCTTCATTGAAAGCATTGTGAACTTCTGGTCGATTCAAGTACAAATTGGCCACTTCATTTTCAATTTTTAATTCTGTATACATAAAAACCTTACTACATTCTAAATACACCAAATTGTGTTTTTCCAATTTCAAACTTCAAACTTGCCTCTAGTGCAAGACCTAAAACATCCCGAGTATCTTTTGGATCAATCACTCCATCATCCCAAAGTCTAGCTGTTGAATAATATGCTGATCCTTCTTTTTCATATTTTTCTAAAATTGGTTTTTCAAAATCTTTTAATTCTTGCTCAGTCATTTTGTTTTTCTTAGAAGCTTGCAAGCCTTGATTTTTTACTGTGGATAAAACTTTTGCTGCTTGCTCTCCACCCATGACTGAAATTTTAGCGTTTGGCCACATCCATAAAAATCTTGGAGAATAGGCCCTTCCACACATTCCATAGTTTCCAGCGCCATATGATCCACCAATGATCACAGTAAATTTTGGAACATTCACGGTAGAAACCGCTGTCACCATCTTCGCTCCATGTTTGGCAATTCCTTCATTCTCATATTTTTTTCCCACCATGAATCCGGTGATATTTTGAAGAAAAACTAAAGGAATTTTTCTTTGACCACATAGTTCTATAAAATGTGCTCCCTTCAGAGCACTTTCAGAAAATAAAATTCCATTGTTGGCGACAATGCCCACTTGATATCCGTGAATTTTAGCAAAGCCACAAACAAGAGTATTTCCATAGAGCTCTTTAAATTCATGAAATTCACTTCCATCAACTAATCTTGAAATGATTTCTCGAACATCAAATGGTTTTCTAGAATCTTTTGAGACAATTCCATAAATTTCATCCATCGAATATTTTGGTGGTTTTACTTTTCCAAAATTTTTTAAAGCATCCCCATTATATTTATTTTTGTAATTTAAATTTTCGACGATATTTCTGGTGATGATAAAAGCATCTTCTTCATTTTCTGCAAAATGATCACTCACGCCACTTAAACTAGTGTGAACGTAGGCTCCACCTAATTCCTCAGCTGTAACCACTTCTCCGGTTGCTGCTTCAACTAAAGGAGGACCACCTAAAAAAATTGTTCCATTATTTTTTACAATGACAGTTTCATCACTCATGGCCGGAACGTATGCTCCCCCAGCTGTGCAAGATCCAAGGACTACGGCGACTTGTGGAATTCCTTGTGCAGACATTTGAGCTTGATTATAAAAAATTCTTCCGAAATGATCTCGATCGGGAAACACTTCATCTTGTTTTGGTAAAAAAGCTCCACCACTATCAACTAAGTAGATACATGGTAATTTATTTTCAAATGCAATTTCTTGGGCCCTTAAATGTTTTTTAACAGTAATCGGATAATAGGTTCCACCTTTTACAGTGGCATCGTTAGCGACAAACATACATTGAACGCCAAATACTGTACCAATGCCGGTGATGACTCCACCTGATGGAACTTCATCATCATAAAGATCAAGACCAGCGAGGGTGCTTAATTCTAAAAATGGTGATCCCTCATCTAAAATTTTTTCAATGCGTTCTCTTGCTAAAAATTTCTTTCGATCATGATGACGTTTTACGGCAGTCTCACCACCACCTTTTACCACTTCTTTAATTTTTGATTTAAACTCATTTAATAGATTTAAATGAAAGGCCTGATTCTCTTTAAAAAAATCCCCGTTCACATCAATTTTCGTTGATAAAATATCCATAAAAACCCTTCTTCAATTTTTAGAATATTTTAATAGAATAAAGATAGGAATTAAAGAGCTTGAGGGTCAAAAAATCCTTTAAAATCAGAGATTTAAGTGCAGATTCGACCTAGACTACTAACTTATTGAAATTATAGGGATTAACTTAGAGAATCATTTTATCAAAGGACTCTCTTTCTAAGGCCCTTTCCTCTTGAAATTCTTTGTAGCCTTTAAATAACGGAGATACAAGAATGATTGTGGAAAGTTCCTTGTTTTTCTCACTTAAAATTGGAACCAATATTTCTTTTCCTTTATGTTGAAAACTTTTCACCGGAACTTCAAACATTTTATTTTGATGTTTGATTTTAATGATAAAAGACGAATCAATGGCGATCCCTAATTCTTTTAAATCAGATAAATTTAAACTTTTTAAATCATCACTTGAAACAATTGCTTCACTACTATCTTCACCTTTTAAAAGACCTTTCGCTCCATCTTTTTTTAAAGCTCCCTGGCTTCCTCCGGCTTCTTGAGTTCTTACCAGTAAGGCCCCACCTGATGAACCTCTTGATCCTCCACCATCTGAAGCTTGTCCTTCTCTACCTTGATTTTCATTTCTTAAAGTTTTAGCTGAATCAGCTTCATCTGATCGTCCTGAACCTGCTACACTCAATCGATTATCTCGAGAAGATAAATCAAATTCTCTTGCGCGAAGTTTTGCTTCCCACTCTTCTAATCGTTTTCGATAAGCTTCATATCGTTCACTTTCTTTAGTATTTAAACCGCGACTTCCCTCTACAACAGGAACTGATCCTTTTGGCATAAATTGAGAATTGAAATCGGCAACCGTTTGCATTTTTTCTTTATCAGAACCTTTTAAGGAAGCTAACATATCTTCCATTTCTTTTCTCACTCCAGAAATATCTACTTTTGAAGGGGCCTTATCGGCAACCTTTCGAGAAGCTTCTTTTTTCTCCGCAAAAAATCTTTTTTGTGATTCGGCCATGGTATCTGTCAATTCATCGTGATACTGAAATTGAGATGCACCTACGGCATCTATTCCTTGAGACACTTGGGCCTTTGCCATCACTTGATTTGGTCTAAATCCTTTATCACCACCATCAGCTATGGCCGATTCCGCTTTTGATGCTGTAAAAAACTTACCATCACTTTTTGGTTCAGGATCAAGTCCCTTCTCAATAAATTCCTGCTTTTTCTCGGCCACCGCCATCGGAGTAATCTTTTTTCCTTCTGCGGCCAATGTTCCTTCAACTCCTAAAAAGTTTTCTAAGAACATCGACATTCCCGCTTCTTTTTTATCGCCCTCTTTACCAGAAGATACTCCATCCGCTTTTTTTCCACTTGAAGATCGACTTTCAGCAATTTTCATTTGCTCAACTTCAAAATTTCCTACAAAAGATAGAAGTGAACTACAACCAGCAAATGGCTTGTTAGAACAATAATTTTCTAAATCTAATTTAGAAACTGGACCACCTCTTTGACAAGAAGGACTTTTTGCAACTTCTTGATTCTTGCATTTGTAAATATCACAAAGATGACCTTGTAAAATTTTTTCTTCATTTTTAGAAGGTTCAGGCCTATTATTTAAAAAATTCTTAAACAAATTGTCTAGTGAATTTTCTGATCCTTTATAATCCTTAACTCCGGATCTCTTTAATTCTCTTTCCATTCTACATACTGAATTGTTTTTATTTTCTGAACTATCTTCAGACAAATTGTCTAAATCTTCCGAGTAAAGTTTCTCAAAATTATTTTTCGTATTAGGATACAGTTCAACATCATCACAAATATATGTTCTTAATGTGTGTTTAAAAAGTTTATCACAAGCATTTCCTAACCCTTTTGCTACTTTAATTCGAAAATCTTTTGACTTTAAGAAATGATCTAATATAATCTTTTTTGAGTCAAAGTCTTTTGCATTTTGTAAATCTTCAAAAAAAACTTGCAAATCTTTTTCATTCAAATGCATAAATTGTGGGAATTTTTTTCTAAAAATCTCTATTCCTTTAAAATCTTCTTTTAAATGATTATAGTCAAGTTGAAATTTCATAACAAAAGAAGCTGATTCTTCTGGAATAGGACAACTTTTTTCTTGATTGGATTTAAAATCAATACTTCTAATTTTTGAAAACTCGTTAAACATTTTCTCTTTTAATGACCCATTTGCATCTTTTGAATTAAAAAGTTTTGAGAGTTTTTCCATTCTTTTTTTAGATTTAGAACTTTTACAATCTTTAGCAATTTCTGAAACTTTATTAAGAGTACATTTATTTAAAATTTCTTCATTATCTTTACCCAGATCTATATTCATGGACCAAAGTAATTTTTCAAAACCAGCAATTTCTTCAAAGGTTTGTTTCGTGAGTATATGTATTTTTTTATTCATTTTTTCTTCAATAAAATCATTTTGCTCTTCATCATCAATGGCTTTTAATTCCTGGACATTAATGGCATTTTGAAGGCCGCAGTTAGAAGTAAAAGATTTTAACCATACACCAGGGATTAAATTTAAATTTTGTCCAGGACAATCAGCTAAAATATTTAATTGAAAGGCTGAAAAAATTAAAAGTATTTTTTTCATTTATAAACTCGTGCAATTGGCGTTTTTATAATAAGTGAAAACGCCTCCTTTACTGCATACATAATTAAAAATAGCTATGTATTTTTTTTCCATTTCTGGTAATGTTCCTCTAGATTTTTCATCATCATATCTATATTTTAAATAATCCAAAAATGTCTGCCCTAATTTATTTTTTGAATTCACAACTTGAGTAAACCCTTCCGGATTTTGATTTTTATTAAAAAATTCAAAGAGTTGTCTTGGATAGTTAACACAATTATCTGGACTTTCAGCAGTGTAATGAAACATCGGCATTAAAGTTTGCGTTTCATTATTTTTAAAAGGTACACAGGCAGGAGTTGAAAAAACTTCCGCCACAGAAAAGTTTTTATCTTTAAGTTCTGATAAAATAGGTCTAATGGTTTTATCATTTGAAGAAACATAAAATTCATTACAATACTTATCAAACCCCTTATCATCCATTTTTTTATTCGTGTTTGTATCCACCAACTTCTTCATGACTTTTTCAACTTTCACGACACCTGCGGCAGCTTTGACAGGTTCCCCTGCAAGGCCATTGTTTTGATTACAAGTCTCGCAAGTATCGGCCCAAATGTTTGATGTAAAAATTAAGAGTGTAAAAAACCATGTGATTTTAGACATCTTTTCCTCAAAGGTTAAAGTTGATAAAAATTCTTTTTTAGGTTTTTCGGCATATTTTAAGAGAAGCTTTAGATTTGAAGGATTTACTAAAGGATGGAGCGATTATAAGTGCTTAGAGCCTAAAAATTGTCTAAATTTTAGACAGTCAAAACTTAGGGTGTATAAAGAATTCAACTCTAAACAGATATCACTTAAATATTGATATTCTCTATCTATTATTCAACATGAATTTTGGAAAGCTTTATGCAAAAACTATTAACCACAACACTATGTCTTGCGATGCTAGTTGCTTGCAAAAATGAGACGACTTCTCAAAATATTCAAAATGAAGAAAATTTACTAAATAAAACAAATCAACAAGTCATCGAGTTGAAAGATAATAACCTATCAATTGATAATAAAATCGATATAGAATTTAGTCGAACTATTGAAATTAATAAAAATAGCGATATCAATGAATTAATTGAAAAACAAAGTCAGTACAACTTAAGAGTCAACACGATCAATAATTTTCAATTAAGTGATTCAAGTCTTAAATGCTTTGACATCACCAATCCTATTGCCAATCCAATCTTAATCAATTCTTCAAAATTTTTAGATGACTCATCAGCTGAAGTTCATTTTGATTTTTCAAAATCAAAAGTTATAGAAAACATCGTTAAATGCGACATTTTCATAAAAGATAATGTGGTGAAATCATTTAAGAAGAGTTTTTATAAAGATGTGGTTATCAATTCTGAATTAACTTTTGATGAGTTAAATCCAGGTCTAAATGCTGGTGAAAATAAAATTGGGGCACTCATTATTTCATCAACAGGTATTTTTTATATCAAAAATGCTGACTTAAAATTAGTAGCTAACGATGTCTTTTTTTCATCAGGAAGTCTCATTTCAACATTTAAAAAAGATGAAATCGACAAAACATTAGATAATAAAGACGGTCTTTCTGGTGGAAATTTAACTATTGATAGCAAAAATATATATGGCGTTTTAAGTGCAAGATTTCTTGGAAAAAATGGTGGAAGACAAATGAAAGTTCCTTCAAAAAAGGAAGATCGTCCGATTACTTTTTCAAATCTTTTTCTCAATAATCATTTCGATTGCAAAAATGTTGGGCAAGGACAAAACGGAGAAAATGGAGATGATGGCTTTCCAGGATTGAATGGTGGAAACAGTGGAAACTTAAAAATCTCATATACAGATATAAATAACTTAACAACAAAAGAATTGAATTTTATTCCTGGACTTGGGAGTAATGGTGGAACTGGAGGACGTTCAGGAAAAGGCACGAAAGGTCAGATCATCAATTTTTCTTATGATAATGGTTTTGACAATTCATGCACCAAAAACTGTAAGGCCCACATGATCAAAGGAAATTGTAAAGGCATCGATGGAATTGATGGAGTTGATGGTAAAGAAGGAATTAAAGGAAAAGATGGAATCAAAGGCCAATTCGTTTTTTAATAAGAGAGAATCAAAATGAAAAATAAACTTACACTTTCTTCAACTTGTCTTTTATTACTTCTTACCTCTTGTAGTAAAACAGAAAATATCACGATTGTAGAATCCAAGGCCGATACAGAAAGATTAACATTCGATGAAAAACTTTCTGTTTCAACATGGTCAAAACTCATTATCAATCAAAATAGACCCAATATTGCTCTAGCCGAATTAATCGCCAGCGAAGTGACTTTATCCGACAAAGAAGGTGTTAAAAAATTTATAAGTGAAAATTTGACTGTAGAAGATGCAGAATCCATCTTCGAATCACTATCAACAAATAACCTTGCAAAGAGACAGATGTTTCTTTATGGACAAACACCTTGGTCAAAAAACAAAGAACTATTAGATAAATCAATTAATCATTCCGATGAAATCAAAACAATTGAGTTTGACAATTTTGAGAATCAAATCAAGACAGCAGTCGTGACAAAGATTCAAAGTCAATTACTAAAAAACATCTTAGATACTTATGAAATTGAAGCAAACAAAGCAGCAGAAATGCTTGCTCCATCTGTGGCCTTAAATTTTTCTGAAGAAGATAAAGCACTCATTGAAAATGATCTAAAAAACGGAAAAAAAGATTCCGCCATGATCAAAATCAAAAATGCTATTTTAAAAATCAATGAATTTAATGATATAAAAAATCGTGCTGATTTAACTTTAAGTCAAACTGGTGAATTAGCAGCAGTCGCTTTTTTAACAAATCAAATTTATCTAAAGATAAAAGATACACAATCATTCAATGATCTTTTAAAATTATACGAAAAAGCAAAAGATTTAAATGAAACAAGAAAAAAGTTAATTGCCTATTCACAAGGAATTGCGACAAGTTTTGATAATTTAAAATCTAATTATTCAGATTTAAGACACACTTCGACAGCACTTAGAAAAGATACTACAGATTTGTTGAATTCACTAAAAAAGGATTCCATTCAGTTTTCTAAAAACACTCGTTCTGAAAGAGAACAAATTAAATTTTTATATGATCGTTTTTATAAAAACAAAAATCAAAATCCTAAAGACACGGCAAAAGCAGATGCTGTTTATCTGCAAAAACTCGATAATATAGCTCAAAACATCGACAAGGCAGCAAATTCTGTAGGAAAAATTTCAGGCAACCTCAACTCAATTTTAGATAACGTAAATCAAATTAGCCATGCTCTTGGAATCAAATTAGGAAAAGATGCCATTAAGGCCATGGCCTCGGCTCAAAAAGCTTCAAAAGTTATTTCAACTGTTTCAAATACAATGAAAGCTTTCGCGACAGGTGGCATGCTTTCGGCCGGTAATGCTCTTTTAACTTCAGGTTTAGGTCTTGGTGGAGCAGATCAAACTATGGAAATGCTCGGAGCTCTCGATAAAAAACTAGATCAAGTTATCGATCTTCAAAAGCAAACTATTCAACTGCAACTAGATACAATGAAAATGATAAGATATATGGCCGTCATGATTGATGAATACCATCAAAAAGAAATGATGGCACTGGCCGAAATTCGTTCAACCCAAATGATACAGTCTGAAATGCAAAAGACTCTTTTAAATACTGAAATCAGAAAATGTGAGCGAATGATATCTTTTCAATTAAGTCAAAATAGCAAAATAAACACTCAATACTCGCCTTTTGCTGATCCCTCTTTTCTCAATCTAACTTTCAAAGAATTCTATGGCGCAAACAAGAATTATCATAATTTAAAAAGTATTATCAGATCAACTGAATTCAACGGATTTAATGACTGCGTTTCTGGAATCAATGAGGCATTTGGAACTTTTAACATTTATGAAAATCCCATTCTTGGAATTTATAGCTCAATAGATGGTTCTGATTTTTACAAATTTCAAAATACCTCTTACTTACCACTACTCAACTTTTTACAAGATTCTGTTCAGAACAAAATTGGTGCAAATCGAGATTTTAATAACTCTGAACTCTCTCTCCATGCTCCGATTAAAAACTTAAAAGATATCCACTTAAAAGATATTCAAATTTCTAATCCAGCATTTTTTCAGTCAAGTGAAGAAGTTTATCTTTTAGATAAACTAATTTCTCCGAAAGCTCTCTTAAGATATGCTAATTCATTATTGGTTTTATATCCGTTAATTGAAGTAGAGAAAACTTTCTGGGAACAAGGTCCTGTTCAAGTTGTCAATTCTTATATTGAAGACGTGTTAAACTTAGATCACAACATGAATCAGTCACAGCAAAGAAGTTTGTATTTATTAAAAAATGCTCTTTATTTAACTCAGTCGGCAATTGCACAAGAATCTATTATTTCTGGTGAACCTATTTTAAAACTGATTTATGAAGATAAGAATTCAATATTAAATAACGATAAGTTGAATTATTTGTCTTCAGCTATCTATTCAAATAAATTATTGTTAAAAAACTATTTAAATTATTCATTTTATAAAGACCTTAAATTAAATTTAGAAAGTTATAGAAAGTTAAATGAGTCAAAAGATCTCATCGGAATGAATCAATTTATTAATAAAATTTCTGGATTAGACGGTACGATCATAAACGAAAATAATCTTTTATACTTTTCAAATAATCAGACAAAGTTTCTACTTCCAAGTGAAAAAGATCTTATAGACGGTGATATCTACTATACTGAGAACATGGTGAAATTAATAAAGCTTGAATTTAAAATCATCGACGCTATTTTGCAAATGGCCCCTGAATTTAAAAACTCAACTGAAGCAAATAAATTTGCGGCCATTCTTCTGCAAAAGATCTAATTTATATTTTAGATCGAACTATTTATCGCAATACTTAGCATCAGTTAAGCATCGTAATTTTCTATAACGAGCTAACTCTTCTAGTTTTGCCTTGTCTTCTTCTTGCTTTAAATCAGCTGCACTTTGTACAGTTTTAGCTGTAATTGAAGCAGGAGCTCGAGAATCTTTCTTAGCTAATTTTGACATTAAAGCCTTGTCTGTAGCTTTACCCTTAATTAATTTTTCATATTTAGGATTTCCATCTTGATCGACAACAATCTTTCCATTCTCCACAATAGGAACGATGGCCTTAATGAATCCCCCTTCCTCAATAAGAATTTCTTCTCCGATACCTGCATTTTGAATCATTCGAGTAATTGCTTCCGCTTGAGTTTTTGGATTCATTCCATCCATTCTAGTTAAAATGGCCGAAGATGAACCAGAAGCTTTTCCAGAAATATTCGCACCAGTAGTCGTTGAAGCTTGTCCTGAAATTTTATTTGAACCAGATATCCCTTGAGATGAAGTGACACTCGATCCCATTGATTTAAAATCATTGCCACGAATTCCATCGTCTGAAATACTAGCAATAGATCTTGTTGGTCGTTCAGTTGAGGCATCATCAGAAGCTTTAGATTTACTCACAATTCCACTTGATTCCGCACTTGATAATGATCGATTAGGAAGAATGCTTGAAGCAGAGGGAGTTGTTTGAGTGATGGTGCTACTTTTTGCTTTAACTAATTCTTCTTTTAACTTTTTAAGTTCTGACTGCAATTCTTGCATTTCAGAAGAAGCTGCACCATCAGCGACGGCCGCCCCAGATTTTATTTTTTTCTCTTCTTCTTCGGTTTCTTTTTTCGATTTTTTTGTTTGATCTTCAAGTTTCGAACTTAATTCCGCAATTTTTTTATTTAAGTCTTCAATGTAATTTGGAGTTGCCGGAGATAAACTTCCATTGGCTTGAAGTTGATTTGGATTCATACCATTTAGGCCATTATTTTCCTCTTGAACACCAGTAAAATGTCCAAATTGATCGTATCCTGAAATCCCATCACCTTGTATTTGAGATCCATTGTTGGCCGGCATATTAATTGAATTGTTGGCAGCAATCACTTGATCATCTGAAGTGGTCTGTCTTCCACTATCGGCGACTATCGGTGAATCACTCTCTGTGCTTTGTGGAGCACGAAATGCTGCAAAAGATGAATCATCTGGTCTTTTGTAATCAGAAGGTATTGGCGGGCCTGTGAAATCTGGAGAACTTGGGTCACTGTCACTTCTTGATACATATCTAATCACTGAACTATTATCTGGCCGACTACTACTTCTAGAAGTTTCTCTTGAAAAATCCAATACATCTCTATCTTCAGAATTACTATTATTATTACTATTATTATTACTATAAATAACTGGTTGTGAGATGCTAGTTATTATCGTACCAGCTGGTATTTTATTATTACTATAGATTTCGATTTCTCCCTCGTCTGTTTTTAAATATCCAACTTTTTCAGGTTTATTTTGAGGCTGAAATGCAAAACATCTAGCGCCGTTTAACACATTTTTAAGATGTACCTTAGAAGAGAATTTTTGACCAATATTTGTATTTAAACCACTAAATTCATCATCAGTGATTTCTTCATCTTTATACATACGAATCAAGTCATCTTCACCGACATGATTATTAGGGTTATGCTTGTCTCGAAAATCTTCAAAGCGATAACATAAATTAGTAATTGATTTCTTTTTAAAACAATTATAGTCCTTAAAAGAAATATTAACTATGTTTTCTTTAAGACTCTTTAAAGCAGAATCAAAGTTATTTTTATTAGAAATTTTATTTTTTTTCAAAGTTTCGAGAAATGTTCCTATCTTGCTCTCAAATCCATTTTCTAGCAATAATGAAAGAGCTGGATCAAGATTTCGACTGTCATTCATTTTATTTAAAAATGTCTTTATTGCTTGAACTTTATCCGTTTTTCTATCTTTTGAATTAATGATTTTAAATAACTCTTCACTTACAGTTGATTCGGATTTAAGTTTTTCTTCTAGGCTTTTAGTAACCATTTTCTCGATGAAGATTTCAGTTTTTGTGACTTTTCCATCATTGTTATCAATTTTTTCAAATTCTTCTTTTGAAATTGGATAACAACCTTTAAAAGCAAGTGAGCAATCGTTTGTTTGCTTATTCATAAACATATCATCAAAAAACTCAACAGAACATTGGAAATCTTTTTTAGTTCCAGGAAAACCAGATGTATCTTCACAGCTTTTACTATCAGGAATCTTTATTCCCATTTTCTCTGCATAAAGTCTAAGTTCTTTTGATTTTTCAACTTCAGGAAGAGATCTGCCTAATTCAAACTTAAAATATTTCTCCATTGTTTTACCTTGAATGTACGGTTCAAGATAATTTCTAAATGTATCACCAAACAGTCCATTATCGCCGAATGAGTCAATCGTAAGACGAGCACATTGCTTTGAAACTTTACAAGCTAACTCTGAAAATCTATTTTCTTTACTAAATTCTTGCTTACACAAGTATTCTTTCATTGCTTCTTTAACGCTTTCACTCATTTTTTTTAATGGAGTCTTTTTTGAAACTAGGTCTCTTATGCAATTAATTTCCTCATCACTCGTAAATGTACTTCCCATACGATATTGCTCAATACTTGGTTCAAGCTTTTTACTATTAAACTCATTAATTAAAGAAATCGAACTAAATCCTGAATTGTTATAATTTAACGAACTCATTCCAGTACCAATTTCAAAAGGTGCCTTATCCACTCCAAAAGCATTTTGGGGTTTCTTTAAGAAGACAACACTCTTCGGAGAACTTTCTTCGTTCCCGAATATAAAACCACAATGAAACAGTATAAATGAACTTAAAAATAGCACTTTCATAATGAACCTCACCACCTATCTTATCGGATTATGACGTCTTTTCTTGAGCTTTTTACTTGGTCTGGTTTAAAACCTTGAAAATTCATAGAGCGTCATGAATTTAACTGCCCAAAAAATTTGCCATCATTTCATCAGCTCAACTAAAATAGTGATATTCATCATTTCAAAAGGATTTCTATGAATAAGGATTTCAAATTAGGCCCAGAGCTTAGCGACTATTGGACTGGCATCGCCAACACTTATCAATGGAGAAAGCGTTGGGATAAACTTTTAAGTGGAAATTTTTTTGATGTAAATATCAAATGGTTTGAAGGATCTAAACTAAACATTACAGAAAATTGTCTCGATCGACATTTGGAAAATCGACGTGGAAAAAAAGCGGTGATTTTTGAACCCAACGATCCCAATCTTCCAAGTTCATTTTTAACTTATGGTGAACTTCACATAGCTGTTTGTCGTTTTGCCAATATGCTTTTGAAAATGAATGTCAAAAAAGGTGATGTGGTTTGCTTTTATATGGGAATGACTCCTGAACTTATGATTGGAGTACTGGCCTGTGCAAGAATTGGAGCTGTTCACTCGGTGGTATTTGGAGGATTTTCTCCCATGTCACTTCAAGGAAGAATCAATGATTGTAAGGCAAAAGTTCTTATCACACATGATGGAAGTTTTCGAGGCGATAAAATCGTTCCTTTAAAAGACATGGCCGATGAGGCACTAAATCTTGGTTGTCCGAGTATTGAAAAAGTGGTTGTAGCAAAAAGAACTCAATCAAAAATTCAAATGATAAAGGATAGAGATTTTTATTATGAAGATTTAATTCGCGACACAGATATTTATTGTAAAGCAGAGCCAATGGATGCTGAAGATCCTATGTTTATCCTCTATACATCAGGATCAACCGGAAAACCCAAAGGATTACTTCACACTTGTGCAGGATACATGGTTCACGCGGGAAATTCTTTCAAAGAAGTTTTCAGACCAAATGAAAATGAAATTTTTTGGTGTACGGCCGATATTGGCTGGATTACCGGACATACTTATTTAACCTATGCCCCACTTTTAAACGGAGTTACTACAGTTATTTTTGAAGGGATTCCTAATTTTCCAACTCCAGCTAGATTTTGGGAAGTTGTTGAAAAACATAAAGTCAGTATTCTCTATACCGCTCCTACAGCGATTCGTTCACTTGAAAAATTTGGACCAGAAATTCCAGATAGTTTTAAGATGAGTTCCCTTCGAGTTTTAGGTTCTGTTGGTGAACCAATTAATGAAGAAGCTTGGCAATGGTATCACAAGCACGTAGGAAAAAATCAATGTCCCATAGTAGACACTTGGTGGCAGACAGAAACAGGAGGAATCATGATTTCTCCAATTGCCGGAGTCACAAAATTAAAACCAGCTCACGCCACATTGCCATTAAAAGGAATCGTTCCCATTCTTGTTGATGATAAAGGAATAGAAATTAAAGATCTCGAAGCTTCTGGAAATTTATGTATTCAAACTCCATGGCCTTCTATGGCCAGAACTATTTTTGGAGATCATGAAAGATTTATCCAAACTTATTTTTCTACATATAAAGGCCTTTATTTTACAGGTGACGGTGCTCGTCGTGACCACGATGGTTACTTTCGAATCACTGGTCGAGTGGATGATGTGATCAATGTTTCAGGTCACAGAATTGGAACAGCGGAAGTAGAAGATGCTATTAATGAGCACCCAGATGTCACTGAATCTGCCGTAGTTGGATTTCCCCATGACATCAAAGGACAGGGAATTTATGCCTTTGTTACAGCGATTCATCCTCATGTTGATTTGCTCACTTTAGAAAAAGAAATTCGCGAAACTGTCACCAAAATGATCGGCCCGATCGCAAGACCTGATAGCATTCAAGTCGTGGAAGGCTTACCAAAAACCAGATCTGGAAAAATCATGAGAAGAATTCTTCGAAAAATTGTGGAAAATGATCTGGCCAATATTGGTGATACTTCAACGCTTTTAAATCCAGAATGTGTTGAAAAAATTATTGCAGGAAAAAAATCATGAGAAAATCAAAAGGACATATTCACCTCTACTCTGTTCCCATGGGTGACTATCAATGTAATTGTTCCATCATTTATTCTGAAAAAACAAAAAATGCCATCATTATAGATCCGGGTAATGATCATCATTCTTTAATTAAATTAATTGATAAGTTGATGATTAAACCAAAATTGCTTTTACACACTCATGCACATTTTGATCACATCGGAAGAAGTAGTGAAATAAAAAATCACACAGGTGCCAAACTTCTCCTTCATCAAGAAGATCTTTTTTTATACGAACGCCTTCCTGAGCAAGGTAAATTTTTTGGTCAAAATGTAGGCACTCCCCTTCCCATTGATCAATTTATTCAAGATGAGGAAGAATTCAAACTTGAGGACGATGATTTAAATATGTTTTTAAAAAGCATTCATACCCCAGGCCATACTCCAGGCTCATGCTGTTTTTATTCAGAATTTTTTGATCAGCCAACCTTATTTTCCGGAGACACTCTTTTTATGCAATCAATTGGAAGAACTGATTTGCCAGGGGGAGACTCGCGAAAAATCATTCGTTCTATTAAAGATCGCTTACTCACTTTAGCAGATGAAACCGAGGTCACTCCAGGTCATGGGCCAGACACTAGAATTTTTGAAGAAAAAAAATTCAATCCCTTTCTATGTTAGTGAACTTTATTTAAAGGTTTCAATTTCGATAACATAAAAATTGGAATAAATATAAAGATTGCCCCTAAAATATAAGGAGCTTTCGATCCCAATTTATAATAAATAATTGCCGCAGCTAATGGGCCAATAACTCGAGACAAAGCTCCAAGGGAGCGAAATGTCCCAATTGCATGACCTTGAGACTCTTTTGGTGAATAAAGTGAAACCAAAGTGGTTAAACAAGGAATGATTAATGCCGAACCAATTGCTAGAAAAAATAAACCAGAATAAAGAAGTGCACTTGAAAAAGCATTGGCGATTATCAGAAGTCCTGGAATAATCAAAAACATTCCCATTAAGGCCATTTTCTTCTCACCGACTTTATGGGCCGATCTTCGAACAACTCCACCTTGAACAAAGGCGATTAGAAATCCAATAAAGATGAAAATATAAGCATTATCCATTGAAGTGTAATTCAACCTTTCAAAAGCTAAAAAAGTTAAAGTGAATTCCATTCCGGAGAATGCTGTTAAGAAAACAAAATATCCATAATTAACTAAATTCACTCCAGGATATGGAAGTGGTTTTAGAATCTTAAAAATATTTGAACTTCGTTCAGAACTTTTATTACCACGTTTTTCTTGTGGAAGAGTTTCTTTAAATTGAAAATAAACCATAAATAAATTTATTGAACTTAAAATAAAAGCAATCAATGCTGGCATTGAAAATGGATTCACTCCGTAGTTTTTTAAACTTGGAAAATAGACAGTCAAATCTATCAGAGAAGAAATTCCTCCAACTGCAGGACCAATGATAAAACCTAGGGCAAAAGCAATACCAATAATCGCCATCCCTTTAGATCTTTCTTCGACTTTGGTAATATCAGCGACTACCGCAGTAGCTGTGGAAATATTTCCCCCCATAATTCCACCAATGATTCTAGAAATAATCAAAAGAGTAAATGAACCAGAAAAAAACCAAATTAAATAACTGAAAATCATTCCCAAAAGAGAGTAAAGAAGTACCGGTCTTCTACCAATTCGATCAGAGTAGGCTCCCCAAATTGGTGCGGCAATAAATTGCAAAAATGAATAAAGTGCCCCTAAAATTCCTCCAAATAAAACTATTTTAGAGAATTCCATCTGCTGACTATCAAAACTAGAAATTAAATTCACTAGACTAAAAATACCATTTAAGAAAAAGTTTTCGCTATCTACTTCTAAATAATGTTTGGCCAAAGTTGGAAACAATGGAAATATAATTGAAAAACCTAAAAGATCTAAAAAGATAGTTAAAAAAACAGTTTTCAAGGATTTTTTTACTTCAGGTGCCATGGCATTTGACTTTAACTCTGCTTCTTTCATCATCTTGAACTCCAAATCTAATTGCTTTTGATCATATTGAAGCTTATCTTCTTCAATGATTTTTTTGTTATTAAAATTTTCAAGCTCAACTACAAATGATTTCAAAAAATCTTCTTGATCATTTAAGCATGAAATAAATGTTAACTCTCCGCCTTTTTCAATTACTGATTCTTTTAATTCATGCCCTAATTCATCGATTGTTTCTAAACAGTCAGTTAGAAAACTTGGAGAATAAACTGCGAATTTTTTTTCACCTTTTAAAATACACTCATCAATAAAATCATCTGTATAAGGCGTGAGCCATTCTTCCTGGCCAAAACGTGATTGAAAAGTGAGACTCACTTTTTCTTTTGAAATTTCAGATAAATTATTCTTGATTAAAAAATAAGTGACGAACGATTCATAATAATAAGGATCTCCCTCTTCAATCACTCGTCTTTTAGGTAAACCATGAAAAGATAAAATTAATCGATCAATATTTTCACCTTTTAATTTTAATGCTTTCAAGTCTTGATCAATTTTTTTGGCACTTTCTAGAATAAAAGACTTTGAATCAAAAAAAGATTTCTTCAATTGATACTGTAAATTTGGTTCTCGCTTTTTAAAAAATCCATTTACTTTATCGATGACACTCATGGTGGTGGAATCGGAATACTGTGGATATAAAGGAACAACTAATAACTCTAAATCAGGATTACTCTTTTTTTCTTTTAAAAAGAGCTCTAGCTTCTCTTCAACTCTTGGCGTTGAAAGAATAAAGGCCTCTTCAACTCTATATTGATCGTATCCTAGGAACATTTGAATTTTTTTAGCGATATTCGCCGTATGAGTCATTAAAGGAAATAGTCCATTTTCTACAATTCTAGAATAAAGCTTAGCGGTTTTCTTTGGTCTCGTAGGCAAAATAAATAAATATAAAATAATTTTCCAGAAAAACGGATTGACATCAATGACTCGCCGATCACTTAGAAATTCTCTTAAATAGCTTCTGACATCACTAACCTTTGTAGACCTAGGAGATCCTAAATTGACCAGCAATATAAAGGTTTTTACAGTTTGCATTCTTTATTCCTAGATTAATTTCTGCTATAGTAATTAAAAGTGGGGAAAACATAACATAGATTATGTTTTTCGACTAATAGACAGAGGTTAAATTTGTGAAAAAATCACCAAAAAACAAAAATGTGAAGAACTCAAAAACAACTCTTGGAAGAGACAGTTCTGAGCTTAAAAATTTTAAACTTGGTGAGAAAAATACTGAATACAAGCATGTTTACGATCCAAGCCTTCTCGAAGCTTTTGACAACAAAAATCCAAAGGCCTATGCCTTTACCACTTTTGTCTGCACAGAGTTTACCTCCCTTTGTCCGAAAACCGGCCAACCGGACTTTGCCAAAATCACCATCAATTACGTGGCCGATCGTTTGATGGTTGAATCAAAATCTTTAAAACTCTACTTGTTTAGTTTTAGAAACCATGGAGATTTCCATGAGGACTGTATTCAAAAAATTTGCGATGATCTCGTCAGACTGATGAATCCTTGTTTTTTAGAAGTCGTAGGTGAATTTACTCCAAGAGGTGGCATCGCGATTTTCCCTTACAGCAGCTATGCAAGCTCTAAAAAAGAACATAGCTTTTATCAAGAACTAAAAATGGAACGTATGAAGAATTACTCTCCAGGAAAATATTCCATGGATTTAAGTAAAATTTATTAGGAAGTTGTTATGGGAATAGGATTTACAGAAGGACTCTTAATTTTTTTAATTGTGGTTCTTTTATTTGGCTCTAAGAAAATTCCAGAGATTGGAAAAATGCTTGGATCATCAATGAAAAGTTTTAAAGAAGGCTTAGGAAGTGATGATAAGAGCTCAAAGGAAAATGACCAAGACAAAAAAGATCCAAAAAATCTCTCTTAATTCAAATGCTTTTTTTGTATTCTTCAACCATTTTTAAAACCAATGGTTCATCTCTTTTAATTTCATCTTTAAATTGAAAACAGATATACACCAGTTTGTTATAATCAGCTTCAATCCCATCACTCTTAAGTAAATGGGTTGCAAATCTAATTGAGCGATCAATCAATTTAAAATTTGAGGCGCGAACAAAAGTCATAAGATTAGACTCATACCGATTGAGTCTCCCCATTAATACAGTCGAATGAATGTTTAACAACATTTTTAAAACGAGATGAACCACTAAGAAATTTTGATCTTTAAATTTCAAAGTATGTTTCATTTCACCTAGATTAAACTCTACGCTACTTTGATCTTTGTTATAATGGACACCAAATAATTCTTGGCCTTTATTTGAAGCTTTTTTACGCTTATAAATAACTTCACCACTAATATCAAAGCCCAAAAGTCTTTCAAGACTGGTTTGACTGGTGACTTCTTGCCAATAAAAAGTCCTAGGACTTCTTTTTAATAATTGCTTCCAAGCTTCAGCGATAGAATTCGTATTTTTTAAAGACAAATAACTCAAAGAAAAATTTAAATTTGTATCTAAATAATTTTCAAATGGATAAAGACTAAAGGTAGGTGATCGCTCTGTCGTATCAGTTAAAACACTTATCCCTAACAGATCATCAACTTCATAAATAATTAACTTATCTTGTTGATAGGCATCTGCCTCAAATAATATAAAATCTTCTAAAAATGAAAGATCTAATGCTTGATAAAAATTTTTAAATTTTTCTATTTCAAGGCCTAGCTTATTCTCATCAGAAAAATTTAATAAAAGGGCAAATCCCACTGCGGCCATTAAGACAGTCGAAGCCTGCATTCTCGTTGACCCAGTTAAGGCCATTGAACCTGTAGTCAAATTTATTTTTCTGATTCGATTATTTTCAATGACTACTTTTGAACGATGAACAGTTTTTAGTAATACATCATCAGGATTGCAATAAAGAAAATAAGGTTTATGTTCACACATTTCAGAGGCTAGTTCTGTGGCACCAATAACAAAAGGTGTTTCCCCACCTTCAGTGCAAGAGATGAGTAAATCATTTTTTGTGAAGCCTAATTCTAAAAGTTGTCTCTTTCCAAAATCAGGAAAGTCTTCAAATTTTTCTATAGAATGAATTAAGGCCACATCTCCACCGGCCATAAAGGAAACAACTTTATCCAAATCTTGAGAATGCAATTTATCTTCTGTGAGAATTCGATAAATTGTTTCAAGGGCAAGAGATAAGCGACCAGTTGCTCCACAGCCGCATAAAAAAATTCGTCCACCATTCCCTATAACTTTTTGAATTTCTAAATGCATTTTAAAAATGTCATCTTGTTTTTTTTCTAGCACATCAAAAATTTCAAGATCTACTTCTTTTAGAGTTCTTAAAGCTTCTAATATATTTGCTTTCGCATCCACTGATAGATTTTTGGTTTTTTCATGGGGAGTCTCAGTTAAAAGTTTTCCTAACTGAAATTGATCTTTGATAGAAATAAAGTGATCTGCTTCTTTTTTGAATTGGCTCATGAATGTCCTAATAAATTATAACTTTAGATCAATTTTAATCTTAGTTAGAATTTCATCAAGATCAAAAGGCTTAATGACAAGGCGATTTCCACCTAATTTTAGAATCTCTTCTTCAGATTGGTTGACATCTCCAGTCGACAAATAAAACAAAGGAGATTCTTTATAGTCTTGTCTTAATACTTTTAAAAACTCGATACCGGACATACCACCCATATTGGCATCAGAAATCACCAATTTGATTTCTGGATTTTCTTTAACTTTAACTATTCCCTCTTCTGCAGATGAAGCAGTAAGGACATTGAAACCTTCTGAATCTAAAAATTCTTGATACATTTCTAGTAAATCTTTTTCATCGTCTACAAAGAGTATTGTGGTTTTCATATGACTATTCTCGGTCATTATTAAATTTTTTATACTGATATTTATTAGTTTCGGTCAGATTTAACCTTAATTATTTCTAAAAAAAAAAGGGAAAGACATGCTTTCCCTTTTTTATTTACTAAATTCAATTATTTTATCTATTCAATAATTTCTAAAACAGATCTCTTTCTAAGCTTAGTCGAAGCAGCGTTTAAGATAGTTCTTAGAGCTCTTGCAGTTCTACCTTGCTTGCCAATGATTTTTCCTAGATCAGTTTTATCAACTTTTAATTCAATGACTGTTGTCTGCTCACCTTGAACTTCATTCACTTGAACTTGATCAGGCATATCAACTAGCGACTTACTAACAAATTGAATCAGGTCTTTTAATTCACTCATAAGATCCTCCAAATAATCGCAAAAAATTAAAGAGCAATTTTTTGGTTTCTAAGTAGAGTTCTTACAGTGTCAGAAATAGTAGCACCTTTTTGCATAAGTGCCTTAAGTTTTTCAACTTTTACATTCTTTAAAGGTTCTTTATCATGCGGTAAATATTGTCCTAATTTCTCAAGATATCCACCATCTCTAGGTTTTCTAGAATCAGTTACTACGATTGTGTAGATTGGATCGTTTTTTCTTCCACCGCGTGAGAGTCTAACAGTTAACATCTAATTCTCCTCAACAATTAATAAAAATTAATAAGTGTTTTTAATTCATCTGGTCTAAATAGTCAATAATTTTAAGCCTTTTTTAGAAATATCCCTTTCCCCAAGGGCCTTTTCCACCTTTTTTCTTTTCCTTGCCCATGCTTTCAAAGGGATTGGCCTCTGGCCTAAAACCCTTTTTTTGCGGCATGCCAGGCATGGCAGGCATTCCCGGCATTCCACCTTTCATCATGCTCATAAGGCCACCCATCATCTGCTCCATTTGCTTAAACTTGTTTAAAAAGTCTTTTACTGCTTCGATGGTATTTCCAGAACCTTTAGCAATTCTTTGAATACGTGAATCTTTAATAATTTTATAATTCTGTCTTTCTTCTTTGGTCATGGATGAAATAATGATTTTCATTCTCTTCATTTCATTTTCAGCTGGGGATAAATCTCCAATTTGTCGAAGCATCCCCCCCATACCGGGTAACATTTTTAAAATGGAAGTCATAGACCCAAGATTGCTCATCATTTCCATTTGCTTTAAAAAATCTTCTACGGTGAATTTCCCTTTTTCAAAGTTCTTCATCATGGATTCAGCATCTTTTTCATTGATGTTTTCTTGAGCTTTTTCAACAAGTGAAACCACGTCCCCCATGTCTAAAATTCTTTTGGCCAAACGATCTGGATGAAAAAGTTCTAAGTCTTTCATCTTTTCACCCATAGAAACATAACGAATAGGAACTCCGGTCACATGCCTGATAGATAAGGCCGCTCCACCTTTAGCGTCAGAATCCATTTTAGAAAGGACAATTCCAGTAACTCCAATTGCTTCGTGAAACGTTTTTGAGACATTCACCGCTTCTTGACCAGTCATTGCATCTGCAACCATCATCACTTCTGGATTTAAATCTTTTACGGAAGCTTTCACTCGAACCAATTCTTGCATTAATTCTTGATCCACATGTAATCGTCCTGCAGTATCAATGATCACCACATTTTTGTGTTTTTTAGCTGCTTCTAAAAGCGCATCTTTTACAATATCTTCTGGAGATTTTTTTAAATCGGAATCAAAGCAATCCACATTGATTTGCTTTGCTAATGTCATTAATTGATCTTTAGCTGCAGGTCTAAATGTATCGCAAGGAACGAGTAAGACATCTTTTTTCTTTTTAGAAGTTAAATGGAGGGCAAGTTTTCCTGAAAAAGTGGTTTTACCTTGTCCGTTTAAACCAACGACTAAAATCGGGACAATTCCTGGACGATTTAAATTAATTTCCTCGTTGGCATCACCCATGATTTTGGCAAGCTCATCATGAACAATTTTTACAAATTGTTCACCTGGATTCACTCCACTAATGACTTTTTCACCCAAGGCTTTTTCTTTTACATTGTTTACAAAATCTTTAACGACTTTAAAATTCACATCCGCTTCTAAAAGCGCCGTACGAACTTCTTTTAAAGTATCTTCAATATTGCTTTCAGTAATTTTACTATTACCTTGAACATATTTAAATGCATTGGAAAATTTTTCACTTAATTGATCAAACATTTTAAATTCCTACAAATTAAATTTCTTATATATAAAGCTTCGACAATCAGAAATTGTGAAAGCGACATTCTCCGTCCATTTTTTAAACTCATCGCCATTTTTAGGTTCATCCCAGCAAGCTGCGATGAAATCTATGCCAAAATTTTTTGCCCCTTCAAAATCTGAATAGCTATCGCCAATATGGATAATTGATTTTTTTGAAGCTCCGTCAGTGATTTTTTCTAATCCCATAATGTGGGGTTTTACCATTCCATCATCTGAGCAATAAATATGAGTAAAAAAGCTTTCTAAATTATTTTCTTTTAAACTAAAAAGCGTCGATCTTCTTGGCCTTGCTGTCCAAATATGTAAATCAAATCCAAGATTCTTTAGTTCTCTCAAAAGTTGCGTCATTTCTTTATAAACCACAAAACCAGAACTATTAACTTCAACCAAAGTTCCATCGTGATCAAATATAATATGTCCTTTGACTAAGTTATCCATTTTCTTGTATGACTCCTAAACTTATGACGACAAATAATGCCCCATTTAGTGAGAAACTTCAAAAGAAAATTGATACTTTAAAATCAAGACGAAAAAGCATTCAGTTAGGCAATGTTCACTTTGATAGTCCCTTACTTTTAGCACCAATGTCCTCTATTTGCACTCCTCCATTTCGTCGACTCATGGAAGATCTGGGAGCTGGAGGCACGGTCAGTGAACTGATCAGCTGCCATGGAATTAATTATAAAAATAAAAAGACCCTAGATATGCTTCGCGTTGATCCCCATGAAAAAAACGTTGGATTGCAATTATTTGGGGAAGATAAATTTAAAATGAGTGAAGCAGCAAAAATTGCAGAAAGCATGGGCCCTAAATTCATTGATATCAACATGGGATGTCCGGTAAAAAAAGTCGTGGGTACTGGTGCCGGCTCTTCACTTTTGAAAGATCTGACCACTCTTCCGGCGTATATAAGAGAAATTAAAAAAGCCATTCAAATTCCCTTGTCGATAAAAATTAGAACTGGGTGGGATGAAAATTCCTTAAACTCACCGGAAGTTTTAAAAATTGCAGAAGGTGAAGGTGTTGAATTTGTCGCTATTCATGGAAGAACCCGGGCCCAGCAATACACTGGAAAAGCCAATTGGGAATACATCAATCAAGTCTCTAAAGAATCAAAATTGCAAATAATCGGAAACGGAGATCTCAATCACTATTCTGTTATAAAAGAAAAAATGAATCAAAGCGTTTGTAAGGCTTTCATGTTAGGCAGAGGTCCTCTTCGTGATCCATTTCTTTTTTTATCTCCCTACGCTGAGAATGAATCCGAAATTTTTCTAGATAAGTTTGAGTATTATGAAATTCTTGAAAAATTTCTTGAGTATTCACTTCAGCATACACAAAACGACCGTCACCTTCTCATTTCGATGAGAAAACATCTCATTTGGCTATGTGCCGGTTTTGAGAATGTAAATAATTTTCGAGAGCAAGTTTATCACTCTGAAGATCTAAAAAACCTGATGACGATTTCAAGAAATTTCTTTTATGATCAACCTATTTCTCATAAAAAAAATCTTAATTGGGAAAGTTTTATGAGCGGGGGTCACGGATGATAACTTTATCACTCATTTTTTCAATTTTCTTTCATTCGCTCTTGTCACTTGGTTCGTATAAAGGAAAATTAATTGATGCTAGCTTTCAATGGAACAGCGATATACCTTTTAATCAAATTGAAAAAACAATAAAAAAAAGCGACACTAACTTACAAGTTGGAATTTTTATCAACAATGCCTACAAAAACACAGAAAAAATATCGAAAATTTTAAGCAATCTAAAAAGTAGTAAGCAGTTTTTTTGGGGAACTCCAAAATACTTTATGGAACCAGATGCTTTTGAAAATATATCATCAGCAAAATTAGTCAAAGAAATAGATAACTATCATTTTAAGTTTGTTTCAGAAATTATGTATCGACATACTGATAAAATTAATGGGACAAAGCACTTAACTGGTGAACGCTATTTTAATCCTCTAAACATTAAATCAGTTGAATTAATCGACACCTTATCAAAACTCAAAAAACCAATACCAATTTTTATACACTGGGAATTTTATAAATGGAAAGAAGACATTGAAAGTTTTTCATTTTTATTTAAGAAATTTCCTAATCAAGTTTTTATAATAAATCATCTTGGCTTTGGATTTCCCTCACAAGTTGAGTTCATCTTAAAAAATAATCAAAATGTTTATTTTACAATTTCAAAAAGGCTTAGGAAATTTGAACTATTCTCAAACTCAAAAATTAGTCAAGGTCCTCCACTTTTAGAAGCAAGTAAATTAAATCTTGATTGGAAAAAAATATTTATAACTTATCCAGATCGTTTTCTATTTGCCATTGATGCACATAAACCGTTTATGTACGATAGTTATAAACATGAAATCAAAAACTATCGCTTCTTTTTAGGACATCTACCATTTGCCATAGCAGAAAAAATAGCCTACAAAAACGCAAAAAAGCTTTTTAATTTAAAGGAATAGCATGAGATTTTTTTTCCAATTTCTTATTACTTTTTCCTTTTCTATCCAAATTATGCCGATTGAAAATAATATCGATGAAGTGAATCTAGGATATTTCCATGGAGGTCGAACATCAATTCTTTATCGAGCTTATTTATATAAAGAATTTAAAAAAGAAAATTTAAACGTTGTTTTTATTTCAAAAAACTTGCATTCAAATACTTGGCACAATTTTTCTCATGAAAATCTTTCTGGAATTTCTGCCCGTGCGACAGGACTAGAGCTGGTAGATCTATTACTTAGTAAAAAAGTTGAATTAGCAACAATTGGTGAAACCGCCTTTATAAAAAAATGTTCAGATGGAGTGCCTATTGTCGCAATTGCCGAACTCGGGTTTGACCATCCCAAGACTTCTGGTCATGGTATTGCACTTTCAAAGAAAATAAAAGATAACAAGAAAATTCAGCTTGAAAATATCGTTTGGGGTACACGAAGATCAAGTGGAGGCGACGATATTTTTCTTAAAGAATTTTTACTCTCTAAGAATATTAATTTGGAAAAAGTAAAGATCATTTCAAATATTTCAGATGATCAAATAGAAAAGAAATTTGTCTCAGGTGAAATTACAGGTGCCTATCTACACTTAAGAAATTTAAGATCACTTGAAAAAAAAGGAATAGTTAAGTTGTATTCAAAGCTTAATTGGGTAAATCCAGAATTAAGCCATGCGCTCCTGGTAACAACAAAAGAAAATTTGTTAAAACGACAAAATGTCTATATGAAATTTTTAAATGCCTATAAACGACAAATTCAAAGCGAAAACTCACTGCCTGTGAGTAAAAAAATTAAAGATAATAAAAAAATTCTCTATGGCAAAGTTGACCCTTTCGAAATTAAAGCAAATTACAAAGGTATGGATCTTCCAAACTATAGAGAAATTCCAAGTGTAAGGATTCACCTCGAAAAAGAATCTCAAGAATTACTTTTCAAACATAAAGAAATTAAAACTAAAATTAACTTAGAAAGATGTATCGACAATTCACTTCTTCAAAAAAATAAATAAAAAAAGCCCAAAACGAGTTTGGGCTTTTTTTGAGAGACATTCACAGGAGGTCTAAAAAAATCCTTTTAATAGATTCTCCACACACACACTAATACTATATTCAAGAGTCGTGCCAACTTTTAAAACACCCTACTGGTGAGCTAACGTCTTGATTTTACATTAAAATGCTATAGTACTGAGGGTCACATTTTTGACATAAAATCAAAAAGCTAAGTCATTAAAATGACAGGCAGTTCTTTCAGAATCTTACATTTGAATTATTTCTGTTTAACTTTTTTTAGGTAATCTGACAGTAACTGAACAGATTGATAAGTAGCATCGTCAAAATCAAGTGCTCGATGAATGTCGCCAACATGGGCCCAGATTTTTTTTGATTCTTTTTGAACTATGTCGACTTCAACCCAAAAATGTTGATTCATTTTATTAATCATGAGTCTTCCGACCAAAAATTCTTCGCCAGATAGTTCTACAAAAAATTCTTTGGGATATTCGCTAAATTCTCTAACCATGACCTTTAGTCGCAGTGGTGTGCTTATCCATTTTTTCTAAATACTCAATAATCATTCCGGCCACATCTTTTCCCGTGGCAGTTTCTATTCCATTTAGGCCAGGGCTTGAATTGACTTCCATTATAAGCGGTCCTCTTTTTGATCTTAATAAGTCCACACCTGCAACACCAAGACCTAGGGCCTTTGTTGCATCAATAGCAGTCTGTCTTTCTTCTTCGGATATCTCGACTACTTGAGCCGATCCACCACGATGAAGATTGGATCTAAACTCTCCGGCCTTAGCAGTTCTCTTCATGGATGCCACCACTTGATCTCCGATAACAAAGCAACGGATATCTTCACCATTGGCCTCTTTAATATATTCTTGAACTAAAATATTTTCATCTAATTCTCGAAACGCATCGATCACACTTTCAGCGGCGCTATTTGTTTCAGCTAATACCACTCCTTTTCCTTGAGTGCCTTCGAGTAATTTAATAACTAAAGGGGCACCTCCTACAAGCTTGATCAAATCATGAGTCATTTTTGTTGAATGAGCAAATCCAGTAACTGGTAAGCCAATTCCTTTTCTTGAAAGTAATTGTAAAGATCGTAGTTTATCTCTTGATCTTGAAATCGCCACTGATTCATTTAAAGAAATCACTCCCATCATTTCAAATTGTCTGATAACCGCAGTTCCATAGAATGTAATGGAAGCTCCGATTCTTGGAATAATGGCGTGATAATCAGATAATTCTCTATCCATATAATGAACCATCGGTTTTTTAGAAGTAATATCCATATAACATCGAAGTGTATCGATCACTTCAACTTCATGCCCTCTACTGACAGCAGCTTCGACTAATCTTTTAGTGGAATAGAGTTTTTGACTACGAGACAAAATTCCAATCTTCATGGTTACCTCAATGTAACATTAATGCTGTTTTTGAAATCTATTTAAGTAAAAATGATTTAGAGGGATTGATCAAGAATTTATTTTTCAACGCATCACGACCAATTAGCATTTTAAAGCCCATTAAATCTCGATTAATCAAGCTTAATTCAATTTCATATTCTAATTGGCCCAATTGCATTTTTACTTTAATGATAGGACGAATAGTTTCTTGACCTGTGGAACTTTTTATTCTTCTTTCTTCAATGAATGGTGCTTTGAGCCGATGTCTTTTTCCATTCTCGCTTACAAAAATAAATTTCACATATTTTTTACTTCTAAGAGTGATAAATTCAATTTCTTCAGCATGTATGGCAGAAGTTTTTGCACCAGTGTCAATTTTAGCTTTGATGTCTGAGAGATTTAATTTGGGAAGGGTGACGAATTCTCGCCAGCCAATAAATTGTTGTTCCATATAGCTTCGCATTCTGACATAAATCACTAAATCTTAAAAGATTTTTTTTAAGTTTTACTTAACCAAGTGTTTTCTATGAGCTATTATTTTAAAAAAATTCAAACATATTTCATCTCAATTTTTAAAGGAGCAAAAAATTATGAGTTCAGATTGCTGCAAATGCTCTCCGCTTTCGTCAATTACGAAAAAAAACGTAATGGCCATAACGGGGTTATTACTTTGTGGTTTCTTAGTATCTCACTTACTAGGAAACTTATTACTTTTTGTGGGACCAGATGCTTTTAATAAGTATTCACATACCCTCATCTCAAATCCTTTGATTTATCTTGCAGAAGTCATTCTTGGAATGCTTTTTTTATCTCATATCATCATGGGATTAAAAGTTACCAAAGAAAATAGAGACGCAAGACCAGTTCCTTATTATGTTAGAGAAACTTCAGGTAGAGGTTCAACGTTTGCTTCAAGCACTATGCCTTACACAGGACTGATCGCACTTGTATTTTTAATCATGCATATCATCGGTTTGAAATTCGGAACTCATTATACAACAGTCGTTGGTGGAATCGAGATGCGTGACATTTACAAAACTACTGTTGAGTATTTTCAAGATCTCATTCATGTTATCGCTTACATCATCGCTATGACGGCCCTTGGAATTCATACTTCCCACGGATTTTGGTCGGCTTTTCAATCCCTAGGATTCAATCATCCGAAATATATGCCAAGAATTAAAGTTCTATCAAAAATTTACGGCATTATGGTCATCATTGGATTCTCTTCATTTCCAATCTTTTGCTACTTTCAAGGAGGAAATTAATTATGACAACGATAAAAACACTTGATGGTAAAACACCGACTGGTCCAATTCAAGACCGTTGGAAAAATCATAAATTTAATATGAAACTGGTTAACCCAGCTAACAAAAGAAAATATTCAGTTATCGTAGTGGGAACTGGACTTGCTGGTGGTTCTGCCGCTGCATCTTTAGCTGAACTTGGTTATCAAGTTACGACATTTTGTATTCAAGATTCACCAAGACGTGCTCACTCAATTGCCGCTCAAGGTGGGATCAATGCTGCAAAAAATTATCCAAACGATGGAGATTCAATCTATCGATTATTTTACGATACGGTAAAAGGTGGTGACTATCGAGCACGTGAATCAAACGTTTATCGACTTGCTGAAGTGGCCAACAATATTATTGATCAATGTGTGGCCCAAGGTGTTCCATTTGCTAGAGAATACGGCGGTACTTTATCAAATAGATCGTTTGGTGGAGCCCAAGTGAGTCGTACATTCTATGCCAGAGGACAAACAGGACAACAATTACTTTTAGGGGCTTATTCGGCCATGATGAAAGAAGTTCATCATCAAAGAATTAAATCCTATACCAGACGAGAAATGGTTGAACTAGTGATCGTTGAAGGGAAGGCCCGTGGTGTCGTCATGAGAAACGTCATCACCGGAGAATTTGAAAAATATATGGCCGATGCAGTTATTCTTGCAACCGGTGGTTATGGTAACGTCTTTTATCTTTCAACAAATGCTAAAGCATCTAATGGTTCAGCAGCATTTCGTGCCTACCAAAAAGGGGCCTATTTTGGAAACCCTTGTTTCACTCAAATTCACCCAACTTGCGTTCCTGTTTCAGGGGATCATCAATCAAAATTAACTTTGATGTCTGAATCACTTCGAAACGATGGAAGAGTTTGGGTCCCTGCAAATAAAGGCGACAAGCGTTCACCATCTGAAATTCCAGAAAGTGAAAGAGATTATTACCTTGAAAGAATTTATCCATCATTTGGTAACTTAGTTCCACGAGACGTGGCCTCAAGAAATGCCAAAAACCAATGCGACGCTGGTAAAGGTGTTTCTCCAACAGGAATGGCCGTTTACTTAGACTTTGCTGATGCCATTAAGAGAAAAGGTGAAGATAAAATACGGGCTGAATATGGAAATCTTTTTGATATGTATGAACGTATCACTGATGATAACCCTTATAAAACTCCTATGATGATTTACCCTGCTATCCATTACACTATGGGTGGTTTATGGGTTGATTATAATTTAATGAGTAACATTCCTGGTCTCTTCGTTTTAGGTGAAGCAAACTTCTCGGATCACGGGGCCAATCGATTAGGCGCTTCGGCACTAATGCAAGGATTAGCTGATGGGTATTTTGTCATTCCTTATACAATTGGGGATTATTTTGCTTCTAACAAATTTGAAAAAATTGATTTAAACCATAGCGAATTTGAAAAAGGCATGAGCTTTGCAAAAGAAAAATACACTCGTCTTTTAAATATCAATGGAAAAAATTCTGTTGATTCATTCCATAAGCGACTTGGAAAAGTTATGTGGGATAAAGTTGGTATGGCCAGATCTGAAAAAGGATTAAAAGAAGCTATTTCAGAAATTAAATCAATTCGAGAAGAATTTTATAGAGATGTAAAAGTCACAGGAACAACTGATGGAGTTAATCTTGAACTAGAAAAAGCTGGAAGAGTTGCCGATTTCTTAGAACTTGGTGAGCTTATGGCCTTAGACGCACTTAACAGACCTGAATCTTGTGGAGGACACTTCAGAGAAGAAAGTCAAACTGAAGAAGGTGAAGCAAAAAGGGACGATGAAAATTTCTGTCACGTAGCTGCTTGGGAATATCAAGGAGCAAATAGTGAACCAATTCGTCATCGTGAAGAATTAAAGTTTGAGTATGTTAAATTAACTCAAAGAAGCTATAAATAGAGGTAGACCATGGGTGGAAATAGTACAGAAAAAATGTCTTTAAAATTAAAAATTTGGCGACAAGAAAATGCCAAGGCCAAAGGACAGATGGTTGACTATCAACTAGATAACGTCTCTCCTGATATGTCTTTTTTAGAAATGCTTGATACTTTAAATGAAAAAATGGTTCGAGAAAAAGGTGATTCCATTTCTTTTGATCACGATTGCCGAGAAGGAATTTGCGGTATGTGTTCTCTAGTGATTAATGGACAGGCCCATGGGCCAGAAAAAGAAACCACCACATGTCAGTTGCACATGAGAAAATTCTCTGACGGTGACACCATTGTCATTGAACCTTGGAGAGCGAAAGCTTTTCCAGTTCTTCGAGATTTAATGGTGGATAGATCTGCTCTAGATGCGGTGATGGCCGCAGGGGGATTTGTAAACGTCAACACAGGTCATGCACCAGATGCTAATAATATTTTAATTGGCCAAGTAAATGCAGAGCTGGCTATGGACGCAGCTGCTTGTATTGGTTGTGGAGCATGTGTAGCAAGTTGTAAAAATGCTTCCGCCATGCTTTTTGTCTCAGCAAAAGTTTCTCAATTTGCACTATTACCGCAAGGGCAAGTTGAAAGTAAGGAAAGAGTTTCTGCCATGGTGAAAAAAATGGATGAACTTGGATTTGGAAATTGTACCAATGAAGCAGAATGTGAAGCTCAATGTCCTAAGGGAATTAAAATTGAAAACATCGCTCGCATGAATCGCGAGTATGTTAAATCTCTCATATGCTAATTTACAACGAAACTAGTATAGCTTTTATTAAAAGGGCCCGTGAAATAATTCGCGGGCTTTTTTTTGATGAAATTTCAAGAATCTACCCTATCAGTTTTCACTCTAGAAGAATTCACTATAAAAACTTTCAATACCCTCTTTCCATTGTAGTCTTTGAAAATAATTCTAAATGGGGGTATTTTGATTTTCGAAGATATGAAATTGGACTTTCAAAAAAACTCATGTATCAAGCAAGTGATTTAGTTTTAACCAATGTTTTAAGACATGAATTGGCCCATTATTTAACCTATCTCTTTTACGGGGGAGATTTAGGACATGGAAAAGAATTTCATGAGATTTGTCTTAATCTTAATTGGGGAAACTCCATTTCAAAAGCAACCATGTCTCTGCATGAATTGAATAAAGAAACTGATTATCAAAAAGACGAAGAGCAATTGGTTTTAAAAGTTAAAAAATTATTAGCTCTTTCAAATTCAGATAATGAATATGAATCACAATTGGCCACTAAAAAGGCCAATCAAATAATATTAGACTATAACTTAACACGCCTCACTCAAATAAAAGGCCTTACAAATAAAAATGAAGCAGAGGAAGATGTTTATCTAATCAGGGCCCTCGAAGCAAAAATTAAAAGTGCCAAGCTTCAGGCCATTTCTGAAATTTTAAAAACTTTCTTTGTCTCTCCTATTTTAAACATAGGTAAAGGCCATGTTTATTTAGAATTAATTGGCGAGAAAAAAAATGTTCTTATTGCTGAATATGTGGCCAATTTTTTAGACAAAGAACTAGATCGACTCTTTCTGATTAGTAAAAAAAACCATCCCACTTTAAAAGGCAAAGCCGCAAAGAATTCTTTTTTTAGAGGAGTTCAAATAGGCTACTCTCAAAAAATTCGAGAAATGCATTTAGAAAGATCCAATCAACAGTCATTAGTTTTACTTAAAAAAGATATTGAAAAAAAACTGGCCTATGTTTATCCGAAAATGAGTTCTGTAAGCTTTAGCCCTAAAGAAAATGGTGATGCATTAAGTTTGGGTAAAAGAGCAGGACAAAATTTAAATATTCATCACTCTATATCTGAAAATAAATCTAAATCAATTTTTCTTCTTCAATAATATTTTTAATTGCACTCTTCGATTTTTATTAATATTTTGAAATTTATACATACTTTCTTCACCGTAAGAGACAGCTTCTAACTTTTCATCTGGAATATTAAGTTTTGCTAATGCTTTTTTGACTGAATTAGCTCGCTCTATTCCTAAATCAAAATTTCGATTGGGATCACCATCTGTACTTGCAAAACCTTCTATTAAAACTTTATCAAGTCTTGTATCAAGTCTCATTAAGGCCTTGGAAATTTCTTCTAATTTTATATGTTCTGTTGGCACAATAGTCGATTTATCTAAATCAAAATAAATATTCCCGCCACTAACCGCGATATTATCAGCTTCACTGGCTTTAATTTTTCTGACAACCATATGATCATCATTAACATTGTCTGGAACCTGTCTATCGAGTTTATTATAAACCAGATCCTTATTTACATCTTCCACTTTGAAATCCTGGGCAGACAAATTGAAGATCACTAAAGTCGATAGAGTTAGAGTTTTAAATAACATACAATTTCCCCGCATTAAATTCTTTAAAGACTACTCGGAAAAACAGTCAAAATACTTGAGCGCGCCACTTTGAGATTGACTTGAAATTAACTACTTATAGCGGTCTACTAAATAAGAATTCTCGACCCAATCGGGACTTTTGAACAGACAACGGGAAGTTGATTCGGTTTGATTAAAATTATTGGTGTATTCGATAATTTGTCCCACTCCACCAACAGTCTCACAAATTTTAAATCCGATAGATCCATAACTTGGCAAATCATCTTGAAGCTTAATATTTTTTGGTAAATTTTTTAAAGATTCGCAAGTTAATTGAAAACAACTAGGTGATGTTAAATAATTTATCTGATTTTTATTTTTATAATAGCAAACTTCAGTTGCTTCAGATTGAGGTTTGGCAAGATAAGTGAACTTCAAATTTGTTTTAAAGCAAAGGGCCTGAACATTTTGAAAATGAGTTAAAAATAAAAATAAAAATAAAAAGAGTGTTTTTATTTTCATGGAAGAAATGTTACTCCCGTTAGCGCAGTCTTAAAGCGATCTTCCGCGACCCAAAAATGTCCACTATATCTGCAGCCATTTCCATCACAGTTTTTATGACAACTCACCCCGTTTTCTTCTTTTTGGCTGCAGGCCTTTCCCCAGCTATTTCGAACTAGAAACTCACATTTATTAGATTCTTTATTAAATCTTCTCCCAACCACCACTGAAGCATGATCTCCATTTCTTTCCGGAGAAATTAAATGATATTTGTAGGCCACTGCTGCAATATCGCCTTTATTTAATTGCTCATTTATTTTAGAAAGAATCGTATCAACGGTATAGCGAGTATTATTAAAAACTTGAGGTTGTGCCTTAAAATCTTGAAAGGCCAATTCCTTACACTGCTCTTTAAAAAGTCTTTCGAGCAATTGATCTTTACCATAAACATTTGCCAAGCTTCTAACTCGATCAATTCCCATTCCCGGAAAGGCAAGTCCAATATTTTGATTCATGCAAAATAAATCATCTAGGCTTCCTTGATTAAATCCTCTTTCACTATGACGTAAAAGACTGCGCAAAAAATCCACATATCGAGTGTGAGTACAAAATGCAAAATCACTCGAAGGGAGATTTTTTTCTAAACACAGGCCTTTATTGTTATTTAAAAACTTAGTAATTGATTCATCTATGTAACCACCTTTACCTTCATCTGTGGCAATATCTTTTGCAATCGTCTGTCCAGAATCATATAAACTAACTGCTGAAATAACTTTTTTTAATCTAAAACTTAATAAATCACTCGCTGAATAAGCATAACACCAACCAACCGTATCCTGATCTCTTACGTTGTTTAAATTTACGGCTTCATTCTGATTGATCACATCTGGGCACTTGGGATTGCCATTGTCTGCCATAATTTTGTTAAATTTATCTGGCTGCAATTGATAATCTGGCTTTTTTGCTTCATATTTTTTTTCAACAATAATTTCTACTTCTATCGGTCTTTTAATAGGAAGATCTCTTTTTAGAAAATTTGAACCGTTGGGATATTGAAACTTAGAATTTTTTCCATTTAAATAGGCCAATTCCTCTGACAAATTCATTCCCGCTTCTTCAGCAATATTCATTTTTTTATAAGTTTCCAGCGTACGAATTCTTTTTTCTTTAAACTCCATCAAAATGGCATCGGCACTTTTGATTGTCTCTTTTTCACATGCTTGATTTTTTAATAATATTTCTAAATTCTCAAATTCTTTTTGCACGCTTAGCAGGTCTTCATACATCAATAATCTTTTTGATCTTAGACTTGAAATATTATCGGTAAATTGATTGAACTCATCAGTGCAAGCTTTGAGTTCAAATTGAAAAAAAATAAATAGTAGGGAAAGAATGAAAACTTTAACTTTCATTTAGGAAGTATAGCAAATCAAAAAAAAATTTAAACCTGTTTTTGATCTGGGCCAAAGATCCATTTGTGTTGTTGACCAATAACACGGAAGAATCCACCATTGGTTTCATTCCACATCATTACTTGAGCGAATCTCTCCATCGGGAACTCTTCAGAATTATTATAACTTGGAGTGAGCACCCATGAAAAATCAATTTTTCCAACCTCAGATTGAACTCGTTCATAGGCCTTTAAGGTGAATAAAAAATCTGCTTCGTTTTCAATCACCGCTTTTACTTGGAACTTTTGAGGGTAAAATTTTGCCATTTTTACGATATTTTCTATCGGCATTTTTACTTTGGTCGAAGGAGTTTTAATGTCAAAACTAATAAAATCAACTTGCTTAAAAACCTCATCGACAATTCTAGTCCCAGCTGCCTCGATATTCACATAATACGATCTCATTTTTAATTGCTCAATAAGCTCTAAAACACTTGGTACATGCTTAGGATGAAGTGGATCTCCACCTGTGATAGATACATTTTTTATGATGCCATTAAATCCTTCAGAATGAACTTTATCTAAAACTTCAACAATAGAAAGCGATTTTCCTTCTTCAAAACTCCAAGTGTCTTTAGAATCACAATTTTCGCAACCAATTGCACAGCCTTGATAACGAACAAATATTTGAGGACGCCCAAGAAAGATTCCTTCCCCTTCAGTTGCTCGATAAATTGAATTGATTAAATGTTGCATAAATTCTTCACTTTTTTCTCTTTTATGCTTAACTTTTGCCTTAACGTCAATGAATCTTGTAGTTTTTACATTGTAAAATCGCTTGAATTTATTACAATTTCACTATGGAATCACTACAATTGAAGTATCAAAGCGTAATATCGGAACTCCAAAAGGGCAATCGTGGTCTCTATAAATTGGATTTGGCCTTTAAAAATGAGCTAATACAGAAATGGGATTGGCTTTTAAACCAAACTAAGTTTTCAAGTGAATTGCGAAGTGAATGGCAAATGCTCTTTTGTCTTATCAATCATACAACTCATTATGACCCAGAATTTATTTTAAAACTTAAAGATACATATGATTTATTTAAAGCAAATATGGCTTCTGATGATTTATGGATTTACTATATAAATTCATTTGAAAAACATACTCTTTCCTATTATCGAATTCAATCGCTGCCTGTTGATAAAAAAGTTCTTGATACTTTAATGTATTTTTTAGAGAGCAAAAATTCTGAAGTTTTAGAATGGGCACTTAGGGTTATAGAATCTCTTGAAGAAGAATCGCTCTATTTTGAAAAGGCCATTTTAAATCTACGCCCTTCCATTTTCAAAATGTTTAATGAACATCAAAGAATGAGTTTTCAGATTGTCGAACTTTTGAATAAAAAGTGGGCAAGCTATCGAGCAAGAGGTAAATAAAAATGGGCCATGACGATGAAGTGAGAAAATATTTAAAACAAAAATTTGATCCTCATTCACAATTTAAAAAATTAAATTCTTATACGAATGCTTTTGATACTCCACTATTTGAAAAGGATTATCATGAGACTTATAAAGTTCAAATTTTACCAGACTCAACTGTTGCTCGAGGAAAATTTCTTCCCACCCTAGAGCTTAATGTTTACAAGGCACACCCTGTGACAATTAGGGCCATGCGTCCCGAACTTTTTATGGGGGCAGATGATTTTGTAGACCTAGAATGTTTACATATTTGCGCTTCATGCAAAACTGAAATTGACCTACAATTTTGGAAGTTTTGTCCATTCTGCGAAGCTTCTTTTAAGTAAAACCACTCCAAAGATGTCAAGTTTTGTTAGATAAATAAGATTTACGATGAGGTGCCACCATCTGTATTGTCTTTTTTAGTTATAAAAACGACACACACGTTTCACTAGTACTTTCGCCTTTTTTACTTGGATGGTTTTAAAGGTTTATTTTTTAAGGAGTGAGAATGAAGAGAGAAAACGCTTATCTAAAGGATGCACAGATTGCGGTCTTGAAAGAAAAATTACTGGCCGAAAAAGAAAGAATTTTAAACAAGCAAAATGAAACTGAGCGCTATCAAATGGATAAAAACGAGCTTGTCGATCCATTAGATGAAGCTTCAATTAATGTTCAAACTTCACATGACATCAGATTTTCAAATAGAGAAAATTTTTATTTCAAAAAAATCAATAAGGCCTTAGGTCTTATTGAAAGAGGCATCTACGGATTATGTGAAGAGTGCGATGCTCATATTGGATTTGAAAGACTTAATGCACGTCCAACTGCAGAACTATGTATTGCCTGCAAAGAAGAAGCTGAAATGGCAGAAAATAATAATATCTATGACAAAAAATCAAAGTCACTAGGTAGAGCTTTGCACGAATCTTCTAGATAAAATTAATTTTTTCGATAAATTTTCATTAATTTGGAAATTTATTACAAAAAAAGGCTTCATGATGAAGCCTTTTTTATTTTATAGGTAAAAAATCCCCTCGAGGATGTGTGTATCCATTTAAATCAATCGACTTTATTAGTTTTTTAAATTCACTCAGTAGTTCTTCTTTAATAGTCTCTTCTTTTAACCAATACTCGCTTTCAAGTTCAATCTTAACAAGTCGCTGACTAATAACTTTGTAACTTTTAATTATTTGAGACCATTTAGGATCTGATAAAAGTAAGCCTTCTAACTCACTATCAGAAATATTTAATAATAAATCCCCAAACTTTTTTCCATGGCAGTTATCTGAAAGCATTTCAGACTTCGATAGATAGCCGAGACTTCTCATTTTAAATTCTTGTCTGTCTAACTTGGCCCAAACACATAAATCAGAATTGCTACCCTTAATTTTTGTGATTAAAGACAATCCATAGGCACCACAATGAACGAAATATTCTTTTGAAGCATTTTGTACATCTTCTTTAAATGAAGTGCCCAAATGGCTTAATTCGCTTTTAATAATGTTATTCATTTCCATGTCTAATTCTTGAAATGAAATTCTTCTTGAAGCATATTCAGAAAAACTCGACATACTCAGAGAAGATTTGCTTAAGGTAATTAAACAACTCCCTTCTGACATTAAATGAACCTCTGTTTGCTCATTAGCTAATAATGAATGAGCAAAAACTAGAGATAAAAGTAAAAAAATCTTTCTCATAGTAAACTTCTCGGATATAAAAACCTAAAGTTTACTTTTTTTGTCGGAAATGTAATATTAGGTAGTTATGAAAGAAATTATCCCCGCTGTAGTCACAAGATTTTACCAACTGGCCATGAATGACATCCTCATTGGTTATCATTTTTACAAATTTAAAGATGAAGAAGTGTTTAAGCAACACCTCATAAGATTAACTGCTTTTTGGGAAATGCAAATTTTTGGTAAGACAGATATTGTTTTGGATCATGGATTTAGATTATTAATGACTCATTATCAGCTTCCACTAAAAAAAGGTGAACTTGGTCGATGGGTGATTTTATTCCATCAAACACTAGATGAATTTGAATTGAAATTAAACGATGAAAATATTACGGCACTTTCTAATGTATGGAAGCAAAGAATAGCTCTTTTTGAACAAAAATTTTTAACAGCACCAAATTTATTTCGCAATCATTAATGATGAGCTGCCTCTTCATGCTTTTTAGCTGAATGGGATGATTTAGTCTTTTGAATTTTTCTATTGGGATTAATGGCCTTAAAAGTTTCAATAACAAAGTCTTCTAAAATTGGTTCACCTTCAACTTGATCGAATAAATAATTTTTAGCATAATATTGATTTAATCGAATGGCCTCTTTTTTGGCCTGTTCAGACGTTTCAAATTCAATGGCAAAAAATCTTAATTTTTCAAAGATAAATACTTTGGAATTGAGTCGATTAACTCCGCTAGAATATTCGTGAAATGGAATAGCATTTTCACCTTGTGGACTAACCGGAGTATGATGAGCTGTGATCGTCTTCCATTCTTCCTCGGTAAATTTTTCGTCAACATGATTTTTTTTACTACAAGATAGGGAAAATAATAATGAGGTCAAAATTAGCGATTTAAAAAGCATGCTTTCCTACTTTTTGATTTTTCTAGCAAGCTTTTTTATTCCAACTTGCTTATAAGGACGATTCTTCTTTTTCAATAGTTCTTTCTGGCTAATCATTTTTTTAAGTTCACTTACCATGGCCTTTTTCTTTTCTAGTTTTGTTGCCGTGGCAAACTCGGCCTTCTTTTTATTGTGAACTTTAAAACGTTTTTCATCAAATGTAGACAACTTCAGAGCAGTCTGCTTTAAAATAGCTTCATTAATTCGTGTGACGATTTTTTGGTCACGAGGAGTAATGAGATTGTAAGCAAATCCGTCTTTATTATTTCTTCCAACTCTCCCCATTCGATGAATATAGTAGACAGCTTCAAAAGGTAAATCAAAATTTAATACCCATAGCAAATCAGGAATGTCCATTCCTCTAGCTGCAATATCAGTGGCAATTAAAATCCGATCTTTATCTAAAAACTCTTTTAAAGCTTTTTTCCTTTGAATCGGCTCCATTTCTCCGTGTAAAACTACAAATTTGTATTTTTTCGATTTTTTTTCTAACTCAACTTTTAATTCATCCGCCGACTGAAACTTATTAACAAAAATAATTCCTTTTCCTTTAGCCTGATTTTCTACGAAAGCTAAAGTCATTTTCATTTTTTCTTCATCGCGGATAAAAATATTAAATGATCTAATTGAATGACCTAATTTATTTTTATCTTCTTTGTTAAAATGATGAAATTCCACTTCAGCAAAAATTTCTTCCTTAAGTTCATCAATTTTTTCTGAATTTGTAGCAGAAAACAATAAAATTCTCGCTAAAGTTGAATCCATTCCTTCATATATGGCCTTGATATCTTTTTTAAATCCTAAATCTAAAAGTTGATCTGCTTCATCTAAAACCAAATAACGAACTTGAGATAAATTAATACTTTTTGACTTCAAACTTTGCGCAAGTTTTCCTGGAGTGGCCACTAAAATTTCAAAGCACTCTCGTTTTAATAAATTGACTGTTTTTAAACCTTCACCACCTTCTAATTTTCTAACACGAAGTTTTGCATGGTGAGAAACTGTTTTAAAGACGCGATAAATTTGGGAAGCCAATTCTCTAGTTGGTGCTAAAATCAAGGCCCTAGGATGACCTTTATTTTCATTTCTTGAAAGAATTCCGTTAGCTTCTTCTTGTGATTTTAAAAGCTCGATGATTGGCAAAACAAAAGCAAGGGTTTTTCCGGATCCAGTTTTGGCAACAACATCGACAGAAAATCCCTTAATAATTTCTGGAATCACTGTTTTTTGAATAGAAGTTGGTTCTTTAATTTGTGTTTCTTTAAGAAATTCAACTATAGAATGATGCGATAAAATTTTGTCAAAGCTCATAACGACCCATGGTAGATGTTTAAATCATCATACCATGGGTTTTATTAATTTAGAAGAAAAGTCTGAAATCTATTGTGTGAAGTGCTGAAAGCTTCACATCTCCATCTGTTGACTTAAGTGGAGATTTTAAAGAGTAGTCTAATTGCATCAGCCATACTTTTAAACGCGGATTAATTGTTAAATATTGGCCATCCACCATTCCTCGCATAGAAACTCCTAAACGATCACCAAGCACGTGAGCTCCTGCGGTTGCCCCCACATAAAATCCATCACCAAATCCATAGCCAGCTCGTTTATGTACTCCTAAAAATGGTTGGAGAGACAACACACTAAAATTATATTTTGCATCTGCATGCAATCTAATGAGTGGATCATATCCATAAGAAATTTCTTTTGAACCAGATTCACGCTCAGAAATCGTGGCGATTTTTAATTCTTCTAAACCTAAAAAGGCGGTGTAGTTTGAATTTTTATATCCTAATTGATAATCAAGTTGCGCAGTCATTTCCGTATTCTTTTTTGTCGGCAATTCAATTTTAGATCCACGTGCAATCATATCTGAGTTGATACGTTGATAAATATCGGTTCTAGATAATCCATAAAGATTTAAATTTCCAAAAAAGTGTTCATCATAAACGTACTCGTTAAATAAACCAAATCTTCCGTCTAATTTCGCAAAAAGAAGCAAGTTTGGAATATTGGTATTCGTTGGATAAAAATACTTTCCCGTGTTTGCATTACACAGTACTTGAGAGGCACCACTCAATGACCCACAAATTGGCTGAAGTAAATCCTGCCCTGCCGAATAAGTTGTTCCTAAGATTTGATTTTTTATATCTTGAGGTAAATCAATATTGATTAAGGTCAGAAGTAATTCAGGAGTAATCGCTTCTGAACGCATGCCGATATTAGCTCCAAAATCAACCAAAGCCTTTAATTGAGGTTTGATATTAACTCCAAATGCGGTAAATTGAAAAATTGGTATACCGATATTTAAATTTACTTTAATAGTTTGCTCAGTCTTATCATATTTAGTTAAAACATTTTGAGCATTTGTAATTTTATCTCCTGTGGTACCTTGAAAATTAGTGGCATCTTCTACATCGCTCATTACATCTGTCACATTTTTATTTAATGTGGCATTGATATCAAAAAAGAAATCGCGATTTAAAAGAGGTCGAAGCATTGCATCTGTTTTTAACTTATCGTCGATAAGTTTGTATCTCTCTACTACATCGTAAGCATTCGTATTCAATGCCATTGAGGACAATAGAAAAATAGGTAACCATTTTTTCATTTTCATATTCCATCCTTATTAAAGTGAATAGTAATATGCTAATGAAGAATCATATTTTTTGAAAGAGAAATTTCTCATAAACTTTCTTGCCAAAAATTTGATTTAGCTCGAGAATAAATTCATGACTGATTTAAATGAGTTTAGTGGTTTTGAAATTGTTGTAAAAAAAACCGACCAAACCACTACACGATATAAAATTTTCGATTCATTACAGGTAGGAAGTGATCCTCGCAGTGACATCGTTTTAAATTTAACTGAAATTATCCCCTTACACTTGATTTTCAAAGTAAAAAATAATGAGCTTTTCTTGCACCAACTCGGACCAGATCGCACCACTAAACTTTCCCAGTTTCCCTTAGAACAAGGTCGAACTTATTTACTAAATCCTGGTGACAAAATTCATCTTGGCTTAATACAACTTGAAGTTCTAAAAACCTACAAAATCGCTCAAGCGGCACCACAAATCGAAAAGGATTCGAAAGCTAATGATAAAACTAAAATTTCGTCACATGCTTCAAAAATTCATTACCTCAATAAAATTAAAGAATCTGGTTCTCCTGCTGAATCTCGAAAGAAAAATCAATCAACAAGTAAAACTAAATCCAAAATTAAAGAAGAAAATAGAAAGGAAAATAAAATTGTCTCTCATTCAAAATTACTATTGATTTATTTTTGGGGTATTATTTTTGATTTAATTTTTTTCTTATTTTTATTTACCCATTTAAAGTTCCCCTACACTATTATTAAATCTTTTATCATCTTCATTATTTTCAATGTACTCATTTTTAAAGGTTCACTTGGTAAAGAATTATTGCAGTATCAGTTTTTCAGAAAAAAACTTTTCATTCCAATAATATTATTCATGGGGGTTTTCATTTTCTTATCAAACATCACCCACACCGAATTCAAAGAAAAAAAGGCTACCCTTTCAACATTTCGTGATATTCATGAAAGAAGATTTAAGACATACTCAAATGATTTAGGAATTGGTGTGGACAATGTCATAGATAGTCAGATGCTTTTACTGCCCTATAAAACTAAAAATGAATATAGTATATTTTTCTATCATGGTGGTTTAAATGATTCTTTAAAATTAGAATTTGATACAGCGATCACCTACCAAGAGCTGCACCAAAAAAGAAAAAAGTATAATCCTTTTTTAAAATTATCTAATGCTCCTTATTTAGATTATTATCAGCTAATCATTGATCTTTTTAGATTAAAGTTAAAAACATTTATCAATATGGCCCGCGAAAATAAATTACTTTTATCAAGCTCCATTATTCCAATCAAAGAACAATTTAAATTCAGCTCTTTTGATAAAATAGAGCTGATCAAAATCGATGATCAAAAAATCTATCCATTTATTGAATATAAAATTGATAAGACTCATCACATATTAGTATTTGGTGAAAAGAAAATCGCTAAATTTCACTATAAAAGCGAAAATGAAGAGCTAATCTCCCTGTTTCGCGAAAAAATTCTTGCAAATCTTAGTCGAGATAAGCTAGTTTACAGCGAAGAATTTACTGGTCCTTTAGAAATGTATGACTCGACTGCCGAAAATTATTTGGATGTCACTTTTAAAATTTTTGAAGAAGAAGCAAAGTTTTTAAAAAGTGAACTTAAAAAATCCAAAGATCCAAAACGCTTAGAAGTGATTTTAAAAAATAAATCCTTTTATCTTTTGATCTTACAAAAAATTGTCGAAGATTTAAAAAAGGCTGAGAACCAGATGAATGATTATTCAATGATAGAAAATTTACAAAATTATTTTGAATTTTAAATTAATTTCATTAGTTACATATAAGGAATTACTATGAGCGAACGTATACAAGATCAAGTAAAAAAGAACTTTTCTTTTGAATTACTACATGTGGATAAAAATTCAAAAGCTAGAGCTGGAATCATTAAAACACCTCATGGAGATATTCCTACTCCTGTATTTATGCCGGTTGGAACTCATGGGGCCATCAAAGCTTTACAACCAAAAGTTTTAGAAGACATGGATACTAAAATCATTTTATCCAATACTTATCACTTGCATCTGACTCCTGGGTCCGACTTAATTAAAAAAGCCGGTGGACTTCATAAATTTATGAATTGGCCAAGACCCATATTAACTGACTCTGGTGGCTTTCAAGTGTTCTCGCTTCAAAAAAAATCAATCAAAGAGGAAGGAGCAGAATTTAAAGATCAAAAAGGTAGCAAAATTCTTCTTTCACCTGAAACCTCCATCACTATTCAACAAAATTTAGGCTCAGATATCATGATGGCTTTTGATGAATGTATTCCATATCCAGCAACTAGAGAATATACCAAAAACTCTATGGATCGAACTCATCGTTGGCTTGATCGTTGTATCGAAACTTGGAATAATCCAAAGCAAGCCTTATTTGGAATCATTCAAGGATCAACATACAACGATCTTAGAAAAGAATGCGTTGAAGAATTAATAAAAAGAGATTTACCAGGATACGCTATCGGCGGAGTTTCAGTTGGAGAAGGTGCAGAATGGATGGAAAAAATCGTAAAGTTTACAGCTCCATTAATGCCGGTCAATAAACCTAGATATGCAATGGGAATCGGAAATCCTGAAGATTTAATTATGCTTTGGGAAAATGGGATTGATATGAGTGATTGTATTATTCCAACAAAATTTGCTCGTGGTGGAACACTTTTTACTTCAAGAGGGAAAATTAGAATTCGTCATCGAAACTATCGAAGAGACTTCTACCCTATTGATGTGAGTTGTGATTGCTATACGTGTAAAAACTTTTCCCGTGCCTACATCAAGCATCTTTTTGATTCCAATGAAATCCTAGGACAAGTACTCGCCACAACTCACAATATTGCTTTTTATAAATCATTAGCGGAAAAGGCCCGAGAGGCCATTTTAAAAGATCAATTCTTAGAGTTCAAAAAAGAATTCTTTACTCACTATAAGAAAGATCAAAATGATGATGGAAATGACTCTCAGTTTGATGACTAAACTTTAAAATTATAGCTTAGATTCAATCATCATCGATAAAAGCTTAGTTAATTTTTCAACATCACTCAAAGTGATGTTGTGAAATAAAGAAATTCTAAATTGATTTCTTCCAAGCTTTCGATAGCCATCAATTCCATAGACATATTTATTTTTTTCTAAATATTTTATAACATCGTCTACATTAACTTTTGTATCAACATCAATTGTGGCCACGGCATGAGATCGAAATTCTTTTTCTTCAATGAAAGCAGACAAATAAGGTTTTGATTCGGCCCATTGATAAATGTGGTTTGCCTTTTCAGAAGCCATTTTTTGTACTTTCTCATAACCAAGTTGATTCATGAGTTTTACTTGTTCATTCAAAATATAAAGAGTCGCTAAAGCTGGTGTGTTGTAGGTTTGATTTTGCTCACTATTTGAAATAGCGTGAGTCCAGCTCATTACATCAGGAATATAACGAGATTTATCTTGGGCAATTTTTGCGGCCCTAGCTCGAGCCTTAGGAGACATAATGGCAATCCAAAGTCCTCCGTCGGACGCAAAAACTTTCTGAGGTGAGAAAAAGAAAATATCTGTTTTTGAAACATCACATGGACATTGTCCTGCACCTGAAGTTGCATCAACCGCTAAAATGGTATTGGCATCTACGACTGGAAGTTTAGATAATTGAACACCTGTAGAAGTTTCATTTAAAGTGACGGCAATTAAATCAAATCCAGGCTTTGCTTCGCCGTTAATACCTTTACCAAATGGGACAGCATTATTTTCTGCTTCAATCCAAGGGATAGCTTTTGAAGATTTAAACCACTTTTCTGAAAATTCTCCACAAGTAAAATGAGCAGCTTTTTTTTCTACAATTCCAAGACCTATCATATCAAAAAGTAATGTTGCTCCCCCATTACCTAATACAACTAAATAATCGCTTGGTAATTGAAAATATTTACTCAAACCCTCTTGAATTTCTTTTACAACATTTTTAACTGTGCTCTTTCTATGGGAAGTACCCATGTAATGAGGGCCAGTTTTTGCAAGCTTTTCAATAAACTCCATTGGAACAAGGGAAGGTCCTGAACCAAATCTTGGGTCAGAGGGAATTAATTCTTTGGGAGCTACAAATTGATCAAACATATTTTCATCCTTATTAAATTAAAAATTCTTTATTTCGTTGCCATTCTAGCAAAACTTTATGAAGATTTCTAAATGAATTTCTCAATAATTAAATACTTGATGATTTTTATTGGTCTTGCTGTGCATTTTAACTCATATGCTAAATATGACTTCAAGCTTGGTTTAGGAAACTTAAATGAGTATGTTGGAAAAATTCAAACCGATGATCAAGGCACTCTGAACTTATTAAGTGTGAATCCTGTGGTTATTTTTTCTCTCGATTATGAATACACTCCTAAGATTTTATTCACTCCAGATATAGGTTTTACATTCCCTAAAAGTGACCGAGATGAAAACACCAATCGCTTTTCATTCTACTCCACACTCAATCTAAAATATAAAATGAATGATATTTATTTATTAACAGGAATGGGCCTTTTTTTTACAAGCATTAGTGGTGCGGGTGGAGAAGAAAATTTAAATAATGGTAACTCGGTAGATTCATTTCCACTGCCAGATAAAGTAGTTGTGGCGCGTAATCTTATTATGAATTTTGGACTCGGCTATAATATAAACGAAGATTTTGACATTCTCGTTCATTCTTTTATTTTCAATCTAGAAAGTAAAGATCAAAGGGCCTTTTCCATTGGAACAAATATTCACTTTCACTTCGGAGAATTTAATTGAAAACAAAATTTTTATTACTCCTCCTCTTTTTAAATGTTCAAATAAAAGCTTTTAAACTTAATAATAATGTCAATTTAGCATTTAAAAAAGAAAGTATCTCGGTCAATTTGGCCCAAGGTTTTTGTACCAATATTGGAATTTCCGATGATGAATTTTTAACGATTATAGAAGATGCCGTTAGTGACTATTGGAATAAAGTTCCAACTGCAAAATTAAAATTAACGAGAGGTTCTAAAGTTTCAGTTTCGACAAATTTTCAAACTGGACTCATATGTAATTCAGGAACTAATTGCGACCCTAATCCACTACTTGAAGTCGATAATGATATACTCATTAGTTGCAATAATAATTTAACCAATTTTCCATCTAGTTCAATTTTAGGCGTGACAGTACCCAATCACTCTAGCGGATCTACCCTTCTAGGCTCTTTGATTATTATTAATGATCGTGCTGATACTCAATTTGATACAAAATCTCGAGATGAAAAGGTGGCGATTATTGCACATGAAATTGGACATGCACTAGGCCTTGGTCATTCACCTGTTCGAGATTCTTTGATGTATTACTCTACTATTCCAACGAGAAGAAGTTTAGGTCGAGATGATATCGATGGAATCACTTATTTATATCCCAAACAACAACCAATTACATGCGGGACAGTCATCACTGAAAATTCTACACCTCAATGGCCATCATTTCTTTTAGGATTTTTATTTATCTACTTAGTGTATTTAAAACTACGTCCCCGTTTAGCACATTCACGTTCATAGTGATCAAGCCACATCATTTCTTGTTGGCTTAGCATACTGGTTTCGATTAATTCATGATCAAATCCAACATAGACGAGAGATTCAAAACATAAAAATCCTGGATAATCAGAATGTTTTTTTACAATGACGATATTTTCTAGCCGAACTCCACCAAATCCAGGTAGATAAATTCCAGGCTCAATAGAACCAACTCGATTTTCAATTAAAGGCATAGTTGATTGAGGGCCAATGCGAAATCCACCTTCATGAACATTGATACCGACACCATGGCCTGTTCCATGATTATAATTATACCCTTTTAAAAATAATGGGGCCCTGGTTATGGCGTCGATTTGAGCACCAATTGTTCCAACTGGAAAAACAGAATTTAAAGCATTTAAAAGTCCTTTTAAAACTAAAGTATAAATCTCTTTATGCTTAGAACTTGCTGTTCCACCAGTTAAAAAAGTTCTTGTCGTATCTGTGGCATAACCTGATTCGAAATAAGCACCACTATCAAGTAAGGCAAATTCATTTTTGGTCATCAACACATCTTTTGAAGGTGAGCCAAAATGAATGATCGAAGAATTTTTTCCAAAACCTGAGATGGTATTAAAACTTTGGTCAAAAGCTCCTTCTTCTTCATAAAATTCATTACAAATATGATAAAAATCTAACTCACTAAGCGTTTTATCATTTTGAATTTGCTCTTTGATATATTGAATTGTTTTAAAAATCGCCTTATCTGCTTTATCAAAAGAAGCCCTCATGGAATTTAGCTCAACTTCATTTTTATCTGCATGAAACAAAACTAATCCTTCTTTGTTATTGATAAACTCCTTTTTGCTATAGTAATTTCTTAAGACCAAATAATCAGCACTGTTGATACTTTGTTCGCTGTAAATTAAATTTTCAAAAGTTAAAGGTTTTTTACTTAAACAAGTTTCAACCCAATCAATATCAGAAAGAAATGTTTCTAAATTAGAAAAACTGCCTAAATAAACTTCCACATTAGGATTATTCACCTCTCCTTCAAATTCTTCTAATAGAAGATAGACACGCTCTCGGGTTGCTAAGGCTTTTGCGCGAAAGGTGCTTTGGTTAGGAAGTTCATACCGTCTTAAATTAGTTAACCAAGCGATAGAATCTAAACTTGAAACAAACCAAACTTCATTTTCTTTTACAATTCTTTTCAATTTTGAAGCTGTTGTTTCACCTGTATAGCTGAGGTCAATTTCTTTAATCTCTTTATTAAAAATCAAAGGAGGAGTATTTAATAACTTTTGCATTTCACCTTGATAATACGGAGTCACTTTAGAAATTTTTTGAAAATCTTGAAACAAAGATAGATCCAATCGATCAGCAGAAACTCCCAGTTCTTTTATTTTTAATTCTTTTAATTTTAAAAATAAAGCGTTCTTAAGGCCTAAATTTATATCTATTTTATTCACCTCTACATTGTTTAAATCTACTTCTAGATCAGCTTGTTCAAAATATCGACCATCGACAAATAACTGCACCTTTCCTGTTTTTAGCACTAAGGCAATTCCTGTCGAACCTGTGAAACCTGTTATGTAATATCTTAAGCATTCTTCAATAGGCACATATTCATTCAAAAAAATATCGGCACTTGAAAAAAAGAAGGCATCTAACCCTTCATTTTTTAAAAATTTTTTTACATTAACTATATGATTTTGCACGTCTGACTTTGATAAAAAACCAACTTTTGCCATAAAACCGCCTATTACACTAAAGTATTTTTAAACTTATTCCGAAAGTTAGCATGATTATGCCTAAGGAAAAAGCTTTATGCAATTAAAACACAATTTGGTTGTCTTATTATTGGTAACTTTTATTTGTAAATTAGTTCTAATTGATACGGCAAAAGGTGTGTCATTTAAAACCAAAAGAACACCTTCTTCAGCTAAAGTTCACTTTGATCAAGGCATTAGATAATTTATTTTAACAAGTTATTAAAATGCTCTCCTCGATCTACATAACTCTTATAATAATCAAAAGAAGGAAATCCTGGAGAAAACAAAAGAGTCCCAAAAAAGGCCGTATCTGAAATAACATCATTCATTGCCTCTTCGAGTTTTAAAAATTTCATAAATTCAAAATTAATAGATTCATGTTTTCTAATTTCTTCGTATAGCTCTTCTGACATCTCACCAATCAAATAGACTCGCTTCACTTTAGCATTCAATAATTCAATTATCGGGGAAATGGAGTCTCCGTGACCACGTTTTTTTCCACCGATAATTAAATAGAGAGGTTTAGATAAATTTTCCATGGAGTGAATCGCTGTTTTCGTAGCATCCCAATTGGTACTTTTAGAGTCATTAAAAGCTAAAAAGGGGTGTTTCGAATCTACTTTTTCAATTCTAAAATGTACGCCTCTAAATTGATTTGCTGTAAGCTCCATCGACTTTTGATCTATGCTTAACAAAGCTCCTACTCGACATGCAAATTCTAAATTGACCAAATTATGCTTACCGGGAAGTTGATAGTTTGAAGAGTTTATTGATGAATGAAAGTCTTGTGTATTAAAAGAACAATCTAAAAAATTGAAACTCTTAAGCTGAGATTTTATCAAAGTATCTTCGTTTGGATAAATAAATGAATCTTTTTGATTCATATTATTTAATATATTTAATTTCGCCTTAAGATAATCTTCAACATTATCATAGCGCTCACCGTGATTTTGAAAAATATTTAACAAGACGGCAATTTGTGGATGAAATTCGACAATGCTTTCTAATTGAAAACTCGACAATTCCAATAATATAAAATCATATTTCTTTTTTTCAAAAATAACTTCGAAGGCCATATCAGCAAAAGGTGTCCCAATATTTCCACCAATAAAAACGCTTTTATCAAAATCTTCAATCATTTGACCTATTAAAGTAGTGGTGGTTGTTTTGCCATTGGTTCCGGTTATACCGATGATTGGTTTCAACTCTTGGTGAGATTTTAAAACTTGATAAGCAAATTCGATCTCGCCTATAATTTGCTTTTTATAATTTAAATAGTCTTGGCATAAAGAATGTTCTCTAGGAATACCAGGAGATAAGATAAAGTAATCTACTTCACTTAACAATTCTTTTAATTTTTGATCCCCTTCATGGAAACAATTTTCAATCGGAGCATATTTTAAAACTTCAAGATTGGCCCATTTACTAATTTCTCCACCATTAACAGCATAAACTTCTGCCCCTAAAGCATGCGCCAGCTTTAATGAAGAAACCCCAGAAACCCCCATTCCAAAGACAATGACCTTTTTATTTTTTAAACTTTTCATGGTAGAAATTGTACCTTATGGAATTTAAAAGTCACGCAAAAGCCCTGAATCAATTTTTAAAAAATTATCAAGAAATCATGAGTGAAGAAATTATTGATCATTTCCCGCAAAGTTTAAATTTATACGATTCGAATATCTATCAGGATTTATTAAAATTAAATGACCAAGAGTTGTTTGAAATTGATGGAAAAATAAAACTTCCCCCGAAAGAATTAAGCTCTCTGTATCTGCATTATTTACAAATTGATCAACTGTGCCAGCTTAATAAAAATGACAACATTCCCCCTAAAAAACTTGAGGATTGGGCCTTTCGCGATGTAAAGCATAAAAAAAAGCACGAAATAGATTCCATTGCTCCCCGGTTAAAATACTTTCATGAACAGAAAAAGTTTGAGCGAATCATCGATATTGGCGGTGGTGTTGGGCACCTCTCAAGAATCCTTGCCTACTACTATTCAATTGAATCTAAATGCCTTGATCGAGATGAAAACTTTATTAAAATCGGTGAAGAGCGATTAAAAAAGTTTAAAGTTCCTATTTATGCTGCCCCTATTTCATTTTCAAAAATTGAATTTGGAAATCCTAATGACGAAGCGATACTTAGTGAATTAATTCACAACAATCATTTTTTCTCCGTAGGTTTACATACTTGTGGTGAGCTTTCCTTAAAAGTTATCAACACCACCATTTCAAATCAAGGAGTGGGTCTTCTATCCTTTGGTTGTTGTTATCATAAGTTTCAGTCTAATCAATATTTTCCACTCTCAAACTACTATAAAGAAAACTTTGATCTCTCTATGAATTTATACGCCATGACTTTGGCCACAAGGGCCCATCGAGATCATAATTTTCAAAACTTCATAAACAAAAAGAATGTTAAATATTATCGTACAGCACTACATTTATTATTGGTTAAATTTTTTAATCTTAATCATGTTCATGAAGTTGGAGAAGTACATGTTAGAGAATATTCAAAATCATTTTCAGATTACGCTATTTCAAGATTAGAGCATTTAAAAATTCAACATTCTCTTTCAAAAGAAACGATTGAAGAATTCTATCTGGATTTAGATAATCAAAAATTACTCCAAGAAATATTTTTAAAAAGTCTTATGCGTTGGTCAATTGGTAGACCTCTTGAAATTTACTTACTTCTAGATCGAGCAATCTATCTTGAAGAAAATAATTATGAAGTAAAAATTGAAGAATATTTTGATGAAGCTTTATCACCAAGAAACATTGGAATCTTGGCCTTTAAAAAAAGCTAGACCAATTAATTGGTCTAGCTTTAAAGATTTTTATTATCTTAAAAATAACATGTCGTAATATTTTGGCAGGCGATACATGTGAGTTGGAATCAACTCTTCTAGTTCATTACATATATTACTAATTGAAACAGAAATTGGCATTAATTCATTGGCGATACGTTCAGCAAATTTTTGATGATCTGAATGATCCCCATGCAATTCTTTTGCTAACTGAGTTGATTTTTCATGAATTTCATCAATCTTTAAAGAAACTTTTTTGTAAGCATCCATTTCGAAATTAGAGGCAACACCAATTTCTTTTTGATTCTTGATAATTTTTCCTAAAAGTGTTTTATAATCAAGGGCCGCAGGAATCACGTATTGATGAATCATATCAGTCATCGTTTCAAGCTCAATAGAACGAATCTTAATATATCTTTCTAAAAGAACATTATAACGTGTCATAACTTCATCTTTACTGAAAATGTTCATTTTTTCTAAAAATGCAGTCGATTCAGTATCTGTTAAAACTTTTAATGCCGCTGGTGTCGTTCGAAGATTAGGTAAGCCTCTTTTCTCAGCTTCTTTTACCCATTCATCTGAATAACCATCACCATTAAAAACAGCTTTATAACTGCCACTCAATAATTTTTTAATCAAATGTGATAAAGCTGTATCAATAGCTATACCTGATTTAATTTCATTTTCTAAAAAGACATTCGATTCTGCCATGACATCGGCAACCGCCGTATTTAAAATAGTAAGAGGAAAACCGATGGCGTGACTTGCACCAACTGCTCTAAATTCAAATTTATTTCCTGTAAAGGCAAAAGGTGACGTTCTATTTCTATCGGTATTATCTTTTAGAAGTTGTGCCAAATGACTTGTTCCAAGATTTATTACTTGCTGCTCAGAAGCTGTAAATGTTTTATCTTCTAAAATGCTTCTAAAAATTTTATCTAAAGTATCACCAAGATAAGCTGAAATAATTGAAGGAGGGGCTTCATTTGCTCCTAATCGATGATCATTACCAGCTCCTGAAATGGCCATTCTTAAAATTTTTGCATGTCTTGAAAGTGCTTCTACAGTCATCGCTACAGTGGCCAGAAAGCGCATGTTTGAATGAGGCTCTGTTCCTGGTTCAAGTAAATTTAATCCCGTATTATCACTCATTGACCAATTGACGTGCTTTCCAGATCCATTGATTCCGGCGAATGGTTTTTCGTGAAGAATAACCATCATCTCATGCTTTTCAGCAACTCTTCTTAAAGTCGTCATCAGAATTTGATTTTGATCAGCCGCTAAATTTGCTTCAGTAAAGATCGGAGCAATTTCAAATTGAGCTGGAGCAACTTCGTTGTGTCTTGTTTTTGATGGGATACCTAGACGGTGTAATTCATAATCTAGTTCTTGCATAAAAGCTAAAACACGATCAGGAATGAGACCAAAATAATGATCTTCTAATTGCTGATTTCTAGTTGTCAGCGCACCAAACAATGTTCTTCCAGTCATGACTAAGTCTGGCCTTGCATAGTAAAATGCTTTATCAACTAAAAAATATTCTTGTTCAGCACCACAAGTCACTGAAACAGATTTAGCTTCTTTATGACCAATGATATTTAAAAACTTTGTGGCTTCATTCCCAAGTTTTGTTATCGATTTTAAAAGCGGAGTTTTAATATCTAAAGCTTCTCCATGATAAGAAACAAAAGCAGTAGGAACACAAAGTGTACGTCCATTCACTCCTTCCATTAAAAACATCGGACTGGTTAAATCCCAAGTAGTATACCCTCTGGCTTCAAAAGTTGATCTTGATCCGCCATTGGGAAAAGATGAGGCATCAGGCTCACCTTGCATCAATTGAGATGCAGATAATCTTTCAATCGCTTTGCCATTTGAAAAATTTAAAAAGGCATCATGCTTTTCAGCTGTTCCGCCAGTCAGAGGTTGAAACCAATGACAAAAATGTGTGGCCCCATTAAATGTCGCCCATTCTGTAACAGCTTTTGCCACCACTTCAGCATGTTCTTTTTTAATTGGTCGCCCTTCATCTTGAGCTTTTAAAATTTCTTTTTTTACAGAATCTGGAATTTCGGAAGACGATTTGAAATCAAAAATCAATTCTCCAAAATACTCACTAACTTTTTGAAGTTTTCCTAAATTATCCAAAGGAACTTTAAATGCCTTAGGACTTCGTGATGTTGCAAGCTTTTTGTACTCAGAAACAAGATCAAATGTGTGGCCCATGATACTTCTCCTTGAATGCCGATTAATTAGCACAGAAGAATTCTAAGTAAGAATTTTAAATAGATAAAGTAAATTTAATGTAAATAGATAAAATTAAATGGTTCGCAAACACATTAGTGTCAGCATCGTGAAAAATAAGAGTATGGTAGCTACTGTTGCCTGCATTTCTTCTGGCATCATAAATTAATCTCCATAAATATACGATATTTATTCCAAATTCTTACTCTTTTGGCAATCAATATTTAAAAAAACGCTTTGCATATAGGAAAAAAACTAGGCTTGAGAAGAAAAATATGAAAAAAAGGTACTTAAATTGAGGTAAAAATGAGTCAAAATTATCCTTTTCATGCAGCTATAATCTTTTTTGTTTTCGCATTTCTTTCGATCTTTCTTTGGCCTTGGTATCGAAATTATTCTGAATATAAAATCAATTCAATTAGTTCACACCAAGAGACTTCTTCTATCAATCAATACTTATTAAAAATTTTTCTGCTTTTAACAGGATTACACTTTCTTTCACCAGTTTGTGGTTTATTTTTTAAAGAAACTTATCAGTATTTTATACCAATGAATTTTATGCCAGGATTTCTTATCGGAATGATTGTTATAATTTTTGCACTTTTTTGGATTGGATTTGCTCAATTCACCATGGGTAAATTTTGGCGAATTGGCCTAAATGAAAAGCATGATAATCTTATTACTGAAGGTCCTTTTGAATTTTCCCGAAATCCAATTTATGCTGGAATGATTTTTTTAATGTTTGGACATTTTCTTCTAACACCAAATGTATACTTGATCATCATTAGTTTATTTACATTTATCGTATTTGAAATCCAAATCCGTGTAGAAGAAGAACATCTTAAAAATATTTTCAAAGATAGATACTTAGACTATCAAAACAAAGTAAGAAGATACTTTTAATTCTTAAAAGAATTTTCCACTTTCTCTTTTTCTAAAATCAAAAGAGATTTTATTTTTGCAGGTGCAAATGTAAGAGACATATCAATTGTTTCTATTTTCGACATTCTACTAATCATAAATTGATAGGCTTCATTAATTCTTAAAAATTTTGGATATTCTAAAAATCGTTCTTTAAGCATTCTCATATTATTTATGGCCAATATTTCATCACCAGCATTTAAACCAGCTCGATAAGCTGGGCCATCTAGTACGACTGACTTAACAATAACTCGATCACCACTATATTCAAAATCGCACCCCATCCAAGGTGTTTCAGATTTTTCCCAATCAATTTTTAAACCATGTCGCTGAATGATTTCATCAATTTTTAATTCTTCTGTGGTTGTGGTCATCGTTTCAAATTTCTCTCGAAGAGATTTTCCACCTAAATCTTCAATCAACTGATAAATTTGTTCTTCTTTAATTCCAATGCTTGGGTCCTTTTGAAATTGTTCCCAAAGTTTTATTAAAAACTGATTGATTGAACTTTTATTTTCAATAAGTAAAAGATGAGTTAACCAAAATACAATTCCCCCCTTTAGATAATAAGAAACTGATGAATTATTGGTGTTTTCATCTGGTCTATAAAGCTTTATCCATGCATTAAATGACGAATCATTAAGAGAATGGAATTTTCTACCAGGAATAGATAGATAGCGATTTAAATTGTCTTTTTGTAAATCTAAATACTCTTCTAAACTCATTAATCCCGCTCGATAGACAAACAGTTCATCCATTAAGCTCGTTAGGCCTTCAGCAAGCCATAAAAGTTTTGTTTTAGCTTCTGTTAAATAATCAAAAGGTCCAAGTTCTATTGGTCTGATTCTCTTTACATTGTAAAGATGGAAATATTCATGTGAAACCAAACACAAATAATTTAAATAACCTTTTCGAGTGGTCAGTTGTATGGGACAAAAATGAAGTGCAGTAGAATTACTATGCTCTAATCCTCCATAAAGACCCGGAACAAAGTGATTTAAAAACAAATAATTCTGATATGGAAGTGGCCCAAAAAAAGATCCAATCGTTTCGACTATTTTTTTCGTATCGCGCTTGATGTCCTCAAAATGAGGGAGCAATTGACCATAAAAGGCCAAATGGTGATCAACACCTAGCGCTTTAAAACCATCAGTCTCGTGACAACCTATTTCAATGGGACAATCAATCAGTTGATCATAATCTTCTGCTTGATAAATAAACCTTTGTCTTTCAGTGGAGATATCTTTGAGTGAAGTGGATAACTTAGTCCAAATTGGCGGAAAACAAATTTCAATTTCAGGATTTTCTATGACCTGATCTAAGACTCCCATTAGCAATGTGGGTAAGTGTAAAAATGCGTGCGATTGATCTATATGTGATGTTCTGACTGTCAATTCTTTACAATAAACTTTGTAAGAAATTTCAAATTTTAAAGAAGCATTTTTCGTCTGAATTTTATTGAAATTTAATTCAAAGCTAGAAATATCCACTTGCTCAAAATGCAATTTTTCTCCTACTTCATTTTGAGCTGAAATAAAAGAAAGATGTCTTGAATACTCTCTAATCAAATAAGAACCTGGCGACCATCTTGGCAAGAAAAAAATTAAACTATCTTGATTTTTCTTTCGTTCACCTTTTATCGTTACTAAAGCGGTATGCGTCGAAGGTTGGTCAATAATAATTTTATAATTTAATTTCATAAAGAATTCCTTTTTGACTTGTAAAATTGTAGTCTATTGGATACTAGTCGAAAAACTTAAACTTTTTTAATACCCAATATGATAGAAAAAAATAATAAGATAGACTTCAAGAATATTCAATCTCCAAATGTTGATTTCACTAAAACGGCATTTGAGCAATTAAAATTAATTATCGAAAACGACTTCACCCTTGCTGGAAAATATTTTAGAATCTTAATCTCCGGAAAAGGCTGCGATGGCTTTACTTACGCGGCGGGCTTTACCGACCTAATGGATGACGATTTTATCGTAAATATTGGCGGTAACAGCAACAACACAGACCTTCAAATTATCATTGATCCTTTTGCTGCGTTTTACTTAAACCGAGTTTCTGTTGACTACCAATTCCATCCTTTGGCAAATGAGGAAGGTTTTATCATCACCAATCTCAAGCAAGATGAATACAAAGGAAAATTTTTCAATCGCGAAGATGCTTCTCTACCTCCATTGAACCTAAATTAAAGGAATAATTTATGATCGATTTTCGCTATCTTAAAGCTTTTATCTTAACTGCTAAATACAATAGTTTTTCAAAAGCAGCTCAAGAATTAAATATTGCTCAATCTGCAGTAAGTCGACAAATTAAGCTTCTTGAAGATACTCTCGGTGAAGAATTAATCATTCGTTCGAGCAAGAAAGTTTTACTTTCAGAAAAAGGAAAAGAACTTTATCAAATTTCTTTAAACTTTGAAAAATCAACTGTCCAAATTTTTGAAAAAGAAGACAGAAAACCATTAAATATTGGAATTCTAGAAGGACTTTTAAAAAATTGGTTTCCCCCTATTCTCACTGAATATTTGAAAAGAGAAAATCGTGAAGTGACTGTCTACACAGCTGATATTCAAGTCTTAAAACAAGGGATTGAGGAAGGAAAATTTGATATCATTTTCTGTACAGAAAATATTCAATCTGAAATCGTGACATCCCTAAAACTTTTTGAAGAAAAACTTGTCTTGATTGGTAAAGCAGAAATTAACAAAAAGAAATTACATGAACACAGATGGATTGTCTTTTCTGAAAATGATCATCTTTTTAAACTTTCTAAAATAAAGAGTGAAAATCTCATTATGGTTGACTCTTTTTCCACAATTATTTCTCTGGTAAAAGAAGACATTGGTATTGCGGTTGTTCCAGATCATCTCATCAACAAAGAAGATCAATTGAAAATAACTGAATTTCAAGGATTGCCTTCTTCCCAAATATATATGTCTACGCTTAATTATAAAAAGATGCCAGAGAGAATTAAAATCATGGCCGATTTATTAAAAAAGAAATAATTTTAAAATTGATCTGTTTTTAGCATTACCAGTGTACAACCATGGACTACTTCAATTTTTCGTTTCAAACATTCATTTTCAAGCTCAGCATTTTCTGTGCCAGGATTAAAAATGATTCGATTAAATTCTAGATTTAAAATATCTGCTTGAAATTGTTTTTGAACCGTTGGATTGATATATAAAGTTAAGGTATGAAATTTTTTTGGTATCATATCAAACTTGTCTTCTCTCGGATTAAACCCAATGGCCTCATGATGATGTTCTTTTAAAAGATGAAAAGCTTTATAAGCATACTTTTCAGGATTATTTGAATAGCCTAAAACGACCGTTAAAAAAAAATTCGAGTTCATTTTCTTTTAACACCTTTTTCCACTTCAAGATCTAAAGCTTCTCCATCGAGAAGTTTTAATTTCTCAAAATGCTCTTTGTCTTCTTTAGTTTTTGAAAATTCGATCATTTCAGGAAGGGCCCGTAACATTTCATCTCTAGTCATTCTTTTTTTTTGAAACTCAACGCATATTAAACACATATTTTTAAATCCAAATAATATACGCCAAAAATTATTGGCAAAAATCAGGCATTTTTTATCCTACAATAAATTATATTTCTTTTTAATTTTTAGGTCCATTAAATATAGAAAAACTTTAGCTTTCTTGTCGGTTTTCCTTTAAAAAAACTTTAATTTAAAAAAAACAGAAACCTAAATAGCTATAATCAAGCCAATTCACCATGTTTTGTGTTGTACGTTAGTTCAAATGGTACGTCACCTGTTAACAAAACAATGGTCCAACGGAAAGTTTAACACTTCCGTAAGATGGGGAACGGTTATGTTATTTTCTAGAATGGAAAGAGGAAAAAAACTCTTGATGATCACTGTACTTTTATTAACAGGTGCTTGTAAACAAGACGACTTTTATCAAAAGGAGAATTTGTCTGAAATTGGAGATGAGACAGTTGGTCTTCCGATTGGTGGTGTTGATGGGACTCCACTTGATCCAGAGCTACAACCTCCTGCAGGTGGAGGATCTGGAACTGAAACTGTGAAATTAGCAGATACATCTGAATCATTTACTCAAAAGAACACTAAAAATGGTGATGTTGATATCTTATGGGTTATTGATGATTCAGGTTCAATGGCTGATAACCAAAAAAGGCTAGCGGAAAACTTTCAAAGTTTCATCGATCACTTTCTAACAAAAAATACAAATTTTAAAATGGCCATTACTTCAACTGATGGTACAGCTAATAAAAATGGACGAATGATTGGAGACTCAAATCTCTTAACTTCTACAGCTGCCAAAAATAATAAAGCGAAATTTTTATCTGATTTTCAAAAACTTGTTAAAGTTGGAACCAAGGGATCTGGAATTGAGCAAGGTCTTAAATGTTCAAAGAGCTTCTTTGATCGTTATGCTGCAAGTTTTTTAAGAGAAGATGCATATCTTGCTATCGTTATTTTATCAGATGAGGAAGATCAATCAGAAAGTACACTTACTGAATATGTTAATCATTTAAAATCTCTAAAGAGAAATGCTGGGATGGTTAAAGTATACTCGATTGTAACTCAAAAGATCTTACCTAATCAAAAATGGGAATCAATCGGTAAACGATATAACTACGTTGCTGAGCAAACTGCTGGGATAAAAGGTGATTTAGATTCTGATTTCCACTTAACTTTATCTGATATGGGTTCAACAATAGTTCAATTAATTGAACAATTTCCATTAGGAAAAAAACCTTATAAAAATAAAATTCAGGTTTATGTTAATGGAGTCTTAAAAACCAGTGGATGGGTTTATGATTCAGATTCACAATCAGTTAAATTTTCAACAGGAAATGTTCCAAGTAATGGTGCTTTAGTAGAAATTAAATATCAAGTTGAAGTGAAATAATTTAAGAGGTAAAAAATGAAGGCCCTAAGCTTACTTACATTACTAATCGGCTCAATGTTCAATCAAACTTTTGCTGCTGAAAAAGACTTGTATGACTTTTTATGGCTAGATCCAGATAAACAAGTTTATGTTTTGCAAAACAAAATTCATAAAAAAGAACATTCTATCTATCTCAATGTAGGATATGGTTTAGGGCTTTCTTCAAACTATCAAGATACTAGCTTCATGCATGCAAACACAGGATTTTTCTTAACTGAAGAATGGGCCATCGAAGGGCTTTATTCTAGCTATTCCAACAAAGACAATGAAGCATTAATCAATTTAGGTAAAATCAATGGATCAGTTCCTTTTATTAGAAAATCAAAATCGAATTACGGGATAATTGGAAAGTGGTCACCTTTTTATGGGAAAATTAACACCTTCAATGAAATATTTTATTTTGATTGGAGCTTTGGTGCAGGACTTGGAAAAATTAATACCGAAAGTAACAAGTCTACCGTCTCTACTCCTAGTATTGCCAATCGATACTCAAACGAATCATATAACACGCTTATTTTAAAAACCGAACTCATGTTCCACGCTTCAAAAAATGTACACATTGGACTTGGTCTCATTATGAATAATTTTAAAGCACCAGGGCCCACAATTAATAATCGACCAGGTGAAGAAAAAATGAGAACAAACAATGATGCAATTTTAACTATCGGTGTTTCATTTTAATCGAGGCAGACATGAATACTCTTAAAAAAATATCTAATTTATGTATTGTGCTTAGTTTAACTATGATCACGTTTAAAGCACAGGGAACTGCAAAAGAAGCCTTTGAAATTTTCAAAAAAGATCATTCAAAAAGTCGAAACAAAAGAATTGCCCAAGAATTAATTGATGGAAAGTTTTACTTCAGCGCAATTCCTTACGTAAATCTTTATTTAGATGAAACAAATCAAATGGATGTGGAAGTTGAAAGAGATATCGAAACCCTTATTTTAAAGACTGGAACAATGGCCGTATTAAATCTTGATGATCAAAAACTCGAAAAATTTAATATTCCATCAGTTCATTTAATTTTAGGAACAAGATACTTCAATAAAGAATCTTACAAAAAATCTTTTGATACACTTGTAAAAATTCCGGAAAGTCACCAATTTGCTGTTGAAGCAAATCTTATCAAAGGGACTATTAAAGACTTGGAAAGAAAAACAATCGAAGCTAGTTTTTTGTATAACTCATGTAAAGAAAAAGCAACAAAACTTGAAAAAGACTCAAAAAATGAAAAGATGGAAAGATACTATAAGTTACTAAAAGAAACCTGCACCATCAGACTAGCTCGAGTTAAAATTGAAGAAAAAAAATATGAAGAGGCCAGTGTCATTTATCAAAACATTGATAAAAGATCATACAAATGGCCATATATATTGATGGATAAGGCCTGGGCCGCTTACTATTTAAATGATTACAATAGAGCACTGGGATTAACAGTCACTTACAAATCTCCTCTACTTGAGAGCTATTTTTTTCCTGAAGCGGAAGTTTTAACCGCACTATCATATTACAATCTTTGCCAATTTGATGATGCTTTAGCAGTTGTCGATCACTTTTATGATAACTATAAGCCAAAAGCTGAAGCACTAAAAAACCTTTTAGGACAAAATAAAGAATCAGATACATATTTCATTGATTTATATTATGCAGACAATGAAACACGTGATTCATTAAATCCTTTTATCAGAAACATGATTACCCAAACTAGAAAACAAGTAAAATTTAACTTAGATATTATGAGTTTAAAAGCAGCTAAAGATGAACTTCAACTAATCAGAAAATTAAAAAATAAAAATGAATTTACTCAAATTATGGAAGATAACCTTGACAACACTTTAGAGTTTATCAGCAAGAAAATAAATACATACATCAAAAGAGAAATCTTTTCATTTATTAATGAAATTCATAAACACAGCTATTCGATGTTCAACTTACAAATTGAACTACTCGCTAAAAAACGTGAAGAAATTTACAATTCAAACGTAGAAGCAAAGACAGAAAGGGCCAGAGGATCAATTGACAACGTGAGAAGAAATGTTGACCAGTATTTTTTTGATTTCAATGGTTCGTTTTGGGCAGATGAACTAGGAGATTACTCTTTTGGGCTAGAATCTAAATGTAAAATTGCTGAAAAAGTAGAAAGTGAACCAGCTAAAATACCAAATTCAACTGAAGACAATACAAACCAATCAAAGCTTCCTGCTTTAATAGAGGAAACTAATAAAAACATTCTAGATAAAGACTCTACAAGAGAAAATAAAAAGAATAAAAGCAAAAAGAAAGTTTAGGAGCCTATATGAAAAACATAATTATGATTGCCTTTATAAGCTTATCTAGTTTTTCTAACGCAGAAGAAGCAAAAGATCGCAAAAAAAATATCATTTATAAATACAAAGACTATGAAGCAATCGATCTTGGAGCTCTGGAAATCAAAGGAAAGATCATCGCACCAGGAGATTTAACTGTAAGTGAAAGAGAAAGAAAAATGTTTAAACGAGAACTTTTAGAAAAAAGAGACTTTGACTTTGAAAACAAAAGAGAAATTTCAAATCTTCGATAATAGAGGTTATATGAAACGTGTAAAATTATCAGACTATTCAATCATTATTGCACTTTTGGGACTGATGCTAATCTCATCAAAGATTAACTCAAAGGAAGTAGTGAACAAAGAAAATCGCCTTGAAAAATTGATGGACTTAACCAACAGAGAAATTAAAAGTATTCAAAATAATCGTTACATTAGTGCAGAATTAAAGCATCGTTTGTTTGAACTTTACACAGAAAGAATGCGATTAATGAGAGAAAAAGAAACTGCTCAAATGTTAAAGGAAGATTCAAGTTCAGTTTTAAAAAATGGTAAAGACTTTTATTTTAGTGAATCGATTAAACAATTTCATGCTACTCAAAAATATGGACTTAAAACCATTGAAGAATATCCTAAATATGAAAAGCATGCAGAAATTTTTTATACTCTAGCGATTAATTCAAGAGATCTATCTGACAATTCAGAAACTGAAAAATACCTTAAACTCTCTATCCAAAACAGCAAAGAGCAATCAAGAATTAAACATAATGCTAAAACCTCTTTAGCAGAATACTATTACAATGAGAAAAAATATCACGATGCTGTAAGCTATTACGAAGATGTTTTAAAAAACAAAAACGATGAATGGTATGGTAAACATCTCTACAACGCTTCTTGGTGTCATTTAAAAGAAAGAAACTTTTCAAGAGCTCTTAGTCTTATTAAAGAATCATTTGAAACAACTAAGGAAAAGAAATACGTTTCGATGAGAGAACAAGTTGTTAATGCCATTGGAATTTTCTTTGTTCAGGCCGACAGAACAGCTGAAGGGATTCAATTTATTGAAAGAAACATCAATCCTGCTTCAACCTATTTAATTATGTTGGCCCAATCATCAATGAATAAAAATAACTTCTCTACAACTGAAGAAGTTTTAAGAGCGGCTCTTAGAAGTGCTGAAAATTCTAAAAACCCAAACATGGTTATGAAAGTTAGATTGGCACAATTAGACATCTACAGAGAAAATAAAAAAGACGACCATTTTTTCAATACAGCTAATAGCATTTTAGATTTGAATAAGAAAAACAAAATTGATCAAGCAGATGTTTTAATATCAATTAATAAAATTAAAGACGTTGCTGGTTTCATGCAGGTTAATCTTGTTAAAGATAAAACCAAAGAAGTGGTAAGTTTCAACAAAGATGATTATAAGAAAATTATTAGATATTTTGATATATTGTCTTCATTAGATCCAAAGGAAAAACACCAATACCGTTTCTACCAAGGTGAAACCGCACTTTCTACCAGAGATTTCCATACGGCAATGAAGTTTTACATCCGATCAATTATGACTGCAAAAAAACTAAAAAACAAAGGTGATCAAACAAAAAAGTCAATTGATGCATTAATTTCAACTTTAGAACTAGCAAATATAAATAAAAAAGTTGAAGATGAATACACTATATTTGCTTTTAAAAATTATTTAGTTAACTATCCTGTATCAGATAAGTCAGAAGTCATTTATCAAAAACTTTTTAACAAATACTTTGAATCAAAGAAAATAAAAAAGGCAACAAACATCTTACTCGTTTATAAATTAAACTATAAATCTTCAGAAAAAATTCACCGTGAAATGCTCACTCAAATTCTTGATCATTATATAAAAAATAAAAATACAGATGCCATTGCTTTTTGGATTAAGCATATTGAAAAAGGATATTTGAGTTTTAATAAAGATTATATTGAAAATGCCATCGCTGTTTTAGGTGGACTTTTATTTGATCGCTACCAAGAAAAAGAGAAAAAAGGTCAGTTAAAAGAAGCCATGGCTGGATACGAATCAATCTTTGATTCTAAGTTGTATCCAAATAGAATTAAGGCCGAAGCAGCTTTTGCTATCTCTGTTATTTTGCTTGATCAAAATCAAGCTAAAAAATCTTATAAGTGGTTAAATGAATCTCTAGCTATTTTTGATGATACTAATCTTAAAAAACTTACTCCACAATTATATACAATGTCCAAGAACTATCGACTTCTTCAGCAATTTGAAATTACCAAAGATTTAACTTCAAAAATTTCAAAGAGGTTTTGCCAAGAGATGTTTGCAGAAAAAGATGGTATGTTCGAATTACTTTCAACGACTACTTATTTAGACAAAGTACAGTTAAATACCACTCTAAGCTTAGAATCAGATTTCAAAGATTGTCGTTTGTCAGATCGAATTGTTAAAAGATTAAGAACTGATGCTTTAGAAATGATTATTGCCAATGATCAATTCCCAATTGCTAAAGAGTTCTTTTTAAGTCTGGAGCAAACTGATCAATCAAAAAGATTAATGCAAAAATATGCTACTCAAAAATTCTTTTCAAATCCTGATTTATATTTAAAAGATCTTATTGATCTTAATAAAATTGAAGCAGAATTTAAATTTGATAATATCATTTCTCACTTTGAAGAAATTAAAAGTTTTAAAAATAAATTAACTACAGTTGAATTTCATTTTACAGCTCAAGAGAAATTCAATGCAGAAATTTACAATTCTGAATTAGAACAATATTTATCAATGGTGAATGATTTCACGAAAGAAGCCGCTGTATTATCGAAGGAATCTACACCTGAAGAAATTATTATTATTCGTGATGTATTATCTGTTCCCTATGTTAATTTGAATAAAGCTATTTTAGCCTATATTCCAAAAGGAGTAGATAACAAGTACTTAGATGGTTTTAAAAAGGGAATGAGCCAAATTTCTGAGTCACTGATTGCTAAATCTTTGCAACTTGATCGCGAAAAATCAGCATTTATTGAGAAAAATAATTATTTTTTTGAAATTCAAAAGCATGCTAAAGTCGAAAAAACGAATTGGGAAGCAAATTCAATTTTCACTCACAACGCTCTCCCATTCGTAAACACAATGGATATTAGCGTCGCTTTAAACAACAACAATAAGGCGGCCAAAGGGCAGAGATAATGAAAAAGCTTCTTAAAAAAGACTTTCTCTTAATCCTTACAATACTTGTCGGATGCTCTAGCCAAAACTTTAATAAAAAAATAGAAATATCGGAAAATGATGGACTTAAGGAAGAGTCTTTCATGCGATACAACTCAGAGCGATTACTTAAATTCGAAAAAAATAATAAGGACGTTATCCAGTTAGCTAATTCAAGCTGTCATCAAGAAAAATTCATTAAAGGAAAAGATTTATTAGAAGAAAAAATGCAAACTGAAAAAAGTAATCCTTTTTACTGGAATGCTTTAGGAACTTGCTACATGCTTGATGAATCCTTTACCAAGGCTATATTTTTTTACGAGCTTGGAATGGAATCTCTTGAAAACTACAAAGGTGTAGATCGAAACTTAGCTGAAGCAACACTTACCAATAATTTTGGACTTATTCATTTAAAGTTTAAACGTTTTAACGAGGCATTTGATGCTTTTTCGAAAGCATCTCAACTTGCTCCAAATGCCATCACTCCTAAGGTAAATATGGCACAAATATATTTAGAGTTTAATCAAAACGATCGTGCCATCGATACCCTTAAATCTATTGATAATAATTCTTCGGACACAGATCTTTTATACAACCTAGCTCTCGCCTATTATCGTAAAGGCGAATCAGACAAAGCCTTTTCAACTTTATTAAAAGTTCATAAAGATTCATTAAATCGAGCAGACATTGTAGGACTTTATGCCAGCTGTCTCTTAAAGAAAAATCGCACCCAAGAAGCCAAAGTTATTTTAGAAAAAAGAGTCATTGCTACTGAATTTGAAAATCGAAACAAAATAATTCTTGAAGAAGTGAACGACAAAATAAAATCAAGCGAAAACTTAAAGAAATAATTGTCGCAAGCGCGAGCGACTTTACCAAAGAAGGAGTACGTCATGGGATTTATCGAAATTTTTAAAGAAGGTGGATTTATTATGTGGCCGTTGTTGATCTTTTCGATCGCGGTTTGGGTTGTGACAATTCAAAAAATTCTTTTTTTAAATAAGTTTAAAAAAGACTCAAAACATTATTTAGATGAAGCTTCAAAACTTATCATTTCAAAAGACTTGGCGAAGCTTGAATGGCTTTATAAAAACTGCCCTGACGTTATTGCTAAAGCACACTATGCTGTCTTTGAAGAGGCCATCTCAAAAGATGACTATGAAGCAAGACTTCAAAGAAGATTATCTGAAACCAATCATGAATTAAAAAAGAATTTATGGATTTTAGGTACGATTGGTTCATCAGCACCATTCATTGGTTTATTTGGAACTGTTTGGGGGATTATGGGTTCATTTAAGGCGATTGGTACTGCTGGAAAGGCCGGATTTTCTGTCGTTGCGGGCACTATCTCTGAGGCATTAATTGCCACAGCAGCAGGAATTATCGTCGCAGTTTTTGCCGTTATTTTTTATAACTATCTTCAGATAAAAATTTCTGAAGCGGCCAGTGATTTTAAAAATGGCCTTGGTGATATGGTCGATCAATTTAATACTCTTAAACGATAATTCTGAAAGGATAATTTTATGGGAATGTCAGTAAAAAATAATAACGATGATGATGATGCAATTGTTGCAGAAATAAACATGACTCCACTCATTGACGTCATGCTTGTTCTTCTCATTATTTTTATGGTGAGTTCAACAGCTGCCATTGAATCTGGAATGGATATCGAACTTCCTAAAACAGCTGCAACCAATGACAAAAAGGAAGCTGAAATTTTAGTCATCAGTTTGACAAAAGATGGTAAAGTCGCAGTTCAGGGAAAGGAAACTCCAGCTCCTGAACTAACAAGAAAAATCGCGAGTACTCTAAAAGAATTAAAAACAGATTCAGTCATTTTAGAAGGTGATACGATGGCCAATTTAGGAAAAGCTGTCGAAATCATGGATATGGCCAAAACCGCCGGTGCTAAGAATTTTTCAATCGCTGCTGAAGAAGGTTCTGTAAAACGATAATTAGGGAACATATTTTATGCAAACATCTTTGACATTAAAACTACCAAAAAGAAGCTTCAAGGACAAAGAAGAACAAAAGCAATTTTTTAAAAATGCAATCATTGTTAGCTTTTTAATTCACTTGTCATTATTGGTTTTAAAAATGCCAGAGTCCCATAAAGTTAAACCAAAAGCGAAATTAGATGCCATCAAAATGACTGCTATTGCTCCTTCAAAATCTTATCTTAGAGAAAAGGCCTTACAAAAAATTCGGCCTATTGATACGGGGGTTAGTAAAGTTACCACCAATCAAGAAGGCCCGACAGGTACTCCTGATGGTAATAGCGACATGAATAGACTTTCAAAAAAAGGATCTCCAAAAAATGGACCTGCTTCAAGTGGCTCGAATGTAGCTAGTAGTGGGGGGGGTTCAGAAGCAGGATACTCATTTGGTGGAAAAGGTCTAAAGGCCTTAATGGGAAATTCCGCCAACATGGCCATTGCCGCTGGATCAGGTGAAGGGAGAGGTCTAGGGATTGGCTCTGGTAAAGCTGGTAAGGGAATGGGCTCGAGTAATTTACAAGGAGAATACCGTGCTCCAGCTGGCACGGGTGATGGCTCAGGACATCTTTTAGGAAAAGATACTTATGGTGCTTATGATAGATCCACTTCAGTGAAGGGAATTGCCAATAAAAAAGGTATTGAAACCGCGTTTGTTCAAGCGGACACTGTGGTTATGGGATCTATTGAACCAGAGATTTTAAGAAAAATTCTTCAAGAATATTTATCCCAATTTAAGTTTTGTTATCAGCAAGAACTTCAAGAGAATTCAGAGAAACTTAAAGGAATTGTTGATTTGAATTTTAGAATTGAAGGCGATGGAAAAGTATCAAAAGTCACTATTAAATCTGCCAATACAAAATTTTCAGATAGAGGGATTGGCTGTATGAGTAACGTCCTTAGAATGATTGAGTTTCCAAAACCAAAAGGTGGCGGTCTGGTGGACGTCAGACAGCCACTTAACTTTCAATCAGAAAGTACTAAAATTTAATTCATTTCAGAAAGAACTGCTTGTAGGGCCGAAACAAAAGGTCCTACTTGTTCTTCAATCATTGATCTGGCAATTGATCCAAGTGGTTCAGCATAGCGATCCCCTTTAAAAACTTTACCAGTCACTTTTGCTGTTGCTTCGTTTGAATTTTTCATGGCCAAACAAATATCAAAATCCAATTTCTTTACATTATCTAAAACAAGATCATCAGATCCATTTAAATCAACCGCATAATTAAGCCCAATCTCATCTTTTTTACAAACAACACCTTCATTTTTTATAAACAACTGACCATAAACTCTAAATGTCTTTGTGATAATCAAAACTTTTTTAGTCATAACAAAACTAAAAGTGTGACCATTCACTTGCTTATTCGTCACTTTTCCACCAACAGGCACATACTTCGTCAAGACATCTTGAGGTGCATCAATCACTCGATTAATTTTATCTAATAAATTAGTTGCTGATAATTTGATATTTAATGGCTCAGTAGGAAAATAAGAATCCGCTGCACTTACATTTAAACTTACAAAAATTAAAAAAGTGATAAAAAATTTCATTAAAAACTCCTACTGCTCAAAATCAAAGACTGTTTTTCCTATTTGTTCTATTTTTAATTTGGCACTAAAAGCTTTGCCATTTTTACTCATAAATCCATCAAGAACAGGGGTTTTTCTATCAATAAGTAAGGACTTTGCCAAATCTACATCGATTTTTTTTCCAGCAATTTCCTTCCAAATGACGAATTTACAACCACTTTTCCATCCGGAGCAGGAATAAGATTTCTCATAAATTATGACATCTTCATTACAAAGCGGGCATTTACCAATTTTTTTAAAAGAAAACTTAGATTTTTTAGCTTTTTTAAAAGTTTTTTTAAAATCTGCTTTTTTAACTTCAAACTCTAGTCCCTTCCACTCTCCTACAAACTTTGAAATGTAATCATTGATATCTTTAAGAAAATCATCGCCCTTACTTTGCGGACTTTCACCACTACTAATTCCATTTAAAATAATTTCCCATTTAGCTGTTTCTTTAACTAAAGTCATTCGAGAACCAATCTCAGAATTCTTGAGTTTATTAATTAAAAATTCACCCTTACTACTTGCCATTAATTTCTTTTTATCTCGAAGGATATAATTTCTTTTAATCAAGGTCTCAATTATGTTCGCCCGAGTTGATTGCGTCCCAATACCTATTTCTGTTTTAAAAATCTTTTTTAACTCATTTTCTTCAACCAATCGAGACGGATGAGTCATATCATAAAGCAGAGATGCTTCTGTATAATGAGCTGGTGGAAGAGTTTTTAAATCTAAAACTTTTGAATTAATGAGCTTCCCTTCATCGCCAATTTTCAATGCTTGAAAAATCTCTTCCTTGGTTTTTTCATTTAGAACTTCTTTGAACCCCCAATCAGTGACGTTTCTCGATTGGGCCTCAAAGTGATGATCAAGACAAAGAAGCTCTAAATGCATATCTTGAAATAAAAAATCACCATGAAAGTTTGAAACAAACTTTCTTAGAATCAAATCATAAATTTTAAATAAATCTGAACTAGGATCAAATGGAAAACTCTTTAGAGGAATGAGCCCATGGTGATCCGTCAGCAATTGATCATTAAATAAAGCTTTATTTTTTAAAGATAATTTTTCCCTTTTATATTTTTCAAATAAATCTGGGTAATCTTGCTTTAATTTTTCGACAATTTGTGTTGCAAGATCGAGAGAGCTTTCACCTAAAACTTTTGATTCAGTTCTTGGATAACTTATCACTTTATATTTTTCATACAACTCTTGGGCCAAATCCAAAGTCTTTTGAGCCGAAAACCCTAATTGGATATTGGCCTTTCTTTGTAAATCAGTTAAAGAAAATAGTCCATCTGGAGAATGTTTTTTGCTTTGAGAATCAAATTTTAAAACTTTTGCTTTTTGATTATTAACAACTTCTAAAATCTTTAAAAAATCATCGCGCTGGTTTTTTTTCCTTTTCTCTTCTTTTTTTTGCGGATCAAACCAGTAAACTTTGACTTTTGAATTTGAAAATTCAAATTCTGATGTTAGCTCAAAGTAAGGTTTTGATTCAAATTGATCAATTTCTTTTTTCCTTTCACAAATTAAAGCTAAAACAGCGGTTTGAACTCTTCCTATAGAAAATAAATCTCCAAGTTTAATAGTTACTGCTCGAGATAAATTCATGCCAACCAGCCAATCAGCTACTTGTCTTAACTCTCCGGCTCTAAAAAGACGATCAAAACTAGAAAGAGGCTTGGCGTTTTTTAAATTTTTTAAAATCACTTCTTTGGTCAATGCTTCTGATGTAAAAAATCTCAATGTTGGTATTTTTATTTTTAATTCATTTAAAATTAATCTGGCAATTAACTCACCTTCTCTTCCTGCATCTGTAGCAACGATCATTCCTTTAAATCGATTTTCTTTAAACAATTTCTTAATTGTGAAAAACTGCTTTTTGGTGCTCGGAATAGTCTTATATAATATTTTTTCTGGTGCTATCGGTAGATCTTCGATAATCCACTTTTTATATTTTTTATCATAATCATCTGGATCATAGGGAGTTAAGAGATGTCCAATGGCCCATGTTATCACAAATTCATTTGATTCATAATAACCATCATGTTTTTGAAATGGACCTGTTAAGCTCTTTACAAAATCTACTGCGACAGATGGTTTTTCAGTTAGGATGATTGTTTTCATTATTCTTTTTTAAATTGATGGCCATTTGTTGAAGCAAAGATTGCTGTAAACTATAAATGATCGTTGGACTTTTTCTCATTAGCTCTTTCAATTCATTTTGTTTCCAGCAAATAACCTCTGTGGGGTATTTTGCTAAAACGGTAGCAGATGCTTTTCCATCAGTGTAAAAACTCATTTCTCCAATAAATTGACCGTCTTTTAATTCACCGACCACTTTATTATCAACTCGTGCTTCAACCACTCCATTGTAGATCATGAATAAATCATCCATTGGTTGGTCTTTATTGATCATGATTTGACTTGGTTCAAACTTTTTCCACTTGCCTATTTTAATAAGCTTTGAAAATTCCATTAAAGACAAGTCTTGAAAAAATAATTCAAATAATTCTTTCTCTTTTTCATTTAGGTGAATATTTTTATTTCCATAAATGATTTTGAAAATATGATAAAAATTAAGTGAAATAAAAAAAACATTCCAAAAAATCGGAACCCAAATTGGATATTGGGCCACATTAAAATTATAAAAAATTGAAATAATCGAAGCAATTACTGATAAAGAACGCAGCCAGAGCACATCCTTGACCATAAAGGAGCAAGCTATCAATACAAAAGCAATATTTCCTATAATATGGATCAATCTTCCCCCAAAAAATTAAGGTTTATACCAACATCTCGGTCTAGATCCATATTCTAATTGATTTTTTGTTGTACAAAAACCAAGTTCTTCATTTTTTTGATTAATTTCAACATCAAAACTCAATGGACAGATATTAGCTCTAAAATATGTATCTAAACGACATTGAACTTCGGGATGTGTTTTCAAAGTTTTCTTCACGACACTAAGATCTGGGGTATCAAGACTAATGGGCTTTTGATTTTCTTTAAGAGAATTCATAAATTCTGCTAACTTTAAACCAGCAAGGCCACCTCTTAAACATAACAATACTTCATCTTTAGTTATAAAACTTCTCTCACAAGCATTTGATAAAATAGTGGGTAATTCTTGATCCTGTATAACAATACTGTGATCTTCTCCATCTACCATTCTTTTAAAACATTTCATGCTCGCAAAATAATCGGCCTGACCTTCTACACTGGCCCAATAACCTCTCATGCCACCAATTTTTGGTGATCCTCCTAAATGATGGGCCAACTCATGACAAAGAACCAACCTAAAACCATCGATCGTCATAAGTGGATGTCTGGCCAAACCTCCAAACATATTAAGCATCCAAGTATTTCCAAATCTCTGAGCAGAGGCATTGACTGTCGCTTCTTTCCACAGTCGACTTAGAAGTAAAACGCCTCCTTCTTTTTTTATAATAGGAGAATAGATTTTTTCAAAATGATCTAAAACTGAATGAAACTCTACTTCACTTATTCCTGCATTAAAATTTCCAGGATAGATCTTCAAATCATTCTCTGGAATAAACCCCTGACACAAATTTTTTCCATGACTAACTTGCAAATATGAAAATAGAAATAAAAAAATGAGAGAATTTTTCATAAAAAAAAAGGCCACTTTCGTGGCCTTCTCCTAATTTAATAGCTTTAATTATTGTGCATCTTCAGCTGTTAACTCTTGTGTGCTTGGCTTATACCAACAAAGAGGTCTTACACCGTTTTGGTAACCATCTTTCTTAATACAGTTTCCAGTCACTGGGTTTTTATCATCAACGTCAATTTGGTAAGACTTATCGCAAAGGATTCCTTGGAAATAAGTATCTAATCTACATTGAGCAGCTGGGTGATTATCATTTGTTCTAGTTACTTTTGATAAATCTGGAGTTGTAAAAGCTACATTTGAATTTCCACCTAAATCACCTAGAAGCATTGCTAAGCTTTTTCCGGCCATTGAAATTCTTTTACACATTGCGTTTTCGTTAGCGTTTGCACCATAAACCAGGTCACACTTAGCTGTAACAGCTGAATCGATAGTCATCTTCTCAACGATTCCAACGTTATCTTCTTTCTCGATAACTCTTCTCATACATTTCATTGAACCAAAGTAATCTGCTTGGCCTTCATTTGTAGCCCATGCACCTGACCAAGATCCTTTTTTCGGAGCTCCACCTAAGTGATGTCCTAACTCATGACAAACAACTAGCATAAAGCCGTCATCTGTTACTAATTGGTGACGAGCTAAACCACCAAACATACTTACTTGCCAAGTACTTCCCGTTCTTTGAGCGTAAGCGTTTACAGTATCGTCGTCCCAGTTTCTATTAATCTGTAGTTTTCCACTTTTAGAACTAACAACAGAAGTATAAACCGCTTCAACTCGATCAATAACATTATCGAATCTCTCTTTAGTCATTCCGTTAGTCGCTTTATCCCACTTTGAAATACGTAGGTTGTTTTCTGGCATAAAACCAGTTTTACCCAGTTCATCACAAGCAAACGTTGGCGCTGTTAAAGTTAATGTCGCAACAATTGTCAAAATCCTATTCTTCATAAATCTGGTCCTCCGTAACAAAAATCAGGATAGCTAATCTTTGCGTGAGCAGAATAAATTGAAAATTAAATAAATCTTTCAAAAACTGACATTTGCAATCCACTATAAAAAACTGACATAGATAATAAAAAAGCCCTCAATCGAGGGCCTTTTATGTATCAAAAGTAAGATAATTTAAGAAATACTATTCACCTTGAGCTGGCTTATACCAACAAAGAGGACGAGTCCCTACTGAATAGCCATCAGATTTAATACAAGTTCCAATCTTCGTATCAGTTGTTGAAACTTCTTCATCCATTGATTTATCACATAAACCACCTTGGAAGTAAGTATCTAGACGGCATTGAGCTTTTGGGTGAGCATCATTAGTTCTTCTTACTGCTGATTTATCAGGAGTATTGAAAGCTACTTTAGAAGATCCACCTAAGCTACCTAGTAACATAGCTAAACTTTTTCCGGCCATGGCAATTCTTTGACAAAGAGCTGATTCTGAAGCTGATTTGTAAACTAAATCACATTTTGATTTAGCATCAGCATCGATCTTCATAGTAGAGATAATTGAAATATTATCATCACTCGCTAAAACTTTTCTCATACATTTTAATGAAGCGAAATAATCTGATTGTCCTTCATTAGAAGCCCAGTCTCCTCCGTTGTACTTTGGAGCTCCACCTAAGTGGTGACCTGTTTCGTGGCAAACAACCATCATAAAACCGTCGTCAGTAACTAGTTCATGACGAGCCAATCCACCAAACATGTTTACAAACCATGTGTCTCCAGATTGATTAGCGTAAGCATTCACTGTTCCATCAGTCCATTTTCTTATAACTTCGAATTTTTTACCTTTTGATTCTACAATTGGCTTATAAACAGCTTCAACTCGAGTGATAATGTCGTTGAATCTTTGTTCAGTCATTCCATTTGATGCTTTATCACTTGTTGAAATCCAAAGATTGTTATCTGGCATAAATCCAGTAATCCCATGGATGTCACAAGCAAATGATGATGAGAGAGATAATAATAGAGCGGTGGCAACGATACCTTTTTTCATAAAGTCCTCCATAACAATGAATCAGGATTTAAAAATGATTTCATATAATTTTTAAAATGCATTGAAATAAATTCTTTCAAAATCTATCATTCAACGTGTATTATTCCTGAGTTCTTTTGTCGGAGAAGTTAAAGTTTATGATGCTAAAAAGTTTTTTTTCTTTCACTTTATTCTATCTATTATTTTGTTTTCATTTACCCATTCACTCAATGGAATACAAGTTATCTCTAGGATATGGAGCTATCGCAAAAACCAATCATCGAATAAATAATCTTTATGAAGGTTATCAAAAAGAAATAATTATAAAGGCCATTCCCATGCTTCAATTTGGGTTAGGGCCTCTTCGAATATCTGGAAACGGATTAACTTTAAGCTTTCTTGGAGACCGTGAAAAGGCCCTCTATTTAAATCTAGGAAGAAATGGTGATCGATACTTAGGTCAAAATATGGAGGCACGTCTTGATTCTTGGTTTTTAGGCCTGGGAATAAAATTTCAGCAATTAAATTTTTTAATTTCAAAAGATATGCAAAAACGATCTCGAGGCCAAAGAATGTATTTAAGCTATATGCAAATGTATTTGCCAGAAACTCATCATCAGCTCATTCACACATTCGGTATTGAGCATTTTGATAAAACTTATGCTGAATATTTTTATGGTATTAGAGAATCTGAAGTTAGAGCAGATAGACCACTATATCATCCTAGCGCATATTTTCAATTAACCACTTCCCTCATATATAACTATAATGGTTTTGAGAATTGGCAACTGACTCAAGGACTTGTCATTAAAAAAATTTCAGATCAAGTTTCAAAATCACCCACGATGAAAAAGACCGATTTCGATTTCTCATTTATCTTCGGGCCTTCCTGGGTTTTTAAATAATTGAAACAATTCATGCACCGTTTTTTTGTAACTTGGCAAGGTATAGCGGTCTTTTAAGACATAGAGAATTCTTGGAATGCTGGTTAAATCATTACTTAAAATTAGCTGAGTCACAAAATCTTCAATCACGATAAAAGAAATGGCCATGGGAGAAATATTATTTGAAAAGTTTTCTGGAAAGCCTATTCCATTTGAAGAACCATGATGTTGTTTCACAAGTACATCAATTCCAGAAGGAAGTTTCGGGTATTGAAGGAGTAAATTTGAAATTTTATTGGCATGAGTTTCAACTAACTCGATTTCAAATTTAGTTAAATCTTTTTTCAATTTTTGCAAATCTTCATAGCTATTTATTTTCAACAATTTTTCATCTTCTAAAAACAGGTCGTGAAAAAAACTGACCATCACAAATTTTGAAGTATAAAGTTCTTTTTGTTCGATACTGCCAAATTCTAATTTCGGAAGCAATATTGTTCCAAATAAAGAGATTAAATAGGATCTTTTATAAGAAAAGCTTAAAGTATTAGAAAGCAATTCTTTTAACATGAGAGAAATCTTATCATTTTTTGATAGTAAGGATTGCATGTATTTAATAGATTCATCGGTGAGATAAACCACATCTTCACTAATTCCTAACTGACTTAAAAGATTGGTCGAAATAGTAAATGTATTAGCTAAATTATTAATCGCCCCAGAAATATCTTTAGATTTTTTTAATTCAGAAATTGTCTGTATGGCAAAAACATTCATAAATAAATGATTGTCATCTTTATTGATGTAAAAATTAACCAGCCCCATGCTTTCATATTTCACTAAATCTTCAGAGGTAAAGTTTTCCCCTTCTTGAAATCTCTTGATGTATTCATCGCCGGATTTTTTATTAATTAATATATAGATATCCACCGGAAAATAACGAAGAAGATGGAAAAAGCTAACCGGATAAGGAATATAAGAAGGAAGTTTTACATGCTCAAAATCTTCTTTTTTAAGGCCCAAGCTTTTTAAAACTAAACGATTGATTTCTTCAATTCTAAATTTATTTAAAACGCTCACATGAAATTGTGTACTAGACTCTATATCACCTAAAATAATAACCGGCGTTTTTAAGTTTTTATCATAGAGATAACTGAGAAAGTCTTGAGCGATTTGTTCTACTTCAGAAAAGTTTCTAGTTATAACCAGTTGACAATAATTCTTTTCAAAAAGCTCTTTGCCCTCCGAAAGACTTTTTGCGGTTAAAACTTGAGCAGCAAATTGATCGAGAAAATTCTTCTCTAAAAGCTTTCTAACCGCGTCATTTGGCTCAATTATTAAGACACATATTTCCATAAATCTATCATAATGCATTTTTATTTTAATGGTAGAATAAATTCAATTAAGATAGAGTCATTTGAGAGGTTCTATGAAGAATTTTATTTTTTTATTATTTTTGACAGTTAATATTCAGGCCAATGAAGTGGGATGGGAACTATTAAGATCCTTAGAAGTGGACCCAAAAACTAAACTTCCAGCTCCTAAAGCTGAATTAAAAAAAGTAATAGGAAAAGAAGTGAAGATTAAAGGTTTTATGATGCCTCTTGATTTCGAATCAAAAAACATCTCAGAATTTCTGTTAATGCCTTTTGTCCCTTCTTGCATGCACGTCCCTCCTCCTCCCCCAAACCAACTTATTTTAGTCAAAATGAAAAAAGGAGCTAAGGCTACCTCAACTTTTTATCCAGTTGAAGTCGTTGGAAAACTATCACTAGATACAAATAAAGAACTAGAATCTAGTTACAAAATCGACGGTGTCAAAGTGAAAGAATTAAAAGATCAAGCTCCTGCTCAAATGAATCCGGATTAGAAATCTTTTTTTCTTACTAAATAATTTAAAAGATAAGTTAATCCAAGAGTCGAAGCTACAAAATGTGGAATTTCAAAGGCCCATTTAAGTTCCAATGGCTGATTCATCAGTATGCCACTCACGGCTTTAGAAAGAACTTCTAAATGAGGAAGAACTAAATAAACCAGTAAATTAAAATATCCAAAAATAGAATCTTGAATAAATATTTTTTCTAAAGGTAGACTTCCAATGGCGTTGTTGGCAATAGAAATAAATAACCAAATAAAGGTGATCAAAATAAATGAACCTAATTTGTTGATATAAAGAGATAAAAGCATACTAATTAATATCCACACAAAAACAAATACCCCCATAATTGGAATACTTGCTAAATGACTAATGTTAAAAACAAATTTTTTATAGGCAAAGGAAAATAATAGAGTTGCAAAACCATAGGTATATAAATAAAAAATAAACACAATGGCCCAAGTACCGATTAACCTAGAAAAAATATAAAGAGATCTTTTTATTGGAAAGGTTAAATATTGATAATTAATATTTGAAACAAAATCAGAACGCAAAGAATTTACTCCAAAAAATACTGAAAGCATCACCGACCAGAAATTCAAAAACATGAACATCAAACTTAGAATCATTCCTCCGGCATCGATAGGAATTGTTTGTTCTTGATTTCCAACCATTTCATGGAAAGTTTTCATAACTGCGAATGAAAGCAAAATAATTATCGTTGAAGTAAAAATAGAAAACAAAAGCATCTTATTTCGAACTTCTTTTTTTATGGTGTCTTTAAACAAAGCTAAAAACAAATTATTCATGAGAGGCTCCAATGGTATGGGCAAAAAAATCTTCTAAATTTTTAAATTGCTCAGGAATTTTTGAAATAGGCATCTGACAAACCATTTTCCCTTGATGAATTATGGCAAATTCATCACAAATTAACTCCATCTCTGAAAGGATATGAGAATTTAAAAAAATACTGGTTCCCTTGGCCTTCTCATCTTTTATGATTTTTTTTAAATCTTTCATACCTATTGGATCTAGGCCTGAAAATGGCTCATCTAAAATGAGTAGATTATTGTTAGTTAAAAGCATCGATGCAAGTCCAACTCTTTGCATTTGTCCTTTTGATAGAGTTTTTAAAGATCGGTCTTTTATGTCGAATATATTTAAAGTTTGTAATGCATTATGCACTTTCTCTTTTATTTCACCTTTTTCAATTTCACGCATTTGGGCGAAAAACTCTAATACAGTCTCAGGAGTATAAAATAGATGAAAGGTAAATTTCTCAGGTAAAAAGACTGTGCTCTGTCTTGATTTAGGATCAGTATTCACTCGTCCATTTAATTTAACATCTCCTGAGTCTTTATTCATCAGATCGAGCAAAAGTTTTACAAAAGAAGTCTTTCCTGCACCATTTAAACCAATTAAAGCAAAAACTTTACCTTTTTCAAGTTTGAATTGATCTATTTCAAGCTTAAAGTGTGATCCATATGATTTAGTCAAATTTGACACTTCTATGACATTCACAAAGACTCCTTGTGTTTTTAAAATATATTGAATATTTTAATCATAATGAAGATTAAAACAATCAAAAAATCTTTTTCAAAATGAAATAGAGGGAAAAATGAAAACAATTTATGAATACACAGTTAAAGATATCAATGATCAAGATTACTCTTTAGAAGATTTAAAAAACAAAGTTATTTTGGTTGTCAACGTAGCTTCAAAGTGTGGTTTTACTGCTCAATATACTGAGCTTGAAAAAATCTATCGTGAATTGAAACCACAAGGTTTTGTCATTTTGGCCTTTCCTTGTAATCAGTTTGGTGCTCAAGAGCCTGGAAACGAAGAAGAAATTAAGAACTTTTGTTCTTTAAATTATGACGTCACTTTTCCACTTTTTAAGAAAATCGATGTGAATGGAAAGAATGCAGATCCATTTATTGAATTTCTTAAATCTTCACTCCCAGGACTATTGGGTTCTAAGGCAATAAAATGGAACTTTACTAAGTTTTTAATTGATAGAAACGGAAAACCTACTAAGCGATACGCACCAAACGATTCCCCATTGAGTCTCGTAAATGACATCAAGGAACTGCTAAAAACTTAAAGTTGAATGATTTTTTCAAAATCTTCTATCGTTTTAATATATTGAAACCGCTTTTGATAAGCTTTTGCTGCACTAATTTGAACATTGCCGCCTAGATATATTTCAACTGTTTCATCTAAACCTTTAAATAATTTTTCAATGTAGGTTTCTGTAAATTTAACACCAAAATTTAAATCAACAGAAGTTGCACCAATGATTATTCGAGGTACATTTAATGCTTTAGCCGCATCAACCATAGAATCGATTGGCATATTAGGTCCTAAATAATAAGCAGATTTATTGTAATGTCGACAAAGCATCGTCGCAATCATGACTCCAAACTCATGATAATCACCTTCAATTCCTGCTACAAGATAATCAATTTGGCGATTATCCATTTTTTTGGATTCTGAATAATAAATGTAATTTCCCATATGAAATTTCAAAATTGCCGTCAGGGCATGCTCATGGGAAACATTATATTCTCCTTTATCAACTGCTTTACCAAGCTCTGACATCATAGGTAATACAACAGACATAGCAAAATCTCGAGCATTTAAAAAAAGTTTGAGTTTAAAAAGCTCCTTAGAAACAATGTCTAACTTATAAGCTTTTAAGGCCATTAAAATTATCGTGACACTTTGTTGAACTTCCACAAATTGATTTTTTTCATTCTTCAATGGCTCAGCGACTTCTGTCCCAGACTCGACACCAAATTCTTCTAATTTCTTGATGAGTTCACTAGCCTTTAGACCGGCAATTTTTGAAATACCAAAACCTAACTGACTCGCCTTATTTAAGAGTATGAGTTTCTCTAAATCTGTTTTCGAATAAATTCGATGTCCAGCTAAATCTCTAGCGGGAACAATCGCTTTGTAACGCTTTTCCCAAGCACGAATAGTATGAACGCCTACTCCTGAAAGCTTCGCGACCATTTGAATTGTATATTCCATAACCTTCCCGTTGTATAAGACTTGTCTATTTATTATAACAGACATTAGACCAAAAAACAAGTATAATTACTTTAAGAGTAAAAAAGGGGTTAAATATGAGAATTTTAATAACAGGTGCAACTGGGTTTGTAGGACAAAGACTTGTTCAAAGACTATTAAATGATAAGCATGAAATTAATGTTCTAACTAGAGATTCAAACAAATCAAAAAAGATTTTCAATCAACCAAATATTCATCATTTTGAATGGAAAAATATTAATGAGCTTCCCCCTATCGATGCTTTTAATCAAATAGATGGAATCATCCATCTAATGGGAGAAAATATCGGAGACAGCCGCTGGTCAAGTCAACAAAAAAACAGACTTTATAATTCAAGAGTAAAATCAACCCAAAAAATTAATGAAGTGATTTCTAAAAATCAAATAGGCTTAGAATTCTTTATCTCTGGATCGGCCATTGGAATATATGGATCTGATAAAAGCCAAATTTTCACTGAGAAATCAAATTCTGCCAATGATTTTTTGGCCAAGTTATGCCAAGACTGGGAGGCGGAAGCATTAAAAAATAATCTGGCCAAAAGAATTGTCATTTTAAGAACATCTTTAGTTTTAGATAAAAACGGTGGAGCTTTAAAAAAGATGCTTCCTCCTTTTCAATTAAATTTAGGTGGCGTTCTTGGTGATGGAAAACAATATATGAGTTTTATTCATTTAGATGATTTATGTGATTTAATAGTAAAAATCATCAACTCTCCAAATTTTCATGGCCCGATCAATGCTGTTTCGAATGCTCCTATTACAAACAAAGAATTCACGCAATCTCTTGGGAAAAGTATCAATAGATACACTCCATTTCCAGTCCCATCTTTTGTATTAAAACTAGCTTTAGGCGAAATGAGCCAAATATTACTTGATAGCCAAAGAGTCAAATCAGAGCGATTCGAAGAATTGAATTTTAATCCAAAACACAAATCAGCTGATGATATATTTAGAAATATTTTTCATCCATCAGCGACTTAGGGTAAGGATCTAAAATATAATGATTTAAAAGATAGGGCTGCTGATATTTTTTGATAAAAAATTCGATCATCTTGAGAGGAACACTATAGGGTAATAGATTATTTTTATAGTCAGTGATCATTTCATGAATGACTTTCTTATCTTCTAAACTTAATTGATCTTTAAAAAACCCTAGAAGATGATAAAAGGAGTTCTCAACTTTTCCTTTTGAAGTCTGCTTTCTTAAACATTTCATAAAATTAGTTAAATAAAGATGAAAAACTTCATCAACTGATTTTTTTTGTGAATTGGCAGATATTTGACCTAACCGAGTCATTTCTTCAGGATCATGTTCCATCAATAAGAATTTGTAACGTTTATGAAAGTCTTGTAAATGACTAATTTCTTTTTTCAATTGTTGAAATCTTGCAAAGGCCGTGACTTGTCTTAAAAAAAGTTTTCTGTCTTCTAAATTATGGATACGGCCAGACTCAATTATGGGTAGAAGCGGAAATCTTTCTTTTGTTTTTTTAGCAAAAATTCCAACCTGCAATTCTTTAGTTGCATTGGTCATAACTGTTTCGTTGGGCGAATAAACCTTGACTCTTTCGATTCCACAACTAGGTGAATTTTTCATTAAAATAATTCCACACGCTTCCTTAAAATTATTTAATAAATTTTTTGAAGTTAAAACCGCCAGATCAGTATGATCAATGCGCTTTTTCACAGAAATCATTTTAATCTTTGAATCTTCAAAAACGAGTTGAACTGGCTCACGAGGGATTCCAAGTCCCATTTCCACTTCGGGACAGATTGGCATCAACTCAAAAAAATGTGAAAGTTTATCAACAATCCACTCTTCTTTTTTATGACCAGAATCAAATCTGACGTTTTGCCCTAAAAGACAAGCACTTATATAAATTCGAGGTTTCATTGATTACTATTAGACAACCTTTCCTCAATAAAAGCAATCTGCTATAATTGAATTATGAATGGAATGGAATGGTATGGTTTAGAAGAGATCTTCGACTTGAAGATCATCATGCACTTTTTAGAGCAATTGAAAGTTGTGATCAAGTTTTTTGTGTATTTATACTAGACCAAAATATCTTAGATAAATTACCAGTCGAAGATCGCAGAATGACCTTCATTAAAGAAAGCCTAGAAGAATTAAATACTCTTCTAAAAAATTTTAGCAGTCAGTTATTTGTGCTTGAAGGTCAACCTGAAATTGAAATTCCACAATTCTGTCAAAAATTTCAAATAGAAAAAGTTTTTACAAATCGAGACTATGAACCCTATGCAAAAAAAAGAGATGATTCTGTTCAAAAAAAGTTAAAAAAACTCAATATTGATTTTTTTCATTTTAAAGATCACGTTTTCTTTGAAAAAACTGAAGTCTTAAAAGACAATGGTGAGATCTACAAAGTCTTTACACCCTATAAAAATAAATGGCTTGAAAGGTTTAAAAACCTCGAAAGAGAAGTGCCTAAATATAAAATACTTCATTCAAAGTATACTAAATTAATTGATCATCATTATGCTTTAGAAAATTCATTAACTTTAAAAAAATTTCACTTACCCAAAAATGAAATTCAAGGTGGAAGAAATCAAGCTATTAAGTTACTGAAAGTTTTTAGTAAAAATATATCTGAATATAAAGAGACTAGAGATTTTCCAGTACTTGAAAAGACTTCAGGTTTATCTCCTTTTTTACGAATGGGATGTATTTCTATTCGTGAGGTTGTCACTTTTTCTTTAGGTGGACAATCAATAGGTCATCAAACTTGGCTAAATGAATTAATTTGGCGTGATTTTTACCAAATGATTCTTGATGTTTTTCCAAAAGTTGAAAAACATGCTTTTAAAATTGAATGCGATCAAATTAAGTGGCCAATGCAAAATGAAAAATATTTTTCTTTATGGTGTGAAGGACAGACTGGTTTTCCAATTGTCGATGCGGCCATGAGATGTCTAAACCAAACTGGAAATATGCATAACAGATTGAGAATGATTGTTGCTTCTTTTCTCGTCAAGACGCTTTTAATTGACTGGAGAAAAGGTGAAAACTATTTTGCTTTAAAGCTCTTGGACTTTGATTTGGCTGCAAATAATGGTGGATGGCAGTGGAGTGCATCGACCGGTGTCGACGCTCAACCTTATTTTCGAATTTTTAACCCATTCACCCAATCAGAAAAATTTGATCCGAATGGAGATTTTATTCGTATGTGGTGTCCAGAGCTAAAAAATTTTGATGCTAAATGGATCCACTATCCTCACGATGCTGATCTTGTTGTTCAAAGTAACGCAGGCTGTGTGGTTGGCTTAGATTATCCGCACCCCATTGTCTCCTATAAAGAGAATCGTGACAAGGCCATTGCTCTATTTAAAAATTTAAAATAACTATTTTTCGATGACTGATGACAAGACACCAAATTTTTCATTTTCTTTAATGATGGTTTTTGGCAAAACAGCAGAGTTAGGAAGGACTGTGGCCTTTTCACCTACAACAACTCCGCCAAACATTTTTGCCTGAAGACCAATTGTTGCACCCTTTTTAACTACTAATTTATCAATAATTAAAAACCCTTTCATTCCATAATGGGCCATGAGTGTTGCAGATCCACCAACCGTAACAAAATCTTCAAGTGTAATTAAACAGGGGTCAGAAACATGGGATGTATTAATCATGACTCCTTTTCCTATTTTCATACCCATCATTTTAAAAAATAAATTACATAATGGCGACGGGACCAAAAACTCTAAAATCGTGTAACGAACCAAATAAGTTAAGGCATTATGATAAAGCCATGGAATACTCTCCATCGAAAACCATGCACCTCTATAACTTTTCACAAATGGTTTAATCGGAAAATTAAACATTGGGACTATAAAAATCAAAGTTAAGATAAAAGCAATAAATCCAAATCCCATTGCAAAGCCCAAAGTTAGAGCTTTTAAAATAATATGCCATTCACTCGAAATTGATTGAATCCATTGAAAAGCAAGAATTCCTGGAGTCAATGAAACTCCAAGACAAATGATGTAAATGACAATGATAGGACACATAAGAAGAAAAAAAGTTAAGTCTCGAAACTTTCTAGAAACATTTTCAATCAAGCCAACGATACCCTTTTTCTTTGAATCTTCAGCATTGATATCAAGTGGTCGTTCTACTTTCTTACCATTTAAATTATCGTTCATGAAATTTCCTCTTTAAAAATCCTAAATTTATTTTATAAAGAAATGTCATTTAATGCAAAAGAAATGAGTTCTTTCGATTCAGGGTCCATAAATTCTATTTTATAAGCTAAAAGTTTCATTCCATCTTTGTTTTTATTTCCTTTTCCGTACTTGGGATCTCCCATGACAGGAAAACCAATTAAGTCAAAATGCCTTCTAATTTGATGGAGTCTTCCAGTTAATATTTCAACTTCTAACAAAGTGGTATTTTTTCTTTGTTCTAATATTTTAAACAAACTTTTTGCTTCTTTATTGTCTAAATTTAAATTTATTTGACCACTACCTTCGGGATATTTTTCTTGAACATTACCGAGTACTTCTATTTTATAAATTTTTTTTACTCTATGGGCCTGAAACATTTTTGAAAAAAGATTGGCCAATTTATGGTGATAAGCTACGATCATAACTCCAGAGGCTTCACGATCTAGTCGATGAACTGGATAGACATCTTTTAAGTTTTTTATTTTTTGAACAAGTCTTAAAATAGATGCATGATCTGAATACTCATTTCCTTGAGACAACACACCAGCCGGCTTAAACCAAAGCCCCCAGTTCTTTTTGCCGATCAACTCTTTTGGCTCTTCAGTCGTGATACTTAAAAACTTTGGGTCATAGTAAAATTCAATATATGATTTTAAAAAAATTTCAGTTGTGGCCCTTCTACATCTAACTAATTTAGAAGATGGAAATTTTTTTAACCATACACCACCAATGTTTAAAACTTTTTTTAAAATCGATTTTGAAAGTTTGGTTTTACTCTCTAAGAAATCAATCAGTACCAGAGGATCGCCCTCTGATACTACTGACTTAAATTTTATTTCAGACATGATTTAATTTACTTGATTCATTAGCGCGCGATAGGCATCTACTCGGCCATCCGAATGAGAAAGATTATCTAGTTTTCCATTTTTAACCGAAGTATTAATCAATCTTTCTCTCACTTCTTGTGGGGTTAAATTTGGTTCTTTTGATAAAATTAATCCAACGACTCCAGAAACATGAGGACAGGCCATGGAAGTTCCTGACATAGACTCAAATCGACCTCTTGGGGTTGTCGATAAAATATTTGACCCTGGTGCAAATACATGGACTTTGGTCGAACCATAATTTGAAAATCCAGATCTAGAACCAGATGCTGCATGAGATCCAACAGCGATCACATTTGGTACATCATAATTTGTTGGATAAGATCCAACACGATCATTATTTGAAGAATCATTTCCTGCTGCTGCAACAAAAACGATTCCATTATCATTGGCAGTTCTAATTGCATCTTCTAAGGCCTTGATGTTTTCGCTCTCATCTCCTCCCCATGAATTTGACATAACTTTTACACCTCTTTTAATGGCGTATTCAATAGCTAAAACTGCATCAATCGATTCTCCAGAACCTTTATCTGATAAAAATTTAATCGGAACAATTTTTACATCTGCCATGACTCCAGCGATTCCTTTTCCATCATGACTTGCTCCAATTACTCCCGCACAATGAGTCCCATGTCCATTTCCATCCATCGGGTCGCCATCTTTATTGGCAAAATCATATCCATAAATATCATCGACGTAGCCATTTTGATCATCATCAACGCCTGGCTTTCCATTTTTTTCAATCATGTTGATATCGATTTGATTCACTAAATCTGGATGTGTGTAATCAACGCCTGTATCAATCACAGCAATTTTTATATCTTTTGAACCTTTGGTAATCGCCCAAGCTTTAGTGGCATTGATATCTTCACCTGCAAGACCTCCACCAAATCCACCACCATTTCTTCCATCGTTATATAAACCCCATTGTTTTTTAAAGTTTGGATCAACAGGATTCACCGTATTTTTAATTGTAATAATATAATTTGGTTCAATATATTCGATATCAGGATTATTTTTTAAAGCTTGAATGTTTATTCCTGTAAAATTTTGATTGGGATTAAACTTGGCAAAGGTTCCAAAAGAAGTTTCGGCAACTTTTTCAATATTTCCCAATTTGGCCACTACTGAATTAGTCGCAAAAGAATGGAAGTTTTTGTATTTGATAATGTAACCATTAAATGGTGCTGCATGAGCAAATGTTGCAGAGAAAAATAGAGAAAGCGTAAGAATTTTATTCATGAATATCGTCCTTGATAATTTTCAATAATCTTACCGATATTAAATTCGAATGATCAATATCTCATAGTATAAAGGTAAGTTTTTGTTTGATTGAGAACTATTAATCTTGCCTAATCGTCAAATAGTTGACGATTATTGTCTCCAAACGGCCGATGCCCAAGTAAATCCCGAACCAAAAGCGGCGCTGGCCACTAACATACCTGGTCTTAAAACACCGGCCTTCAATGCATCATGCATACCAAGAGGAATGGTTGCTGCCGTGGTATTTCCGTATTTTTGAATCGTATTAAAAACTTTAGATTCTGGAATTTGAAGCATCTCGGCCACTTTCGAATTAATTCTTAAATTCGCCTGATGAAACAAAAAGCAATCGATGTCTTCGATCTTAACGTTTGCACTTTTACAAGCTGTCATTAAGCATTCGGCCATTCTTTTAGTGGCGTGAACAAAAACTGTTTTTCCATTCATTTGGGGATAGTGCAAACCTTCTTCAAGCATACTGGCCGTTAATCTTTCGGCCCCGAAGGCATTTCCTGGAGCGGGAATCCATAATTCTTTGGCAAAACTTCCGTCAGCATAGAGATGAGTTGATAAAATTTGGGATTCGGTAGAATTTTTCAATTCTCTTTTTGAGACCACACAGGCACCAGCACCATCTCCAAATAACACTGCCACATTTCGACCATTGGGAGTTTTGTCTAATCCTTTAGAATGAATTTCTGCACCAACAACTAAAATATTATTAAAGCTATTCGTCTTTATAAATTTATCTGCAATAGATAATCCATAAATAAATCCAGTGCACTGTTGTCTTATATCTAAAACAGCAATCTCTGGAATATTGAGTTTTGCTTGTAAAAAACAGCCCGTACCTGGAAAATCATGATCCGGACTTAAGGTAGCAAAAATAATCATGTCAATATCTTTAGGAGTAAGCCCTGCATTTGAGATGGCCTCTAAAGAAGCTTTTAAGGCTAGATCAGAAGTAGATGTTTTTTCATCAACCCAACGTCTTTCTACGATACCAGTTCTTTGCTGAATCCATTCATCAGTTGTATCCATCATTTTTTCTAAATCAAAATTGGTAAAAATGTTTTCAGGAACAAAAGAACCGACACCGGTTATTTGCGATCTAAATTGCATAAAAAATCCTTCATTAAAGTTGAACTTTTATTATGCATAATAATTTCATGAAGTTCAAGCTTACCTGAGTAACTCTATCCAGTGTAATTTAGTTGCCAAAAAAAAAATAAAAAATGAAAATATTATAAATGCATCAAGGATGATCAGCATGACAAAGAAAAAGAATTTTTCATTTATCATTCTCCTTTTATTACTTGTATTTAACTTAGAAGCTGCCCCCCTTTACTATCCCACCCAATTTTTAAACGAAATATCGAGACTCCCCTTGACTCCAAACCAATTGAAACAAGAAATTTTTTTACTCTTAAATAAAGTGCACTTAAAACAAAAAAATCAACCAGATTTATTAGTTGATTCATGTCCTAAAAATGAAACCTGTGTAAAACAAAAAGAAGACTTGTCATATTCAGATGCAAGACGATTAATGTTTGGAAAAATTTTTTTACAAAAAGATTCAAGTGGAAATAATTATATTATCGATCAGTACTGCCAAAAGAAAGTTGATCAAAAAGATGGTGTTGGAGAAAATCGCATTCCAAACCCTGCATTAGTTAATTGTGAGCATACTTGGCCTCAAAGTAAATTCACTAAAAATTTTCCAGAAAATATTCAAAAGACAGATCTTCATCACTTGTTTCCTGTTTCTAGTAGTGCAAACTCCACTCGTTCTAACCATCCTTTTTCTGAAGTTAAAGGCCGCACCACGAGCAGTGAATGCACTGAATCTTTTATTGGCCCATCAGAAGTAAATAATAGTGTCACTGCTTTTGAACCTCCTCAAATCCACAAAGGAAATGTGGCCAGAGCGATGTTTTATTTTGCAGTAAGATACAATACCCCTATTTCAAATCTTGAATTGGATACTCTAAAAAGATGGAATCAAGAAGATCCAGTGGACTCATTAGAATTAACTCGCAATGATCAAATTGAAAATATTCAAGGTAATAGAAATCCTTTTGTTGATTTTCCTGAGCTAATAGACTTTCTTTAATGAGTCGGAGCAAATGTTTACAATGTGATTTTATCATCTCCAGATGTCTTTGCGACTCACTAGTAAAAATTGAAAATCATATTCCAATTGTCATTCTTCAGGCTCCAGCTGAAAGTAAACATGTCATCAATTCAGTCAATATTTTAAAAAATTGCTTAACCAATATTAAAATCATTGAAGGTTATGAATTTCAAGTTGAATCCATTTTAGAATCATATAAAAGCAAGAAACCATTCATGGTTTACCCTAGCTTCGAAAATGAGATTGAAATTATATTTCAAACTGATTCCCCTCCCTTTATGTGTGATTTATTAATCTTTATCGATGGAACGTGGGATAAAAGCAAAAGAATTTATCTTTCAAATCCTAAACTACAAACCATCCCCAAAATTCATTTAAAAAATTTTCCAACACTTTATGAACTGAGAAAAACAAATTTCGAAAATTCTATGTCCACTTTAGAAAGTGTTGCTTACACACTTTCCGCATGTCATGATAAAGAAGCAATTGAATTATTAAAGCCGTTTAAAGTCATGCTTGAAAGGCAGGCTAAATTTTTACCAAAAGGTAAAACAACATGAATGTATTATTAAAATTAAAATATCACTATTTTTTTCTTTTTGTTCTGCTTTTAGTTGCATCATTTTATGCACCAAAAAATGATCCAAAAATATATTTTCAATTTGCCGATCAGTGGACATTTAGATCCATTCCCCATTTCCTCGATGTGACGACTAATTTAGTATTTCTCTTTTCTGGACTCATTGGATTATTTCTATTCAAAAAATTTTATCAACAGTTCAATTTTATTGAGCGACTTTCTTTTTTTCTTTTTAGTTTTGGCTCAATTCTTTTATGTTTTGGATCAGGCTATTTTCACTGGACACCAAATCCATATACTTTAGTCTGGGACAGAGTTCCCATGGTGATTTGCTTTAATTCACTGATCACTTTTATCATCGCTGATCGGGTTGAAACTAAAGGACTTTTTGAGCTAATGATTCTTTTTTTACTAATAGGAATTGTAACCACTTTTGGTGTTCCTTATCTTTATCAAAGTTTAAAACCATATTATTTATTTCAACTTGGCACAATTATTTTTACAGTTATTTTAACTTTCTCATTTAAAGAAAAAAAAATTTCTAACATATCTCTGATAAGTATGTTTTTATTTTATGTTTTAGCAAAGCTTACGGAAACTTTCGATCATCAAATTTATAACTTACTCAAATTTATGACTGGTCATAACTTGAAACATTTACTTGCTGGAGCTGGAATGATTTTTTTAAACATCAATCTTTATATTCGTTTAAAAAAAATGAGATTATTAAAAACTCCAAGCTAAAATTCTTGTTTTCTTCTGACCTTGGGCCATATCGATAGTCCGAATCTTAGTGATTCCTTCTTTTTTTAATTCTGAATAAAGAAAAGGTAATGTCGCAGACTTTGAGACAAGCGTACTAAACCAACCTACATTATCCCGATAATCTACACTCTCAAAGATCATTTGTTTAATAAAAGCTAACTCACCACCTTCACACCAAAGTTCGTTATTTGTTCCACCGAAGTTTTGATTGTTCTTTTTAAGGCCAAGATTATTATTTTTTTTCTCTGTTCCTTTTTTGGCCATTTCAAGAGATTCATGAAAAGGGGGATTGCAAGTGACTAAGTGAAAAAAGTCATCTGGATCTAAAATATCGGCAAATATTTTTTTTCGATCTTTTTGAAGACGAAGTTCAATCGCTGAATTTAAATCATTTCTTTCGATAATATTTTGAGCATTTTCTAAAGCGACCAAATCGATATCTGAACCAACAAAATTCCAGCCATACTCATGATGACCTATAATTGGATAAATACAATTTGCCCCTACTCCGATATCTAAAACCCGAATTGATCCTGTTTGCTTTTTTAAATAGTCACTTAAACGATCATTTAGATGGTGAATGTAATCAGCTCTCCCTGGTATTGGAGGACAAAGATAATCTTTTGGGATTGCCCAAAATTTAATATTATAAAAATAAAACAAAAGAGCACAGTTTAATGCAAATACCGCACTTGGATTGGAAAAATCGATGGTATCAACACCAAACTTGCTCGTTTTTACATACTTATTTAAATCAGGGTAAGCTTTAATTAAATTAGGGAAGTCATAACCTGATTTATGTTTATTTCTTGGATGAAGACCAATTTTTGTTTTTGTTTCCATTCGATAATTTTACGTTAAAAACTATTAAATCGATAGACTTTATTAAACTAAATACTTCCAAAAAAAACACATATCAAGAGCATGTTTAAAGGCCTGTTCTTTAAAATTTGATGCACCTGCATGTCCCCCATCAATGTTCTCATAATAATATACGGGATGATGATAGGACTTCAGTTTTGCAGCAAATTTTCTTGCATGTCCAGGATGGACGCGATCATCTTTTGTTGATGTGTTTAAAAACATCACTGGGTATTTTACATGCTTTTTAATATTTTGATAAGGAGAAACTTGTCTAATGTAGGCACCGTCACTTTCATCATCAGGATTTCCATATTCGGCCATCCAACTAGCTCCAGCTAATAGATGATGATATCGATGCATATCTAGAAGGGGTACTCCACAATTTATCGCTGCAAATAAATCTGGCCTTTGAGTATAACATACACCCATAAGAAGACCTCCGTTACTTCCCCCCATGGCACCAAGATGTTTAGGTGTCGTGATTTTCTTAGAAATAAGATCTTCAGCAATGGCAAAAAAATCTTCATAAGCCTTGTGTCTTTTGTTTTTTAAGGCTGCTTGATGCCATCTTGGTCCATACTCGCCACCACCTCGAATGTTTGTTAAAACATAAACTCCCCCACGAGAAATCCATGATGATCCAATGCCATTACTAAACGTCGGTTTCATAGAAATTTCAAATCCACCATAACCGTTAACGATTGTTGGATTTAAACCATTAAGCTCCAATCCTTTTTTATGTACGAGAAAATAAGGAATTTTAGTACCATCTAAACTTAAAGCAAAGTACTGACTTACTTCTACATTTTCATGTTCAAAAAAACTAGGTGCGCTCTTTGCTGCTTTAACAATCTTATTTTTCCTACCGTAAAAATAAGTCGATGGACGATTAAATGAACTATATGTAACAAAAAAATCAGATGTCCTATAGTCTGTCGATAAAAAATCAATAGAACCATTGTCAGGTAAATCAACCTTTAGCATTTGATAATTATTATTCTGATCGCAAAAATACAAACTTGATACTACGTCCTCATCAATAATAAAATACAGACCATTTAAAGTTCGAGAAATTTGAGTCACTGCTTGATTTTCTTTAGGTGAAAATATTTTTTTTACTTCATCTGAAAATAAATCATACTCAAGAACATCTCCCATCTTAAAACTTTTCCAATCAGTTTTTATCGTTAGAATATATTTACCATTAAGAACTCCATGATCTTCGACTTGAGTTGGAAGTAAAAGACGTTTTTTTTCACCATTTAAGTAGAGATATTCTTCCACATTATAAAAATCAATCACACGTCCTAAAAAAGCAAAGCTCTTATCTGAATCGTGAATAAATTTTGAGTAAGAATACATATCATTTTTGTCTATTTCAAAAATGACTCTTGCCGTTTCTTCTCTCTCTCCTCTTTTTAATTCACGAACAGTTCTTGCGTATCCTGAAGTGGTAACTGAATCCTCATCAAATTTTCTTTCTAGTCGTATAACATCTTCTGTTACATAATGCGCTCCACCTTTCGATTCTTTTAAAACAAATCCATCAAGCAGAAATTTTTTAGATTCTAAATCAAATTCTCGACATACATTTGCATCACTTCCACCTTGAGAAAGAAAAAATAATGCTTTTTTGTAGCTTGGACTAATTTCTAGTCCCTTAAAGACCCATTTTTTTGATTCATTTTTAGATAATAAATCAAGATCGAGTAGCAATTCCCAACTGGGTTTTGCATTGAGATAATCGTCAATCGTTGTTCTTCTGATGATCCCTTGAGGATTTAGATCATCAATCCAATGTCCATATACAAGATCTTTTTCAAGCCAAATATAAGGTATTTTTTCTTTGGAGCCAAAAAACTTTAATGCACTGTTTTGAAAATCATGAAACAGAGGACTTTCCTGTAATTTATTAATCGTTTCCTTATTAAAATCTTCGACAAAACTTAATGCTTTTTCACCTAAGATTTCTTCTAGCCATTGAAAATCATCATTCATATTTTCTCCACTTTGCATTTCAATTTACATATTCTAAAATGACTTTATCATAGCATAGGATAAAATTAATGGAATCAAATAGCGACTCAATTTTTTACAACTCTTTTTTAATTGAGAATGTATTTTTTCTTAAGCAAAAAAAAGAACTTTTAGAATTAGTTGGATTTGAAACAAGAAATAAGTATTCCATCGAACTTGAAAATGGGGCTCCGATTGCATATGCAGCAGAAGACGGAAAAAATTTAGGTGCTATCATTGGTCGCCATTTTCTAGGACATTGGCGTAGTTTTAAAATAGTCATTTTTGATATTAATAAAAATCCACTATATTATGCTGAACACCCATTTCGCATACTTTTTTCTCGAATAAACTTATTTCGCCAAAATGGAGAATTAATTGGATCTATAGTGCAACGTTTTTCGATTTTTCAAAAAAGTTTTGATATTCTTGATTCTTCCGGTAAGGTTGTCATTACAACTCGAGCACCCATTTGGAAACCCTGGACTTTCCCCATGATCAAAAACCAGGAAGAGGCAGCTCTAGTTTTAAAGCGTTGGTCAGGTCTTTTCAAAGAAGCGCTCTTAGATACTGATCATTTCACAATTAGTTTTCGTCCAAATAAAACAAATTTAAAAGAGCGAGAGTTGATTTTAGCTGCTACTTTACTTATCGATATAGTCTATTTTGAAAATAAATCATCCACGCCTTTTTAATCACCTTTTACTAAATAAAGGTTACCAGATGACTGCACGCGTAGGTACTTTTAAATATTTAAAGATTAAGTTTTTCTCATTATATCTATGCAAGAACTAAATACCTTGATCGAAAATCATTTAAATCTTCAAGTTAAAATCTCATATCAAGATCATCATAACTTTTTACTTCGTCATGGCCTAAATCAATGTAAAAATGTTCTAGATGTGGGAACAGGAAGTGGTCATTTTTTAAAAAAGCTTGCACATGATCATGATGAGATTCAATTTGTGGGCATCGATAAACGAATTCATTTAATTGAATCAACAATGCAAGAAGAATTTAAAAACATTCAAGTATTTCAAGTCGATATGTTTTCAAAAAATTCCAACTTCGATTTTTCTAAGTATGACGGAATCTTAATGAGATATTTCTTACTGCACGTTGACCATTCTCAAAAAATTTTAGATTTACTTGTAAAAAGAGCAAAGCGACCTTCTAAAATTTGGATCATAGATCTTGATTGGAGTAAAATTGAATGCATTCCTAAGCATCCGTCTTTTAGCCATTTTTTAAATCCTATAAAAAATTTCTGTCAAACAGTTTCAAAAGATTCCGAAGGAGCAAAAAATATTCAAGCAATGCTTTTAAAAACTGGTTTCCAAGATGTTCAAAGTGAAACAATATCATTTAATTCGAAGAACATTTCTCTTTTAGATTTTTCACAATACTTAAATCAAGAGATTCTCTGTTATTCGTTACTTTTGGGAAAGTGCCAAACAGATCAAGAAGTAATTGATGCATTAAACTTCATCAAAAATTATGTGAAAACAAAAGAAGTAGATGTAATTTATGGAATGAATCTAGTTTTTGCGTCATTGAAATAAAAAGAAATTGACATAAAAAGTGACGATTATTAAGATATGAATTCTTCAAATAAAGGCGGATAGCTCAGTGGTAGAGCGCTTGGTCGACATCCAAGTGGTCGCAGGTTCGACCCCTGTTCCGCCTACCATTTTACTAATCTAATTTTTTATAAATCTCGCAATGATAAGGAAGCTTATCAACTTTTTCTAAATATAGTTTTTTTAATTCTTCCCAGCTCGGATCTGTATTTTTAGAATTCGCTTCTTCACTAAACCACCAATTTAAATCTTCGCCACAACCATTACCTTCAGGGATAGCTTTTTGAGAAATACAATTTAAATTATTTTTCGGGCACTTTAACCTGACATGAATATGATCATCATGGCCCCACCAAGCTCTTAATTTTCTTTGTTCATTAAAACCTAGCTTTTTATCAGTCATATCATCACAAAGATTTTTTTTTAATTTAGGGTTAATGAAAATTCTTTCAACTTTTTCGTTTTTAGCAAAGAGATGAATAATCATTAATTGATCTTCACCAAGAGTTTGAATGGGATTCATTTCTAGAGTTTCAACTTCGTTAAATGATATGAATTCATCGGCCTTTAAAGCCTTAAACCAAATATCAACATCCAACCCATTTTGATGAGAATTGTGCCCCAAGATCATAGGCCCGCCCCGAGATAACGATAAGTCACCTACAATCATTTTTTTATTTTTATTATAAAGCTCAATTCCTACTTCTCTAATAAGATTGATGAGATCAGGATGTCCCCAATATCGTCCTCGCTTAACTCGCGATAAAACCAAACCAACTTCATTTCCATTAAAGGTTTGCGCACCTTTCAAACATCCCAAAGTATATTCACCTAGTGACTCCGTTTGTTCATTAGTAGGTAAACGTGTGGATAAAGTTGAACTAAAATCTGGCAAATGATGTGAACAGGACATTTCTGTGCTAAGAACTGTGCAAAATAATATGGAATTAGCAATCTTTTTTATAAGCATTCTTAAATCCTAAAAAATAATTTTTAATTAATAAAATAATTTATGTGCTTTATAAGAATGTATCTGAAATACACCTTTTTTAAAATGTCCTAAATCCGTCATATCCTTACCTTGATAATCTTTTTCATATATAATAAAATTTTGGGACTTAGCACGATCATCCCTAATATAATATTTTTCAAGATAGTACCATCCATAAACCCCATAAGAATTAACATTTACGAAATCAAAAGTAGGATTATTACTATTAGAAAATATAAAATCTAAAATTTCTTTCTTACTCTCAAATGATGCCAGATGCCAGCCAAGTCCTCCGGAAGACCTTACATGACTCGCAAAAGAAATTGAGTAATATACGTTTTGCATTACAACTAAAAAACAAATCGAAAAAAACAATTTCTTATTTAAATTTTCATTAATCAAATCAACCATCATCATTAAGGAGAAAGGAATTGCAAAAAGAAACCATTGATGTGGGTAAGTTTTTAAATTTAAAACAAACCCCAAAAAGAAAAAAGAAAAAAGCAAAAAAGCAATATTCAAAAAAATAATCTTTGATAAGACATTGGTCTTTCTCTTCTTAATAAATAAACTTATAAAAAAAAGAGTTGTATTTAATGAAAAGAAGCTTGATAGTCCTATAAAATTCTCCTGAGATAGGTTTTGATTTGCAATGTACAGACTATTAGCAGGTAATAATTCTAAAAAAATAAAAAACGCATTAACTAATCCAAATTTCAACTTTATTAAATAAGCAATAACTCCAGCTATAAAAAGTCCAATGTTAATAATGTAATAAAACTGACTGTCACAATTTATTTCAACTTTGTTTTTAATTTTATATAGAATAAATAATGGAATTACAGACAAAACAAAAAAAGGTTTTTGAATCACGTAGGGATACAGTGTGATTAAAACAATTAATAAAACATTTAAGAACATTCTAACTGGAACTCTTAGAAAAAAGAATAAAATGAAAAAAAACATAGGAAATAGTAGAAAAGCACTTAGATGAAAATGCGTTGATAGTCCTAGAAAAAAAGCACTAATATATATATCCCACTTACTTTTTAGTTGAATATGTCTAAAGAAAAAGAAAATATAAAAAATAACAAAACTGGTCAAATACGCTACTTGCCAAGTTTTCAATGAATAAAAAACAAACATAGACGGAAGAAAATAAAAGATTAGCGATAAAAGTATACCGCCTCTCTTTGTTCCAAGTAAATCACCAATCCTATATAAACAATAATGTGATAAAAGATTAAAAAAGAAGATCAGACAGAGAATAGAGATATGAGACCTAAAAATCATTAAACTAAAAGAATGAATGTATGAAGCAAGCCTTGAGTGACGTATGCCAAAAGTTGTAATGTCGTATGACCATGACAAGTTTTTGCCTTCAGCAATGTTTAAAGCTAATGCCGACCATTGTCCATCATCAGTTGTAAGTTGGGCAATCCCATTGAATTGGACAAATAGGACTACATAAAGAACCATTAAGGAAAAAAAAATCTTATCTTCAGTCTGTAATTGATTAAAACTAAAACTTTTTAAAAACATATTTCTACTATATTTACAATTTAGAAAAACTATTTACTAAGATTGTAACTTTTTACCGCAGTTTTTGTCACGATCCTTTTGACTTTAACAGGAAGACAATGCATCTTATGAAAAATGACTCAATTTTCAAGATTTTTTTCCTAAATATAGTATTGATTTAAAAATACTATTCATCAATAATAATTAATATTATATAAATTCATTTTTCTAGGCGTTAAAATGGAATCGAAATTTGATGCTATTAATACAAACGAAATAAAAGCTAGCTTTATTCAAGTTACTACCATTTGGATGTCATTTATAATTTTCTTTTCCGCTTGTTTGCGAATTTACGTAACAGGTTTTGAGTTCAAACGTCTTATTATTGCCTTTATAGCTAGCCTACTCATGTTTATAATTTCTCGTTTAATTAAAAAATCAGGCTTTAAAAGATATTATGTATACTTAGTTTTATTCGGCTTTCTGTCTATTTTAATTAATGGTGCTTATAATAATGGATCATTTCAAGCTCCTGTCGTCGCTGCAATATTAATCATCCCAATATTTTCTTCTCTTTTACTTGATCAGCATGGATTAAAAATAGGGTTAGTCTTAAACTTAATTCTTATTTTCTTATTCACTCTATTTTCATATTTTCAAATTTCAAGACCGTTCAATGATTCAAACTCTTTACTTTTCTATCCAATTATTTATTTATCTTCAACTCTCATAACTTATTTAATTTTAAGAGTATATTTAAAATTAAAGAATCGATCAGAATCACTGATTAGTAAAATGTATGATGAAATTATTTTAAAAGCTCAGATGTCTTCATTAATTAATTTATCTGAAGGTATGTCACATGAGATAAATAACCCGTTAACGGTCATCGCAATCAAAAATCAAAAAGCACTAGCAATTTTAAAATCTAGCTCAACACTTGCTCCAGAAGAAAAGATGCAAGTGATTCAACATTTAGAAAAAGTACAAGACTCCACAAAGCGAATTACTAAAATTGTTTCTTCTCTTTTTAGTTTTTGTCATCACTTAGAATCCGGTGAAGTTAAAAATCATAATATGAAAAACTTAATCGATTTTTCAATTGAAACAATTCAATTTAGGGCCTCTGCAAAAAACATCCAATTTAAAATAAAATGTCCTGATGATTTGTATTTAAATACTCAAAAAGGACCTATCATTCAAGTACTGATTAATCTATTAAACAATTCTATTGATTCAGTAGATTTAGGACAAAGCATTCAAGATAGATGGATCGAAATTTCTGTCTCAAATTTAAGTGAAAAATTTGTCTATCTTTCAGTTATAGATTCTGGAAAAAAAATTCCCAACGATTTAAAAGAAAAAATCTTTTTACCTTTTTTTACAACCAAAGATGTTGGACAAGGTAGTGGAATGGGACTAAGTCTCTCCCTTGGAATAATGCAGTCTATGGGTGGAGACTTAACTTTTGACAGTCAATCAAACTATACCAAGTTCGATTTGGTTATTCCTCGACTGTAAATTTTAAAATTACCTATTGTGCTTAAAAAATAGTTTTTGATCGGCATACTTCGAAGGTAAATGATAAGGATGAATACCCGACCATATAGCTTTAGCTTTTATGACTTTTCATTATTTAAACCTATGAGATAATTAATTTAATTTCTATTAAATCTTGGAGGATTTATGAAAACCTTATTAGCCTTTACCCTTTTAGTTTTTTCCTCATTTTCAAATGCGAGTATTTTAATTGAACCACAATTAGCCTATGCATTTTCTCACAAACTAGACCAAACCATTACAATTACGAATGGAGCTGCAACTGGAACGACAAGAGTCAATAGTTCAGGAACGGCACTAGAAATTGGAGGCCGATTCGGTCTGGAATTTTTTGGTTTAATGGCTGGAGCAAGCTATCACAAAGGCTTAAGTGACAAAGGTTCAAACTTAGGAGCTTTTATTGGCTATGAGGCCCCTATTCTTTTAAGGGCCTGGGCTGCATATCACTTTGATGCTGAAGTTAATTACGATAATACATCAACATCAGGAACATCTATAGAACTTGGAGTTGGCTATACTGCTTTGCCATTACTTAGCTTAAATTTTATTTATAGAAAATATGACATGGATGAATTGACTTCTGCTGGAGTTACCTACGGTGCTTCCGATGTAACCCCAACTGAACTATCCATCGGAATTTCTTTACCGTTAAATATTTAAACTCGATTTACTTTTATAAAAAAATGCAAAGGCCCAAAAGTTGGGCCTTTCATTTTTCTATTGCTCTGCTCGATAAACCGGTACTTCAATTCCAAAATCGTTTCGTGTTCCACGACCGAGATATTCAAGTTTTGGAATTTTTATTTTATTTCTCTCGTTAATTTTAATAATCACCACCTCACCTCTTAAAATTTCTTTATCAGCGTAAGTGGTCGTTGGTCCTGTCGTGCTATGAGTGGGATTCGGTTTGGTTAAATCCAATTGCTCTCTAGTCACGATTTTAGTTTGCTTACTCCCTTTAACTTTTACAGAAATTCCCGGAATCTCTTGTAACCATTTCAAAATAGTTGTAAAACCTTCATTATTCGCATTTACTATTCGCCCGCGCGAAAACCCACCTTTTTCTGCCCCCATATTGATCACGATCACACCATCATCGCGAATTGAATCAAGGTATAACTTTAAATTTTCATCTAAACTTGCATTTGAAAACAAACTGCCATTATGATCGGTAATAACTTTTAAACTTTTATCTGCTTTTAATTCGTGAGCATTTTGATAGTGAGGAGCTTTATTTTCATTTGCTAGTTTTTTGAAGCGAGTGGTGATTTTTTTTGATCCCATCGAAAAATACTGATCATCACTCGCATCAACCGTTTCCATTTTTTTCCAATCAATCGGCGTATTGCTAAAATGTGCCCAGTTGTTTTCATCCGCTTTTTCAACTTCATCTAAAAAACTATGCTCCATTTCTCCAGTTCTAAAATCAGCAATCAATTTTTTTAAAGAATTATCCATCGCTTTGTTATTGGGTAAGGGCAGCTTTCCTCTTGATCCAGAAGCTACAAACATCATTCGCGGGACGATGAATCCATCGACGGGCTTTCCCTCGATAAAGCTCACTCTTTTTAATTCCGGAATTTCTAATTCATTTGGATCTTTTGTTAATTTGATTTTGATCACTCGACTACTCTCATCTCCAACGATCGTTGTATCAGGAACTAGACTTCGCGCCTTCACTACTTCGGTGGTGATGCCGGGAATAGATTGCAACCATTCAGTCATGGTAAGTGATTTTCCATCGATGGTTACCACTTGACTATAAATTCCAAAAGTATCGAGTCCATCTCCAAGATGGATATACAACACTCCATCAAGTTTTAAGTTCATCAAATATTTCTTAAGTACCTTATCTGGATTTGCGGTATAGGCCATGGGGCCATACATATCCGTGATAATATCGCTTTTTATTAACTCATCGTCGGGAATATCTTCAATAAATTTACCGCGAATCACCAAACGTCTCGTTTCTCCGGTTGCTTCATCGACAATATCTTCGGCAGGCGTTTCTACTGAGACTAAAGTTGATTTAAATTTTGAGCCCGGTGCTTTCGTGGCCTCTTCCGTGGCAAATCCCATTCCTCCGCCAGCATCTAGCCAATGAGCTTTCGGATTATTCATGATTTTTTCTAGATCCGAACTAAAAGTTAAAACTGGATAACCGCGACGATTAAAAGATGATTTGTAGTGATTCAATCCACGTCCAGTCGTAAAAGTATTATTTTTGTGATTGTTTACCACATAATTTCGATCCACTTGATTTAAAGCATCTGTTGCTCCCTCTTTAGAAACTTTAGAAGTGGGAGTCGTTTCAGCATAGCTTGATTTAAAAAATCGAGTAATAGTGTTTTTACAGCTATCAAAGACTGAAGCTGGTTCGCGTTCGAAATTAATCGTTAAATTACGATTATTATGAGCACAAGATGTAGTAAATAAAAGTGCGGCATTTAGTAAAAAATGACTTATTTTCATATTTTCTTTTCGACCCAAAAGGCCAGTTTCTTTAACTAAATTTACATGATTTAAATCGCTATTCATGGCGATTCTAAACGTCTTCTCTGTGACTTAGATCAGTTGAATAAATCCAATTTTTTTTTGAACTTTTTGAAATTATGTTAAAATAATTTTTATTAAAAGGATTTTTTTTGGGAAGGTCTATAAAATGAAGTCTCTGCTAATTTCTATTTTTACTTTATTATTAATATTAAGCTGTTCTTCGATGAACCTGCAAGACTGTCAAACGGCTAACTGGGAAAGTAAAGGTTACAATGATGCTTCTGAGAATTTCTCAAATCGATTTACTAATTATTCTATGGAATGTGCTGAGTTTAATATTAAACCAGATCAAAATTTATATGAATCCGGTTTTAATCGCGGTTTACAAGATCTTTGTACATTTCAAAATGGCTACTTAATTGGACTTGAAGGCAATTCACTTCCCAAAATTTGTCCGCTTGAAAAACAAGAAACATTTGTTAAAGGATTTATTGAAGGACAACGAAATCACGATCAAAAAATTCAAAACGATAGGCAAAATAAATTAATGGAACAATCAATAGAATTAAAAAAGAATTCAACAAACAATGTTCGTTCTTGTAGTTATGATTCTGATTGTACTTTAGCGAGAAGTTGCTTGAATTACCGCTGTGAAATTTCAGGCAAATCATGTAACCACCACTCCGACTGTTTAATTATGGGACGATGTGAGAGAAATCAATGCAAGTATTAAAAAAGGCCTAAATAAATTAGGCCTTTTTTTTATGACTATCTTGGAACTGGAATTGGGTCAGGGATAGGATGAGGTATAGGTATCATAATTGAAAATTTACCAGTAAACCCACTATATCCATGTGCCCCAATCACTGGGTAATGGTCATGTTCACAGTTACTTAGTGACTCTCCCATTTTATTATCAGAGACAAGTACTGAATTCCAAAAACATTTAAATACTTCTTCAGAGGTACCAATTCCTAGATTTACATTCCCTCCAATAAACACTCTCGCACCAGCACCACTCATAATTGCAGGTTCAAGTGGAGCATTGTGAACTTGACAGGAATTAAAATAATTCACGACTGTCTTAAGTTCATTATCAGGCAAAGCATTGAACCAGTTTGCATCAAGCACTTCATGATTCCAGAGGATAATTCCCGAAGTATTCCCATGTCCAATACTTCCAAAAGCTTTCAATTTAGGACAGTTGGTTAAATAAGATTTATACGCCTGCACGGTAGCTTCTGCACCAATCAAAGTTTTACAATTTAAACCAGCTACGGTTGCACTCTGACATGCACTTTCGACCCCGGCAACTGCAGTTGCAATATCACTGCAAGGAGTGGCAAATACAACATCAGCTTTGGGATCGGGACACAAAACAAGCGGTAATAGTTTCAACCTAAGCAGTCTGTTGACTCGATCAACCGACACATTGGGCTCAACTTTAGAGACCCCACCGGTTACTTTATCAACTGCTACAGCAGACATCTCAAACTGATAGTTTTTAGATGACTTCATATATGAAACCAAGTAGCGCATTTTGGAATCTTCTGAAATTTTTACTTCAATTAGATCGAATTTTCCATCTGAATATCGAGAGTGAGTCAACAAATTTGAATTCAAAATTCTTTTGTATACATCACTATTAGTTTGATCGCCGATAATCCTAATGTCTGCGGCTTCAATTTTTAAAAGTGAACTTAGTAACAACAAAAACGTTAACTTTTTCATTCTACACCTCCTGTTTTTGTTAATTCAATGTAGATCCTTTCCTTGTCGATGAACTTGATACAACACAGGCAATAAAATGAGTATTGTCAGAAATTAAAACATCTATTTAAATCGATTCCATATAAAAAATTTGCCATTCCATAGTTGACTATCATATGTAGAGGTCATGAAAAATAAAACTATACTTCTACTTTTCCTATTCATTTCAAATTATTCAGAAGCCCGTTTATTTGATCTTCAAAATGAAGCACAAAAAGAGGCTGAAAACCAAGTGATAGAACTTAGCGATAACATCGTAAGAACTTGCTGGGGTTGGGGATGTACCACTTTTTTTGATGCTGCCTTGTCAGAAGAAAATTGGCAGCAATTAGAATTAGTATTTTCACCTAAGGCTAATAATGCAAAAGAAGAGCGATCCCAAATAGCAAATGCAATCGGTGTATTTGAGACAATTACTGGGGAACTAAATGGTCAAACTAAATTTGATTTAGGTGCTCCAAATTCTAAAGGAATTGGGAAAACAGGGCAGACTGATTGTGTCGATGAGTCGACAAACACCACTCGCTATTTAAAATTCTTATATGCTCGAGGATATTTAAAATTTCATGGTGTAGGAGAAATTGAAATCAGATTAAATAAACCCCTACTCCCTTTTTTAGGACAGCATTTCACAGCAACAATCAACGAAATAGGTTCTGAAAAAAGATTTGCGGTAGATGGATGGTGGTTTAACAATGGCCATCCAGCAGTCATTCAAAAATTAGAATATTGGCTTAATAGAAAAAGTTTTGATCCAAATAAAATTCCCTAGCATCGAATACTTTGACTTTTAGAAAAACAATGCTAAAAAATATTTTGTTAGGTACCAGAAATGATTTTAAAAAACTTAGATGAAATATCATCATAAGAAGAGAGGAAGATATGAAAAAAGCATTAGTAACTTTTATTTCTATGACTACTTTTACGATACTAGCAGAACCTACTGCTTATCCACTATATTGTCGTGGCCCTTTCAATGTTTCTATCATTGAATCCAATTCAAGTCTCTCTATTAGTTATTTAGCAGGACAAACTGGTGCAGGACCTAATGGTGAAAATTTAAAACCAGGAACTTGTGCTTGGGAAGATCGAGGACTTTCCTCAAATGAACCTATTACTTTAATTGTGAGTACTTTAAAATTAAGCACAGACGCGACTATAAATGCAAAAAGTACCGCAATGTTCAACTCTACTACAACGCTTCTTTCAACCGCATCACAATCAGAAAATCAAGTGATTCGAGTGCATGCTTATAACCAAATGGGGTTTTTAATTCGATCGACTAATCAACCCTATTTACGGGTCATTTCTGTTAAATGATAAGACATTAAAAGGTTGATTATAGGTTTTAACCTTTAAGAAGAATTAGACCTCTCGTCTTCTTACAGACCACATAAATCCATCAAACCAAAAATGCAATAATGAAGTTAGTATCCAAAACGCACCAATAAAAATCATTTTTTCATTTTGCTGTCTAATAGAAGCTAAAATAAATGTAATTGGAACGAGTAAGCATAAATAAAATAGTAAACTTCGGTTTCTTATAAAAAATCCTTGTTCACTTTTTGTTTCAAGATTCTTATTTAATGTGAGTATATTATTAAAGTTCTTTTTTTCCGTTATGTAGACGATAAAAAAATAAGATATGGAATGATAAATATTACCAAAAAAAACACAATCTAATATGGTGTAATGAGTAGTTGCGTAAATGGTTGTCGCAAAAAGAACAAAAAAATGGAGAAATTTAGGCCACGAATAAACATAGCCATTTTGTGATTTACGATAAAAATAAATGATATAGAAAACAATAAAAAAAATAGTGAAAAAAATAAGAGGAGTTCTTAAATTCATTAAAAAATTTGCATAAAAATCTAAGTCTTCAAAATCTATGTCTAATAATCCTACTAAATCGCTTTTAAATTTTGATTCTGCAAAATAAGTAATCAAAATAATATTTGGAAAAAAACTAACAACAAAACTCATATACATGTCTAGCTTTCTACCAATTTCAACATTTTGATTTTGTTTACCGTCATATATTCTAGCAAAGCCAAAAACTTGCATTAAAGAATGCCACTCATCCCAATAAATGGCCAAAGTCCCTAAAAAAATAAATACGGGTGAAACAAACCACATTAAGAGAAGGGTGATTAAAGGAATTACTGTAAATCTCAGTTTAAACCTATTAAATACTTCTTTGTTTAAATGACTTCTAGAAAAACCAATTAAAATGTGGGCGTGAGTTAGTATGGAGCAAGCCAGTCCAAACATAAAAGGAGTTTTATCAGTCGCTAAAAAATTGTCACCTCTTTCTCCACAAAATAAATATACTATTCCAAGAGACCACAAAGGTGTTAAGACAACGAAAAAAAGATCGAAAAAAGGTGAAAAGATGTGAATCGTCTTAACATTTGGGACACCCATGCTCTTTTATATCCTAACACGTTAAAGTCATATCTTGACCATTATTGTAACTTTTTCTTCTCATTAATGTTATTCGTTGTTTTTCTTTTCTT
>Ga0172367_10000133_pt1 | contig 111361 bp, 93 predicted proteins | sample Lak10m_FD_114542 | JGI IMG/M metagenome (GOLD analysis project Ga0172367, IMG submission 114542) | Freshwater microbial communities from Kabuno Bay, South-Kivu, Congo - kab_022012_10m | ecosystem: Environmental > Aquatic > Freshwater > Lake | place: Democratic Republic of the Congo: South-Kivu... | reverse complement strand
TTGCGAACGAGACGCTCTACCAACTGAGCTACGACCCCGTCCCAACTGGGAGGCGGATTATGCGAGGCCGCTCTGACGCGGCAAGCCTATACTTTCACCCGGCGGGCGTCCGTTTCACTGCACGGCCAAATCCCACGCAAGGCCACGGTTGAGCAGCGGGCCCAGCTGCGCCTCCAGCTCACGCCACTGCAGGTCCGGCGCGGCCAGCACCAGCACCCGGGGCGAAGGGAGCAGGCCGTCGGCGAGGAGCTTTTCCAAGGCAGTCGAGTCAGCGAGCGGCGTGAAGCTTGCGCCGGGAATATTCTCCGCGTTGAACATCGGCTCCACGCCGGGACGTTGTGGGTCCGGCAGGCGGCGGGCAATCGCGAGCTTCACAGGGTGGCCGGACTTGGTCACGCGCAGCACGAGGTTCGCGGGAATGACCGCGCGCTGGAAGCTCACGGTGCTGAACGCGGTCGAGTCGGCGTTGAAGACGGGCGTGGCCGGCGCGGCGGCGAGGTCGGCCTGCATCGGTGCCATGGCGGCGAGCGCGGCGGCGACGTGCCGGAGCAGCGTGGCCGGCTCGGGCTTGAGGCCCACGCCCACGTCCCAGCCGAGGTGATGCCGCAACCCGAGCACGGTGCGGAGCTGGGCGGCGGAGTCGAGGTTTTGGCCTGCGAACGCGGCGACAACAACCGATTCGCTGAACCAGAACCGCCCATCCGGGGGCACGCTCAAAGCGAGGTCCACGCGGCCCGGTTTGGGCGACAGCTTCTTCAAGGCGGCGGCGGTGCGCAGATCGGCGGCGAGCTTCGCGGCGGCGGGTGAAAGCGCGGCGTTGTCCACGGTGCCCAGTGGAGCGGCGAGGTCACCGAGGTAGAGCCGCAACAGCTTGAGCGGGGCGTTGCGCGCGCCGGTGAGCGGCTTGTCGGCGGCATTGCGGAGCAACGTGGTGACCACGGCGCGGTCGAGCTGCCACGCAACGGGGATGGGGTTCGAGGGCACGCGGAGGGCGTTGGTGGTTTCGCGCAGGTCAACGAAGACCTGGTAGCCGCCGAGCGGTTCGCCCACGAGCAGTTCGTGGCTGAAGGGAACGTCGCGCTCGACGCTGCTGCCGGCGGGAATGCGGAGCGTTTCCGCCGCGCCAAGCTGCGGCTCGGTGAACGGCACTGCGCGGGTGCCGTTGGTGGCGACGAGCCAGAGATCAAGGCACGCGGGCCAGTCGAGCGCCTGCTCCTTTGCACCGAGGTTCGTGACGCGGAGCTTGAGCGACTGGGCTTGGAACGGGAGCAGTTGCGCCGGACCGCTGAGCGTCAGGCGAAGTTGCCGCGTGGCCTCGCGGGCGGACCGCTCGGTGAGATAGTCGCTCACGGAGAGCAGGCTGATTTCCAGCGCGGTGCTGGCGGTGCGGCCGTTCCAGAGCGCGGTGCCGCGCGGCATCTGCGGGCGCTGCATCGGCGCGACGCCGAGGTATTGCGCGCGCAGCTGGTAGTCGCCGGTGAACTCGGCGCGCACCCAGTCTGCCAGCAGCGTGGAAAATTCCTGCGTCGCGCCCGGCGCGAGCCGCACTGCGCGCGCGAACTGGTGCGCCATCGCCGGGCCGGCGGGCGTGGCCTCGACGGTGAGTTCGGTGAGCTTGCGGGTCTGCTTGCAGTGGTCGCACTTCGGATTGTAGATGCCTGACCCGAAGCCCGTGTGCGAAGGCACGACGCCGGTGACGGGCGGCGGCGGGCCGTGGCGTTTCATCTCCACCTTGCCGTTGTTGCGGCAGCAGCCCTCCCACATGAAGGCGAGCGCCTGTGTGGAGGTGTTGGTGAAGCGCCACACCAGCGGGGTCGGGTCGCCGATGACGTAGGTCTGCGAGTGCGGAATGGAAATCTCGACGCGCACGGGTTCGTTGGTGACCGGCCGTGCACCGGGACGGAGGAGCGGCGGCTGGGTGGGCTGAGCCAGGGTAGTCGAGAGGCACGCAAGCCAGACCAGGGCGGCCAAAGGCGTTCGTTGAAAGGTGAACCGGCAGAGCATCGCGGGCCATTGGTAGCACGGGCCGAAGTTCTGGGCGAATGGAACCGGTGCCCGAAGCTTGGCAGACCCGGATGTTTCCGCGACTGTGCATCGCAACACGCTCATGAATGCCCACCGTCTTCTCCTCGCGATCTTTTTCACCGTGCTGGCGGAACTCCTTCCGCGGTGCGCCGCCGATGTTCCGAAGCCTAATTTCATTCTCATCAACATAGACGACATGGGATATGCGGACATCGAACCGTTTGGCTCGAAGCTTCACCGCACGCCGCACTTGAGCCGGCTCGCCGCCGAAGGCATGCGGCTCACAAGTTTTTACGCTGCGCCGGTCTGCTCGCCGTCGCGTGCGGCGTTGATGACCGGCTGCTACCCCAAGCGCGCGCTGCCCATTCCGCATGTGCTCTTCCCGGCGGGCGCGGTGGGCCTGCACCCGAACGAGCGCACGGTGGCGGAAGTCTTGAAGGAAGCTGGTTACGCCACCGGCTGCATCGGCAAATGGCATCTTGGTGACCAGCCGGAATTCCTGCCGACGCGGCAGGGTTTCGACTATTACCTCGGTCTGCCTTACTCGAACGACATGGGCCCGGCCGAGGATGGCTCGAAGAGCGACCTCGGCGTGAAGCTTCCCCCCGCGAAAGCTGGGGCGGCGGGCACGGGAGCTGAGACTGGCTTGACGGGCGCAGGCCAGCCGCCGCTGCCGTTGCTGGAGAACGAGCGCGTCATCGCGCGCGTGCGGCAGGATGAGCAGCAGGGCATCGTCGAGCGCTATACGCAGGCGGCGGTGAAATTCCTCCGCGACCACCGGGACCGCCGCTTTTTCCTCTACCTGCCGCACAACGCGGTGCATTTCCCGCTCTACCCGGGCAAGGCGTTTGTGGGCAAATCCGGCAACGGCCTCTACGGTGACTGGGTCGAGGAAGTGGACTGGAGCGTCGGGCAGGTGCTCGCCGCGCTGCGTGAGCTGAAGCTGGATCGGAACACGCTGGTGCTTTTCACCACGGACAACGGCGGCACCCCGCGCGCGGTGAACACGCCATTGCGCGGGCACAAGGGAAGCACCTGGGAGGGCGGCATGCGCGTGCCGACCATCGCCTGGTGGCCCGGCCAAATCCCCGCCGGCACCAGCAGCGGGGCCATCGCGGGCATGATGGACGTGCTGCCGACCTTCGCGCAGCTCGCCGGCGGCACCGTGCCGGGTGACCGGAAGATTGACGGCGTGGACCTGTGGCCCGTGCTGTCCGGCAAGGCCAAGGATTCGGGCCGCGAGGCCTTCTACTACTTTCGCGGTGCCACGCTCGAAGCCGTGCGTTCCGGTCCGTGGAAGCTGCACCTCGTCGCGCGCGGCGGCCCAACTGGACCAAAGGCGAAGCAGACCAAGGAAACCGTGGAACAGCCGCCCATCCTGCACAATCTCGATACCGACCTCGGCGAGACCAGGAACGTGGCCGCCGCAAATCCCGATGTGGTGAAACGCCTGCAAGCGCTCGCAGCCAAGATGGACACCGACCTCGGCACCGAAAAGTTTGGCCCGAACTCCCGCCCGCTCGGCCGCGTGGAGAAGCCGCTCCCGCTCATTGGCCGCGACGGAACGATCCGCGCTGGCTTCGAGCCAAAGTGACGAGGCTGACACAAAAAACCCGCCCTACGCCGAAGCGCAGGACGGGCTAAGTCACTGATGACAGCCTCAACGGCCGCCGCTCAGTAGGGAAGGCTTACTTGTCCTTCTTCTTGCCGCCGCCGAGACCGGCCTTGGCCATCTTTTCCTTGTCCTCGGCGCTGATCTTCTCGCGCTCGTCGGGGTCAAGCTTGCCGTTCTTGTTGGCGTCGTATTTCTCGGTGATTTCCTTCATGACCTTCTTCTGGTCATCCGTGAGCTCTTTCTTCTTCTTCTCCTGGGCGTTGACGGTGATGGCCGTGGCCGTCAGGAGGCCGAGGGCGATGAGGGCGAACTTCTTCATGTGTTGATAACTATGTTGTTTGTTGTTAGCGCCGGCTAGCCGGCACCTGAGGCAGACGAAAGGGTCGGTAATCTGGTTACAGCCGACCCTGGTGGGCAAACCGGGCCTCGAAAAACCAAAGGGCCGCCGGTCGGCGGCCCCTTGTGAAATATGGAACAGCGAATCAGGGCTCGGCCAGAATCTTGGCCCGCTGTTGGTGGTATTCGCGCGGCGTAATCTTGTCCGTGAGGTAGAGCTGGAGCAGTTCCTTCAATCGCTGATCCTTGGGCTTGATGGGAGCCTTTTTGGACGCGGCGGGCGAAGGGGCGGCCGGCTTGGCGGGGGCGACGGGCTTGGGGCTGCTTGCTCCTGCGGTAGCGGGGGCAGCGGGCTTCTTCGCGTCCGCTGCCTTGCGGGCCTCCTCCTCACGCTTGCGCTCCATCTCCTTGAGGCGGGCTTCCGTCTCCTTTTGCTTTTGCAGTTCTGCCTTTTTGGCGGCCTCGGCGTCAGCTTTGGCCTTGGCTTCGGCCTTTTTCGCGGCTTCCGCGTCGGACTTTGCCTTCGCCGCTGCCTCAGCAGCCAGGCGTTTGGCCTCGGCCTCCGCCTTGGCTTTGGCCGCGGCTTCGAGTTTCATTCGATTCGCCTCCGCCTCGCGTTGCTGGCGGACGGCATCTTCCCTTGCCTTCGTGGAGGCGCGCAGGGCCGCCTCGGCCTCCGCCTTCTGGCGCTTTTCCAAGGCCATCTGGGCATCTCGGGCTTTGCGGTCAGCTTCGGCTTTGATCTTTGCGGCCGCTTCAGCCTGGCGGGCGGCCTCCAGCTTCGCTTTGCGGTCCAACTCGGATCGTTGCTCTGCTTCAATCTTGGCCTTCCGGGCTAGCTCGGCGGCGGCGCGGACGCGGGCTTCAGCTTCGGCGGCAGCGCGCTTCTCGGCTTCCTGCTTAAGCTTCATGTCCGCCTTGGCCTTGCCCTCGGCGGCTTCACGGGCCTTGCGATCGGCATCGGCCTTGCGCTCGGCCTCGAGTTTGGCGGCGCGTTCAGCTTCGGCTTTGGCCTTCTTCTCGGCCTCGAGTTTGACTTTGGCCTCGGTGGCCTTGCGTTCGGCTTCCAGCTTCGCTTTGAGCTCGGCGTCGCGCTTGGCTTGACGTTCGGCATCCTCCTTGGCCTTCCGCTCGGCTTCGAGCTTGGCCTTGGCCATTGCTGCAGCTTGCTTTTCGGCCTCCAGCTTGGCCTTGCGATCCGCCTCGGCTTTTTTCTCCGCTTCGAGTCGCGCCATGCGCTCGGCTTCAACTTTCGCGGCAGCGGCCTTGGCTTGGGCATCCGAGGTCGTGGGGGCAGTCGGGGGCTTGGGAGCAACGGGAGTGACGGGCTTGGGCTGGGCGGCCATCTTGGCCTTCGCAGCTGCCTGGCGTTCGGCTTCGACACGAGCCTTTGCTTCGGCTGCGATCTTTTTCTCGGCTTCCATCCGCGCGAGACGTTCGGCTTCGGCTTTCTTCTCGGTGGCGAGCTTGGCCTGCTTTTCCGCCTCCAGCTTGGCCTTCCGTTCGGCTTCGGCGCGTTTGACAGCTTCCTCGGCGGCTTTCGCCTTCGCGGCGTCTTCCATGGCCTTGGCCCGTTTGGCGGCTTCAGCCTCTGCCTTGGCTTTGGCCTCCATCGCGGCCTTGGACCGGCGCTCGGCCTCGGCTTTGGCTTCCGCCTCGGCCTTCATGCGGCGTTCGTTTTCAAGGCGGGCCTTGCGGTCGGCCTCGGCCTTCGCTTCTGCCTCGGCACGGGCTTTCTTATCAGCTTCCAGCTTGGCTTTGGCTTCCTGCTCGGCTTTCGCTTTCGCTTCGGCGGCGGCTTTGGCCTTGGCGGCCTCGGCGGCGGCTTGCGCGGTGCGGACGGCTTCAGTCTCGACACTGGCCTTTCGCAAGGATTCCTGCTTGGCGAGTTGAGCGACTTCGGCCTTCTGCTTCGCTGCGGTGGCGGCGGCGATGGCGGCCTGTTCAGCGGCTACGCGCCGGGCTTTGGCGGTCTGGTAGGCGGCCTCAGCGCTGGCCAGCGCTGAACGGGCAGACTGGTCAGCTGCGGCCTTGGCCTGCTGATCGGCCTGGGCAGCGGTGAGCTTGCTCGCAGCGCTTGCGGCGGCCGAAGGAGCCGTCGGCATTGCGGCGGCTTTGGTGGCTTTGGCAGCCTCGGCGTCAGCTGCGGCCCGGGCGTCGTTTGAAGCCTTGAGAGCACTGGCCGCGGCCCGTTGGGCGGCGGCGGCTTTGCTGGCGGCTTCGCTCAGGGATTTGTTCGCAGCAGCGGCAGCGGCTTGAGCGGCGGAAGCAGCGTCAACCTTCGCTTTGCTGGCGGCCTTGGCGGCGTCGAGGCGGGCCTGCGCTTCACGCGCCTGGCGGGCGGCGGATTCGGCGTAAACCGTTGCGGCCTGAAGGGCCGCTTGGGCCTCCCGTTCCGGCTTGTTCTTTACGGCAGCGGCGTAGCCTTCCTTGGCGCGAATGGCATCGGCGGCGTTTTTGTTGGCCGAGGCAACGGCCGCTTCCAACTGGGCAAGGTTGGTTGTGTCGGTTTTGGTCTCAGCGGCGGCCTGTTTGGCTTTCGCGGCGGCGGCCTGCGCCTCGGCTTGAGCGCGTGCTTCGGCTTGGGCGAGACGGTTGGCCTCGGCTTGGGCGGCGGCGGCGGCTTCAGCGGCAGACTTGGCTTTCGCGGCGGCAGCGGCCTGGGTTTTCGCGGCGTCGTCGGCAGCCTGGAGGCGGCGCTTCGCTTCGGCCTCTGCCTGCGCTTTCGCCTCGGCATCGGCTTTGGCCTTGGTGTCGGTGGCAGCCTGAACTGCGGCCCGGGCGGACTTCAGGGCGCTCGCGGCGCTGCTGGCGGTGCTGCGGGCCTGGTCGAGGCTGGCGGCGGCCTTGCTTTCCTCTGAGCGGGCGGCGGTGACAGCGGTTGCGGCATTCTTTTCGGCGGCTTGGGCGGCCTGGGCTTCGGCGGCGGCACGGGCGGCATCGGCGGCGGCGGCCTGCGCATCAGACCGGGCGCGAGCGGCCCAGCCGGCGGGGTCGGCTTTGCGAGCGGCGGCCTCGGCGGCGCGACGGTTTTCTTCGGCCACCTTGGCTGCCTTCAAGTCGGCGAGCCGTTTCGCTTCGGCGGCCGCCTGAGCCTGTTTTTCGGCATCGGCTTTGGCTTTGGCGGCGGCAGCGGCCTGTTCCTGCGCCTTTTTGTCGGCCGCAACTTTGGCGCGCTGGGCGGCTTCGGCATCGGCGCGGGCCTTGCGCTCCTTTTCGGCTTTGGCGAGCGCTTCCGCCTTGGCGCGGGCGGCGGCCTCGGCACGGGTCTCCTGGTCGGCGGCGGCGCTGGATTTGGACTTTGCGTCGGCGGCGCGGGAGAGGATGGGGGCGAAGCAGATGCTGCCGGCAAGCAAGATGGCGAGCACGGTCAATTTGAAAAGCTGCATAGGGCGAAGGTTCTAGCGAAGAGCAGGGGGTGAATCAACTTGAATTGCGGCGGGCTGCAAGCGGGTAAAGCCGCCGCCAGGAATCGTCCCACGGGTAGCGCAGCAGGGTGCCGGCGATGATGCTCCGCACCTCGCTGCGGGTGGCTTTCACCTTGAGGTGCGGGTCGAGCACGTTTGCCGTGCGCAGTTTCTCGATGGTTTTGACGCCGATGAGCACGGGCCAGGCGCAGGCTAGGCGCACGCGGATGAAGCGGCGGGGGAGGGCGGTGGTGTATTCCCATCCGGCGGCCAGGTGGGCGGCGGCCTTGTCAAGATACGCGTGATACAGGGCGCGAAACTCGGGTTCGTTGGCTGGATCAAGCAGGTCGGCCGGAGTCAGGCCAATGGCCTGCAGGTCCCGTTCAGGGAGATAGCAGCGGCCTTGGCGCAGGTCCCGCGGCAGGTCACGCAGGATGTTGACCAACTGCAGACCCTTGCCGAAACGCACGCCGTCGTGGAGCAGTTTGGCGTCGTCCAGCGGCGAGGCGGGGAACAGGTGCGCCCGCGTGATGCGGGTCCAGAATTCTCCGACGCAGCCGGCCACGCGGTAGGTATAGTCATCAAGCTCCTCGTCCGTGCGCAGCGCCGCTATGCCTTTCTGCGTCGCACCGTGGAAGCGCTGCAGGTCCAGTTCCTGCCCGCTGGTGATGGTGGCCAGCACCTCGCGAATCCTTTGCTGGTCGGAATAGGTGAAACGGCTGAAGACGCCCAGCGCCTCCTCCACGCGCTCCAGCAACATGCGCTCGGCCGGCGAGCTTTGGCGTTCCGCCAGGGCGCCAAAGTTGACCGGAATCAGCCGCGTTCCGGCGATGCGCTCACGCAGGGTCTGCAGGGCGTGCAAGCGGTCGCCGAGCGGGACCAGTTCCGTGTCCGCAATGGTGTCCGTGGCCCGGGCCAACAGGTAGGCGAGGCCGATCTGCGGCCGGACCGGGTGCGGCAGCACGCGCAGGGTGAGGTAAAACGACCGGGAAACGTCACGCAGCAGCGCCGTGAGCAGGGGCGATTGCGGATGGGGGATGGCTGAGGCTTCGTAATCCGACTCGCTCATGCGGCGAAGGTGTTGCCCGGCCTTCCGCGGCCCACGGAAATGACGGTCGGGGCAGCATGCCGCGGCCGGGGCAAAGTTCAAGTTTCAAAGCGCTGGCCACTGCACACTTGCCCCCTTGGCGCTTCCCCCGCACTCTCCCGCGCATGATTGAGTTCATCCGCGACATACACGCGGCCAAGCGGGCGGCGCGCCGTCCTGTCATCTCCTTCGAGTTCTTCCCCCCGAAGACCGACGAGGGCGACAAGAACCTCTTCGAGCGCCACATCCCCGAGCTGATGAAGCTCCGCCCGGACTTTTGCTCCGTGACCTACGGCGCCGGCGGCAGCACCCGCGAGAAGACCATCGGCATCGTCGACCGGATCCAGCGCGAGCACGGGCTCACCGCCATGATGCACCTGACCTGCGTCAATGCGACCGAGGCCGAATTGACCGCGGTCATCGCCGAGGCACGCGCCCGCGGTATCAAGAACATCCTTGCCCTGCGCGGCGATCCGCCCGGCGGCGGCGAGTTCAAACCCACGCCCGGCGGCTTCGAGTTCTCCTACCAGCTTGTCCAGCATCTGCGCGAACTCGGTGGCTTCAGCATCGGCACCGCCGGCTTCCCCGAGGGCCACATCGCCTGCAAGGAAGGCAAGCGCGTGGACTGGGACCGGCTCAAGGCCAAGATCGACCGCGGTGCGGACTTCGTCGTCACGCAGCTCTTCTTCGACAACGCGGATTTCTACGCCTTCCGTGATTACCTCACCAAGCAGGGCGTCACCGTGCCGCTCGTGCCTGGCATCCTGCCCGCCTCCAGCGGAGCGCAGGTCAAGCGCTTCACCGCGCTGTGCGGCGCGCAACTGCCCGCGCCCTTCCTCGCCGGCCTGGAGAAATGCGGAGCGGATGACGCGGCGGCCACCGAGTTCGGCATCGAATACGCCTCTGCGCAATGCGCCGACCTCCTTAAGAACGGGGTCGAGGGCATTCACTTCTACACGCTCAACAAGGCGCACTCCACCACGCGCATCCTGCAAAACCTCAAGCTGGCCTGAGGGCGCGGCCGCTCCGTCAAGCCACAGCTTGCCGCGCCGACATATGCGTTGCCGTCTCCCCCTTGCCCGGTAGCCTCACCGCTGCGCATGACGCGAACCGCCCAGTTCACAGATCTGGCCGCCCCGGAGCTCGCCGGCGACGCTCGCGAACTGCTCGACCAGCTCGGCTCGCCCGAGGCGCTCCCGTCACTCTCCTCGGCCGCCTCCGCACTCACGCTCGAAACGGTGCGCGACGAAGCCACGCTGCGCCGCTTTCTCGCCGGCTACCGCGACCAGGTGCTTGTCCCAGTGGAACTGCCGGCCATCCTCCGCGCCCACGGACACGCCGTGCGCAATGAGCTGCGCGAACTGCTCGCCCTCGACCAAGAGCTGGCCCGTGACGCGCACCGGAAGGAATTCCGTGCCGCCAGCGCCGCCGTGGGCCGGCGACAGCTCGCGAAATTGCGCCCGCTGCGTGACCAACGCCTCGTGCAGCGCTACCTCCGCGCCATCGAAGACGGCCAGGCGCACGGCTGGCACACGCTCGTCTTCGGCGTGTTCCTCGCGCAGTATTCGCTCCCGTTGCGCCAGGGCCTGGTGCTCTACGGCCAGCGCACGTTGGGCGGGTTCCTCGATGCGGCGAGCGGCACGCTGCGGCTGCCCGTCGCCACTGCCGACGCCCTTTTCGGCGACGCGGCGCTTCCCCTTCTCCCGGCGGTAAACCAACTGCTGGCCAGCCCGTTCCCGCCGGAACTCTCGGCCGTCCGCTGAGGACCGCGCACCCTATTTTCCCGCGCGACGGGCCCAGCGCAGTTTGGCCGGAGATGAACGTGGGTTGTCCCGCCGTTCCTCCGCCGTGGGCCGGATGACTTCCGGGGAAATCTCCGCGTAAGCGCCGTCGCGCAGACCGGCCTCGAATGCCTTTTTCACGCGCCGGTCCTCGCCGGAATGGAACGTGAGGATGGCCACGCGTCCGCCGGGGTTCAGGCACGCGGCGAGGTGGCGCAGCAACGTGTCGAGCGCGCCGAACTCATCGTTCACCGCGATGCGCAAGGCTTGGAAGACCCGCCGCACGGTCAGGTCCGTGTCGTCCTTGTTCAAGCGCGGCAACGCGGCGCGGATGGCTTCGACCAGCCCGCCCGTGGTGGCGAAGGCGCGGCCCGCGAGTGCGGCCGCCAGTTCGGTCGCGCGCGGCTCGTCGGCGTTGGCTTGGAGAATGTCCGCCAGCTCGGCCACGGACAGCTTCGCGAGGAAGACTGACGCCGGCTGGCCGCGCTGCGGGTTCATCCGCATATCCAGCGGGCCGTCGGCCTTCGTGGAGAAGCCGCGCGCCGGGTCGTCAATCTGCATCGAGGACACGCCGAGATCCGCGAGAATGCAGTCCGCACCCGCGAGTGCGGCGTTAGCCAGCGCCTGCGGCAGGCCGGCGAAGTTGCTGCGGACAGGGGTGAACGTCTCCTGGCCGAAGCCTGCCTCGCGCAATCGCGCCTCCGTCTTCGGCAGCTCGACCGGGTCCGCGTCCAAGCCGAGCAGTCGGCCACCCGGCTGGAGCCGGGCGAGCAATTCGCGCGCGTGACCGCCGTAGCCGAGCGTGCAATCCACCGCCACCTCACCCGGTTGCGGCGCGAGCACTCCGAGAATCTCCGCCACCATGATGGGCCGGTGCGTGCCGGCGGGCGTCTTGCCCGACGCGAGCACTTTCGCGACCGTCGCAGCGTAGCGCTGTGGGTCGCGCTCCTTGTATTTCTCCTCGAACCGGCGTGGGTTCTTCCCCGAATAACGCGGCCGGCGTCGGTGCGGCGGCGTGGGCGGTGGGCTGTCGAGAGATGGCTGGGTGGAGTCGGTCAAGGCACGAATGGGCAAGGTTTAACGTCGGAGGGAGAGCATGCTAACGCCCTCATCATTTCTCTCTGTTCCCGGCCTGCCAATGTCTCAGGCAGACCGCGATGGATTCGATTGGCCCACGTTTGCCAAGCAAGGTTGCTGAATACCAAGCCAAAACGAGCATGGCTTCCCACCTTAGGTCGTGAAACGCACCAACCACGACGGCGGCTGCAAGTGAAACAGCCATCATCAGCGTTACAATTTGCTTTGCTTTCGCCACTTATGGGGCCGTTCCGGTATTGTCGAGCACGCCGCGAAGTTTTGTGAAGTGCGCCTTTGCTTTTCCTGCCTGCACTTCCATGATTTTGAGAAGACTGTCCGCAATCGCCTCGCGGTGTGCATTTAGGATAGGAGCCAAACCTTCTGCATACTCCTGCTTGGCGGTTGTGTAGAGACGCAGCACCTCTGGCTTGGCTACATACGCGTCGCCTTGCCTTTCCGTTTCGCCGTAATCCTTCCGCGCCCGCCTCCCCAAACTCGCGTGTTTGGTGGCAAATTGTTCAAAGAACTTCTCAAGGGCTGTCGTTGCAGCAGGCGAAAAGAACTGACGCTCTTGAAAGAATGCGTGCGGCAGAATCGTGGCATCGTGTATGGCCAGTGCATCCCAAAGCCGTTTGGCAGAGTAGCTTTCAGGCTTTTTGGACTGCCAATCTCGTCCAAGCACCTCACACAACGAGTAGAACAAATCGAGCAAGTCAGGGCGCACACGCGGAGCCTTGTCCTTCTGCGAGCAAAGCAATATCAGGTCAATTCCCTCGCTGATGCTCACCTGCCCGGACAGATTGCTTTGTTCTTCAAAATCCCATTCATCCACATACTTGCCTTCAAAAATATCAGCCTCGTAATTGATGGGCACGTTACGTCCATCAAGCAGGGTCAGTTTTTGGGGCAACGGTTCTTGAGCAGCCAACCATTTCTTGAACTCGTTCCATTTCTCGTTGATGTGCTTTGACACCAATTCTTCCCGCATCCCCTTAAATTCCGGCATCTTGACAGGCGAACGGAGCACCACCGCTACTGGCTCATCGGCATTGGGTTTGATGCTCCGCCGCTTCACCCTCAAAATCCTCAATTGCAACGGGTGCTGATTAACAAACCGCTCAAGGTCCTCTGTCTTGCCGTCGTCAGTCACGTATTCGACATGGTCTACAACCTTGCGAACTACATCCTCGTATTTCCTCTTGTGAAAGAAGTCCGCAAGCAAGAGCGCGATGTATGCCGTGGGGGTTCTGCCGTTCACAACGTGATACATCCGCGCTTTGAATTTCGCGGGATTCGCGCGCCCTTCTTTCACTGCGAAGCTCAAGAACTTTTGCAACATCTCAGGGTCAACGGCCAAAGCTTGAAGCTCCCGTTTAAGGTAATTCTTCACGAACAAATCTTCGTGTTGTGGTCGCGCAAAGCTCATACTGTTTGTATTTGTATACTTACTCCTAGTAATTGTCGAGAGATTTCTTCTGCCGCTGATGCCAAGTGGCGGCGCTCAGGCGAATCGGTCTAGCGGGGAAGCTCGTTCAGCGTGTAGTGCAGCGTGTCATTCCGCAGCGCGTCGCCGCGCGTGGTCTTGAGGCCCAGCGCGCGGAGCATTATGACGTGGCGGGGTTTCATTCCTTCCAAGGTCAGGCGCACGGTGAGCTTGTCGGGGGCGACCTCGGCCTTCACCACGCGCACGGGCGGGCCGGGGATTTTCTCGTCGCGGTCCTTCTCGGGCGCGTTGTGCTGGCCGTCGTAGGCGTAGGTGTATTGAGTCGCGTCCCAGTTCTCGGCGTCGCCGGCGAGCTTGGCGTCCACGGGCTGCGTGAAGGCCACCTCGAAGCCGTTCGTGCGCGCGGCGATCGTCTTGAACTCGAACGGCACCCGCCCCGTGAACTTCACGCGGTCCAGCGAGTGCGGCTGCGGCGCGATGCTCGTCCAGTGCCCGAAGCGCAGCCCGCCCACGTAGAGCCGCGAGTCCGGCCCGTAGGCGAGGCGGTTCACGCCGGACGCGAAGCCCTTCACGAACGGCAGCACCGCGCCCTGCCACTGGCCGTTCACCTTCTCCATCGCCACACGCACGACGCTCGCGTTCTGGAACTCGCCCACGAGCATCTGCCCACCGAACGGCCCGAAGCGGAAGTCGCCGACGGTCGCAATCCCGCTCGCCGAGCGCACCCACGCATAAGGAAACCACACGGCCGGCGGCGTGAAGTTCGCGTCGCCGGTGAAGTGCTTTTCCCGCCAGCCGAAGTCGAATTCGCCCTCCGCCTCCGCCCCACGTCGGCTGCTCGGCGGGGCGCTCGGATGACCGTAGTAGTTGGTGAATTGCAGGTGGTTCAGCTTGTTCGCCGCGACCCAGTGGCCCTGGTTGTCGGTCATGAAAAGGTCGCCGCGACATTCGCCGAAGCCGTTCGGCACGCGCAGGCCGGAGCAGAACGGGTCCGTGCGCCAGAGGTCGGTGAAGGGGACTTCGCCGGAGTTGTCCGGGTGCGGCGTAATTTTCAGGCACCAGCCCATCGCGGGGACGTTCGTCATCGCGCGGTGGCCGGTGATGAGCGCGCCAAGCAAGCCGCTCTCGTCCACGAGCGGGCCGGTGGCGAAGGAATGATAGTTGCCGGTGTAGCCCCACGCGTCGCTCACGCACTCGAAGACATCCGCCACGCCATCGCCGTCCGCGTCGCGCAGGCGCGTCAGCTCGCACTTCTGCATCACGTAAATCGCGCCGCCGACCACGCGCAGGCCGCCGGGTTCGTTGAGCCCGCGCGCGAACCGCCGCCACCGCGCCGCCTTCGCGTCGCCCGTCGCGCCCTCGACGATGAAGACTTCGCCCTGAAGCGTCGCGATGGCGAGGTTGCCGTCCGGCAGGAAGTCCATGCCCGCGACGGTGAGCTTCAGTTCCTTCGGCACGGGAAAATGCTCGACCGTGTAAAACTCATCGCCACCGGGCGTGTCGGTGAAGTTCGGGTCGGGAAGGAAAACCGGCGCGGCGTTCGTGGCTTTCGCGGGCGCGGGCAGCGGCTTCACCGGCCCGGCCAACTGCTTCGCCAGCGCAGTGGCGGCGTTCAAGTCCGCGACCACGGCGGAGGCGATTTCAAAGGTCCGCGGCTGCTCGCTCGGCGGGATGCTGACGCGCAGTGTGACCTTGCGCCCGGCGACGACGTTCGTGACGAGCGTGGAGTAAGGGCCCTTGCCGTCGCGCTCGGCGTTGAGAATTTCCGTCACGGACGGGCTGGTGACGAGCGGCAGGAAGTTCGCGCCCGGCAAGCCGCGCAGCACCGCCACGAGCACGCCCGCCGGGGTGCGAAAGCCCTGCGCGCCGGCCACGCCGAAGATGTTCACCGGGTCGGCGGCTTCGTCGTGCGCGTTCAAGCGGAAGCGTTGCGAGTGCGGAGAAATTTCCCAGCGCCGGACCACGACATCGTGCTCGCCCACGCGTTCGAGGCGCGGCGATTCAATCACGCTCACCGCTGCATCGCCGGGCGGGAAGAGCTCATACACAAACGCCGGCGCGCCGCCCGCCGTGCTGTGCCCGGCGAAGCGCGTGAACGGCCCGGGCGCGTCCGCCGCGACGGCGTCGAAAACCCACGGGCTGCGCTGGAGGTTTCCCCAGAGCCGCGGGCCGGTAAAATCGCACACGAAGCGCGTGGACGTGCCGGTGTAGGGCGGGCCGTAGAGATTGAGCGAGTCGCCACGCCAGACCGTGTGCGTGCGGAGGAGCTGGGCGTCGAAGGCGAGGTGAAGATTCGTCGCCAGCGGCACCACAATGCTGCGGCCCGACTGCGCCATCGGCGCGCGGCGGAACGGAAGGTCGGCTGGGTCGTGCGCGGCGGGGACGGGGGCGGGCTTGGGCCCAGGCGCTTGCGCGAAGGAGGAAACCGCGAGCAGCAAGGCGGCGAGCGCCGTGCCGGCGGTTTGCAACCGCCGCCCGTTGGCCACAGCACTTCCAGCGCGTGTTGCCGCAAGCACACGTCGGACGGCGGTTGCAAACCGCCGGCACGGGCGGTGGGAGCGGCGCGGCAACACTTGAAGCCCAAGTATTTCAAACGGGATTCGCACGAACGCAGCGTAGCGCAGCCCATCGCGGCGGCGAGTGGGAAGTGAGCGTGGCGGGGACACGCTTGTCCCCGAGGCATTTTGCATCGCCCGGCTTGGGGACAGGAGTGTCCCCATCACGGGCGCGGCCCGCGAGGACGCTCGCCCCCGCGCGGTGACTTTGATAAAACTTCGCCTCGTCATGAGCAAACGCGCCCTTGGCATCTTCGCCGCCATCATGCTGTTCACCGGGTTGGTGGTGTTGCAGGTCGCCAGCTCAATGAAGCCGCGTGCGGCGCAAGTGGCCACGTTGCCGGATGGCTCCACGCTGAGGCTCGAAGCGGTGAGCTACGGCAAGGAGCACTTCCGCCCCGGTGCGTGGTGGCATCCGCTCGCGCGCCGACTACCGACGGATTGGCAACGGAAGCTGAAAGTGGACACCGGCGCGGCGATGTCGACGAGCGAGCCGTCGCTGGGCGTGTGGCTGGGTTGGGACAAATCGGGTGGATCTCTCAGTGGCGCGTGGTGGGACTTCGGCGTGGTGGACGAACACGGCGTGGAAGTCCCGGCCCGCAGCCGCAGCAACCACAGCTTCACCCGCGCAGGTCAGCCCGACGCGCTGTGTTATGCCTTCACCGCATTTCCCCGACGTGGCTCCGCGATGACGCTGCGCCTTTACAACCGAAGGCCCGACGGCACGCGCGAACTGATTGCGTCCTATGGTTTGCCCAATCCCGTCCGCAGCAAATACCCCGAGTGGCGACCTGCGTCCGCACCCGCGTCCGTAAAGCGCGGCGACCTGGAAATCAGCTTCAAGCAGTTGCTCGTGGGCGTAAGCTACGAGACCAAGCCCACCGCGCCCAAGCAGGGCGAAGAGGCATGGGCCCGAGCAGACTTTGAAGTCAAGGAACGGGGCGAGCGCAGCGATGTGTGGTTTCCCGACGGCATCGAAATGGAAGACGCGACCGGTAACAAGCTACGGCAAAACTCCTGGTCCAGCGGCGCGCAGGGCGGTGCGGCGCATTTGCGCTGGCAACCGTATCTCTGGCCGAGCGAGGCGGCGTGGAAAATTCGCGTCGAGTTCCTACGTAATCATGAGAAGGCGGTGTTCAGCACGAACGAACTGATGGTCGTGGCGGGACTGGCGTTGCCGGCGGTCGATGGCGTCACGGAGTTAAACCTTTCGACGAATCGGCTCGGGCACGCGGTGCGGGTGCTGGGCCTGGCGCACGGTCGAGGTAAGTTTGGCAACCGGAATTCCAGAATGAGCAACGTGGGCGTCAATCTTGAGGTGGATGTGTCGCCCGAACTGGGCACGAGCAAGCGTTTGACAGTCTTGAGCGTGCGCGATGATCAGGGTCGCAAAGTCGAGGGCCGAGGTCATGGCCGGAGCGACGGTTCCTACTCCTTTGGCTATGAGCCGAAGCCGGACGCGATGAGTTTGGATTTCACCCTCGCCGTGCAGGAGGTGGTGACGGCGGAGTTCCTCGTTAAGCCCGAGTTGTTTCAGCCTGTGCCGCCGCCGAAAAAATAGCAGCGGACGCGTTCATCACAGTCCGCGCGCCAGCGTCCACACGAACACCTCGCCTGCGCCGTGCTCGCGCAGCACGCGGGCGACGGCGCTGGTGGTCGCACCCGTGGTGAGCACGTCGTCGATGATGAGCAAGCGTTCGCCGCGAAGGGGCTCCGGCCGGGCAGGGGCGAAGGCGCGGCGCACGTTGTCCGCGCGGGCGTGTTTGGCAAGCTGGGTTTGCGTGCGCGTGGGCTGGACTCGCTTCACCAGATCGGTTCGCACGGGAATGCCCAAGGATTCAGCCAGCGCGCGGGCCAGGCGTTCGGCCTGATTGAACTCGCGCTCGCGCTGTTTCACCGGGTGCAATGGCACTGGGACGATGCCGGCCAGGTTTTCCCCGCGCAGCGCGGGCGCAGCCGGGCGCATAAGGAGGTCGGCGAGGAATGGTTCAAACCAGAGTTCGCGGTTGTATTTGTAGCGATGGATGACGCCGCGCAGGAAGTCGTTGGCCACCACGGATGCCCGCGCCCAGCGGAAGTGAAGGTCGAGGTCGCGGCAGTTCGAACACTCGAAGGCCGTCGTGATGTCGCCGGGGTAGGGCAGGCCGCAGCGGTCGCACCAGGGCGGAGTGATGAAGCGGACGTTTTGCCAGCAGCCGGCGCAGACATAGCCCTCGGCGGCGGTGGCCCGGGCGTTGCCGCACAGCTGACACACCGCCGGAAAGAGCAAATTCAAGCCGGCGTCGCACCAGTCACGGGCAGGTGGAGCGGGTGGCGGACTCATCGGGACCGGCGGCAGTTTGCTCCCTCCGCGGCAGACGCGCAACCACGGCCAGCACTCCGATCATCACGAGGCAGGCGAGCCAACCATCAAGCAACCGCTCCGTGCCCCAGAAGGCATTGGCGGTTCCGGTGGAGACCGTCACGGTCTTGAACACCTTGAGCCAGAAAACCCAGCCCGCATGGAGGCCGACGGCGAACCAGAGGTTACCGGTGCGGTCTCTCGCCAACCCAAGTGCCGTGCCCGCCACCGCCAGCGTGAGGGCTGGCAGAAAGTTCTCGGGTGCGGTCATTCCGCGCATCATGCGCGGAAGGAGCGCCAGCCCCGCGTCCCAACCGACCGGTCCGGTATGTTCAACCCGCGCAAAAAAATGCACCGCCGAGTAAATCGCCGCGCTTGCTCCTAAGGCGACCCACAATGGCCAGTTGCGCCGCAGCGCCCCGAACACCACCCCCCGGAACACCGTTTCCTCCAGCAGGGCCACGGCCAAGGCGGCCGATGTGGCTGTGGCCAAAAGTCCCAGCAGCACGGTCGGCGGCTGGCCCAGGTGGAAACTCCGGGTGCCGCCCGCGGTTTGGATGACGACCGCCAGCAGCAGCGACCCAAAGCCGAGCGCCAGCCCCAAGCCCAGCTCCCGGCGCGCCGCCAGCGGGTTGGTGAGCCCCAGAGCCGAGCGGCCTCCAAGATTCAGCATCCGCAGCAGCGGCCAGAGCCCCAAAACCGCCACGGCTAGCAGAGAGCGATTGACGTAACGGTGGAAGGGCTGGCTCGCGAGGCCTTTCAAGGGGGCAAACCCGGCGCCGGCCCACTGCCCGGCCTGGAACAGCCACGGGGCCAGCAGCGCTCCCAACAGGAACACTCCGGCCAAATAACAGAGGAGTAGGCCGGCGGCGCGCACGGGCGGGATTTAGCGGTCTTGCCAGAACTCCGCCAAGCGGATATTCAACCGCCTGCCCAAGGGGGGCATGTGGTTGGCTCCCGCGATGGCGTAACTTTTAGGGCGCGGGTGCGTCCTTCACGCGAAAGATGCAGATAGCTTAACCGGTTGACTTCAAAGCGAATGTTCCCCCTGGGCCTATTCCGTAACAAAAATAAGCCGACTGTCCATGACCCCAATGCGCCGCATCTTTTCGGTCCCTATTCGCTTCACGAGCTGATCAACCGGGGGGGCACGGCGGAGATCTGGACGGCGACGGATCAGGAGGGCAACACTTACGCGCTGCGCCGGCTGCTCGGAAATGGCACGGTGGACAAAACGGCCCGCAAGCAATTCCTCCATGGCTGCAAGGTGCTGGAGAAGATCGCCGGCCATCAGTTCATCATCGGGCTTCATCGGCACGGCAAGATTGACGGGGTGGACTATACGCTGTTGGAACGGGTCGAAGGCTCCAACCTGAAGCATCTCCTGACGCGCAATGACCCGATCCTCGCCGAATACGTCGGCAACATCCTCATTGATTCCGCCATTGCGCTGGAACACCTGCACGAAAAGGGCTTCATCCACCTGGACTTCAAGCCGGAGAACATTCTCGTGACCCAGGCCGGCGATATCCGTCTCGTCGATTTTGACCTCGCGCAACCGCTGCCCAAGAAGCCCACGCGCATGCCCAGCAACGCCGGCACGCCAGCTTACATGGCCCCCGAACAAATCCGCCACGAGCCCTTGGACCAGCGGGCCGACATTTTTTCGTTTGGGGTCATGGCTTACGAAGTGTTGACCTTCCGTAAACCCTTCGTGGGCGACACCCCCGAGGCCGTGTTGCGGAAGCAACTGGACGAAAAGCACCCCATCCCACCCCCGCGCGACTTTAACGACGATATACCCATCGCGGTCGAGCGCATCATCCTCAAGTGCCTCGAACGTGACCCCGAAAAGCGCTTCCCCAATTCGCATGTGCTGGTGTCCCAGCTCCAGCAGGCGCTGTATGTGAAGTGAGTATTCCGCGAGTCGCCAGTCTTGGGAACTTCCCGTTCGACACCGTCCCGTCACTTTCCTAATCTCCCGCCGCCATGAACATCCTGTTCCTGAACGGCCCCAATCTGAATCTGCTCGGTCAGCGCCAGCCGGAGATTTACGGCCGCACCACGCTTGCCGACATCGAATCCCGACTGCGCAGCATGGCCGCCAAGGCCGGGGTCACGCTGGAATTCCGCCAGTCCAATCACGAGGGGCAATTGGTCGATTGGATTCAGGAAGCGCGGGGGAAGTTCGCCGTTATCGTCATTAACGCTGCGGCATATACCCACACCAGTGTGGCCATCCGGGATGCGATCGCTGCCGTCGGGATTCCCACAATTGAAATTCATCTTTCCAACATTCATGCCCGGGAGGAGTTCCGGCACCGCTCCCTCATCGCTGCCGTCTGCCGTGGGCAGATCGCTGGCTTTGGAGAAAGTTCCTACTATTTGGCATTACAGGCGGCTTTACAGTTAACGCCCGCCTAAGTGGTGGTTTTTGGCCCTCATTCCGTGCTGTTGATGAGCACAGGCTGCCAAGGTCCTCGGGTCTGAATGACCGCTTGACGCCTCCGACCCGCCTCTCTACCCTCCGCCCCCATTGAACAGAGAAAGTGCCGTTCGGTTCGTTCGCACAGCCTTTCTCCCTTGAATGAGCAACGGCTCTCATAACGTTTCGCATCTCCCAACCTGGAGGATTCTGTGGACCTGAAAGACATCAAAGCCATCATTGATTTGATGAAGAAGAACTCCATTGCGGAGTTCGAGCTCGAGAAGCAGGAATTTAAGATCCGGCTTAAGCGCGGCAACCTCGGCGGCCCCGTCGCCTACGAAGATGCGCCGGCAGTTCCGCAATACGCCAATGCCGTCCCAATCGCCGCCCTGCCCGCCCCCGCTGCCAGTGCCCCGGCCTCAAGCTTGCCTGGCGAGTCGGAGATTAAATCCCCGATGATTGGCACCTTCTATCGTTCACCGTCCCCGGAAGCTGCCCCTTACGTGGATGTCGGCAGTGAAGTCGGACCCGACACGGTGGTCTGCATCATCGAGGCCATGAAGGTCATGAACGAGATCAAGGCCGAGACCCGCGGCGTCATCACCGCCATCGCCGCCGAGAACTCTAAACCCGTCGAGTTCGGCCAGCCACTGTTCAAGATCCGCCCGCTCTAAACCGCTGGGAAGGCTCGGACGCCAGCCGCCGGATAGCTGGTCGCTGCGAGCCCAAACCCAAAGCCAGCTCCCATCATGTTCGAGAAAGTCCTGATCGCCAACCGCGGCGAAATCGCCGTCCGCATCATCCGCGCGTGCAAGGAGCTCAACATCCGCACCGTCGCCGTCTACTCCGAGTCCGACGCCAACTCCATGCACGTCCAGATGGCCGATGAAGCCATCTGTATTGGTAAAGGTCCCTCCAAGGAGAGCTACCTCCGCATCGACCGCCTGATCAGCGCCGCCGAAATCGCCGACGTCGATGCCATCCACCCCGGCTACGGCTTCCTCTCCGAAAACGCCCACTTCGCGGATGTCTGCGAAAGCTGCAACATCCGTTTCATCGGCCCCAGCTCCCGGGCGATGAACGCACTGGAAGACAAGCAAGTCTCCCGTGCCTTGGCCAAGAAAGCCGGTGTTCCCACCCCGCCCGGTTCCGAAGGCACCGTCGAAAGCGAACAAGAAGCCCTCAGCGTCGCCAAAAAGATCGGCTACCCCGTGATGATCAAGGCCATCGCAGGCGGCGGCGGCCGCGGTATGAGAGTCGCTCACAACGACATCTCTATGGTTAAAGGCTTCCACACATGCCGTAACGAAGCCGAAAAAGCCTTCGGCAATGCCGGTGTTTACATCGAGAAGTTCATCGAAAACCCCCACCACATCGAATTTCAGATCCTTGGCGATACCCGCGGCAACCTCATCCACCTTGGCGAGCGCGACTGTTCCATACAGCGCCGCAACCAGAAACTCATTGAGGAAAGCCCCTCCCCACTGCTCGACCGCAAGGAATTCCGCGACCTCCGCAAGAAGATGGGCAAGGCCGCCCTCAAGATCGCTGAAGCCGCCAACTACACCAGTGCCGGCACCGTTGAGTTCATCGTGGACGACCACGCGAACTTCTACTTCCTGGAGATGAACAAACGCATCCAGGTCGAGCACCCCGTCACCGAGGAAATCACCGGCGTTGACCTCGTCAAACAGATGATCTTGATCGCCGCCGGCGAGCAGCTCCGCATCAGCCAGGGCGACATCGGCGTGCGCGGTCACGCCATCGAATGCCGCATCAACGCGGAAGACCCCTTCGATGACTTTCGCCCCTCCCCCGGCCGCATTGACATGTATTACGCCCCCGGCGGCCCCGGTGTGCGCATCGACAGCCACGCCTACGCCGGCTACACCATCCCGCCCCATTACGACTCGATGATCGCCAAGCTCATCGTCTGGGGCAAGGACCGCCGTGACGCCATGGAACGCATGAGCCGCGCGCTCAGCGAATACATGATCACCGGCATCAAGACCACCATCCCCTTCGAGCAGGCCATCCTTCAGGACCCCAACTTCCGCCGCGGCGTCTACTCCACCAACTTCATCGAGAAGCTCCTGAGCGGTGGCCGCCGCGAGCTCATGGAAGAAAAGGCCTGAACCGGCCAGCCGCATCCCTTGCGCGGGCATGCGGCGGGCGGCGCCCTTTCAATCGCGAAGGCGTCGCCCTTCAGCCGATCCTTACGGCTTTCAACCGCTCCGGGGCTACGTGTTGTTCTCGGATTGATGGTGGTTCCCAGACCGTGCAGCACCAAGGCAGGGGAGACTTGCCAGGCACAGGAGTTGCGGTTGAAGTGAAGGCTGCGTGAAGGATGGCGGACGGGCTGGTCCCGCCTGCCGGCAGTCAACCCTAGCGCCCTTGATGAACTCGCTTGCCGCCGCCCGTCTTTACACATTTGTCGACACCGCCTACCTGCGCGGCCGAGATCCGGCGGAGGTCGCGCGCCAGCTGTGCGCTGGCGGTTCGGACCTGATCCAGCTGCGCGCCAAGGGCATTCCGCTCCCTGAGGTCCGCCGCCTTGCCGAGGCCGTGCAGCCGGTGTGCGAGCGGGCTGGTGTGGCTTTCGTGCTAAACGACCATCCCCAGCTCGCCCTCCAGCTTGGGGCGTCCGTGTGCCATCTCGGCCAGGAGGATTTCTTTGACGAGGGCTACCGCACCGCGGCGCAGGTCACCGGCTGCCCGCCGCAGATGAAGCTCGGCCTCAGCACGCACGCGCCGGAGCAAGCGCAACGTGCCCTCCGCGCCGCGCCGGACTACCTCGCCATAGGCCCCGTCTTTCCCACCGGAACCAAGCCCGGCCGTCCCGCCGTCACGCTGGACTACGTCCGTTGGGCGGCGGCGAACGTGACCATCCCTTGGTTTGCCATTGGCGGCATCAATCTGGACACGCTGGATTCCGTCCTGGCCGCTGGCGCGCGCCGTATCTGCGTGGTCTCCGCCATCCTCAACGCACCCGATATTGCCGGCGCGTGTCAGGCGTTTCGCGCCCGTCTCCCGTAGCATCCGCCGCCGGAGCGCAAAAGTGTGGACAGCCCGGATGGCAGCTTCATCCTCCCGCCAGCCCGTCATGAAAACGTCACTGCTGCTCGCCGCCGGCCTGCTGTTCACGCTCAACTTCCCCGTTCACGCCGCCGCCTTGCGCGTGACGGTCAAGGCAGGTGACTCGGACCGGCGCGAAACCATCGTGTCCTTTGCGTTGCCGGCCGCGGCGCGCGGGTGGCAGCGGCTGGATTCGGAGGCTGGCCAGGCCGTGCCTTTCCAAGCGGACGCTGAGGGCAATGGTTGGTTCGTGCTTGATGAGTTGAAGGCCGGGGCCACGAAAACCTTCCGCCTTAAGGCCGGCGAGGCCGCGCCTGCCGTCGTGACCGCGAAGACCGACGGCGCTTTGGTGCGGTTGGCCGTCGGCGGCAAGCCCGTGGCCGCCTATCAGACCACGCCCAGCCAGCCCCCCGCAGGCGTGGCGGCTCACTATGCGCACGGCGCCTATCTGCACCCGGTGTTCACGCCCGGCGGCCGGCTCTTGACGGCGGATTACCCACCGGATCACAAGCACCAGCGCGGCATCTTCTTCGCGTGGACCAAGACGAAGTTCGAGGGGCGCGAGCCGGACTTTTGGAACATGGGCAAGGGTGACAACAAAATCACCGCCGCGACGGAATTCATCGCCATGGACCGCACTTGGAATGGGCCGGTGCACGCGGGCTTTTCAAGCCGGCACGCGTTTGTGGACCGCCTCACCGAGGTATCCAAGCCTATGCTCAACGAGCGCTGGACCGTGACCGCCTACCGCGTCGCAGCCGGCGGCGGCCAGGCCTGGTTGATGGACCTCGTCTCCGTGCAGGAGTGCGCCAGCGCCAGCCCGGTGAAGCTGCCCAAGTATTATTACGGCGGCCTCGGCGTGCGCGGCGCGGCCGGTTGGGACCCAGTCGAGGCCGTGACGTTCCTCACTTCGAATGGTGACGACCGGGCAAAGGGTGACGCGTCGAAAGCGAACTGGGTTCACATGGGCGGCCAGGTGGACGGCGCGCCGGCGGGGCTGGCGGTGCTGATCCACCCGGACAACTTCCGCTCGCCCCAGCCGCTGCGCCTGAACCCGAAGAACCCGCAGCTCTGTGTGGCTCCCTCGGCGGACGGCGACTGGGAAATCACGCCGGGCAAGCCATACATTTCGCGCTATCGGTTCGTGCTGGCCGACGGCCCGGCGGACAAGGCGGAACTGGAGCGGTTGTGGCGCGATTATGCCCGGCCACCGGCGGTGACTGTTACGATTGAGTGACACTCGCGAGAAAAGGCGTGCGCGGCCGGGGGGCCTTGTGTGATAACCGCGTCCATGTTCTCGCTCGCCCGATTTTTTGGAAAGGAAGACCGCTTTTTCGAGCTGCTCGAAGCCAGCGCCGAGGAAGCACGCCACAGCGTCCAGGCCATGGTGAAACTGGCGAAGAATGCCGGGCAACCGGGCAGTTTGGAGGAGTTCTCCGCCTCCCGCCGCAAGGACAAGCAGATCACGCAGGAGATCAGTGAGGCGCTCACCACTACGTTCGTCACCTCCCTTGAGCGTGAGGACATCGAGACACTCTCCAACGCGCTCTACAAGATCCCCAAGACCGTCGAGAAATTCGCCGAGCGCGTCAGCCTCGCCCCTGACATGGTGCGCGGGGTGGACTTCTCCCGCCAGACCGCGCTGATTGAGCTGGCGGTCGAGACTCTCGTCACCATGGTGCGCGGCCTGCGCCGGCCTGACCTGGCCCAGGTCAAGTCACTCAACGATCGCCTTCAGCAGTTGGAAGGCGACGCCGACAAGGCCGTGCTTGAGTTGCTCCGCGACGTCTACCAAGGCCAGCACCCGGCGCATAAAACGGTCCTGCTCAAGGATCTCTTTGACCTGCTTGAAAAGGTGATCGACCGCTGCCGCGACGCCGGCAACGTCGTCACCCACATCGTCCTCAAGAACTCCTGACCCGCGATGGAACTCGTCCTCACCGTCGTGGTGGTGGCCTTGGTGTTTGAATACATCAACGGCTTCCACGACACCGCCAACTCCATCGCCACCGTCGTCTCCACCAAGGTGCTTACGCCGCGCCAGGCCATCGTGCTGGCTGCGACCACGAACCTGGCGGGCGCGCTCTTTGGCACGGCCGTGGCCAAGACCATCTCCTCTGGTCTGGTCGACTCGCAGTTCGTTTCCACGCATACGATCATCTGCGCGCTCTTGGGTGGCATCGTGTGGAACCTGCTCACCTGGTGGTTCGGCATGCCCTCCAGCTCGACGCACGCGATGGTCGGCGGCCTCGTCGGCGCGACGTTCGCCTCCGCCCACGGCAACTGGAACGCGCTCATCTGGTCCAAGCCCCCCGCCGCCGGTGCGCAATGGTATGAGGGCGGCGGCCTGCTCTACAAGGTCGTCATCCCGATGATCAGCTCGCCGCTGGCGGGGCTGCTCGTGGGCTTCATCGTCATGTCCTCGCTTTACATGCTGTGCCTGCGCTGGCGGCCACGCACGGTGAGCAACACCTTCGGCAAGCTCCAGATCTTCAGCGCCGGTTACATGGGCTTCAGCCACGGTCAGAACGACGCGCAGAAGACGATGGGCATCATCGCCTTGGCCCTGCTGGCGGGCACCAAATCAGGCGAACTCGCCCACGCGCCGGAATGGCTGCACTTCCTCCGCATTGAAAGTCTCGGACCCAAGAGCGACCAGATTCCCATCTGGATCAAGATCACCTGCGCACTTGTGATGGCCGCGGGCACCGCCGCCGGCGGCTGGCGCATCATCAAGACCCTCGGTCACAAGATGGTGAAGCTCCAGCCCGTCCACGGCTTTGCCGCCGAGACTACGGCCGCCACCGTCCTCTTTGTCGCCGCCAAGCTCGGCATGCCCGTCTCCACTACCCACGCCATCACCACCAGCATCATGGGCGTGGGCACGGCCAAGCGTTGGAACGCGATCCAGTGGGGCGTAGTGGAGCGCATCATCTGGGCCTGGGTGCTCACCCTCCCCGCCACAGCAGGAGTCGCCTACTTGTTCATGCGCATCGCGCAGGGCGCGGGCTGGGCGAAGTAGTCGCTGTTCAGTGACCAGTATTCCGTGAGGCCTGGGTTCGCCTGAGTGACTGGACACTGGACACTTTCCACGCCCATCCGCTTTCCGGGTTGAACTTTGCCCCTCGCTATCTACCCTCCGCCGCCATGACTGACCGTCCCGAGGCCCGGCTTGCCCGTTGGCCATCCGTCCTGCCGTTCCTGATCGGCGCGGCCCTGCTGGATGTCTTTGCTTGGTGGGTCGTGGACAAGAGTGACAAGCCCATCAACATCTGGATCGCCGTGCTGGCCTTGGTGTCGGTCGCTGGCGCGACGTGGGCCTCCGTCATTCCCTTCCTTACCGACGCGCAAAACGCCACGAAGCTCGGTGAGTTGGACAAGCTCCAGTCCGCCGCCACGCAGATCCAGAACCTCGAAAAGGTCGCCAACCAGATCACCATCGCCACCGCGCAATGGCAGAACGTCCAGGAACACAACGCCAAAGCCATCGAAGCCGCGAAGCTCGTGTCCGAGGAAATGTCCGCCGAGGCAGTGCGCTTCGCGGAGTTCATGAAGCGGGCCAACGACAGCGAAAAAGCCACGCTGCGTCTGGAGGTGGACAAGCTCAAGCGCTCCGAGACGGACTGGTTGCAGGTGCTCGTCCGTGTGCTCGACCATGTCTACGCGCTGCAACGCGCGGCCAAGCACTCGGGCCAGCCGAATCTCATCGAGCAGATGGCCAGCTTCCAGAATGCCTGCCGCGATGCCGCGCGCCGCATCGGCCTCATTGCGTTCGCCCCCGCGCCCGGGGACGCCTTTGAGCCCGCCCAACACCAGCACGCTGACGCCCGTAAGGAAGCGCCCGAAGGCGCGAAGGTCTTTGAGACCGTGGCCACGGGCTACACTTATCAGGGCCAGATGCTCCGCCCCGCGCTCGTCATGATCGAGGCCCCAAAGGCTCCACTTCCCGCCCAGCCGCCGGTGAATGCCCCCCAGCCCGCCGAGGCTTCCGAACCGGTGGAAGGCCAGTTGCCGCTGGGTTGAGTAACGCGCTGTGCACCCAGTCCACGCTCCCTTCGCCTCCGCCGTCATCGTCGCCGCCGGCTCCGGCACGCGCATGGGGCCGGGCGTGGACAAACTCTTCCTTGAACTTGCCGGCCGGCCCATCGTGGCCCACACATGGGCACGCTTCGACCAGGCTCCGGAGATTGCCGACCTCGTGATTGTCGTGCGCGATGGCATGCAGGACGAGTTTCGCAAGCTCGCCGCGCAGTGTGGTTTCAACAAGCCCTTCACTCTGGCCATCGGCGGCAAGGAACGGCAGGACTCCGTCTGGAACGGCCTGCAAGCTCTGCCCGCGCACCGCGAAATCGTCGCCATCCAGGATGGCGCACGCCCCTGCACCAGCCATGCCGTCATCGCCGCCTGCCTCGCGGCCGCACGCGAGACAGGTGCGGCCGTTGCCGCCCAGCGGGTGACCGACACGATCAAGGAATCGGACGGCAGCACGCGGGTGGCGAAGCACATTGACCGCTCTCGACTCTGGGCCGTGCAGACGCCGCAGACCTTTCGCGTGGAAGTCATCCGCCGCGCGCTCGCGGCGGTGCGCGAGCGCGGGCTGCTGGTGACGGACGACACGGCGGCGTGTGAGCTGATTGGTCAGCCGGTGACTTTGGTGGAGGGCAGGGAGCCGAACCCGAAGGCAACCTCGCCGGCGGATTTGCCGTATCTCGAACTGTTACTCAAAAGAATGAACGGCTGACTAGGACGGCCAGTCCATTCTCCGGCCTGCGTTGAAGCCCTCACTTGCCAAGCACCTGGGTGGCTCCTACTTTCGGACCACGGTTTTATGAAGCGACGCTTTTTCCTTGGCCTGCTTGTGGCCGTGCTCGGCCTGAACCTCCTCTTCGGCACGCGGCTCTATCTCTCGCACGCCGAGACCGCCGCCAAGGAAAACGCCTACGAGAACATTGAGCTGTTCACCCGCGTGCTGGAAACCATCCGGCAAAACTACGTCGATGGCGGAAAGATCTCCTACCAGCAGCTCATCCACGCCGCGCTCAAGGGCATGGTCAGCTCGCTGGACCCGCACAGCGAGTTCATGGAGGCCCGCAAATACGACGACATGCGCAAGGACACCGAGGGTGCGTTCGGCGGCGTGGGCATCGTCCTGGGCGTCCGCACCAACAGTTCCGGCAAGGGCATGGTCCTCACCATTTCGGAGACCATGGAGCTCTCTCCCGCCGGCAAGGCCGGCCTCGCTCCCGGCGACCGCATCATCAAGATCAACGGCCAATCCACCGAGAAGTTCAACCTCGACGACGCCGTCCGCCGCCTGCGCGGCAAGCCCGGCACCGATGTCACCATCACCATCTTCCGCCCCGCCAATGAGCAGGAGCAGGAAATCAAGCTCACCCGGGACATCATCAAGGTCGCCAGTGTCCGGGACGTCAACGGCAAGGGCGAATACCCGCTCGACGAGAACAAGATCGGCTACGTGAAACTCCGCCAGTTCGGCGAGAAAACCTCCGATGAGTTGGAGGGCGCGATTGGCAAGATGGAAAAGGCGGGCCTCAAGGGGCTCATCATTGACCTGCGCGACAATCCCGGTGGCCTCCTCGACCAGGCCGTCAAAGTCTCCGAGAAATTCCTGCCGCGTGGCCAGTTGGTCGTCTCCACCGAAGCCCGCCAAGTCGCCGACATTGCCAAATACACGGCCTCAGGTCGCAACTCCCGCCCGCAGCTCCCGCTCGTCGTGCTCGTCAACGGCGGCAGCGCCAGCGCCTCGGAAATCGTCGCCGGCTGCCTGCAGGACTTGAAGCGCGCCGTGGTGCTCGGCGAGCAGACCTTCGGCAAGGGCTCCGTGCAAAGCATCCTGCCGCTCTCGGACGGCTCCGCGCTGCGTCTCACCACGGCGAAGTATTACACCCCGAGCCACAAGGTCATTCACGAGAAGGGCATCACGCCCGATGTCGTCGTCGCCATGTCCGCCGAGGAGGAGCGCCGCCTGGCGATCAAGCGCTCCGGCGCCCCGCTGGACGCCCTCGAAGCCACCGAACGCGATCAAGTTAACAAGGCCCGCGACCCGCAGCTGGACCGGGCCACTGACATGCTCAAAGGCATCCTCCTCTACGACAAGCAGGGCAAGCCCGTCGGCAAAGTTGCGGCCCAGGCTGCCGAACCCGCGAAACAATAGGCGCGGTGCTTCTCGCCCTCGAATCCTCCTGCGACGAAACCAGCGCCGCCGTCATCCACGACGGCCGCGTTCTCACCAACGTAGTCTCTTCCCAGATCAAGCTTCATGCCGAATACGGCGGCGTGGTGCCCGAACTCGCCACGCGTGAACACCTGCGCAACCTGCTGCCCGTCGCCACCGCCGCCCTTCTCCAGGCGGGCATCCGGCCCACGCAGCTCGAAGCCGTGGCCGCCACCCTCGGTCCCGGCCTGCCCCAGGCTTTGATGACAGGCGCGCGGGCAGCGCAGGCGATGGCCTTCGCCCTTCGCAAGCCCTTCTTCGGCATCCACCATCACGAGGCGCATCTTTACTCGCCGTGGATTGGCGGCGAACCCCCAGCCTCCGGCTCACCGCGTCAGCTTCGCGCTGATTTCACAGCCTTCCAACCCAACGTCTCCCTCATCGTCAGCGGTGGCCACACGATGCTCGTCCTCGTCGAGGCTGAGTTGAAACACCACCTGCTCGGCGGCACCGTGGACGACGCGGCGGGGGAGTGCTTCGACAAGGTCGCCAAGCTCATCGGCCTGCCCTATCCCGGCGGCCCGGAGCTGGACGCACTGGCCGAGCAGGGCGACCCGCGCGCGTTTGACTTTCCGCGCCCGATGATTCGCGACCTGCACGACGACTTCAGCTTCAGCGGCCTGAAAACTTCCGTCCGCTATTTCTTGCGCGACCAGCCCTTCATCCTCGACGACCCCGACCGCGTGCGCGACCTCTGCGCCAGCGTGCGCAGCGCGATTGTGGATGTGCTGGTGACCAAAACCGTGCGCGCCGCGAAACGTCTCGGCGTGAAATGCGTGACCGCCTCCGGCGGCGTGACCTGCAACCGCGCCCTCCGCAAACAGCTCGCCGAAGCTTGTGCCCGGCCCGGCCTTGCCCTGCGCCTCGCCGACAAGTCCCTCTGCACCGACAACGCCGCGATGGTCGGCGTCCTCGCCGAACGCAAGCTCCGCCACGGCCATCCCCCCACGCCGCCCGACGAAGAGGTTCGGCCAAGCTGGCGGCTCACCGCCGCTCCTGAGCCCACCCGGTAGCCGCGCACGCGGAACGCGGGTGTCCTCGCCCGCTTTGCGCCCGACCATCGTCGCCTAACGGACCAAGCCGTTGAAGGTGAGCCCCAAGCGGCCCGACAGGCTGCGCCCCCGCGTCCGACGATGCACCAGTTTCCTGCCGCCAAAATTTCCGGTTGACTTCCAATCTGACTGTCATAGTGTCATATGACACTAGACACCGCTGCCGCATGCTGCTCGAAATCAACTTCAAGTCCGGCTTGCCGGTCTACCTGCAAATCGTCGAGCAGGTGAAGGCGGCGGCGGCTTCCGGCAAGCTGCGCCCCGGCGACCCGCTGCCCGGCATCCGCTCGCTGGCCGAGGAGCTGCGCGTGAACCGCAACACCATCGCGAAGGCATACACCGAGCTGGAGAGTGAGGGCGTCATCGAGACCGCCGCCGGCAAGGGCTGCTTCGTGAAGGACGGCGCAACTCCGCTCAAGAAGGACGCGCGGAACAAGGCGCTGGGCGACTTGCTCGACGCCGCCATCGTGCAGGCGCACCACTACCAGGTGGACGACGCCGAGCTGCTCAAACTGTTCCGCCTGCGGCTCGATGCCTTCGCCGAACGCAAGCAGGCCAACGACAAGTTGGAGTGAAAGGAAAACCCATGCCCACTGAACCCGCCATCGCCATCACCGGACTGGTCCACCGCTACGGCAAGCACGACGCCGTCAACGGCCTCGACCTCACCGTGCGCCCGGGCCGCTGCTACGGCCTCTTCGGCCGCAACGGCGCGGGCAAGACCACCACCATCAAGTGCCTCCTCAACCTTCTGCGGCCCGACGCCGGCTCCGTCCGCGTCTTCGGCCTCGACCCGGAGCGCGACGAGGTGGCCGTGAAGTCTCGCCTCGCCTACGTGCCCGACCAGGTCGCGTTCCACCCGTGGATGACCGTGCGCGAGACGCTCGACTACCTCGCCTCCTTCCGCGCGCACTGGAACCGCAAGGCCGAGGCGGAGCTGCTCGGCCAGTTCCGGCTCGACGCCTCGAAGAAGACCGGCGCGCTCTCCAAGGGCCAGCGCACGCAGCTCGCGCTCGTCGCCGCCATCGCCGCCGAACCGGAACTGCTCGTGCTCGACGAACCGACCAGCGGCCTCGATCCCATCGTGCGCCGCGAGTTCATCCAGACCGTCATCGGCGCGTATCAGGAGGCCGACCCGGAACGGCGCACGGTGTTCGTCTCCACGCACCTCATCACGGAGTTCGAGGGGTTGATTGATGAGTTCACCATCGTGGACGCGGGCCGCGCCGTGCTGACGCTGGAGGCCGACGCCGCCCGCTCGCGCTACCAGCGCATTCGCGCGCGCTTCGGGGGAACCCCGCCGGAACTCAAGCTCCCCGGCATCCTGCGCACGCGCGTGACGGGCCGCGAAGTCGAGTTCATCGCCAACGGCGCGTCCGCCGCGATTGTCGAGCAGCTCCGCGCGCTGAAACCCGACGAACTCGTGACCGAGGCGCTCACGCTGGAGGATATCTTCATGGTCACGCTGCAATGAAACGGCATTTGATCTTTGCCACGGATGGAACACGGATGAAACACGGACGCTCGTGGGGTGGAAGGATTGCCTTCATCCGTGTTCGGTCCGCGTTTCATCCGTGGCTAATACTTCTGTGGCTTGGCCAAAGCGCCGTCCCCGAACTCCAACACCGCCCATGAACGCGAACACCCGCCTGCGACTGTGGAAGGAAACCCGCGCGCTGCTGCCGATGTGGGCGGCAGCAGTGGCTCTGATGATTGGGAGCGGTTTGGTCGGCGCTGCCTTCGAGAATCACATCGCACTCACGTGCCACATAATCGCGGGAATCGGCGGGTGCTGGTTGTTGGGAGCTGTGAGTGTCGGCCACGAATTTGACCACCGCACCATGGGTATGCTGCTGTGCCAACCCGTCCCCCGGAGTCGCCTCTGGGCGGAGAAAATGCTGGTGCTGTCTATTGCAGTGGGAACCCTCTGGTGGTCGGTCTCCATCGTCTCGTGGCTTGGCCTCGGATACGGAATGCCCTCCGGCGAAGCGGTCTTCAGTTCGGCAGGTATCCTTGCCATCGCAATCTGTGCGGCACCGGTGCTTACGTTGCTTGCCCGGAGCACGATTGGCGGGGTTGCACTCACACTGGTCGGACCATTTGTCCTGTCGTTGGTGACGGCGGCGATCGCAACGTGGGTCACAATCTACAGAGTAAAAAACAACCTCATCAAGCTTACGCATTCCAAGGTGGTGGTGACGGACCACACTCCTTTCTTCGCAGCGTTGTTGATTGTCTATTGCGGTAGCTTGGCGTGGCTTGGATGGCGGAAGTTTGTGCGGTGGGAGGAAAACCAAGCTGCGTCGCCGCAAATCGCACTGCCGGCGTCGGTAGCACGGTTATTAGATGGAGTTCGCGGGAGGGTTTCGCTGGGCCTTCACTCGGCATGGGGCAGCCTGTTGCGAAAGGAGCTTGGCATTCAGCAGTCGACCTTTTTGGTGGCGCTCGGATTAGTGGCGATGTGGGTGGCGCTGGTGGCTGCCGTGTTTGCCCGTGCGGCGATGGACAAGGGATTCCTGATGCTGCCTCTCGTGTTGCTTTGCCTCGGAATCCCCGTCATCGCGGGCATCGTGGCTGTGGCGGAGGAGCGGAGCCTGGGCGTCCACGAGTGGCACCTGACGCTGCCGGTGTCTGCACGGCGGCAGTGGGGCGTGAAGGTGCTGGTCGCGCTCGGGGTGAACGCGGCGCTCGGCGTGCTCCTGCCGGGATTGCTCGCCCACGCCTCAAGCTGGCTGGCGAACAACCCGCAACTGGTGGCGGAAATCCCCGGCCGCAACGTGTCGCCCTTCCTCATCGCCAACGCCGTCATCTTCTGCGCGGCGCTTTACGCCTCGACGGCGTCCGCGAATGGACTGCGCGCGCTCGTGGGCACCATCGGACTCTTCGTCGCGGCTGGCGTGACCATGACGGTGGTTGACCGGGGCATTCACTGGCTGCCGGAGGATTTTGCGCCAATGCCCGACCGCACTGGCTGGTGGCCGAGTCCGGAAATCTTGGATCTGGGGTTTTGGTTTGTCCTGCGTTCGGGATGGATCCTGCTGGTGGTCTGGCTGCTGGCGTTGGGGTTCGCCCGGTTCCGGCGGGTAGCGGAGGGCGGCTGGCGACCGCTACTGCGGTTGGTGCCGTTCTTCGTGACAGTGGTCGCCTTCATTGGATGCATGGCAATCTACGGAATGTGGGCCAGCCATTATGCTTGGACTTACTACGACCACTACACATCGCACGCGTGGGACCGGCGGCAACGGGCCAAGCAGCGATTGGAGTTGACGCCTCCCCCTCCGCCGAATCCCCAGCCAGGGAAACCGCACAATTGACAGGTGTTTTCGTCGCAAGCCAAACCTCAAACGAAAGGCAAACCCATGAAACGAAACCTCCAAATCACCGGTGGCGTGGTGGCGGTGCTGGTCGGGCTGGGCTTTATCACGCCCGCCGTGGCGCAGTTGCGCACGCAAGGCGCGCTGCCGGCGATGGGCGTCGTCCTGCTGCTGCTCGGCGTGTTCCTGTCGCTGGGCGGCGGCTGGGGCGTCCTCGCCGGCGCGCGGCAGCCGAGGGCGTAGCGTTGGGGAGCGCGCCCGCCTCGGGCGCAACCTACCGCGCCCTCGCGGTTGGCGTAGGACGCGCGAATCACCGCACGGTTTGGACTGGTCGGACGCGTCCGAGTTCGGCGCGAGGGCGCGCCGAACCGCAGCCGAGGCGGCTGCGCTCCCCACTCCTGCGGCCGTTGAGATTCAGCTCAGGCTGCGGCGGTGATGGACTCCAGCTTCGCGAGGATGGTCTTCTTGCCGGCGGCTCCGACGATTTGGGCGACGGGCTTGCCGCCGACGAAGAACAGCATCGTGGGCAGGCCCTGAATGCCGAACTGCGTGGCGAGTTCGCCCTGCTCGTCGGTGTTGACCTTCGCGACCTTCAACTTGCCGGCCTGCTCGGTGGCGATGTCGTCGAGGACGGGCGCAAGCATCCGGCACGGGCCGCACCATGGGGCCCAGAAGTCAACGAGGACAGGCGTGGTGGACTTGAGCACTTCGCTCTCGAAGTTGGCGGCCGTGATTTCAGTGGTCGGTTTCATGTTTCAGTTGCGGGTTGATGTCATTACTTGCTGCGAACGGAAGGTTGCGCGGTTGCCTGGAAAAGCAACGCCGTGCTGTCCCAGCCGCCACCAAGCGACTTGATGAGCAGCACGCTCGCAAGGAGGCGTTGGCCGGTGAGCTGTGCGGCGGCGCGCTCGACCTGCAACGTGGCGCGGTTGGCGTCCACGACTTCGAGGTAGCTGACGATGCCGCCCTTGTAGCGCTCGTTCGCCAGCTCGGCGGCACGGCGGGCGCTGGCGACGGCGCGGGCCTGCGCCTCGGCCTGCTTCGCGAGGTGGTGGAGGCCGGACAGGCTGGTCTCAACCTCACCGAACGCGACGAGGATTTGCTGGCGGTAGCGCGCGACGGCCTCGTCGTAGGCGGCTTGGGAGCGCTGGAGGTTGGCTTGGTTTCGGCCGCCGGCGAAGAGCGGAATGCTGAGGCTGGGGCCAATGCTCCACACGCGGCTGTCGAGGCTGAACAGGTTCTCCAACTCGCCGCTGACGAAGCCGCCGGAGCCGGTGAGCCGCAGCACGGGGAAGAACGCGGACTTCGCGACGCCGATGCGCGCGTTGGCGGAGGCAAGCTGACGCTCGGCCTCAGCCACGTCGGGGCGGCGTTCGAGCAGGTCGGCGGGCAGGCCGGCGGGTATGGTCGGCGGCAGCGGCTGCCACGCGGTGTGCGCGTTGGGCAGGGCCGCCAGCTTGAACGCGGAAGCCGCTTCCCCGAGCAGCACGGCGAGGGCGTTCTCCAGTGCGGCGCGTTGCCGGGCGAGTGCGGAGAGTTCTGCCTCCGCCGTGGCCAGCTCGGTTTGTGCGCGCGCGACATCCAGCTCGGTGGCGACGCCGCCCTCGAAGCGGCTGCGCACAAGCTGCAACTGCTCCTTGCGCAGGCTGATGGTGCTGACGACGGTCGCCAGCTCGGCGTCGAGGGCGCGGAGGGTGAAGTAGTTCTGTGCCACGTCCGCCTGCACGACGAGCTGGACGTTGTGCAGCGCGGCGAGCGAGGCTTGCGCATCAGCACGCGCGCCCTCGAATCCACGCTTGAGCCGGCCCCAGAGGTCCACTTCGTAGCTCAGGTCGAGCGGCACGCGAATCGTCGTCGCGGTGATGGCTCCGAAGCTCGGCTGCTGGTTTGGCGAGTAGCGCTCATTCCGGAAAAACGGGTTGGACTCCAGCGTCGGCGAGAAGTCGCCCTTGCGCAGCCGAGCCGTGGCGCGCGCTTGCTCGACGCGTGCGACGGCGGCCTTCAACTGCTGGTTCGCGGTGGTGGCGCGTTGCTCCAGGTCGTTGAGCGTGGCGTCGCCGAAGACTTCCCACCACGCGCCCTTCGCCGCGTGGTCGAGCGGCTGGCCTTCCTTCCATGCGCCGAGGTCGTTGGTGGACTTGAAGGCGGGCGGAACGTCGGTCTTGGGACGCTCGTAGTCCGGGCCGACGGTGGTGCAGCCGGTGGAGACAACTGCCATCAGAGCGAGTGCCGCGAGGCCCGCCGTGGCTCCGGCTGAACCGGGCGCGGGGCCGCTGCTTTGCGGTGTTGGTGCGGGCTGCTTGCTCCAGCCGAGCTTCATCAGCACGACGTAGAAGACCGGCGTGAGGAAAAGGCCAAACAGCGTCACGCCAATCATGCCGCTGAACACGGCGATGCCCATCGCCCGGCGCATTTCCGCGCCCGCGCCAGTCGAGATGACGAGCGGAAACACGCCCGCGATGAACGCGATGCTGGTCATCAGAATCGGCCGCAGGCGCAGGCGGCAGGCCTCGATGGCGGCGTCCATCGGCGACGCGCCTTCGTCCTGCCGGTGCTTGGCGAACTCGACGATGAGGATGGCGTTCTTGCACGCGAGGCCGATGAGCACGATGAGGCCAATTTGCGTGAAGACGTTGTTGTCGCTGCCCACGTAGGCCACGCCCGCGATGGCGAAGAGCAGGCAGAGCGGCACGACGAGAATGATGGCCAGCGGCAGACGGAAGCTCTCGTATTGCGCCGCGAGCACGAGGAACACGAGCAGGAGGCAGAGCGGGAAGACATAGACCGCCGTGTTGCCCGCGAGGATGCGCTGATAGGTCAGGTCGGTCCATTCGAAGGCGAAGCCCTTGGGCAGGGACTTCTCCGCCAGTTCCGCGACGATGGCCTCAGCCTGGCCGCTGCTAAAGCCAGGCGCGGGACCGCCGTTGATTTCCGCCGCCGGGTAGCCGTTGTAACGCATCGCGCGGTCGGGCCCGTAGCTTTCCTTCACCTTCACCAGTGCGCCGAGCGGGACCATCTGGCCCTGCGCGTTGCGGGTCTTGAGGCGGGTGATGTCTTCGGGCGAATCGCGGAACTTCGCGTCGGCCTGCGCAATCACCTGATACGTGCGGCCAAAGAGGTTGAAGTCGTTCACGTAGAGCGAGCCGAGGTAAATCTGCATCGTCTCGAACAGGTTCTGCAACGGCACGCCCTGGGACTTCGCCTTCACGCGGTCCACGTCCGCGTCGAGCTGGGGGACATTCACGGTGAACGTGGAGAACAGGCCCGCGAGTCCCGGGGTCTGATAGCTTTGGCCGACGAGACCCATCGTGTTTTGATAGAGAGCGTCGTAGCCGAGGCCGGCGCGGTCCTCAACGTAGAGCTTGAAGCCGCCGATGGTGCCCAGTCCGTTGACCGGCGGCGGTGGCACGGCGAGCACGAAGGCCTCCGTGATGCCGGCGAACTGCGCGTTCAGCGCGCCGGCGATGGCTTCGCCGCTCAAGTCCGGCGTCTTGCGCTGGTCGAAGTCCTTCAAGCAGAAGAAGACGATGCCGGCGTTCGGCGCGACGCTGAAGCCGCTGATGCTCAAGCCGGGGAACGCGACGGCGTCCTTCATGCCGGGATGCTTCAGGCCGATTTCCGACATCTTGCGGATGACGGCCTCGGTGCGGTCGAGCGACGCGCCGTCGGGCAGTTGCGCGAAGGCGACGAGGTATTGCTTGTCCTGGCCGGGCACGAAGCCGGTGGGAACCTTCGTGAAGCTCCAGCCAGTGAGATAGACGAGGCCGCCGTAGAGGATGAGCGCGATGAAGCTCTTGCGGACGAGGCCGCCGACGCTGGCCGCATACTTGTTGCTCGACCAGTTGAAGAAGCGGTTGAACGGGCGGAAGAACCAGCCGAACAGCCCGTCCATGATGCGCGAGGGAAGGTCTTTCTTCGCGTCGTGGGCCCGCAGCAACACCGCGCTCAGCGCCGGCGAGAGTGTCAGCGAGTTGAACGCGCTGATGACTGTCGAGATGGCGATGGTGATGGCGAACTGCTTGTAGAACTGGCCGGTCAGCCCGCTGATGAACGCGGTCGGGATGAACACCGCGCAGAGCACGAGCGCAATGGCGATGATGGGGCCGGTGACTTCGTCCATCGCCTTCTTGGTCGCCTCGAACGGCGAGAGGCCGAGGGCGATGTTTCGCTCGACGTTCTCAACCACGACGATGGCGTCGTCCACCACGATGCCGATGGCCAGCACGAGGCCGAAGAGCGTGAGCATGTTGATGCTGAAGCCCAGCGCCAGCATGATGGCGAACGTGCCGACCAACGACACTGGCACAGCGGCCAGCGGAATGATGGACGCGCGCCAGGTCTGGAGGAACAGGATGACCACGATGACAACCAGCAGAATGGCCTCGGCGAGCGTCACCACGACGGCCTTGATGGAGCTGCGCACGAAGGTGGTCGGGTCATACACGACCGAGTAGTCAATGCCCTCCGGGAAGTTCTTCTTCAGCTCGTCCATTGCCGCACGCACGTCCTCGGAGAGCTGGAGCGCGTTCGCGCCGGGTGACTGGAAGATGGGCAGCGCGACGGCGGCCTTGTTGTTCAGGAGCGAGCGGAGCGAATAGCCGGATGCGCCTAATTCGATGCGGGCCAGGTCTTTCAAAAGCGTTTTTTCGCCATTCGCGCCGGCCTTCACGATGACGTTGCCGAACTCAGCGGGGTCCAGCAGACGGCCCTTGGTGTTGATTTGCAGTTCGAGGTTCACCGGTGAACTGACCGGCGGCTGGCCGACCGCGCCGGCGGCCACCTGGACGTTCTGCTCGCGGAGGGCGTTGACCACGTCGCTGGCGGTGAGGTTCCGCGCGGCGATTTTGTCCGGGTCGAGCCACACGCGCATCGCGTAGTCGCCGGAGCCGAAGACCTGCACGGAGCCCGCGCCGGGGATGCGCGCGAGCACGTCCTTCACCTGGAGCACGGCGTAGTTGCGGAGGTAAACTTCGTCGTAACGGTCGTTGGGCGAAGAGAGATGCACGACCATCGTCAGGTCGGGCGATTGCTTGGTGGTGGTGACGCCGATGCGGCGTGCTTCCTCGGGCAGCTTGGGCAGGGCTTGAGCAACGCGGTTCTGCACGAGCACCTGCGCCTTGTCCACGTCGGTGCCGAGCTTGAAGGTGACGGTGAGCGTCATCACGCCGTCGGCCGTGGACTGCGAGAACATGTAGAGCGAGTTCTCGACGCCGTTGACGGCCTGCTCCAGCGGCGTGGCGACGGTCTCGGCGATGGTCTTCGGATTTGCGCCGGGATAGGTGGCCATCACGACGACGGTGGGCGGGACGACTTCTGGATACTCGCTGATGGGCAGGCGGAACATCGCGAGCAGCCCGACGATGAACGTCACGATGGACAGCACCGCGGCGAAAATCGGACGGCGGATGAAGAAGTGGGAGAATTTCATGGGTGAGGCGGGGCGACTGCTCCCGGATGACGGTTAAGGCTGGCCACCTTTCGCGTCCCCGGTGGCGGATGCTGCCTTCGGGGTGACCGGCATGCCCGGCCGCACCCGCGCCATGAGGATGTCCATGACGACCTTTTCGCCCGGCTGCAAACCCTCGCGGATGACGCGCTTGCCGCCAGCGGTCGCGCCGAGTTTCACCGGTCGGTAGGCAACGGTGTTTGTGGGCGTGAGCGTGAGCACAAACTTCTGCGCCTGGTCGGTGCCGATGGCGCGTTCGTCCACGAGCAGCGCCGGATACTTTGCGCTGCCGGGCACGCGGATGCGCGCGAAGAGGCCGGGCACGATGCGCCCGTCTGAGTTTGGAAATACGGCGCGCAACAGGATGCTGCCGCTTTGCGGGTCGAGCTTGTTGTCGAACGACTCGATGTGGCCCCGATGCGGGAAGCCCTCCTCGTCGGCGAGCTGCAATTCGACCGGCACCTTGCCGTCGCCGTTGCTCGTGATTTTCTTCGCGCGAGCCAGCGCGTTGAACTTGAGCAGCGAGTTCTCGTCCACGTCGGCATACACATGGACCGGGTCCACCGAGACGATGGTCGTGAGCAGCGTCGCCGCGCCCGCGAGACCGCTGACATAGTTGCCGACGGTGACCAGCTCGCGGCTCACGCGGCCGCTGATGGGCGCGCGGACCTCGGTGTAACTCAGGTCGAGTTGCGTCGCGTCGCGCGCAGCCTGCGCGGCGAGCAGGGCGGCTTTGGCCTCGTTGTGACGGGCTTGGCGGCCCTCCGCCTCTTCGGTGGAGATGGCCTTGCCGGCGAGCAACTGCGCGGTGCGGTCGGCTTCGCGCTTGGCGTTGTCCACGCGCACCTGCGCCTGCTGCACTTCGGCCTGCCGGCGGTTCAGTTCCGCTTGGAAGGGACGCGGATCAATCACGAAGAGCAGATCACCTTGTTTGACCAGCTGGCCCGATTGGATGCGCACCTCCTGAACATGGCCGGACACGCGCGGGCGCAGCTCGACGTATTGGACGGGGGCAGTGCGGCCGGTGAACTCATCCCACTCGATGAGTTCCTGCTGCTCGACGGGCGTGACCACGACCTGCGGCGGCGGCATCTGCGGCGGGGGACCGGCAGCGGGTTTGGGTTTGCAGCCGGCAGTGGCGAAGGCGAGTGCGCCGATGGCCAAAGTGGCTGGCAGGGAACGAACGAAGAAAGTGGAGGCCATGAGTTCTAATCGGTAAGTAGTTGTCCGTTTAGTCAAATTGATGGTCAAAAATTTTTAAGCCGCCACCGCGATATCGGCCTTCACGCCCAGGAGGTCCAGGATACCACGCTCCATCTCGCGGAACAGGCCGAGGTCGTTGCGGATGCGCGCCTGCTGCATCAATCCCTCGGTGTAGGCATAGACCGTGCGCGCCTTGGCGGCGGCGTCGGGCGCGTGGATAAGTCCGTCCGCGTGGGCGTCGCGGATGGTGGTCTCCAGATACTTGCGGGACTGATCCATGATGGCCTGCACCTTGCGGCACAAGGCGTCTTCCTGCGTGGAGACCTCCGTGCCGAGCGTGCACAGCGGGCAGCCCAATACATGCCCAAATTGACGCTGTAATTCCTGCTGTTCCAGGAACTCAAACTCGCAGAAGCGGTGGATGCGTTCCAGCGGCGGCAGCGACGGCGAAAACACCCGGTCCAGCTTGGGCCGATACTCCTCCCAGGCCGCCTTGATGGCCTCGCCCGCCAGCGCCGCCTTCGAGTCGAAGAAGTAGTAGAAGCTCCCTTTCTTGACGCCGGCCCGCTCGCAAATCTGGTCAATCGTCGTGCTGCCGTATGAGCCGGTCCAAATCAGCTCGGTCACGGCTTTCATCAACTTCTCTCTGGCATCGCTTACGCGGCCCATAACTGCGGGTCTGGTTCGGACTCGGCGTTGCGAGTTTGCAACGACGAGCCGAGCTTCGTTTTAATTTACTAAAAGGTCAACAAAAAATTCTCGTCATCCGCACGGGCGGCGCATCCCTTTTCACCTGCCTCCACTCTGTCCTGGCGGTGCCTCTACGCGGGGGTCGGGAGCCCCCATGGCGATCCAATCGCGGAAGTCCGCGATGACTGCGGCTGGCAAGGGCTTCTTTGGCGGCATCAATTCGTGGCGGTCCTGGGTGAGCGAACGCAGGAGCAGGCTGCGGTCGGGGTCGTGGCGCCGGACCACGGCTCCGCTGTCTCCGCCGGCAAGTATTCCGGCGCGCGTGTCGAGATGCAGTCCGGCCTTCAGCTTTTTGGCTGACGCCGAGTGACACTCGTAGCAGTTGGCCGCCAGCACCGGCTCGATCTTCGCCCGGAAAAAATCGAATTGCTCTCGGGTGAATTGGAGTTCCCGATCCGGCATCGCGGAGGCCCGCACGCGGGCTTCGGCTTTCGGGTGGGCACTCAGGTAATTCCCCGGTTGCGTTCGGGACAGGGCGCGGAGCAATGCGTAGCTGGCCCAGCTTGTGGCGGAGATGGAAATGAACTGGTCCACTCCGTGGGGAAAGGCACTGTCAAAAAACGGCTGCACATCATGGGTGCGCTTGCGCACAAACCAGGAGCCGTCGGCCGCCTGGTTCGCCAGCAGGTAGCGCAGGCCCCGTTGGAACGCCGGATCCTTGACCGCCATCGCGCCAGTATCGTGCAGCGCCGCCAGGACCGTGCCGGTGGCATAGGCGTCGCTCTGCGTGTCCAGTCGCTGCGGCCAGCCGCCATCGGGAGCTTGAACGGCGAGCAGTTCATCCAGTTCCTTTCGGAAGGCGTTTTCGTCGGCGTTAAGGAGATGCAGCGCCCGCAGGCGATGCACGCTGTCCTCGGTGTCGCGGGCGGGTGTCGTCAGCAGCCAGCGGGTGACGGCGGCCCTGCGGGTGGCGGCGCGCGCGGCCAGGGCGGGGCTTGGCTGACGGTGGATGCCGCGCAGTGCCAGATACGTGGTCGTGAACACGCTGCCCACGGTGGGGGGACGCTTCATGGGGGGTGCCCAGTGATCGGCATGCTTCGTGTCATTCAGGAAGTAATCAGCCGCCGCCGCAGTCACGGCATCCGGCTGCCAGCCGGCAACATCGAGCATCCACAGGGCCGTGCCCGGGCCGTCCACCGTGCCGGCGATGGACCAGCCTTCCTTGAAACGCGGGCCATCCTCGATAAGGCCGCGATAAGCCCGGGCCAGCTGGTCCTCGAGGTTGTTGGTGCTGATGGCGAAGCCCCGGGCCCAGGCGTCGTGCAGCACGAGCGATGGATGCGCGCCGTGATGGCAGGTGAAGCAAGCCCGTTCCTGCAAGGCAAAGGCGGAGCTGCGCTCTAAAAGTGGCAGGGCGCGTCCCAACGCGGAGCGCAACTCTGCAAGCGGAACCGGAGCCGGAGTCCCGGCCGGCGCGCCGAGTGTCAGCCATGGCAGCAGGCAGCCCACGACTGCGCTCAGCGACGCGGAAAGGGAACGGGCTGAAATCATTGTAGCTGGGAGAGCCGACGCGACCGGTTGTCGGGCCGCTCATCCGATTTTGCCATGAGCCAGTCACAACTTGCCCCGTCGGCGAAAGCGAGTCGTCACTTCCGCAGCGGCACGCTCAGCCCGTATTGGACCTGTCATCCGGACTTGGGTGCGTTCGTGTTTTTGCAGCTTGGTCAGCCGAATGCCGTCGGCCGACACCGGCATCCACGTGCAGTTGTTTCAGGAGGTCGCGCGCCCGCATCGACCGAGAACTTCCCCGTTTCCATGCGTCTGCGCGCACACTACCGTCCCGCCCGTGTCGGCTCCCGGCTACAGTCTCGTCACCCTCGCCAATGGCGTCCGCAGCATCCGCTCCCACGCGGAGGCGGAGACGTTTCACCCCGTCATCGGCCCGGCGGCGGAGGCCGAGGCGCTGTATGTGCGCCAGCTCCGGCTGCGCGAACGGCTGGCGGCGCACGAGGGCGAGTTCGTCATCTGGGATGTGGGGCTGGGCGCGGCGGCGAACGCGCTGACCGTCCTGCGGGCGACATGCGATCTGCCCTGCCGGCTCCGCCTGGTGAGCTTCGACCACACGCTGGAACCTTTGCGGTTTGCGCTGCAGCACGCGGAGGAACTGGGTTACTTCGGCGGCTACGGGGAATGGGTGGCGGAGCTGTTGGCGGTCGGGCGGATGGAGAGGGCGCACCAGGCCCAATCGGTCCGATGGGAAGTATTCGTCGCCGACTTTCCTGCTTGGCTGCGCGCCGCTCCGCCGGCCGTCCCCGCTCCCCATGCCATTCTCTTCGACGCTTTTTCCCCCGCGAAGAACCCCGAGATGTGGACGCTTCCGCTCTTCACACAGCTCTTCCGCCGCCTTGATCCCATGCGTCCGTGCGCCATGCCCACTTACTCGCGCGCCACGCTGTTACGCGTGACGTGGCTGCTGGCGGGCTTTTTCGTTGGCGTCGGTCACGCGACCGGTGAGAAGGAGGAAACCACGCTTGCCGCGAACACCCTCGACCTGCTCAACGAGCCGCTCGACCGCAAATGGCTCGACCGCGCCCGCCGTTCCACCAGCGCCGAGCCGTTGCATGAAGCGAAGTATCGGCAAGCCCCGCTCTCCGCCGAGACATGGGAGCGGCTCCGCACGCATCCGCAGTTCCGATGAGCACTTTCCGCGAACTGCTGGATGCCCCCGCGCCGGTCCTCGCCCTCGCGCCGATGCAGGACGTGACCGACCTCGCGTTCATGACCCTCATGGCGCGCTACGGCGGGCCGGACGTTTACTGGACGGAGTATCTGCGCGTGCACTCCGTCTCCACGCCGGAGAAGTGGATCGTGCAGTCCATCAACGAGAACGCCACCGGCCGGCCCATCATTGCCCAGATCATTGGCAACGACATCCCCGCACTCATCCGCACGGCGAAATTTCTGGAAAAGCTGCCCATCGCCGCCGTCGACCTTAACCTCGGCTGCCCCGCGCCGGTGGTTTACAAGAAGTGCGCCGGTGGCGGTCTGCTGCGCGAACCTCGCCGTGTGGACGCCCTCCTCGGCGCATTGCGCGAGGCGGTGACGATTCCCTTCACGGTCAAGACACGCATCGGCTTCGATGACCCGCAGGTGTTTGCAGAGCTGCTGCCCATCTTCGCCCGGCACTCGCTGGACTTGCTCACCGTTCACGCGCGCACGGTCCTCGAAATGTATCGCAGCGAAGTGCATTACGACTTCATAGCGCGCGCGGTCACGGCGATGCCCTGTCCCGTGCTGGCGAACGGCAACGTCCACTCCGCTGCGAAGGCCGCCGAGGTGCTGCGGCTCACCGGTGCCCGCGGGCTGATGATTGGCCGGGGCGCGATCCGCAACCCGTGGCTCTTCACGCAGATCCGCCAGCACCAGCGCGGCGAGCCCCTGTTCGTCCCGCGCGGCTCCGACGTGCTCGGCTATGTCCGCGCGCTCTATGACGCAATCTGCTCGCCCGACGTGCGCGAGTCCGCCCAGGTGCAGAAGATGAAGAAGTATCTGAACTTTGTCGGCCTTGGCATCGATGCCGACGGGAAGTTCCTGCACCAAATCCGCCGCGTCACCACGCGCGCCGAGTTCTTCCGCGCTTGCGAGGCGTTTCTCGACCATGACCAGCCGATGCCGTTGGAGCCGTTTCCGATTGCGCTGAAGGAGACGGACCTGCTGGCGGGAGAGCATCTGTGAGGGAAGAAGTCAGTAATCAGTATTCAGTCTGGCCCCCATCGCGGCCGACTGAATACTGGACACCGATTACTTCCCTTCTTCTGGCTCGTAACTCACCCGCATCACATCCAGTTCCCGCTCGCCGCCGGGCGTGCGGAGGCGCACGCGCTGGCCAATGCTTTTGTTCAGCAGCGCCTTGGCGATGGGCGAGAGCCAACTGATCCACCCGCGGTCGAAGTCCACCTCGTCCACGCCCACGATGCGGTAACGCGTCTCCCCGCCGCCGGCCTCCCGCACCGTGACCACCGCACCGAAACGCACGCGGTCGTCGGGTGCGGCAGGCGGGTTCACGACGGACGCGGAACGCAGGCTGTCATCCACCAGCAGCGCGCGCTGTTCAAGCGCGGCGAGCTTCTGTGGCCGGTCGGGATCGCCGGTGGCGGCGAGCAGGAGTTCACGTTCCGCCTGCAAACGGGCCAGCTCTGCGCGGAGCCGTTGCACGCCGTCGGCCGTCATCAGGTTCTGCGTGCCGGGGGGCAGCGGGGAGGCGCGGCGCGAAACCACCGGGAGCTCCGGCAGATCGTCTTCGCGGGTGAAGGCCTTGCTCATGCAGCCGGGCGGCTGCCGGGTCAGGCGGCGGCCGGAATCATTCCGCTCTTGCGGGCGTAGTTGAACAGGCCGCCGGCGTCCACGACCGGGCGCACGTCACCCAACGGTTTGAAGGAATGCACCTCGCCGGTCGCGTGGACCTTCACCGTCTGCGCGTCGAGATCCACCGTGACGACTTCGCCGGTCTTGAGCAGGTCGCACTGGCGCGCGGTGAGCTCGCAGGGATACAGCTCGCCGGTGGCGACGCTGTTCCGGAAGAAGATGCGCGCGAAGCTTTCGGCCAGCACCACCCGGCAGCCGGCCGAGCCAAGCGCGATGGGCGCGTGTTCGCGGGAGCTGCCGCACCCGAAATTCTTGCCGGCGATGATGATGGGGAACTCGCTGTCGAGCTGGCCGTCCTTCACGAACCGCGTCGGGTAGAGCGCGTCCGGCAGGCCGATCATGGCGTAGGCGCCGAGCTTCTCGTATTCGGCCGGAATCGTCGGCACGAGGGTGAGATACTGCGCAGGAATGATCTGGTCGGTGTCAATGTTGTCGCGGACAACGAACACGGGGCCGGTGAACTGACTTTTCATCGCGGGCGAATGTGCGGACGGGCGGCGGGGTTTTCAACCGGAAACTCGGCGCGGCAGGCGGCCATTCAGCCATTGCGGCGGGGCGGCGAATGGCCTACACCCCAGCGGAACCGCGATACCATGCACCCCTTTACCTGCCTGTTCGCCCTTGCCGCCGTCACCTCAGCTTTGGCCGCTGCCGCACCCGCGCCCGAACTCGCGGCCTACCGCACTGTTACCACCGCTGTCACCACGACGATTACCAAGACGAATGCCTCCTCTGCCGGCCAATCGGGCTTTCTCGGCATCCACGTCGCCCCGGACACCCGGGGCAAGCTCATCATCGGCGAGGTGGCCGAAAACTCCCCCGCCGCGAAGGCCGGCGCGCTCGTCGGCGACGTGCTCCTGAAGCTTGACCAGCAGGCGGTCGCCTCCGTCGATGCGCTGCGGGACGCGCTCCAGCGCAAGTCCCCCGGCGAATTCGCGCGCCTGACCGTGCGGCGCGGCGCGAAGTCCCTCGACCTGCTGGCCACGCTCGGAGCCACGAGCCGCCCGCGCAAGGTCGGCGCGCAGCGCGCGGTCATGGGCATCCGCACCGGTGAGGTCACGGACCAGGGCGCGCCCGTTTCCTCCGTCACCGCCGGCATGCCCGCGGAAAAGGCGGGCCTCAAAACCGATGACCTCATCGTGAAGCTCGCCGGTCAGGGGCTTGCCGCCGGCCAGTCGGTCAGCGAGCTGCTGGCCGAAAAATCCCCGGGCGACACCGTGAGCGTGGTGGTGCGCCGCAAGGGGGAAGAAAAGACCTTTCAGGTAACGCTGGTGGCCGACACCGCTTCCGCCACGGGCGAGGAGCCGCGCGTGTTGTGGAAGAAACCCGGCTACAAGCTCGCCCTCATCGGCGTCGAGTTCCCCGACACCAAGCACAACCCCGCCGTCAGCATGGGCGCATGGGAGGAGTCCATGTTCAGCCGGGGCACCTATACGAAGACCAATGCCACAGGGCAGACGGTTTACGGGAGTTTGCACGATTACTTCGTCGAGAACTCCGTGGGCCAGCTGCGCGTGGACGGGCGGGCGTTTGACTGGCTGGAGATGGGCAAGAAGCGCTCCGAATACTCGCAGGCCGCGAGCCCGACGGCGAAGACAGCCTTCCTCACGGAAGCCCTCGACCTCCTGCTCAAGCGCGACGGGACGAATGCCTTGAAGGACTTCGACGGCATTGCGTTCATCTACGCGGGCGACCGCTACCCGAACGTAAACCGCGGCAGCCTGTTCTGGCCGCATCGCGGCAGCGTCACGCACAAGGGCAAGCGCTGGCCCTACTTCATCTGCGCCGAGGGCGGCCGGCGCATGGGGAACATCAGCGTCTATTGCCACGAGTTCGGCCACATGCTCGGCATCCCCGACCTCTACGCGCGCCCCGAAAATCCCGGCTCCGAGGGCCTCGGCAACTGGTGCGCGATGTCGAACCAGACACCCTACGGCCGCCCGCAGCACTTCGGCGCGTGGTGCAAGGAGCAGCTCGGCTGGCTCACCCCGGCAGTGCTTGATCCCACCGTGAAACAGAAGCTCGTGCTCGCGCCCGTCAATGGCTCGACCAACGAGTGCTTCAAAATCCTCATCCGGCCCGACGGCAGCGAATATCTGCTCCTCGAAAACCGCCGCAAGTCCGGCTTCGACGGCAGCCTGCCGGACGAAGGACTGCTCATCTGGCGCATCGTCGGCAACCGCGTCATCCTGGAGGAAAGCCACGGGGTCGAAGGACCCAGCGGCCCGCGTGTCTTCCTGACGGACGTGCCCTATCCCAGCGGCGCGAATGACGCCTACACGCCCTTCACCACGCCCGGCAGCCGCTCGATGCTCGGCGGCGGGCTGCCCGTGCACATCACGAACATCCGCCAGCACCCGGACGGCCGCGTGAGCTTCCACCTCGGCTACGAGTATCAGTGAAGATTGAGGACGCGCTGACAACCCGCAGCCCGCACGCGTCGAGCCGCTGGACAACCTCTTCCCCCGACGTGAACTAGCGGTATGGGCGTGGCCCGGAGCGGGTTAGGCTTCAGTGCCGCTGCCGAACCCGGACAAAATGCTAATGCGGCTGGCTCGGGCGACGCCGCCGCGCCCGGGCAAGGATATACGCGATTACGGCCGAGCACAGAACCGCAAGGCCCCATCCTAAGCCCCCGCCCCCAGCAGCAACGGCTGATGGCGGCGCAGCGACAGGCTTGGACGGAGCAGCGGTGCCTGTGGACTCCATCCGTTGGCCGCCGACCGAGGAAGCGGCCTGATTAGCCACAGGAGGCAGTGCGATTTTCGGTGGAATCATTGGCGGCGATGGCGTGCGCCTGGTTGCGCCTGTTTCGGCCGGATTCTGGGCAGTGCTTGTCGGTGGTTTTACGGCTTGATAATTCTTCTCAGCGAAGTGCGTTGTGTTTTCCTGCCAAAATTGACGGACGACTGAACGAGTCCGCTCGAAGTCATATGCGATGGCGTAGAATTCCGAAGCAGCCCAGTCGCGAACAGCGGGTGGCAGTTGTTCAGCGCCGATTGCCACCGACAAGATAATTCGCGTTGCAGCGACGGATAGGCGCTGGCGAGTGTGCTCCTGAACAAACAACTCTGTCGTTGGTTCGTCCAAGACGAGATACCGGCTCAACGCTTTGATGATCGAAGGCTCGGTTCCAGTGGCAAGCAGGCGAGCCGTGGCGACCGAAGCTCCGCCCGAAGGAGCCGCAAACTCGCTGGCGAGGAATTGCTCCAAAAGTTTTTCATCGCCCAACTCTACGCCCAAAAGAGTTATCCGACTTTTGCCGTATTGGAGTTGTAACGATTCGTTTGTCAGCGCGGAGCGGACTTCCGCCAGCATTTCTAGGCGAATGGGATTTCCAACCGGCGGTAGCTTGCGATCGGGCGCCTTCGCTTCGAGCCAAGAGTGAGACAACGGCATGGTTTGGCCGAACGCAAGACTGCCCAAGAACAAAGTGTTGATGACCACGGCGCAGAGGTTCATTTGAGCGATCAAAAAAGGTTGTTTGCGCTATCGTTGACTGTTCGCCATGACTCCTTGTCCATCCATCTCCCGGGGAATGGAAGCACCCAGTTGGATGTGTCAGCCGGATCTGCATCAGGATCGGTCGGCCAGAACTTCGGCGTGCCAGGCCGCATGAGATGCTCGACTTTCACCCCACTGTCATCTGGCCAGTCGTAATCGAGTGGAACTTCGTCTCCCGGCCAATGATGAAGGCCCAGAAAGTGACCAACCTCATGCGCCGCAACCATCGCTTGGACTTGTGTTGCTGCCAGTGTGAAGACCAAACAGGCATCTGGAATGCCTGGCGTATTTCCCCTGATCCGGCTGATGCCTGGCGGTATCGCCGCGTCAGGATAGACGTGGAATGACTCCCGGAGAAATAGGATGGGCAACAGAGATCCCCCGATGTGATTGGTGACCCATTGGTGGACATGACTTTGCTCGAAGATCATGTTGGTATGCCCGAAACGGCCGTCTGATGGCGCCACATCGTAATTGAGGTTAACCCCGTTTTGAAAAGTGCCGTAGAAGGCGTTCGTCGTCTGGTCGTAGAAGCGGATGTTTGCTTTTCGGTAAATTTCGTTGAGCGTGTCGATGACAACTTCGTTTGAGTCGGTCTGTCCGAGGGATGTGTCAAAAGCGGATAGGGAGTCAGTCATCCGGAATATCCCCACAGGCACAAGTCTGAGCGGCAGAATATCCACGTTGAGTTTAGCCCAGACCTTGCCCGTGCCCGCCAGTCGGGCCTCAATCACCCCAGTGCCGGCTGATCCCGCGCTGACAATCGTCAGCGGCGTTGCCTGGTTGGTGAAGTTGTTGGTTGGAGTCACGGTGATCGAGCCGGTGGTGTGCAGTTCAATTTGGCCGAAGTTGGTAGTCCAATCCGCCGGGATGCGCAATTCGGTGATCTCGTTGGTGCCGCCCGCCGCCAGGCTGGTCCAATGCGACTCGTTCGGATTCTGCGGACGCGGGTCATACCCCTGGTCGAGCAGGCCGGGACGCGCATAGAACATGACCTTGTGCCGCGCCGGCCAGGCATAGAAGCTCACATCCTCCACCGCGCCCGGCGGCAAGTTCGTAGGCAGGGTGTTGGTGGGGCTGAAGATGAAGCTGACCTGCGCCCGCTCGTTGTCCTGCATCAAGAAGAACACATTGTCGTTGGGATCCGGCGTCAGCGTCAGCGCGGCCCCCGCCGGTTCGCCTGCGGTCACCGCAATCTCATTCCAAGTCAGCCAGCGGCCGCGCAAATTGTCGTAGGCCCAAACGTTGAGCTGCATGGCGGCTTCATTGGTGGAGCTAACCGCCCCGCCGGCGAACAGCTCCAGCGTGGTGCTCACCGTCGTGCTGTTGGTCCACTTCTCGAAGTAGCCCTGATGCGGCGCGCCCCAGTGGAAGATGAGCGTCCAGTTGGGCACGTCCTCCGCATAGAATGCTTTCCGGGACTCTGGTGGCCACCAGTAGAAGTTGGTGTGCGTGCCGCCATCGGTGTAGGTCGAGGTTTCAAAGTCCGTCATGCCCGGCCACCACCAGCGGTTGGTAGAGTAGCTAGCCCATGCGGCATTGGCGGGCAGCGGCCCCAGCCAGGCGGTGGCATCACGGGACTCGACGTAATACTCGTAGGGATCCACGCCAGTCGCAAAGCTGTGATTCGCCCATAGGTTGCTGAGGTAGCCGCCCCCGTAGCGGTGGAAGTGGGACAGGTTATGAGTGCGCAAAAAACCGCCGCCGGTCCGGCTCTCCGTAGGGGAGTAAATCCACTGTTGAAAGCCATCGTGGTAGTGGTAGGTCGAATTGGTGTAAGTCAGCACGTTGATCTCGGCGGGTGCTTCGGAACTTTGCGCCGCCAAGGGCGCATCCGACAACAGCGAAACAACGGCAAGGAGGGCAAGGAGCTTGTTCATGGGCGTGGCTCTGGTAGGGGAAAGTTAGACAACTGGGCGAGGCGTTCAGCCGTCGATCGGGGACGAAGGCATGCGGACGTGCGCTCTGTAAGTGTCCGGCTCATCAGCTGACGCCAATGACCGCTATCGGCAGCGGCACAGCCGACTTGCGCACTTTTTCAAACTATGGCCGCTTTCAGCGCCGCGGGGCGAAGGGCGATGGCGGCACCTTGCGCGCGGCGGCCCGCGCATCCTCCAAGTCACGCACCGGCTCCTTCAGTTCGATGAGCTGCCACAGCTCGGGGAAGTCGAAGGCCTGGCCCGGCTGCAGCGACGCGAGCTGGCTGAACAATTCGACCGCTGCCATCTGATCGTTCCAGGAGAATTCCACCGTGTGCCCCGTGCCCGCATACGCGGCGCTGGGCCATGACTTGAAGAACTTTACGAACAGCAGCCGTCCGCGCACGTAGGCCACCCAGCCCGCGTCCGGGTCGGAGCCGAGCTTGCCCGGCGCGCCCGTTGCCTGTGCCACGAGCAGATTGTCGAAGACTGACACGTTCGGCAGCGCAGGTTGTTCGCCATCGAAGGCCGGGCCGTTCTCCGTCGCGCGCAACACCGCCCAGCCCGCGCGGTGACGGCTCTGCTTGGGCAAGGGCAGCAGGAAGAAACCGCCCGCCGGGCAAAGCGTGCGGTCGTGGAGACTCTGCCGCGCGGGATTCGGCGACGCGTTCACCATCCGCTGCACCACGCCGAGTGCGCCGGTGTCCGGGTCGAGGGTGAAGCTCTTGAGCAGGCGCAGGCCGGTCGCGAGGTCCAGTGGGCTGGCCGTCTCCACCGTCTGGTCGCGCGGCGCGACAAAGTCATGCCGCCCCAGCCACACCGCCTGCCGCTCGGGCCGGCCCAGCAGGCCGGGGCCGAAGTCGCACTGGTAGCCGCCCACCCAGAAGCCGCCGCCCGATCGCGCGAGGGTCTTGCCGTTGGCCTCGGGATTTTCCAGCAGCGCGTTCACGCCACCCCGGCTGTATTGCACCACGCGTCCCCCGATGTCCGGCACGATCACCGCCGCGGTCTTCCCGTGGTCGTCGCGCAGGGAGAGCGCATTGGTCCAGCCGAGCGCAGGGCCTTGGTTTACCCCCGCCGGCAAGGCCGCGCGCAACGCGGCGGCGCACAGCAGCAACCATGCAGCCAGCCCGCGCGCGGCAAAACCCCGGAGACAATTCATGCGCGCGGAAGCTATCAGCGTCCGCCGCAGGCTCAATGCTGTTCGCGCCTATTCAGAACAGCACGTTGCCTACGAATTGGCTTAAGTGTGCCGGTAGTTTGCGGTGCCGGCGCACGACCACCACCAGTTCACGAGTGAACTTTTCCGGCAGCGGGACACGTCGGATCGTCTTTTTCTGTCCGTAGAGCGCCAGCGCCCGCACCGGCACAAAACTTACGCCCATGCCGAGCGCAACGAGGTTGATGATTAGGTCAAAGTTATCCAACTGCATCGTTGGCTCGAACTGCCATCCTTGCCGAGCCATCCAAGCACCGAGCCGCTGGCCTGTGTTGGAAGTGTCCGTAAGCAGTAGCCAGCTTTGGCTCGTAAGCCAGCTGTCACGTGCTTTCCTGGACTTGGGAAGGGTTGCATAATGGGCCGCCAATGCCGCAGTGGCAATCAGGGTGAAGTCATCTTGGAACCGATGCGTGACCTGCACCGTGCGGGACAAACGGCCCGGCGGGCATAGGACGCCCATGTCCAGCTCGTTTGCTTCCAGGGCCATTAGAATTTCGTTGCTCGGTTGATGCGAAACGCGGCATGCCACGTCCGGCTGCCGCCTTAGGTTTGCATGGAGGAGGCCCGGCAGGTAGGCCAGCCCGACACTTCGGGAAACCCCGACGCGCACTTCCTTCCGAGCACCGGTGAACTCCTCCCGTAGCCGTGTGAGCGTCTGTTCCACATCACCCAACAGTCGTGCCGACTCCTGGAACAGAAACTCGCCCGCTATCGTCACCCGCACGCTGCGCGTCGTGCGTTCCAGCAAGTCGAGGCCAAGGCTGTTCTCCATGCCCTGCATTTGCCTTGTGATGGCGCTCTGGGTCAGCCCGGCCAGTTGCGCCGCCTTGGTAAAGCTCCGGTGCTTCACTACCAGATGGAACAGCGCCAGCTCGTAGAGATCGAAGGGAACAGTGGCGATAAACTGATGCATATTTAGCAAAAGAGTATGCTAACAATGAATTTCACTCAACAGTTGGCAGGCCATAGTTTCACGCCAGCGAAAGGTAAACTATGGCAACACGAACTGAACGACTCCCGCAAAACGTCCCTGGACGCTTCTACGTGGACAGCACCTGCATCGACTGTGACCAATGCCGTGCCGCTGCACCGGACTTCTTTCACCGCGACGCGGACATCGGCATGTCCATCGTCTTCCGCCAGCCGGAGACGGAGGAACAAGTTCGTCAAGCGCTGGAGGCACTGGAAGGTTGTCCAACGGAGTCCATCGGTGATGACGATAGGATCGAGGCGAAACTTACGCCACCAGTTCCCGAATGACCTGCCCGCCGAACTGCGAGAGCTGCTTGAAGCGTCCACCGTGAAAGTAAGTGAGCTTGTTGTCGTCCAGCCCGAGCAGGTGCAGCAGCGTGACGTGCACGTCGCGGATGTGATGGACGTGCGCGACGGCCTTGTCGCCCAGCTCGTCGGTCGCGCCGAGGGTGTGGCCGGCCTTCACGCCGCCGCCGGCGAACCAGAGGGTCATCGCGTGCGGGTTGTGGTCGCGGCCGTAGGCGGTGCCGCCACGGACCCCATTGTCCGGAGTGCGGCCAAATTCACCGCACCAGACGAGCAGCGTGCTGTCGAGCAGCCCGCGCTGCTTCAGGTCCGCGATGAGCGCGGCGATGGGCTGGTCCACCTGGCGAACGAGGTTGCCGTGGGCGCGCTCGATGTAGTCGTGGCTGTCCCACGTGCCGGCGTAGAGCTGCACGAAGCGCACGCCGCGCTCGACGAGCCGTCGCGCGAGCAGGCACTTGCGCCCGAAGGCGTCCGTGGGCTCCGCGCCGATGCCGTAGCTGGCCTTGAGCCGTGCGTCTTCCTGGTCGAGGTCGAGGATGCCGGGCACTTCCATCTGCATGCGGAAGGCGAGTTCGTAGGCGTCCATGCGCGCGGCGAGTTCGGCGTGCTGGGGATGGGCGTCGCGGTGCGCGGCGTTAAGCTTCGCGAGCAGGTCGAGGTTTTCGCGCTGGTGCTCGGGGGAAATTCCCTTGGGCGGTGTGAGGTCGAGGATGGGCGAGCCTTTCGCGCGGAGCGGCGTGCCTTGGAAGTTGGCGGGGAGAAAGCCGTTGCTCCAGTTCGCCGCGCCGCCCTGCGGGTAGCTCACCTCCGGCAGCACGATGAAGCCGGGCAGGTTCTGGTTCGCGGAGCCGAGGCCGTAAGTCACCCACGAGCCGATGGCCGGGTCGCCGCCGAAGCGGTTGCCGGTGTTCATCTGATACATGGCGGTCGGGTGATTCACCGAGTCCACCTGGGCGCCACGGAAGAAGCACAGTTCGTCGGCCACGCGCGCGAGGTGTTGCCAATTCTCCGCCATGTCCGCGCCGCTCCGGCCGGCTTTGCGGAACTTGAACGGGCTTTGCACATAGTAGCGTTTGCCGCTCTCCATGGCGGACTTCATCTTGCCCTCGCGCACGAACTCCTTGAGGTGCAGCTCCGCGAGCTTGGGCTTCGGGTCGAAGGTGTCGATGTGCGACGGCCCGCCCTCCATCATGAGGAAGATGACGTGCTTGGCCTTGGCGGCGTGGTGGCCGGGCTTGGGTGCGAGCGGGCCGCCTGTTTGCCGGTTGGCCTCCGCCGCGAGCATGGAGCTGAACGCGACGCTGCCGAGGCTCGCGCCGAGGGAATACATGAAGTCCCGCCGCGTGGGGGTGGGCAGGGCGCGGTGGCCGGCGCAGGGGAAAGGCGGCTTCATGGCTAGTAGACGTAGGCGAACTCGGCGGCGTTGAGCAGCACGAGGCAAACCTCGGCGAGGCCGCGCAGCTCGGGCGAGGCATCCGCAGGGTGCAGGTCCGGCACAAAGTCGGCGGCGGCTTCGAGGGTCTCGGTGAACCTGAACTTCTCGCCGGTGTTCTCCTCCACGGCCTCGCGCGTGACGGATCGCAACGGTGGACTTTTCTCGAACTTCAGCGTCCGATGCCGTGCGGTCATCCCGTCCCAATGGGCGAGGCTGGCCTTCAATTCGTCGGGCTTCGGAGGGCGATTATAGGCGAGGGCAAACGCCCGCTCAACAAACGGTGCGCGTTGGCCGCTCACCGCGTCCAGTTCGCGCAGCACGCGGTTGGCAAAGGCCAGCGCGCGGGCATAGCTCGCCTCGCTGTTGAACAGCGCGAAGACCTGCGGCGTGACGGTTGAAGCGTCGCGCAGCTCGCAGCTCAGGTCGGGCGAGGGCGCGTTGAAGACTTCCATGAACGGGTCGCCCGCGCCACGCAGCTTGAGCGCATAGAGGCTGCGGCGGTGGCGCTGCTCGGGCTTGGGCGACGGCTGCCAAGCCTCCGCAAACGTGCCCATGACCTGACGCGGCTGGAGCGCGGCCTCCCGGTTGATTTCCGGCCGCACGGGAATCCCGCCGAGCGCGGGGTTCAGCTCGCCGGAAACGCGGAGCATGGCGTCGCGCAGCTCCTCGGCGGTGAGGCGGCGGGGCTTGAAGCCTGAGTATTCAGTGTTCAGCAGGGCGGTGTTCAGTTTGGCGTTTGGAGCATATGTGGCCGACTGAACACTGGGCGCTGGATGCTGAATGCTGGAACGCCGATACGCCTCGCTCGTCATGATGAGCCGGTGCATCGCCTTTACCGACCAGCTGCGCTCGATGAACGTCGCGGCAAGCCAGTCGAGCAGCTCGGGATGCGTCGGCTTTTTGCCGGTCGCGCCGAAGTTGTTCGGGTTGCCCGCGAGCGCCTGGCCGAAGTGCCATTGCCAGAGGCGGTTCACCATCACGCGCGCGGTGAGCGGATTCGAGGGCGAAGCAATCCAGTTGGCGAGGGCCAGGCGACGGCCGGTGATGGCATCTGCGATCTGAACTCCGGGATTTGCAATCGCAGACAGTGCGCCCGGCTGGACCTTTGCGGCCGGGGAAAACGGGTCGCCGCCCGCGAGAATGGCCGTCTGCTCCAGCTCGCCGGATGTCATGCGGCTGGCGGGCATGCGCGTGGGGGCGAACACGGCGCGGAGATCCGGCGTCCGGCCGCTGTGGACGGCAAGCGCGAACGGCTCGAACCGGTCGAGTTCCCATCGCAGCCGCTCCAATCCCTTCCGCGCCACCCGTTCCAGACCGAAGTCCTCGGGCGTGAAGCCGACGAGCTTGGGGGGATACCCGGCCTCCGGCACGCCCTGCGCGGCCAGCTTGTTTCGCGCCATGCCGAAGTGATTCTGCGACTCGCGCCGGGTGGCGTTCTTGCCGTCCTGGCCGCGCGCGGCGGCGACAGCTTCATTCCACTTCGTCGGGTCAATCTTCTTCTCCGCGAACCACGCCTGCGCGTTGGCCAGCAGCTTGTCGTCGAGGCGTTTCAAGGTCGCGAGGTGCTCCTGCCGCCGGGCCTCCAGATACTTGCGCTCCTCGAAGCCGGCGACGTTCTCCTCCGGCAGGAACGGCGCGTCGCGCTCGCTGAGCTGCGTCGTGGCGAAGCACGCCTGCAGCGCGTAGTAATCGCGCGTGGGCACCGGGTCGAACTTGTGGTCGTGGCAGCGCGCGCACTGGAGCGGGTGCGCGAGGAAGACCTGCCCGACGCTGTCGGTCACGTCGTCGAGGAACCGCTGGCGCGCGACCTTCGCCACCTCCATGCCGGTGAGTTCCCACGGGCCCATGCGGAGGAAGCCGGTGGCGATGAGGGGTTCGGTGTTCTTGGTTTTTGGTTCTTGGTTCTCCGCGAGTTCGTCGCCGGCGATCTGCTCGCGGATGAAGTGGTCGTAGGGCTTGTCAGCATTGAAGGTGCGCACCACGTAGTCCCGGTAGCGCCAGGCGTTGCCGCGCGCGTAGTCGTTGGCGAAACCACTGGAGTCGGCATAGCGCGCGATGTCGAGCCAGTGCCGCGCCATCTGCTCGCCATAGTGCGGCGAGGCCAGCAGGCGGTCTACGAGCTGCGCAAAGGCCCGCTCATCCGGGTTCTGGTCCGCAAGGAATGCGGCGACTTCCTCCGGCGTGGGCGGCAGGCCGAGCAGGTCAAACGTCGCGCGGCGGATGAGCGTGCGGCGGTCGGCGAGCGGGGCCGGCTTTGCACCGACGGGCCACTTCGCAGCGAGGAAGGCGTCAATGGAGTTGCCGATGGCCGATGGCTGATTACCGATTGGGGGAACCGCTGGCTTCGCAAGCGGCTTATACGCCCACAGATTCTCCGGCTGGTAGCGGCGGTTCGTCCACTCGGGCGAGAGGCCGCCGCTGGTCTTCACCGGGAGGCCATCCTCAGCGGACCATTTGGCGGCGTTGATGCTCGCGATTTCAGCGAGCCGCTTTGCCTCCGGCCACGGTGCGCCGCCGGCAAGCCACTGTTTCACCCAGTCGAGCTGCTCTTTGGAGAGCTTGTCGTTTTCCTTGGGCGGCATCGCGGCCCAGTTCTCCGCGTCGCCCTCGCGCGTGACGGCGATCCAGAGCGGGCTGACTGCTGGCTTTCCGGGGACGATGGCAGGCTGCTCGCTCTCACCGCCCTTGAGGAGTCCCGCGCGCGTGCGCATGTCGAGGCCACCCTTGATTTTTTGCGGGTCATCGCCGTGGCAGGCGAGGCACTTCTCCCTGAACAATGGCTGGATGCGGCGGGCGAACAGCTCCTCGGCCGCAGGGACAGCCGCCGGCGCGCCAAGGCCCGCCGATGCCAGCGCGAGCAGGGCAAAGGACACAAGGCTGCGTGCGGCGGCGTTCATGCGGGTGACTGACAACTGAAGTCTGACGCGACCCGCCGCCCGCTGGCTACAGCCATTTTGAAGCGCCCCGCGCCCCCCAACGTGGACGGGGGGATACGCTGGTAGCGCGAACGCTACTCCTCCCACGGGTTGAATAAGCTCGCTCCCGTGCGGGCCATGTCCTGGGTGTTGCGCGTGGCGAGGGTCAGGCCATGCGTCAACGCCGTCGCCGCGATGAGGCTGTCCACGGCGGGAAGAGGTTCGTCGGCCTCAGCCAACAGTCGGCCCCAACGAAGGGACACCGCCTCGTCCACCGGGAGCAATCGTCCTGAAAACCAAGGGCGAATCTCGGCATCAAGCCAGCGAGTCAGCCGGCGGCGACGCTTGGAATCCGGCAGGCTGGCAATGCCCTTCTGAATCTTACCCAGCGTCAGCACGCTCAGGAACAACTCATCCTCATGGGCTGAGAGCCATTGCATAACCTTGGGCTCAGGGGCCGGGCGGGACAGCTCGGAGATGACGTTGGTGTCCAGCAGCCAGCTCACAACTTCACCTCGCGCGGGTAGTCGCGAACGCGTTCAAGCTTGATGCCGGAGCCTTTGAGCGGGGCGAACAGCTCGACAATACCCTTCCGTTTGGGGCGCTGGCGCTGGAACTCTTCCACGGAGACGACCACGACCGCCGGCTTGCCGTGGCGCGTGATGGTCTGCGGGCCTTTGGTCAGCGCGTCCTCGACCACGAGGCTCAACTGGTTCTTGGCCTCCTGCAATTGCCAGGTGCTTTTCATGCGGGGACGGTTGCCCACGGATTCTGGCCTGTCTAGCCAGAACTACTGAAGGCTAAGCGCTCTCCTCCACCCCCCCCCGTCAGCGGCCAGACCTCAATGTGGACGATGGGTTTTGGATGCACTGGCGATGGCAGGGCCGCGTTGCCGTGTGGCTTCAGATGGACGCGCCGCAGAGCGTCCCTGCCAGACGATGGGTGTCAGCGCACGTTCACTCGGTAGGGCCGCCCTGCTGGGCGGCTTCGGTGGTGCGGGCCTATCATCAAAAGTGGAATTCGTGAACGCGGCCGAAATACGGCCATTCTTCCGGCGCCACCACCAAACCAGCCCGCACCGGGTTCTCGCGGACATACCGCCATTTCTCGGCATAGCTCTCCCCGTCGCGTAGCCGATGATGAAAGCCGCCGCGTTGGAAGACGCCTACGTCGGGATGGAGTTTGGCGAACTGGTCCTTCCAGAACGCCATCCATCTCTCGATGGTGAACTTCAAGTCACGCGGCGCACAAAAAAGATGCAGGTGGTCAGGCATCAGCACGTAGTCGGACACGAGCCAAGCCGTTGCACGATTGAGCCACAGGTCGTGCAGCGTGCGTTGAACAGAGGGTTGGGCCAGCCAGCGCTCGCGGCCATGTGTGTTCACGGTGAGCATGACCCAGTTGGGCCCACCGAGGGCGATGCGCACGCCCTTGGCTGGAGTGCGGCGTTGGGGGCGGACGCGCGGCAGCGCGTCCCTACCAACCGATGGCGAGGGTCTACTTTCGTTTGGTGGGGCCGCGCTGCCGCGCGGCTTCGGGTTGGGGTGCGGAGCTTTGGCGTCGTCAGATGCTGCTGCGGCATCGTCCGGTGCTGGTTGCGGTTGGGACATGGAATGAATTTAGGAATGCGTGCCGATGTGCGCAAGCGGGTGCATCTCTGGATGAATGCCACGGCGGACGCGCAGCAGCGCGTCCCTACCACAGGCCGGGTGTTAGCGCGTTGGCTCGGTAGGGCCGCGCTGCCGCGCGGCTTCGGACGGCCCGCAGTCGCATTGGGGGCGCTTCACGCGAAGATGTCGCTCACCACGTGGCCGTGGATGTCGGTGAGGCGGAAGTCGCGGCCGGCGTGGCGGTAGGTGAGGTGCTCGTGGTCCATGCCCAGCAGCGCGAGGAGCGTGGCGTGCAAATCGTGGATGTGGATTTTGTTCTCGGCGGCGAACCAGCCGTAGTCGTCGGTGGCACCGTAGGCGAGGCCGGGTTTCACGCCGCCGCCGGCGAGCCACATGGTGAAGCCTTCGGGGTTGTGGTCGCGACCGTCGCGGCCGCCTTGGGCGGCGGGGGTGCGGCCAAACTCGCCGCCCCAGAGGACGAGGGTGTCGTGGAGGAGGCCGCGGGCTTTCAAGTCCTTCAACAGACCGGCGATGGGGCGGTCCACTTCGGCGGCGTTCTTCGTGTGGCCTTTGCGGAGGTTGCCATGCTGGTCCCATTGCACGTCGCCGTCGCTGTGGGTGACCTGGATGAAGCGCACGCCGCGCTCGGCGAAGCGCCGGGCCATGAGGCATTGGCGGCCGAAGTTCTCGGTGACCTTGTCGTCGAGGCCGTAGAGTTTTTTGGTGGCGTCGGTTTCGCGCGAGATGTCCTGCGCGTCGGGCATGGCCATCTGCATGCGGAAGGCGAGTTCGAAGGAGTTGAGGCGGCCTTCGAGGGCTTGGTTCGGGCCGGTCTGCGCGAGGTGGTCGCGGTTCATCGCGGCGAGGAGGTCGAGTTGTCGGCGTTGTTCGCTCGGCGCGAGGCGCGGGTTGATGTGGCGGACGAGGGCCTTGTCCGAGGGGACGGCCGCGTTGCCGATGGGTGTGCCTTGCGTCCACGCGGGGAGGAAGGCCGCGCCCCAGTTGTTCACGCCGCCGTGCGCGAGGGTGGGGCAGATGGTGATGAAGCCGGGCAGGTTTTGGTTCTCGGAGCCGAGGCCGTAGTTGACCCAGGCACCCATGCTGGGGCGGACGAAGTTGTCGCTGCCGGTGTGGAGCTTGAGGAGCGCGCCGCCGTGGGCGGGGTTCGTGCCGTGGCAGGAGCGGAGGATGCAGAGGTCGTCAATGCACTGGGCGACGTGCGGGAACAGCTCGCTGACGGGCAGGCCGCACTGGCCGTGGTTCTGGAATTTCCAAGGCGACTTGAGCAGGTCGAGCGTGGGCGCGAATTGGACGCGGGGTTTTGCGCCGGGGTAGGGCTTGCCGTCGTCGCGGTCGAGGAGGGGCTTGGGGTCGAAGGTGTCCACCTGCGAGGGGCCGCCCTTCATGAAGAGGAAGATGACGCGTTTGGCGCGGGGCGTGAAATGCGACGGCTTGGCGGACGCAGGGGATGGGGAATGGGCGATGGGTGATGGGGATTTTTCCGCGAGCAGGGACGAGGCGGCGAGCCAGCCGAAGCCAACGGCGGAGCGTTGCAGCGCGGCGCGGCGGGTGAGGGGCGTGGGCTGGAAGGCGGAATTCATGGACACATGCTAGCAGAAAAGCTGACGCGGCCGAGCGTGGCGGGCATTCGAGGGGAGTTTGGGTGGCGTCGCGCAGCTTCAGCCAGCGTGGTGCCGGTCAAAGCGCCAGGGGACTGGCGCAGTCCAAGACGCTGCGCGACCACGGAGACCGCCGGTCACGCGTCAGCGTCTTGGAGTGCGGTGGTCCTCCACCGCTTTCGACCGCGTCCGTCAGCCAAGCGCGCATCAACGCTCAGACAGCGCCGGCCTCTGTCCGCCAGAAATCCAGCAACGACGTGCGGATGCGCGCGGTGAGCAGGGAAGACGGCATCGCTTGTCCGTCCACGGCGATGACTTCCACGACGCCCAGGGAACTCAGCGTGAGGAAGCAGCCTTCGGCGTGGCAGAGCCGTTCCGGTTTCACGGTCATTTCATGAACCGGCACCGCGTGGTCGTGCGCCCACGCGAGCACTGACGCGCGTATCACGCCGGGCAACGCGCCAGCAGCCAGCGAGGGCGTGTGCAACTCGCCGCCTTCGACCCAGAAGAGGTTTGCGCTCGCAGTCTCGGCGACTTCGCCAAAGGCGTTGAGCAAAAGCGCGTCATCGGCTCCGGCGGCTTCGGCTTCGGCGCGGGCGAGGACGTGGAGCAGTTTGTTCGCGGATTTGCAGGCGGAAATCGCATCGCCGGCCGGCACGCGCAGCGACGCGGTGTGGAGTTTCCACTGCGGGGCGGCCGGGCCAAGTGGCGGTGCGGGATGCAGTGCCATCAAGAGCGTTGGCGAGTCCGCGCCGCGCGGGGAGTAACCGCGTTGGCCGATGCCGCGTGAAAGCGTGAGGCGGAGGATGGCTTCGGGAAGCTGGTTCAGCCGGCTGAGTTCGCGGGCTTGGGTGCGCAGGAAATCCGAGGCGAAGGGCAGCTTGATTCGCAGGGTCTCCACGCCGGCGGAGAACCGTCGCCAGTGGCCACCCCAATCCAACGGCACGCCGTTCATGACGCGCAGAGTCTCGAAGAGGCCGTCGCCGTAGAGGAAGCCGCGATCGAAGGCGGACACGACCGCGTCGGACTCCGGAACGAGCCGGCCATTGAGGAAGACAAGCACGCGTGTTTGTCCCGCAGTGCGGGGAGCTTGGCAAGCGCCTGCCGAATGGGGTTTGACGCCGCCCCGTCGAACCGCTGCAATCAGTCCGCCGCTGACTTAAACGACATTTCCGATGAACACCCGCACCCTTCCCGCCGCCCTTGGCTTGGCCACGTTGATCGCCCTCGCTTCCACCGGCTCCGCCCAGACGCTCGTCCGGTATGAATCGCAGCCGGGCAGCAAGATGCGCATGGACGGCACCTCGAACATCCACGACTGGCACGCCGAGAGCCAGCTCATCGGCGGCTTTGTCGAGGTGGACGGCGCGCTCATCGAGTCGCCGGACAAGCTCAAGCCCGGCAAGGTCGCCGCCAAGGGTGAGACCTTCGTCGCCGTGCGCTCGCTCAAGTGCAGCAGTGGCAAGGCGATGGACGCCGTGATGCAGGAGACCATGAAGGAGAAGGAGAACCCGCGCATTGCGTTCAAGCTCGTCGAGCTGTCGCTCAAGGAAGCCAAGGGCGCGCAGGTCAGCCTCGAAGCCAAGGGCAGCCTCACCGTCTCCGGCGTGACCAAGGACATCACTTTCCCGCTGACCCTCAACCGCCGCGTGGACACGTCGCGCGCGACCTTCACCGGCACGGCCGCCGTGAAGATGACCGATTTTGGCATGAAGCCGCCCGCTCCCACCGCCGGAGCCGGCCTCATCAAGACCGGCGACGAGGTGAAGCTTACGTTCGAGTGGGCCGTGGCGAAGAAAGAGGCGGCCAAGTAAACCCCGGGCCACCGGAAAGAACCTTGGCGGCCTTTCCTTGCCCGAAATAAGTCCGACCCAACATGAAAAGACTCCTTATCCCCGTCTGCGTGTGGCTTCTGGTGATGGCGTCAGCCGGGCGGGCACAAAACGCCACGGGTATCCCTGCGATCAACGCGCAGGCACCCTTCCTCGCCGCCGCACTCTCGGAGTTCTTCAGCGACACGCGGGCATTTACGGCCGGGGTGGAACTGACGGTTGCAGGCGTAGCGGGTGGCGAGGCCATGAAACTGCCCTTCGGCGTGGCGATGGCCGACGGCAAGATGCGCTGGGAGCTGAATCTCGCGAACGTGAAGAGCGCCGAGCTGCCACCCGAGGCTCTCAATGGAATAAAGGACATGGGCCTGGACCGTCTCTTCTTCATCTACCAGCCCGGCAAGCCGCTCACGTTGGGCTTTCCCGGCATGAAATCCTTCATCGAGATGCCCGTGCCCAAGGCGGAAGGGGTCCAAAAGCAGGCACAGGAGAAAGTCGGCCGCTTGGAAAAGAAGGAGCTGGGCCGCGAAGCCATTGCCGGTCAACCGACGGTGAAATATGCCGTCAAAGTCCCCGGTGACGATGGCACGGCGACCGTCTGGCAGGCTACGAACCTGCAAAACCTCCCGGTGAAGATCGCCATTGCGAAGGACAAGCAGACCTACCAACTCCAGTTAAGCAACATCCGGCTCGGCCAGCCGGATGCGGCCTACTTCGCGGTGCCCGCCGGCTTTGCCAAGCAGACCGACCTGAACGCCGTCATCCAGGCGGCAGCCATGAAATCGCTTGGCAGCATCACCGGTGGCCTGAAATAGGCCAGGCCGCTGGTTTCGCAGGCGGATCCCGTCTCCTCCGGCAAATCTTTGGCTGGGGACCCATCGCAGCCGTGCTTGCGCGGAGCCGACCAAAGCGCGCCCCCAAAACAGAAGGAGCGGGCAGCGATTGCTCGCCACCCGCTCCCAACCCCAACAACCAAACCAACTTCGGCTTAACTGACGCACGGTCCCGGGGACGCTTCAAAATTTCCCCTTTTCCATGGAAAAAACTTTCGGCCAACCGCCTGCCCCGAGTTTCCGGTGTCCAAACCCCGAGAAAACTGCTCTGGTAGGCCCATGCGCATCCGCAACCTGAATCCCGACGCCGACATCGGTGCGAGCGCCTGGTGGCTCGAACTCGACGGCCACCGCCTGCTGCTTGATGCCGGCGTCCACCCAAAACGCGAAGGCCGTGACAGCCTGCCGCTGCTGGATCTCGTCAAGGGGCAGGAATTGGACGCCATCGCCATCACCCACTGCCACCACGACCACGTCGGCGGGCTGCCGGTCGCAGTGCGGCAGCATCCGCACGCCCATGTGCTGATGACCGAACTGAGCTATTTCCTCGTCGAGCGCGTCCTGCACAACTCGGTGAACGTGATGAAGCGCCAGCGGGAGGAGCTGGGCATCCGCGAATATCCGCTCTACTCCCACGACGAGGTGGATGACATGGCACCGCTTTTCCAGGGCTTCAAATACAACCGCGAGATCGAGTGGGCGGCCTTCCAGAAACACAACGCGACCGGCGCATCCCCGACGCTCGAATTCTACGACGCCGGCCATGCGCTCGGGTCCGCCGGCGTGCTCGTGCGCGGCCGGCGCGAGACGCTCTTCTACACTGGCGACGTCTGCTTCCACGACCAGACCATCCTCAAGGGCGCGCGGTTCGAGGACGTGCGGGCTGACGTGCTCATCATGGAAACCACCCGCGGCACCCGCGTGCCCACGCCGGGCTTTGAGCGCGAAGTCGAGGTGGACCGGCTCATCGCCGCCGTCCGCGAAACCCTCAAGCGCAAGGGCAGCGTGCTCATCCCAACCTTTGCGCTGGGCCGCTCGCAGGAAATCCTCGCTGCCCTCGCCCTGGCCATGCGCGCCGGCCAGCTCAAGCCCCAGCCCATCTACATCGGCGGCCTCGGGCGCGTGTTCACCGAGATTTACGACCTTGAAGCGCACCGGGCGCACCGCCGGCACAGCAACCTCCAGCTCAACGAGGCGTTGAATCTCATCGTGCTGGAGAAAGGCCAGGCGGAATCCATGCGGCTCACTGGCGGACGCATTTTCGTCGTCACCGCCGGCATGATGAGCGAGCACACCGCCGCCCACGACCTAGCGGCGCGCATGATGGGCGATAAACGTCACGGCATTTTCTTCGTGGGCTACGCCGATCCCGATACGCCGGGCGGCCGGCTTAAGGCCAGCCAGCCGGGCAAACCCTTCAGCTTCAGCCCGGGTGCCGGCCGGCTCACGCGGCAGTGCGAGGTGCGTGACTTCGATCTCTCCGCGCACGCCAACCGCGACGAACTGCTCGATTTCGTCAGCGAGGTGGAGCCGCGTGCCGTGGTGCTCGGCCACGGTGACGGCCCCGCGCGCGCGTGGTTCGCCGAACAGATCGCGGCGCGTCACCCGAAGATGAAGGTGATTCAGCCCAAGCCGGGGCAGTGGGTCGAGGCGTGATTCGCCCCTGCTCGTAACCTTGATCCCAATCCTGCGTGTGCCTGTTCCGAAAAGGAGCAGGATCAAGATCAGGATTAGGAGCAGAAGACAGGCGGCAAGTCACTCCGCCACCAGGTGGTTCCGCAGCACGCCGATGCCTTCGATGGCGGCTTCCATTTGGTCGCCGGGCTTGAGGTAGGTGCCGGTCGTGTTGCCCACGCCCGACGGCGTGCCGGTGGAAATGATGTCACCCGGCTCCAACGTCACGATGGCGGAGACAAACTCGATGATGGCCGCGACCGGGAAAATCATCTGTGCCGTGCTCGCGCTTTGATGGGTCCGGCCGTTGACCTTGAGCGTAAGGCCAAGCTGCTGCGGATCCGGCAGCGCGTCTGCCGCCGTCACGCACGGACCAACCGGGCAGAACGTGTCGTGCCACTTACCGTGCTGCCAGTCGAAGAACGAATCCTTTTCGCGTTTCTCGCGGCCCGGATTGGGGCGGAACTTCCGGTCGGAGATGTCATTCACCACGGTGTAGCCCGCGACGCAACCGAGCGCGTCGGCCTCCTTCACTGCCCGGCAGCGCCTCGCGATCACCACGCCCAGCTCGCACTCCCAGTCAATGTGGTGGGGCGAAATTTTCGGGATGACGATGGCCGCGCCAGGATGGTTGAGCGTCGTGGTCGGCGGTTTCTGGAACAGGTAGGGGAAAGTCTTCGCCCGCTCCGTCTCTCGGCCGCCGCCCTCCTTGATGTGCTCGTTGTAGTTGCCGGCCAGCAGAATGATTTTCGGCGGGCGCACAATGGGCGTGAGCAACTGAACCGCATCCACCGCCAGTGCCGCAACGTCGGCCAGGCTGCGGTTGGCTGCAACCCAGGCACCCAACTCACGCGCGGCGATGGCATGGCTGCCGCCCGGCAAAAGGGCCAGCAGGTCGTCACCGGCAGGAAGGGCGATCTCCCGATTGGTGCGCTCGCGATGCATCCGCACGGCGGCATCCAGCGGGACCAGCGTTGAGTCGAAATAAAACCCCGCGCGGACGGCGGAGCCTTGGGCGAAACGGCAGAGGCGCATGGCCGGAGAGTGAACCGCACCACGCCGCCGGTCAACGCGTTCGCCGGCGCGTTGCGGCTGGCACTTCACCTGCCCCCGTGCTTCACTACTGCATCTCATGCGGAAGCTGGTTCACCTCATTCCGAAGCCGATTCTTTTCGGCCTGCTCGGCGCGCTGGGGTGCGTGCTGGGCTGGGCGGCGGGCGAGCCGTTGCTCAAGGTCATCAAGCCGCCCGCGCCCAAGGAAGGCGAGGAAGCCAAGGGCCAGCCCGCCGCGCCCGTGCTCGTGTTCAGCAACGAACTCCAAAAACGCCTCCAACGCGAGGAGGCCAAGACCGGCGACGTGCAGATTTCGCTGATGTGGGACAACTTCAACGACCTCGACCTGCACTGCGTGGATCCCGCGGGCGAACGCATCTTCTACGGGCACAAGCGGTCTGCCTCACAGGGCGAGCTGGACGTGGACATGAACGCCCGCGCGCCCTACAGCGGCCAGCCGGTCGAGAACATTTACTGGCCCACCAACGGCGCGCCCGAAGGCCGCTACCAGGTCTTCGTCAACCACTACTCCCTCCACGCCCCGGTCAATGAGACGCCTTACACCATCGCCATCAAGCAGGGCGGCAAGGCACAGGAATTCCGCGGCGTCATCCGCCACGGCCAGACCAACACGGTCCACACCTTCGAGATGAAGAAGGCTCCCCCGCCCGACCTCGCCAGGCTCAACCAGCGCCAGCCGCCCTCGCTCAAAGCCACCCTCGTCATCGGGTTGTGGACCTCGCTCCTGGCCGTGGGCATGGCCGCGCTCATAGTGGCCACGCAGAATTTCCTGCTCCGCCGCACGCTGTTCAGCCTGAAGGAAGCCGCGCTCGTGCTGGGCGGCGGCGTGCTGGCCGGGCTCATCTCCGGCGCGGTCAGCCAGCACCTCTTCGCGCTCGGCGCGAACAGTTTGGCGGCACAGCTCACCGAGACGGAAGCCGAGCGCGTGCTGCCGCTCATCATCAAGGCCGGCCAGCTCGCCGGCTGGTCGCTGCTCGGCGCGCTGCTCGGCTTCGGCCTCGCGTTCTTCATCCCGAACCTGCCGAAGTTCCGTGCCGGCTTCGCGGGCCTGATCGGCGGGGGACTCGGGGCGGCGGCCTTTCTCTTCGCCCTCGCCAAGTCCGGCGCGGCCGGCGACGCCTCCGCCCGGCTGGTCGGCGCTGCCATTCTCGGCCTGACCATCGGCCTCGTGGTTGCGCTGGTGGAGCGGTTGGCGCGGGAGGCGGCCCTCGTGGTCCACTGGCACGAGAACGAGCGCACCGTCATCAACCTCGGTGCGGAGCCGGTCATCCTTGGCAGCTCGCCGGAAGCGCACCTCTACCTGCCCAAGCACAAAGGATTTCCGCCCGTGACGGCCATCGTGACCTTCCGGGACGGCCGCGTGCAGATGGAGAACAAGCTTTCCAATTCGACCCATACCCTCGCCGGCGGCAACAAGCTCCAGATTGGCGAGCTGTGGATCGAGATTCAGACCGACGCGAAGTGAGTGAGCTTCCCGGCTGTGTTCACGCGGCCTGCTCCACCACCACCTTGAGCGAGTCCGGCTGCGGCTTTGCGGCGAGGGCGACGGCGGCGGCAGTTTCCGCCAGCGGGAAGCGGTGGGTGACGAGCGGGCGCACGTCGAGTTTGCGCGAGAAGACGAGCCGCGCGACGGCGGGTTGCAGGGTCACGTCGGAGGAGTAGCTGCCCAGCAAATCCTTCTCGTCCACGCACACGCTGGAGAAATCGACCGGTGCGACGGCCCCCCGCTTGGTGTGGGCGAAGAGCAGCACCTGCCCCGCGCCGCGCACGAGCGCGAGGGCTTGCTGCACCGCGGCGTCCACGGGCACGGCGATGACCGCGGCGTCGAGACCGCGACCGCGCGTGAGGCGGGCGATTTGCTCCGGCAGGTCGGGCGCATCGGCGCGCAGCGCGCGGGCCGCGCCGAAGCGGCGGGCGAGCTTGAGCCGGGTGTCGAGCAGGTCGGTGGCGATGACCTTGAGGCCGCGCAGCGCGAGGAGCTGGGTGAAGAGCAGGCCGATGGGGCCCTGGCCGGCGACGAGCACGAAGTCCCCGGGCAGCACGGCGAGGCGGTTCACGCCCTTGAGGACGGTGTTGACCGGCTCCAGCAGTGCGCCTTCGAGGAAGGAGTTCTTCGCCGGAATTTTCACGACGCCCGGCAGGCAGAAATCCATGACGCGGACGTATTCCGCATAGCCGCCGCCGGCAGGCTCGAATCCGGCGGTGATGCCGGTGCGCTTGTATTGCGGACACTGCGCAAAGGCGCGGTGCCGGCAGGCGTGGCAGGCGAGGCAGGGGACATGGTGGTGGAGCGCCACGCGGTCACCGACGCGGAAGCCGCGCACCCGCGCGCCAGCCGCGGCGATGGTGCCTGCCGTCTCATGCCCGAAGATGCGCGGCGGCGCGACGGTGCCGTGGTGGATTTTCTTGATGTCGGTGGGGCACACGCCACACACGGCCACGCGCACGAGCAGTTCGCCCGCACCAATGCGTGGCACGGGCACGGTCTCGACGCGCAGGTCGTTCACGCCGCGGTAGACCACGGCCTGCATCGTCCTGGGAATGGTCGTCAGCACGGCGGAGTTGTAGGTTGAAACGGGTTTAACGCAAAGGCGCAAAGGCGCGGAGACGCAAAGAGAAAGCGGAGGGGGGTAGCTTCGCACTGTAGCGGCGGTCTGCGACCGCCGAGTTCCCTACGCGGCTCACGCCTGACGGTCACAGACCGCCGCTACAGCCCGGCCTCCGCGACTTTGCGCCCTTGCGTTGAAAACCGACTCTCAAAGGTATTTCTCCGCCCAGTCCGGCGTGCAGGGCTGGCCGGCGATGAAGTCGGAGAACCACGGCTCCGGCTCGGCGCGAAACTCCCAATCCTGATCGCGCCACCGGAAGCGCAGCACGGCGGCGTGCAGGGCCTGACAGGGTAGCATGAGCCGCGCGCGCTGTTCGGCGGTGAGCCGGCGCAGCACGAAGTCGAGGTAGAGCCGCTCGTCGCCGCCGTAGAGCTTGTCGCCGACGAGCGGGTGGCCGAGATGCTGAAGGTGGATGCGAATCTGGTGCTTGCGGCCGCTGTGCGGGCGGACGCGGAGCACCGTGAAATTTCCCTCCGCGCGGGTGAACCGCTGCGCCACGCTGAACTCCGTCTTCGAGGCCGCGCCGTCGGGGCGCACGCAGTCCTTGATGGCGATGATGGCCTGCTCGTCCTTGCCGAGCGGGGCTTCACACGTCACGGAGTCGGGCGCGAAGTGGCCGTGGGCGATGGCGAGGTATTCCTTCGCCACGCGGCGCAGGGCGAAGAGCTTCTTGAGCGCGGCATCCGCTTCGGGACTTTTGGCGATCAGGATGACGCCGCTGGTCTCGCGGTCGAGGCGGTTGACGAGGTGCGCGGTCGCGGTGTCCCCGAGATGAAGGCGCACGCGGCTGATGAGGCTGGAATACACGTCGCCCTTGGTGGGGTGGCAGACGAGCCCGGCGGGCTTGTTGATGGCCAGCAGGTCGGCGTCTTCGTGGATGATGTCGAACAGCTTTTCCATGCCCGAGGTGGGCAGTATGCCCGCGACACTTTCCCCTTTGAACTCGAATCAACCGACGTATCATCCGGTTCCGTGAAACGAACCGTGCTCGTCCCCGCGCTGCTGCTGGCGGCCTTTGTGCTTACCCGCTGGCCGGGGATCATGCCGCCCAATTTCAGCCTGGCTTACGGGCTGGTGTTTTGTGCGGGTGCCCTGCCACATCGGCTGCCGTGGTGGGCGGTGTTTGGCACCATGGTCCTTTCCGATGTGGGACTCAATGTCTTCTGCTACCAGACCACGCCCTTCAGCGATTATCAGTTGGTCAACTACCTGGCCTACGCGGCCATCTTCGGCTTAGGCCGGCTCTTTGCCGGGCAGCGGGCAACCTGGATGCATGCGGCCGGTGGGTTGCTGGGGGCGGTTTTGTTTTATCTGCTCACGAACACCTCCGCCTGGCTGGCCAACCCGGTTTACGCCAAGACGCTGGCGGACTGGCTGCGGGCCTTGACCACGGGGTCCAGCGGCTGGCCCGACACTTGGACGTTCTTCCGCAACAGCCTGATCAGCGGCGGGCTCTTCGCCGGCCTCATCAGCGCGGCCCTGCAAAGCGTTGAAGCGAAGGAACCGGAGCCCGAAGAGGAAAAGGAAACCGAGCCAGCACCCGAATCCGCCCCGGAAGAGGCCAATTTGCCGCGGCCATGACCATCCGTCCCGCCACCCGCGCCGACTGCCCGGGCATCCTTGCCATCTACAACGACGCGGTGTTGACCACGACGGCGACCTACGACTACGAGCCGCGCACGTTGGCGCAGCGCGAGGAGTGGTTCGACCAACACGTGCGCGACGGCTACGCGGTCTTCGTCGCGCAGGATGACGCCGGTCGAATCGTCGGCTGGAGCGCGTTGAACCCCTATCACGCGCGGCCGGGCTATCGTTTCACTACGGAGAATTCCGTTTACATCGCCGCCGACCAACGCGGGAAGGGGCTCGGCAAATTGCTCCTCGCGCCGCTGATTGAGGCAGCGCGCGCGCGGGGCCTGCACGCCATCATCGCGGCGATTGACGCGACCAATGAGGCCAGCCTGCGCCTTCACGCGCGGTTCGGTTTCGTGCAGGTCGGCCATTTCAAGCAGGTCGGTTACAAGTTCGACCGCTGGCTGGATGTGATCTACCTGGAACGGCTGCTGCCCTGAACGTGGCTGACTGCACTTTCCCATCGTGCGCCCATTTCGAATCGGTTAGTAAACTCCGCATCACATGGCCGACTCAGATGATTCCTCCGGGAACGCCCCGCCGCCCGCCGCAGGCCGTTACGCCGTGAGCCGCGAGATCGCGCGCGGCGGCATGGGCGCGATCCTCGAGGCCAATGACCTCTCGCTCGACCGTGAAGTGGCGATGAAGGTCATGCTCGACTCGGCGGAGAGCGACCAGACCGCGCGGCAGCGCTTCCTGCGCGAGGCCCTTGTGCTGGCCCGGTTGTCGCACCCAAACATCGTGCCCATCCACGAATTGGGCCGGGATGAGCAGGGCCGGAGGTTCTACACGATGAAGCTGGTGAAAGGCCGCACGCTCCAGGCCATCATCACGGCCATCAAGAAGGGCGATCCGGCCACCCTCCAGCACTACACACTGGACCGGCTCCTGACCATCTACCGGAAAGTGTGCGACGCAGTCGCCTTCGCGCATCACCAGCGCATCATTCATCGTGACCTCAAGCCGGAGAACGTGATGGTGGGCGAGTTCGGCGAGGTGCTCGTGATGGACTGGGGCCTGGCGAAGCATCTGGATGACGAGCATCACGCGAAGACCGAGGCCGATCGGGCGCAGACCATCGAGGGCTTCACCGAGTTGAGCGACGCGCAACTCGCGGCCGGCTCGGGCAGCCTCACGCTCGAAGGCGCCGTGATGGGTTCACCGCAATACATGCCCCCGGAGCAGGCCGAGGGGCGGCTGGCGGACATCGGAACGCATTCGGACATCTACTCGCTGGGGGGCATTCTTTACGCGATCCTCACCTTGAGGCATCCGGTCAACGGCAAGAGTGTGTCGGAAGTCTTGTCCAAAGTGGTCAGCGGCGACATCCCCCCGCCCTCAACATACAACACGCAGTTTGACGCTACCCACAGTCTGGACGGTGAAGTCCCCGACGCGCGCAAAATCAACGGCCTGCCACATTGTCCCGGAGGGAAGGTGCCCAGTTCACTCTCCGCCGTGACCATGCGGGCAATGGCGCTCAAACCAATCGATCGCTACGGCGATGTAGCCCAGTTGGTTGCTGACATTGAGGCGTATCAGGGTGGCTTCGCCACAAGTGCGGAGCAGGTCAGTGCGTTTGGCCAGTTCGTGCTGCTGGTGAAGCGCAACAAGGGCGCGGCCATTGCCGTGGCAGCGGGGCTGGTCATCGTAGCAGTGCTCTCCGCCGTGTTCGTCTCCGGACTCGCCGCCAAGGAGCGCGAGGCAACGCGCGCTGCCGCGGCGGCGCTCGCGGAGAAGGAAAAGGCGCTCAAAGCGGAAAAAGAGGCGCGGTCCGCGTCCGCGCAAGCGCAGATCGCCCTCGCCGAAGCGGCGTTCCGCAGCGGTGACTATCCGGCGATGGTGCAGGCGCTGGACGCTTGCCCGTCCAACAGCCGGGACTCCACCTGGAACTACCTTTCCGCCAAACGTGACGCCTCGCTTGGCCGATTGCGCGCGCCGGGCTTCGAGACCCCCGCCGCCCTCGCCGCCGTGCCCGGTCAGCCCGGCCAGTTCGCGCTGCTCGCGCATCGCGGTGAAATTGGATTCGTAGACGTGGTGTCTGGCCAGGTCCTGCGCACGGTCAAAACCGGTCGCACCGGCTTGCGTGAGCTGACCTTTTCCGGTGACGGCCAGACCTTTGCCGTCCGTGCCGGAAAGGAAGTGGACTTGTTTGACACCGTCACCGGCGCCCGCCGCCAGTCGCTGACGCTGCCGGCCGAGCCGGTTCAACAGATCGCTCTCGGCCACGACGCCGGTCTCCTTGCCGCCATCTCGGGTGCAGTGAGCGGCGGCCGGCCGAGCGCCCAGCTCACGCTCATCGAAACCGCCACGGGCCAGACCCGTTGGCAGCACCGTGCATCGACCTACTTGAACGTCGTCATCCATCCCAACGGCACGCGCGTCATCGCCTCCAGCGGTGGCTCGTCGCGTTTCTACTGGGTCCTCGACGCCGCTGATGGGCGCGAGGTTTTCCGGCACGCCGTCTATGCGATATCCCAGGCGTTGCACCCGAACGGAAAATCCTTCGCCATCGGCACCCAACAGGGTGAGGTCTTGCTCGTCAACGCCATGACGGGTGAAGTGCAGCAGCAGGGCAAGCTCCACTCCGGCAAGTTGCAGGCCGTGGCCTGGACCGCCGATGGCCACCTGCTTACCATGGGCGAGGAGGGCAAGATCGGCTCCGGCCTCTGGCTCTTCCGACTGTGGGATCCCGAGTTCCTCGCACCGCGCGCCACCTTCGCCGGACTCAACCCAAGCCAGCCCGTCGCCTGGGCACTCAACCGTGGCAGTGGCCACTTGGTCACGCAGGAGAACCCTCCGCGCCTCTGGCGCATCCCTGCCGGTCGCGAACTGATGAAACTCTCGCATGTGTCCGAACAGGCCTGGGGCGGCGCATTCCTCGCGGACACTGTGCTCGTCGCTCGCAAGGCATGGGATCTGGCCCGCTACGATCTAGGCACGCCAGGCAAGGCGACGGAGTTACCCGGCACCAGTCTCAGCGCGGCGCGCCTCGTGGCCGTGCACCCGGCCACGCGCACCTTAGCTGTCTTGCCCGAGAGAGCCGACTCGCCCGCGCTGCTCCGCGTCTTTGCCCCCAGCGGTGATGGCATCGTGGAGAAGTTTGCGCGCAGCTTGTCCGGCCCGGCGATAAATCTGGCCATCAGCCCGGACGCGAGCCGCGTGGTCATCACGCTCCGCAACGGCCCCCTCGAAGTGGTCTCTGCCACCCAGGCCGGCGTGCCGCCGCTGAAAATCCCCGGCCGGTTCCAACGCGCCGACTTCGCCGGGCCGGCCGGCCGCCTGGTCGCGCTGGCTCCGCACACCGTCAAGGCTGACGCCGTTGAGTTTCACCTCCAGCAGCTCGACGGCGCGACCGGCAAGGTGCTGGCCACCGCCACTAACCGCTTCCACGTCCAGTCCCTCGCCGTCTCGCCCGACGGCAAGCTTGTCGCCCTCGGCGGCAGCGACCGCTCCGTGCATTTGTTTGATGCTGAGACGCTGCGCGCCCAGCCTGGCTTCCGCGCCCATGATGGCGATGTTGGCGCTCTGACCTTTCACCCCACGCAGCCCATCCTCGCCACGGCTTCGGCCGACGGCTCGGTGAAAGTGTGGAATTACCGCGCCGGCAAGCTTCTGGACTACTTCATCGGCCTCGCCGGCAATCCGGTCGTCCTCTCCTTCAGCCCGAACGGCAAGCTCCTGATGGTGGATGGCCAGGAGCGCACCACCCGCGTCTATGACGTGGCGCACGTTGTCGCCACGCCCTGAGCCCGGTTGAAGCCGCTGGACGCGATTTAAAGTTTCGCTAGGCTTCTGCGCAACGCATGACCCAGGGCTCCTCCTACACCCCCGGCCGTGAGATTGCCCGGGGCGGCATGGGAGCGATCCTGTCGGCCACCGACCAGACGCTGGACCGCGAGGTGGCGATGAAGGTCATGCTGGAGGCCGGGGAGAAAGACGCTGTCGCCCGGCAGCGCTTCCTGCGGGAAGCCCTCGTGCTCGCCCGGCTGGAACACCCCAACATCGTCCCCATCCACGAGATGGGACGCGACGCCCAAGGCCGGCGCTACTACACCATGAAGTTGGTGAAGGGGCGGACCTTGCAGGCGATCATTACGGCCATCAAGAAAGGCGACGCGGCCACAACGCAGCACTACACGCTGGATCGCTTACTCACCATTTTCCGGAAGGTTTGTGATGCGATGGCCTTCGCCCATCACCACCGGATCATCCACCGGGACCTGAAGCCCGAGAACGTGATGGTGGGGGAATTCGGCGAAGTGCTGGTGATGGACTGGGGCCTGGCCAAACACCTCGATGATGAGGCGCATTCGCAGACCGAAGCAGAGTCTGTGGCCAAGGCCGGTCCGATTGACGGCTTCCAAGAACTGAGCGACGACGAACTTGCGCGCGGGGCAGGAAACCTGACGTTGGAAGGCGCGGTGATGGGCTCCCCGCAGTATATGCCGCCCGAACAGGCAGAGGGCCGCTTGGCCGACATCGGGACCCACTCGGACATCTACTCGCTGGGGGGCATCCTCTACGCGATCCTGACCCTACGGCATCCGGTGGAAGGCCGGCAGGTGTCGGAAGTCCTCTCCAAGGTGATCAGCGGCGAGATCACCCCGCCGACGCACTACAACACCTCGCGCTCGGGCGGCCCGAAGCTGGCCGCAGGCACGGTAGCCGACGCGAGCAAAGTAATGGGCTTGCCGCATTGTCCGGATGGAAAGGTGCCGGCCTCGCTCTCGGCGGTGACGATGCGGGCGATGGCGCTGAAGCCGGCGGATCGTTATGGCGATGTGCTGCAAATTGTGGCGGACATCGAGGCGTATCAGGGTGGGTTTGCGACGAGCGCGGAAAAAGCCGACGCACTCACGCTGGTGCGGCTGTTCATCCGGCGGCACAAGGCGCTGACGGTGGCGGCCTCGGTGGTCGTGCTGCTGACCGTGGGTTTCCTCGGCAAGGTGATTTCCAGTGAGCGGAAGGCGAAGCACGAAGCCAGCAAAGCGCGTGACGCCGAGATGCTGGCGGAGCGGAAGGAGAAGGAAGCCCGGAAAGCGCTCGCCAAATCCGCCCTCTCACTGGCCGAGGCGGCCATGCGCGAGGCTGATGGCCCAGCCATGCAGGCCGCGCTCAACGATGTGCCGGATGATTTGCGCGATTCCACCTGGAGTTACCTGTTGGCGCAGTCGGACAGTTCCATCGCCCGCATCCGCACTGGCCAAGCTGCCACGGAAGGAGCGGCCGCCGACCCGTCGCGCCCGGGGGTCTTCGCCATTGCAGACCGGGGCCGCAAAGTATCGGTCCTGAATGTGCGGACGGGCGAGCGGCTGCTGGAGTTTCAACCGGGCTTTTCCCAACGCAACGATGCGAACCAATATCGCCTGGCCTTCTCTCCTGATGGCCAGCGGCTCGCGGTAGGGCGAGATGGACCCGGTGGCATTGTGATTCATCAGGCACGAAACGGCGCCAAGCTGAGCGAGTGGGCCACGCCGGCAAACGTCCATCTGGAGTTTGGGGACAATGAGAAGCTGCTTCGGCACGGCGCTGGCGGGCTTCAAGTATGGAACAGTCTTGCTGGCACCTTGCTGTGGGAGGAAAAGCAGCCCGGCATCATCGGCGTGGTCGGTGCGTTCATTCCGGGCGGTAGAGAGGTCCTCAGACTGACCGGTCAAAACCGCCTCCAGGTAGTCAGTGCCAAAGACGGCAGCCTGATTAGAAATCTGGGTGGACGTGCACCTTATTATACCTGGTTCATGGCCGTTCATCCCGACGGCCATTCAGCCATCACTTTCACGGAGACGCTCATCAGTGAATGCGTGAGCCTCGTGGATGGAAAAGTGCTCTACACCCTGCCGCAGAAACATGGCCGGCGGTGGATGGGGTTCACTGCCGACGGCGAACAGCTGGTCACCCTGTCCGTGCAAAACGACGGGGGGCAGTTGATTGAGGTATGGGATGCGCGGACCGGCAGCGCCCTTCGCTCCCTGCTCGGCGGACAAGGTGCGGTGGTGGCCCTCAGCGTGCATCCCCGCTCGAACGAACTGCTCGTCAGTGGGGCCAATGCCCGCGTCTGGGATTTGACCGGTCAGCTCCCCAACTGGCAGCTGCCCTCCATCCACATGGGCACCGCCGCGTTTTGGGGTTCCGACGACCTGCTCTTGAGCACCGGTTATGGGCCGAATTCCTGGGGGCTGCGACGGTTGACTCGCAGTGGGGTTGAATTGGTCTGGCACCCCGCGAGCCGGAACAATCACACCGCCGTCGTTTCCGCTACCGGTAACCTCGCCGTGGCCGCAAGACCCGGCTTCAGCACGGATGTCCAGTTACTACGCAAGTCGGGCGATACCGTGCAGCAGTTCGGTGAACTCAAGGTCGGGTTCTGGCCCTATCGATTGCGCCCCAGTCCCAATGGCAAGATAGTGGCGTGCATGGAGCGAGTTACCAAACCCTATGCGGAAGTCTTGGACACCCGCACTGGCAAGAATGCATTCGTCATTCCCGAACCCAAGCGGTTCAATGACATGGGCTGGCTGGGCAACGAACGATTGGTGGGCTTGCTGACTTTGAATGCCGCCCGAGGGCTTGCCGGTTCCGATGAGTGCATCCGGGTTTGGGACGTCACCACGGGCAAGGTGCTGCAAACCATCACCAACCGGACGGTCATGGACGTGCTCGCCGTCGCGCCCGATGGCAAACGCTTCGCCGAGGCCGGGGCGGACAAGCTCATCCGCATCCGCGATGCCGCCACGCTCCAGGTCCAAAACACCTTTCGTGCCCACAACGCTCCCATCACCGTCATGGCCTGGCATCCGACCAAGCCGATGATCGCGACCGGGTCGGAGGATTTGAGTGTCAAGGTCTTGGATTTTGAGAAGGGCCGGGTCGTCCACGAATTCCGGGGCCTCGTGAATCCCCCGGACTACATTTCGTTCAGCCCCACGGGCAAACGCCTTGCCGCGAAAACCGCTTCCGACAACCTGATCCGCATTTGGCAGCTGGAAGAGGATGCCCTCACTTCGCCGCGCAACCCCGGCCCCAGCAGCGCCGCAAAAACCGACCGCTGGGAAGACCTCCTCGCTCAGCTCACCCCGGCCACCCTGAACCCAGACAGCAGCGGCTGGCGCATGGACAACGGCGTGCTGTTCAGTGTGGGGCAACCCAAGGCCATCCTGCCTCTGCCCGGTGACTTTTCCGCCGCCAGTTATCAAGTGCACGTGAAACTGCGGCGGCTCATGCCGAAAGACGTGTTTTACCTCGCTCTGCCGGTCGGTAATAGCAAGGTTGGATTTGTCTTTGACGGCAATCCCCAGGCCGGTTTTGTGACGGGTCTTAATCAGGTGAACGGCAAGAGCGCCGCAGACTCACCGGGGACAGTGCGTGGTTTGCAGCTGAAAGACTCGGAACAGCATGACCTCGAATTGACCGTGCGCCTTGCCAGCGCGAATGCCACCCTCGTGGCCACCCTCGACAGCCAACCGCTCTACTCTTGGACGGGCCCAGTCACATCCCTCAGTCAACATGCTGGCATTGCACCTACGCCCCCCGGCTCAATTGCCATCCGGACCATTCACCCCGACTGGGTGGTATATGAGCTGAGGGCGAAGCGACTGGACGCGAAATGAGATTGAGCCAGCCTGCGTCCTCGCATGAGTTCCGCCTCGCCTTAACAGCCCGGTCGCGAGAGTGCCCGGGGCGGCATTGAAGCCATCATGGAGGTGCGGGACTAGCGCTTTTGCCAAGGTTGCCAGCCTCGAAGAGCGGCTGGACGATCAGCCTCTTTACCGCGGGAGTGGACTGACCGCCGCGCTGAGCAGGAATGGAATTCTACCAGGCTCGGCAACGACCAAGTCGGTCTTGGTGGCACACCGACGAGTGGGCCATCGAAGCGGTGCGGGCAAGGAGCTTGGAGATCACGCCCTCAGGTTCCGTTGTGCTGCTCAGCTCAGCCGGATCGCCGCTGATTGACCATGTCCGTCCAGCCCTTCCAGTTCGGCAAACTTTCGCACGGCGCCAAGCCCCCTTTTCAGTGCGGGCTTGGAGTAGCTCACCACGCTGGTCCGCCGCTGGAACTGGTCCACCGTCAAGCCGGCGAAGCTGCGGCCCGCGCCGCCCGTGGGCAGCGTGTGGCTGGGGCCGGCCACGTAGTCGCCCAGCACCGTCGGCGACCAGCCGCCGAGGAAGAGTGCGCCGGCCGTGGTGATTTCCTTCACGGCCTGTTGCTGCTGGCGGATCATCACTTCGCAATGCTCCGGCGCGAGGCGGTTCACCAGTGCGATGCCGTCGGTGAGTGATTTCACCTGGATGAGCCAGCCGTTGTTGGCCAGCGCTTTCGCGATGAAGTCGCGGCGCGACAATTGCGGGAGCTGCCGGGCGATTTCCTTTTCCGTGGCCTTGAGCACCTGCGCGGAAGTCGTCACCAGCCAGACGCGTTCGTGGCCGGAGCCGTGCTCGGCTTGCGCGAGGAGGTCGGCGGCGATGAACTTCGGGTTGGCCGAGTCGTCCGCAAGCACGAGCACCTCGCTCGGGCCCGGCAGAAGGTCGATGGCCACGTGGCCCACGAGCAGGCGCTTGGCGGCGACGACATAGGCGTTGCCCGGGCCAAAAATCTTTTGCACCGGGCGGATCGTCGCCGTGCCCAGCGCGAGCGCGGCGATGGCCTGCGCGCCGCCCGCCTTGTAAATCTCCGTCGCGCCCGCCACGCGCGCGGCAAACAGCAGCGCGGGGTTGACCGTGCCATCTTTTCCCGGTGGCGTGCAGCCGACGATCTCGCGGCAGCCGGCGACCCGCGCGAGGACGATGGTCATCAAGGCCGTGGACACCAGCGGCGCGGTGCCGCCTGGAATGTAGATGCCCACGCGCCCGAAGCCGTCGAACTTCTCGCCCACGGTTGCGCCGTGCGAGTTGCGGGCTGACCAGTTTTTGCGCAGGGATTTCCGGGCGAAAGCGGCGATGTTGCGCTCTGCCTCCTTCACGGCCGCGCGCAGGGATTCGTCTGCCGCGATGGAGGCGTTGAACAGCTCCTCCGCCGAAACCGCGAGCTGTTCCGCCGTGAGCCGTGCACCATCGAAACGCGCGGTCAGCTCCAGCAGCGCCGCGTCGCCGCGCGCACGCACCGCGTCCACGATGCCGCGCGCACGCTCCTCGACGACGGGATCAAAAAGGCTCGATGCCGCCGCGAGCTGCGCCAGCCGGGCGGCGAAATCCTTGTCCGAATGCTTCAGGACGTTCATGGGCGGGGAAGCTAGGGAACGCCGGGGTCGAAGTCAAAGGCGGCGGGTCCAGAGCGGACTGTATTTGCCGCGCGGGCGGCGGTGTGAAACAGTCTCCGCATGAAGCCAGCAGGAGACCGTCACGCATTGCGTGGACGAAGTATTCTGGCGTGCCCTTATCTGTGGGCCACGGCCCTGTTGCACGCAGCCCTGATTGGGGTTCTGCTGATCACACTCAAGGAATGGCCGATGTGGGCATGGGAACATGAGTCTGTTCCATCCGTAGTTTCGTCGTTGATCGGCTTCGTGAATGTTTGGGCAGCCCATGTCGGGATGCTTGCTTGGCTGGTGGGCATCGGTGCCTATTTGTTGATTCAAATGCGTTGGGGACTGGGCAAATGCCTAGTCTACGGCGCGGTCACAACAATTCTTTGGGCGGTGCTGATTGCGGTGAGTTTAGTTGGGGCTGCATCTCGCATCGAGGAGGACTTGTTTTTCCGTCCGTTACGCTACTACTAGTCCGCATTCCCAGCCGCTTTTCATTCGAGTTGAATGTCCCACGTCTCCGACTTCCTCACGCCGGGCGAGTTGCAGAAGGTCGCAAACCTCCAGGTCGTCGCGCGGCTCGTCGTCGAGGGCTTCTTCTCCGGCCTGCACAAGTCGCCGCACAAGGGCTTCAGCGTCGAGTTCGCCCAGCACCGCCAGTATGTGCAGGGTGACGAAATCCGCCGGCTCGACTGGAAGGTCTTCGGCAAGACTGACCGCTACTACGTCCGCGAATACGAGGAGGAAACCAACCTCCGCGCCACGCTCCTGCTCGACCTCAGCGGCTCGATGCGCTACGCGGGCACGGGCCGCGCGCCCAAGGCCGACTACGCCATCCGCCTCGCCGCCGCGCTCGCCTACCTCATGCTCCAGCAGCGCGACAGCGTGGGCCTCGTCACCTTCGACACCAAAATCCGCCGCTACATCCCGCCGCGTTCCAGCGTCCCGCACCTGCGCGTGCTGCTCGATGAACTCCAGTCCGCCCAGCCCGGCGGCGAGACCGCGCTCGGCAACGTCTTCCACGACCTCGTCCCGCGCATCCAGCGGCGCGGCCTGCTCATCGTGCTCTCCGACTGCTTCGGGGACCCGAAGGAGCTGGTGAAGGCCCTCGCGCACTTCCGCCACGCCCGCCACGAGATTCTGCTCTTCCAAATCCTCGACCGTGACGAGCTGGAGTTCCCCTTCACGCACTGGACGCGCTTCGAGTCGCTGGAAAAGGCCGGCGCGCACCGCATGATTGACCCCGCGCAGTTCCGCGCCGCCTACCTCGACAACCTGAAGAAGTTCCAGGACGAGCTGACCAAAGGCTGCCACCGCCACCACGTTGACCTCGTGCAAATGGTGACGGACCAACCCTACGCCGAGGCGCTGGCGCAATACCTGACGCGGCGCTTGGCAAGATGAAATCCACCTTCCCCGAATCCATCCGCCGCGCTAAGTTCGCGCCATGAAGACCGTCACCCTGCCCAACCTCGCCCGCCGGGCCGACAGCATATTCGCGGCACTCGACGCGGGCGAATGTTTCGTGGTGAAGCATCGCGGCAAGCCGGCGGCCCGCCTCTCCGCCATACGTGGCAAGGTCAGGCCCGCCAAGGACGACCCCTTCTATTCGCTCGGTCGGCACACGTTCAAGGGCGGCTCCCTGTCCAACGAGGAGCTGGACCGGACGGTTTATGGCGCGTGAGACCTTCATTGACAGCAGCGGCTTCTACGCGCTCCTGTGCGAGGATGACGCCGCCCACCGGTTGTCGCTGAACTGGCTGGCTGAACTTCGCGCCCGCTCCGGCACCGCCGTCACCACCGACTACGTGCTCGACGAAGCAGCCACGCTGCTGAAGGCACGGGGCGGCGGGCATCTGCTGCCGGATTTCTTCAACTTGGTCACCGGCTCGCGCGCAGTCCGCGTTGAATGGATGCACCCGACGCGCTTCGCGAAGGCAAAGGACTTTTTCCTCCGCCACGCCGACCACGGCTACTCGTTCACCGATTGCGTCAGTTTCGTGCTGATGCGCGAACTGCGTCTGACTGACGCGCTCACGACGGACAAGCATTTCCCCGAAGCCGGCTTCAAGGCGCTGCTGCGCGCCTGACCGCGCGCAGCATGACGTTCCTGAACTTCATCCTCCTCGGCGGCATGGCGGCGGCGGCGATTCCGGTGCTGCTGCACTTCTTCAACCGCTCCCGCCCACGCGTCGTGCCGTGGGGCGCGATGCACCTGCTCGACGCCGCGTTCCAGGCGCACACGCGGCGGCTCAAGTTCGAGCAGCTCCTCCTCCTGCTCGTGCGCTGCCTCATCCCCGTGCTGCTCGCGCTCTGCATGGCGCGGCCCGTCCTCACCGGGATGCGCGCGCTGCTCGGCGGCGCGAAGACCTCGCTCGTCATCCTGCTCGACAACTCCTACTCGATGTCCGCCGGCGCGGGCGCGGCGTCGAACTTCGCGCAGGCCCGCGACGCCGCTGCGAAGCTCATCGAGCAGGCCGGCTCCGGCTCCGATGTCGCCGTCATCCTCATGGGCGGCACGCCGCGCCAATTGCTCGAAGCCCCGACGCTCGACACCGTGCGCGTGACGAAGGCGCTCGCGCAGCTCGACGCCAGCCACGGCGCGGCGAACTTCCCCGAGGCACTCGAACTCGCTGCCAACGTCGCCGCGCAGATGCAGCACGGGCTGAAGGAATTCGTCGTCCTCAGCGATTTTCAGAGGGTCAGCTTCAGCGACGGCGAGGCGGCGGCGCGCGGACGCGCGTTGGCCGTGTTGAAGCGCCTGCCCGTCCCGCCGCGCGTGACCTTCCTCCACGTCGGCACCGAATCGCGCGACAACGTCGCCGTCGAGTCGCTGGAGCTACCGAAGCTCGCGCTCGGCGTGAACCAGCCGCTCCAGGTTCGTGCCACGCTCCGCAACTTCGGCGAGCGCGCGTGGCCCGATCTGCGCGTGTATTTCCGCGCCGATGGCCGCGAGCGCGGCGCGCAGCAGATTGCCCTCGCGCCCGGCGAGCAGCGGCAGGTCCTCTTCCCGCACGCCTTCGACACCGCCGGCTTCCACACGCTCGAAGTCCACGCCGACGCGGACGCGCTCAAGGCCGACAACTCGCTCGCCGCCGTCGTCACCGTTTGGGAAAAGCTCCCCGCGCTGCTCGTCAACGGCGACCCCAGCCCCGAGCCGCTCAAGGGCGAGACCGATTACCTCGACATCGCGCTCTCGCCCGCGATGAAGGCCGCGACCGGCAGCAGCGACCTCATCCTCACGCGCGTCATCGCGCCCGGCGACCTCACGCCCGACGCTCTCTCGAAGGCCCGCGTCGTCGTGCTCGCGAACGTCCGCCAACTCGCCGACGCACAAGTCGCCGCGCTTGCCAGCTTCGTCGCGAGTGGCGGCGGCCTGCTCGTCTTCCCCGGCAACCGCGTCAACACCGACTGGTATCATCGCACGCTGCGCGCCGCCGGCCTGCTGCCGCTGCCCTTCACCGCGCTCGCCGGCGGCCTTGAGGACGGCAAGCCGCGCGCGAAAATCGTCGTGCAGCCCTTCACGCATCCGGCGATGGAACTCTTCAACGACGCGCGCAACGGCAATCTCGCCGACGCCGAGTTGAAGCTCTGGTTCCAGCTCGGCACGCGGCCGGAGCAGGCCGACCCCGGCCTCGCCGTCGTCGCGCAACTTAGCACCGCCGATCCGTTCCTCGTGGAGAAGAAGCTCGGCGAAGGCCGCGTGCTGCAATGCGCTGTCCCGTGCGACGCCGACTGGAGCAACCTGCCCGTGCGCCCGGTCTTCGTGCCGCTGATGCAGCGGCTCGTCATCTACCTCGCGTCGCAGGCGCAGCCGCCGCGCAACGTCGAGGTCGGCCGGCCGCTCACGGCGTTCGTGTCGCGCGCACACGTCGGGCGCAAGGCACACTTCACCGCGCCCGACGGCGAGCGGCACGAGGCGGACATCACCGGCCGTGGCGCACTCGGTTACGTTGAGTTCACCAAGACCGGCCGGCCCGGCACCTACACGCTCACCGCGCCCGACGGCGGCCCGACGCCGTTCGTCGTCAGCACCGCGCGCGCGGAGTCCGACCTGCGCCAGCTCACGGAGCCGGAGCGCAAGGCGCTGGCTGAGTCATTGCAGGCCACGTTGCTTGCATCCGTCGCCGACTACCAGCAAATGGACAAAGACCGCCGCTTCGGCCGCGAAGTCTGGCAGCCGCTCCTCTGGGCCGTCCTCGCGCTGTGCTTCAGCGAGCTGCTCCTCGTGCAATGGTTCACGCGACAAACTGGAGGGACCAAGGCATGAGGGATTGCCCGCGAAACACGCGAATAGACGCGAAAAGAGGACACGCTACGAGACGTGCTACCGCACTCCACACCCGCGCTCGCGCTGCATCCGCCCTGCTTCCACATTCGCGTCTTTTCGCGTATTTCGCGGGCACTCCCTCTTGTGCCTTCTTGCGCCTCTTTGCGGCTAAACAATGACTGACCTGCGTTTCATCGGCGACTGGCGGTTGTGGGGCGGCATGGCCGTCGGCCTCGCGCTGGCCGTTGCGGCGTGGCTGCTTTACTGGCGGGAGACGCGGGCGCGCAGTGGCGCGGTGCGGTGGTTGTTGCCGACGCTGCGGGCGATGGCGGTTTTGCTGCTCGTGCTGATGCTCACGGGGCCGGTGCTGCACCACCGGAACATCATCGGCGAGGTCGCGCGCATCCTGCTTTTCGTGGACGCGTCGGCGAGCATGAGCATCACAGACCAGGAGATGGATTTGCCACGCAAGCTCTTCATCGCCCAGCAGCTCGGCTGGCTGGCGACGAACAAGTTCGACCCCGACCTCCGCGCCGCCGCCGCCTCGCTGGCCAACGCGCAGGAGACCGCCGCGCGTGCGAAGTCAAACCTGCCCGCGCCGCAGTTCCACGAGTTCGTGCGCGGCTTCGCGACGAACACGGCGAACGCCACCGAGTCGCTCGGCAAAGTCGGCACCGCGACGTGGCCGCAAATCACCGGGCAGGTCGGCAAGCTGAACACCGAACTCGCCGTGCCGTCGCGCAAGCTCGCGGAAATCGCCGTGGGCCGCGACCCGAACGTCACCGAGCGCGAGCTGGCGAAGCTCTCGGCCATCGCCGCACGTTTCGAGGCGGAGCTGCGCACGGCGTTCACGAACCACGTCCTCGCCATCGCGGAGAAGCGTGAGGCGGATGTGCTCGCGGCCATCCAGAAGTTCGACGCGCAGACGCGCTGGCAGCGGCTGGAAGCGGCGTTGCTCGGCAGCTCGGAGGGCGTGGCGAAACGGCTGGCGGCGCAGCACAACCTCGAAGTCATCGCGCTTGCGGGCAAGAAGGCCGAGCCGGTCTGGCTGCCGGGCGAGCGCAAGCGCGGCGACGCGCCGAAGCCCCCGACCGCCTTCACGCTCGCGGCCACGAACTTGAACACCGACCTCGCCGAGCCGGTGAAGATACGCGCGTTGTCGTTGCGCGAGGGCGAGCGCACGGCGGTGATTCTCCTCAGCGACGGCCAGCACAATGCGGGCGAGCCGCCTGCCGAATTGGCGCGGCTGCTGGGCGCGCGCGGCGTGCCGGCTTTCCCCGTCGGCGTCGGGATGCAGCAGCGCCCGCCGGACCTCGCGGTGCTCGCGGTCAAAGGCCCCGACACCGTCGCGGCGGATGGGCGCGTGCGCGGGACGGTGGAGTTGAAGGACGACATGCCGGCAGGCAGGACCTTCACCCTGCGCGTCGCCCACGGAGGACGCGTGCTGTGGACCCAAGAGTTGACCACGGACGGCAAGCATCTGCGCTCGGTCGAGTTTGATTTCCCGGTGAAGGACTTGGTCGCGGACGAGCTGAAGCGGCAGGACAAGGATTTGCGTTTCGCGAGCTTGCCGCTGCACTTCATGGCCGACGCGACGGTGCTCGACGGCGAGAAGGACAAGTCGAACAACGTCGGCGCGCTGTGGGTGAACGCGACGACGCAGCGGCCCAAGGTGCTGCTGCTCGACGGTCGCCCGCGCTGGGAGTTCCGCTACCTGCGCAACCTGCTGGAGCGCGACGACCGCTGGGAGGTCAACGCGCTGCTCGCGGGCGCGGGCGGCGAGCAGAAGTTCTGGCCGCGCGGCAAGCTCATCGGCCAGTTCCCCGGCGACCGCGAGACGCTGTTCACCTACAACCTGATTATCTTCGGCGACCTGCCGGCGAACCAGCTCCGCGCACCCGAGCTGGAGTGGATTCGCGACTTCGTCGGGCAACGCGGCGGCGGGGTCATCTTCATTGATGGACGACAGGAGCGTTTGGCATCGCTGGCGCAATCACCGCTCGCGCCGTTGTTTCCCGTGAGCTTCGAGGGCCGGCCAGCTGACGGTGTGCCAATGAACTTTCAACTCAAGGCCACGGGCAGTTCGCTCACGCCGCTCACGCTCACGAGCGACCCGCTGGAGAACGCGCGGCTGTGGTGGTTCCTGCCGTCGCCGCACTGGCTCGCGCCCGCGCGCGCGCTGCCCGGCGCGGAGACGTGGCTGGAGGCCGTGGCCGGCGAGACGCGCAGCGCGGCGGCGGTCTTCCGCCGCTACGGCGCGGGCAAGGCGCTCTACCTCGCGTTCGACGAGTCGTGGCGCTGGCGCTACAAGGTCGGCGACCTCTACCAGCAGAAGTTCTGGAACCAGGCGGCGAAGTTCGTGATGGAGTCGCCGTTTGCCGTGCAGGACAAATTCGTCTCGCTCGACAGCGGCGCGTTGAACTACGAGCCGGGCGCGACCGCCGAAATCCGCACGCGCATCCTCGACGCGCAGGGCCGCGCGGTGCCCCGCGCGCGGGCCGAGGCGTGGCTGCTGCGCGACGGCCGCAAGGTCGCCACCATCCCGCTCACCGCTGACGAGAACGAGACGGGCATCTACCGCGCCCGCACCGCGCCGCTGGCAGACGGCGACTACGAAGTGCGCGTGCGCGTCGAGGGCCTGCCGGAGAGCGAGATGAAGGCGCGCACCGGTTTCGCCGTGCGCCGGCCTGAGACCGGAGAGTTGGCCGAACTGAACTGCAACGAGTCGTTGCTCCGTGAACTCGCCGCGAACTCCGGCGGCCGCTACTTCCGCGAGGAGGAACTCGGCGCGCTGCTCGAACGCCTGAAACCCCTGAGCCAAGGCCGCGTCGTCGAGACCGAGACGGTGCTGTGGCAGAGCTGGTGGTGGTTCGGCGCGGTCATTCTCCTGCTGGCGCTGGAGTGGGCGCTGCGCAAGCGGGCGGGGATGATGTGAGGTTCCCCACCCCGGGCTTGCGACATTTGTTTTGCCGCTCTGGGGCGGCTGGAATACGTTCGGCCATGCCTTCAGAGCAGCTTTTGGAACGCATCACGATGGACCCGATGATCTGCCACGGGAAGCCGTGCGTCCGGGGGTTGCGGTATCCGGTCGAGTTCGTGCTGGAGCTGATGAGCAGCGGAATGACCACGGAGCAGATTCTGACTGATTACCCTGACTTGGTGCGGGAGGACTTGCTGGCGGTGTATGCCTACGCGGCGAAGTTGAGCCGGGTGAAGCGCATGGAGCCGGTGACCGCATGAAATTCCTGGTGGACGCGCAGCTTCCGCGTCGGCTGGCGCAGCAGCTCGCTGCGCTCGGCCACGATGCGGTCCACACGCTTGACTTGCCCGCCGGCAACCGGACTTCCGACGCCGACATTCTCGTCCACGCCCGCCAATCGGGCCGTGTGGTCATCACCAAGGACAGCGATTTCGTCACCTCGTTCCTGCTGTGCGGGGAGCCAAAGCAACTCCTGCTGGTGTCCACGGGGAACCTTCCCAACGCCGAGCTGGAGGCGATGTTTGCGGCAAACCACGCGGCGCTGGTGAAGGCGCTGGCCGAGAGCGCATTCGTGGAGCTGAATCGCACCCGTTTGGTGGTTCACGCTTGAGTTGAGCCAAGGCGCGTGGTCGAGACCGAAACGGTGCTGTGGCAGAGCTGGTGGTGGTTCGGCGTGGTCATGCTGCTGGCGCTGGAGTAGGCGCTGCGCAAGCGGGCGGGGATGATGTGATGGCGTTGCCGCCGCGCTTGCGAAGTTCCGATGGGCTGGCGTAGGCTCCGAGCATGGCAACCGCCGGAGTCGCTTACGAACACTTGGATTGCTCGGTCGCGGGTCGTCCGGTCATCGCGGGAAAACAGTTCAAGGTGATGCACCTGATTCGCGAGCACGTCGCCTATGGCTGGAGCGCGGAGGAGCTGGCGCTCAACCATCCGCAGCTCACGCTCGGTGAAATCTACAGTGCGCTGGCCTACTACGCGGACCATCGGGAGGAACTGGACCGCGAGCTTTCCACCAGCGAAGCCGAGGCGGAACGCCAGCACGCCGAGCCACGCCATCGGCGGGTGGCCGACCGCTTGAAGCGCCGCCGCGCCTGACCCGCGCGCCATGCCGCTCGCTTTCTACTTCGACCAGCACGTCCCGGCGGCCATCACCCGGGCTTTGCGGCTGCGTGGCGTTGACGTGCTCACGGCCTACGACGACGGAGCGGAGGAATTCCCGGACGAGGCGGTGCTGGCGCGGGCCACCGCCTTGAACCGGGTGCTGTTCACGCAGGATGAGGATTTGCTCGCCATTGCCCACCGGCTACAGGCTGAGGCGGTGCCGTTCAGCGACGTGGTGTATGGACATCAACTGCGCGTTTCCGTTGGCCGGTGCGTGGCGGATTTGGAGCTGCTGGCCAAGGTTTGTTCGCCGGAGGAATTGGCGAACCATGTGGAGTTCTTGCCGCTTTGAGGACCGCTGCGCAAACGGGCAGGGATGATGTGAGCTTTGGCAGGGAATCGGCCACGAGGCAGTCTTGCGCCATGCAAACCACCGCTCCCCGCCCCAGCGGGAAGCCGCGAGCCTTGGTTCCCGCCGCCAAACCCGCGCGCCGCCCGGCCCGCCCTGATTTCGGTGCCGCGATGAAGCGCATCTACGGACGCACGAGCAGCCGCGAGAGGTTCTCGTATGCGGACCTACTGTAACCTGGACGTCGTCTGAGGCTCACGTCTATCCGATGGCCGACAGCCCGGCGGTGCGCCGTCTCAACGCGCAGTTGGAGCCGCCGTATTTCATCACCTGGCTGCATGTTCTGCACGTTGATTACCTGTTCCTGTCACGGGCGCAGCACGCGTCGCCGAATGCGTTGGAGAAGCTGCGCGCGGGACAGCGCCAATGGCAGCACTGGCTGGACGAAGGCATCTTCGACCAGCACACGCCCGTGCGCTGGGAAGCCGCCTTACAACGCGCGGCCAACTGGAACCGCGAACAGCTTGGCAAGCTTCTGCCGCCCGCCGCTTTGCTCGACCCGGCCTTGGCTGCGGAGAGCGGTTGCGAGGTGTTTTACAGTCTGAACCCCTCCGCGCGGAAGTATGCGGCACGCGCGGGACTGCGGTTGTTTCCTGAACGGTTGGTTTGAAGCGGAGACAAGAGCGGTGCTGTGGCAGAGCTGGTGGTGGTTTGGCGCGGTCATTCTCCTGCTGGCGCTGGAGTGGGCTTTGCGCAAGCGGGCGGGGATGATGTGAGGCTACTTCAGCGGCACGGTGACGATCAGGCCGGCCAGCCGGGGCGTCGAGGGCGGGCTGCGAAACATGCCGGTGTGGCAGTTGACGCAGCCGTCGCCGAGCGGGATGGGGCGGGCGATGCGCAGGAAGTCCTTGTCCACGGCCTCGAAGCGCTCCTGCCCGGCGGCGATGGCGGCGGCGGCGCGCTTCTCGAAGTCCGACTTCGGCTCGTGGTGGATGCTCATGGCCTTGGTGTTCACGGCGATCCAGCTCCCCTCGACCTTTGTCTGCTCGGCGACCTCGGCGAAAACATCCTCCATCGCGCGCGCGGGAAGCACCGCCTGGCCGCGACGGAAGTAATGGCGGTGCAGCATCTCCATCGTGGTCGCATAGATGACGTGCGTGAGCGCCGCCCGTTCTCGGGCGGCGGCGACGGCCGGGCTTTCGCCCGACTTGGCGCGCGGCTCCGCGGCACCTGCGGACTGAACGGGCTGGAAGAATCCCACTCCACCCAGCCAGCAGACGGCGGCGACCACGAAGCCGGGGATGAACCAGCGCGGAAATAATTTGGCAGTCATCGCGGTTCGACGCGGTTCCGCCGGAGATGATTTGAGCCGAAGCGAAGCCTTTCTTGGCCTCAGCACGCCCAATCTTGCGCCACCTGCCGCGACTGGCCCAGGCCCTCGATGCCAAGCTCCACCACGTCGCCGGCCTTGAGGAAGACCGGCGGCTTCAGACCGAGGCCGACGCCGGGCGGCGTGCCGGTGCTGATGACATCGCCGGGCAGCAGCGACATGAACTGGCTGATGTAGCTCACGAGCTGCGGCACCCGGAAGATCATCTGCGCCGTCGTGCTGTTCTGGCGTTTCACGCCGTTGACCGTGAGCCACATCGCGAGCGCGTGCGGATCGCGGATTTCGTCCTGCGTCGCGAGGAACGGCCCGAGCGGCGCGAAGGTGTCGCAGCTCTTGCCCTTCACCCACTGGCCGCCGCGTTCGAGCTGCCAGGCGCGCTCGCTGTAGTCGTTGTGCAGCGCGTAGCCGGCCACATGCTTCAGCGCGTCGGCCTCGCTGACGTAGCTCGCCTGGTGGCCGATGACGATGGCCAGCTCGACTTCCCAATCGGTCTTCTGCGAGCCGCGCGGGATGATGAGCGGGTCGTTCGGGCCGGTGAGCGAGCTGGTGCTCTTGAAGAACAGGATCGGCTCCTTGGGAATCTCCGCGCCGGACTCGCGCGCGTGGTCGGCGTAGTTCAGCCCCACGCAGACGATCTTGCTCGGGCGCGCGACACACGGGCCAAGCCGGGTGGATGGGTTCACCGTCGGCGCGTTGGCGGCATTGGCTGCGGCCCAGGCTGCGAGCCGCTGCAAGCCGTCGCCGCCGAAGAACTGCTCGTTGTAATCGGAGCCGAACCCGGAGGCATCAATCCAACGCCCGTCGGGCAGCATGAGTCCGAGCTTCTCCTGACCGGACGGGCCAAAGCGAATCAATTTCATCGTGTGTTTTACAGGTGGCGCGTGGCACGGCCAGGCGCCGGTTCATCGTGACAACGGCGTTTGTCTAACAAGGCGACGCTGACGCGACGAACAAATTGTTTCCGCAGGGAACAAATCGCCAGCCAGGACGGCCGCTACTTCGCCTTCGCCGCCTCGCGCTGAAAGAACTCCAGCCAGCCGAGCAGGATGGCGTCGCCGATGGTGTTCGACTTGCGCAACTCGGCAGGCGTCTTGCCCCAGTAGAAGCCAATCCAACCGGAGGCCACCGTGCGCGACTCGGTGATGAACTGGCCGAACTCGGGAAAGCCGGCTTGGAGCGGGAAGGTTTCCTCGATGACCACGGGCTTGCCGACGGCGAAGCCGCGCAACGTCTCGATGGCTTTCGGCACCTCGCCTTTTTTCGGGTAGATGTGGACGCAGAGGAAGTCGAGGTCAGCGACGATTTTGTCCGGCACGAAGCCGCTGCGCAGACCGGGGCGGTCCAGGCTCCAGTCCACGAGACCGACGGTGACGAGGTGCTTCGTGTCGTGCTGCCGGATGGCCTTGGTGAGCGTGCGAATCCACTCGCTCGCGACGGTGTGCGGCACGCGCCCAGCGGCGTCGAGGGTGATGAACTGGACGAAGTGTTTGCCCGCGAACGCGCCGCCGAGCCATTCGCCGGGCTTGCGCTTGCCGCCCGCGACGACCGGCTCGTTCATCAGGTCGTAGCAGAAGACGGCGGGGCTGTCCTTGCACTGCTTCGCGATGGCGGCCCAGAAGTTCGCCTGCGCGGCCCAGCGCGCCCGTTCGTCGAGCGCGTCATACCACGCGGGCACGTCGGCCTTGTGGTAGCAGCCCAGGCCGGTGAGGTCCAAGTAGAGGCCGGTGCGCTCGGCGAGAGTCAGGAGCTTGGCGAGTTGCTGGAGCGAGGTTTCGTTTGGCTTCTCCGCCGCGTCCATGAACTTGCCGAACTGGAGGTGAATCCGCACGACGTTCGCGCCCAGCTCCTTCATCTCGCGGAAGTCCGCCTCCACCTTCGGCCATTCGGTGAGCCAGTAATCTTCGAGCAGGCGGCCTGGTTCGTCGTGGTCATAGTTGAAACCCCACGGGACGAAGGGTTTTTCCGAGCCAGCGAGCGTGAAGCCTTTGCCATCGTTGGAAACAACGACCCGGTCGAGGCGAGGCGCGCCCGCAGCCGGCAGCCCCGCGCCGGCGAGGAACAATCCAACGCAGCATCCGGCCAGTGCCCGCAGGTGTCTCATGCGCACAACCTATCCACCAACCACGCGGGAGGGAAGCCCGTGGCGGCAAAGCAAAAGACCGCCGGTTGCCCGACGGCCTGGTGAGTGACGATCAATCCGACCGGCCGTTCAAGGCTCGGCGAGGATCTTGGCGCGCTGCTGGTGATACTCGCGCGGCGTGATCTTGTCGGTGAGATAGAGCTGGAGCAGCTCCTTGAGGCGCTGCTCCTTCGGCTTCACGGGGCCTTTCTTCGGCTCCGGCTTGACGGAGGCCGGCGGAGTCACGGCCGCCGGGGACTTGGTCACTGAAGACGCGGCGGGTTTCTTGCCGGCGGCGGCCTTGCGCTCTTCCTCCGCGCGCTGGCGCTCCATCGCCTTGAGGCGGGCCTCGATTTCGGCGGCCTTCTTCGCCTCGGCCTTCTTGGCGGCCTCGGCTTCCGCCTTGGCTTTGATCTCGGCGGCCTTGGCGGCGGCGGCGTCCGCCTTGGCCTTCCGGTCGGCTTCCTCGGCGAGGCGCTTGGCCTCGCGATCCGCCTTGATCTTGGCCGCGGCTTCCATCTTGACCTTGAGGGCGGCGGCTTCGCGCTCGAAGCGCTGGGCATCCTCCTGGGCTTTCATCGCGGCCTTGAGCGCGGCTTCGGCCTCCGCCTTGGCCTTGAGGTCCGCTTCCAACTTCGCCTTGGCCTGCGCCTTCTGGAGGGCAATCTCGGCTTCGAGGGATTTGCGCATGGCGGCCTCCTGCGCCTCGCGGGCCTTGCGCTCCTCCTCCAGTTTCAGCTTGGCGAGGCGCTCGGACTCGGCGGCGGCCTTGCGCTCCATTTCGAGCTTGGCCCGGGCCTGCGCCTCCGCCTGCTGGGCGGCTTGGAGCTGGGCTTTGCGGGCGGCCTCGATCCGCGCCTCGGCGGCGGCCTTCGCCTGACGGGCCAGGTCCGCCGCCATCTTCGCGCGGGCCTCGGCCTCGGCTTCCTGCGCCTTGCGCCTGGCCTCGGCCTCGGCGGCGGCCTTCTGCTCCGCTTCCTGACGGAGTTTCATCTCGGCCTTGGCCTGCGCCTCGGCGGCCTCACGAGCCTTGCGGTCGGCCTCGGCTTTGCGGTCGGCCTCCATCTTGGCGATCCGGTCGGCCTCTGCCTTGGCCTTCTTTTCCAGCTCCATCCTGGCCTTGGCGTCCGCCTCCGCCTTCTTGAGCGCCTCCGCCTGGGCCTTGGCCTCGGCGGCCTTCCGATCCGCCTCGAGCTTGGCTTTCAACTCGGCGTCGCGCTTGGCCTGACGATCGGCCGCTTCCTTCGCCTTTTTCTCGGCCTCCATCTTCATCTTGGCGTCAGCCGCCGCTTTGCGGTCGGCTTCCAGCTTGGCCCGCTGGTCAGCGTCGGCCTTCTTCTCAGCGTCCAGCCTGGCCTTGGCTTCCGCCGCCTTGCGGTCGGCCTCGGCCTTCTTGTCGGCTTCCATTTTCAACTTTGCGTCCGCCGCCGTTTTCTTGTCGGCCGCGAGTTTCGCCTTGCGGTCGGCGTCGGCCTTATTCTCCGCCTCCAGCTTCGCCTTGGCCTCGGCGGCCTTGCGGTCGGCGTCGGCCTTGGCTTTCGCTTCGGCTGCCAGCCTGGCTTTCCGCTCGGCTTCGGCTTTCTCGGCGGTGGCTTTGGCCCTGGCCTCGACGGCGGCCTTTTTCTCCGCCTCCAGCTTGGCCCTGGCTTCTGCGGCTTTGCGATCCGCCTCGGCTTTCTTGTCGGCCTCCATTTTCAATTTCGCGTCCGCCGCCGCTTTCTTGTCGGCCGCGAGTTTCGCCTTGCGGTCGGCTTCGGCCTTTTTTTCCAGATCCATCTTCGCCTTGGCCTCGGCGGCCTTGCGGTCGGCGTCGGCCCTGGCTTTTTGCTCGGCTTCCAGCCGTGCCTTGCGCGCGGCCTCGGCTTTGGCGGCCTTCTCGGCGGCGGCCTTCGCCTCGGCTTCCGCTTCGGCTTTCTTCTCCGCTTCGCGCCGGGCCATGCGCTCGGCTGCCAGTTTCTTGTCGGCCTCGGCCTTGGCCTGCTGGTCGGGCGTCGTGGAAGTCTTCTTTGGCGGCGGAACTGCGGCGGGAACGGGCGCGGGCTTGGGCTGGGCGGCCATCTTCGCCTTGGCTGCTGCGGCGGCCACCCTGGCGGCTTCAGCAGCCGCCTTCCTGTCCGCGTCCAGTTTGGCCCTGGCTTCGGCGGCCTGCTTCTCGGCGGCGAGTTTGGCGAGCCGCTCGGCTTCGGCCTTGGCTTTCTTTTCGGCCGCCATCCTCGCCTTGGTCTCGGCGGCGGCTTTCTTCTCCGCGTCGAGCCTGGCCTGGCGCTCGGCTTCGGCCTTCTTCTCGGCCGCGAGCCTGGCCTGCTTGTCCGCCTCCAGCCTGGCCTTGCGTTCCAGTTCGGCTTGCTTGGCGGCGGCCTCGGCGGCCTTCGCCTTGGCCGCGTCTTCCACGGCCTTCGCGCGCTTGGCGGCCTCGGCGTCGGCCTTGGCCTTGGCTTCCATCGCGGTCTTGGCTTTGCGGTCGGCCTCGGCTTTCGCCTCGGCCTCGGCCTTCATGCGGCGCTCGGTTTCGAGTTTGGCCTTGCGGTCGGCGTCGGCTTTGGCTTCCGCCTCGGCCTTCATCTTTTTCTCAGCCTCCATTTTGGCCCTGGCTTCGGCGGCCTGTTTCCGCTCCGTCTCGAGTTTGGCCAGCCGGTCCGCCTCGGCCTTCGCTTTCGCGTCAGCGGCGGCTTTGGCCTTGGCTTGCGCGGCGGCGGCTTTGGCCTGTTTTTCGGCTTCCGCCTTGGCCTTGGCCTCCTGCTCGGCTTTGGCTTTCGCCTCGGCGGCGGCCCTGGCTTGCGCGGCCTCGGCTTCCGCCTTGGCCTGCTTCTCCTGCTCGGCCTTGGCCTTGGCCGCTTGCTCCGCCTTGGCCTTGGCGGCGGCGGCGGCGGCGGCCTTGGCCTTGGCCGCTTGCTCCGCCTTGGCCTTGGCGGCGGCGGCGGCGGCGGCCTTGGCGTGGTCCGCAGCGATTTGCGCGGCGCGGACGGCTTCGGCCTCGAGGGAGGCTTTCCGGCCAGCTTCGAGTTTGGCGAGCTGGGCGACTTCGGTCCTCTGCTTCGCGGCGATGGCGGCGGTGGTGGTGGCCTGGTCGGCAGCGGCACGGTCAGCCCTGGCTTTCTGGTGGGCAGCCTCCGCCGTGGTGAGCGCGACGCGGGCCTGCTGTTCAGCGCGGGCCTTGGCCTGCTCGTCGGCCTGGGCGGTCGCGAGCGCGGCGGCGGCGACGGACGCGGCGGAGGGAGCGGGCCTGGCAGCGGCGGCCTTGGCGGCTTTCGCAGCCTCGGCGTCAGCGGCGGCCCGCGCCTCGGTGGCGGCCTTCACGGTGGAAGCGGCGGCGCGCTGGGCCGCAGTGGCCTTGCTGCCGGCTTCGGCCAGGGCCTTGTTCGCGGCTTCGGAAGCGGCTTGCGCGGTCTTGGCGGCGTCGGCCTTGGACTTGAGGGTGGCCTTGGCGGCGTTGAGGCGCTCCTGCGCGGCGCGGGCGTTGCGCGAGGCGGTCTCAGCATAAACCGTCGCGGCCTGCAGGGCGGCCTGGGCTTCGCGCTCGGGCTTGTTCTTCACGGCGGCGGCGTAGCCTTCCTTGGCGCGGATGGCATCAGCGGCGGTCTTGTTGGCGACGACGAGGGCGGCTTCGAGTTCGGCGATGGACGCGCTGCCGGTCTTGGCGTCGGCGGCGGCCTGGGTGGCGCGGGCGGCGGCGGCTTGCGCCTCGGTCCTGGCGCGGGCTTCGGCCTGGGCGAGGCGGTTGGCCTCGGCCTGCGCGGCGGCGGCGGTGTCTGAAGCGGCCCTGGCTTTGGCGTCCGCGGCAGCCTTGGCCTTGGCGATGGCGTCGGCGGCCTGGAGCTGGCGACGAGCCTCGGCCTCGGCCTTGGCCTTGGCTTCCGCGTCCGCTTTGGTCTTGGCCGTCGCGGCGGACTGGGTGGCAGACTGTGCCGATTTCAACGCGTGGGCGGCGCTGTTGGCAGCCGACCTGGCTTTGTCGAGGTCGGCAGCGGCCTTGGTTTCAGACGCGCGGGCGGCTTGGGCGGTGGTGGCGGCGCTTTTCTCGGCAGTCTGCGCGGCTTGTGCTTCGGCGGCGGCGCGGGCGGCATCGGCGGCGGCGGCCTGCGCGTCGGACTTCGCGCGGGCGGCCCAGCCGGCGGGGTCGGCCTTGCGGGCGGCAAGTTCGGCGGCGCGCTTGTTTTCCTCGGCTTGCCGGGCGGCCTTGAGGTCGGCGAGGCGCTTCGCCTCGGCGTCGGCCCGGGCTTTCTTCTCGGCGACGGCCTTGGCCTGCGCGGCGGCCTCGGCCTGCTCCTTGGCCTTGCGATCGGCGTCCGCTTGCGCCTTCTTCGCGGCGTCCGCCTTGGCCTTGGCGTCGGCCTGGGCTTTCCGGTCAGCTTCGATCTTCGCGCGCTGGGCGGCCTCGGCCTCGGCCCTGGCCTTGCGATCCTTCTCGGCTTTGACCAGGGCCTCGGCCTTGGCGCGGGCGGCGGCCTCGGCCTGGGCTTCCTTGTCGGCGGCGGCGCTGGCCTTGGCCTTCGAGTCAGCCGCGCGGGTCAGGATCGGCGCGAAGCACAGGCTGCCGGCAAGCAGGATGGCCAGCACGGTCAATTTGAAAAGCTGCATAGGGCGTTGGTTTTAGCGAAGGGAGGGGGGTGAATCAACTTGAATTGCGGGTGTCGGCCAGGGGGAACAGCCGCCGCCAGGACTCCGCCCACGGGTAGCGCAGCACCGAGCCGGCGATGATGCCGCGCACTTCGCCGCGGGAGGTCTTCACCGTGAGGCGCGGGTCGAGGATGTTGGCGGCGCGGAGTTTCTCGACGGTCTTGATGCCGATGAGCACGGGCCACGCGCACGCGAGGCGCACGCGGACGAAGCGGCGCGGCAGCGAGTTGGTGTATTCCCAGCCGGCGGCGAGGTGGGCGGCGGCCTTGTCGAGATACGAGTGGTAGAGCGCGCGGAACTCCGGCTCGTTCGCCACGTCGAGCAGGTCGGCAGGATGCAGGCCGATGGCGCGGAGCCGTTCCTCGGGGAGATAGCAGCGGCCCTGGCGCAGGTCGCGCGGCAGGTCGCGGAGGATGTTGACGAGCTGGAGGCCCTTGCCGAAACGCACGCCGTCGTGCAGCAGCTTGGCGTCATCGAGCGGCGCGACCGGGAACAAATGCGCGCGGGTGATGCGGGTCCAGAATTCGCCGACGCAGCCGGCCACCCGGTAAGTGTAATCCTCCAGCTCCTCCTCCGTGCGCAGTGCGGCGATGCCCTTCGGCGACGCGCCGTGAAAGCGCTTCAGGTCGAGTTCCTGCCCGCTGACGATGGTGGAGAGCACCTCGCGGATGCGCTGCTGGTCGGAGTAGGTGAAACGGTTGAACACGCCCAGCGCCTCCTCGACGCGCTCGAGCAACATGCGTTCACCGGGCGAACTCTGGCGCTCGGCGAACGCGCCGAAGTTCACCGGGATGAGCCGGGTGCCGGCGATGCGCTCGCGGAGCGTCTGGAGGGCCTTGAGGCGGTCGGCCAGCGGGACCAGCTCCGTGTCCGCGATGGTGTCGGTGGCGCGGGCGAGCAGGTAGGCCAGACCGATCTGCGGGCGGACCGGGCGGGGCAGCACGCGCAGCGTGAGGTAGAAGGAACGCGAAACGTCGCGCAGCAGCGCCGTGAGCAGCGGCGATTGCGGATGTGGAATGGCGGCGGCCTCGTAGCCTGACTCGCTCATGCGGCGAACGCGGTTGGTTGCACAACTCAGGCGCGGCTCCCGCTGCCCACGGAAACGGCGACGGGCGGAGGATGGAAAGAAACCCGCCAAGTTCAAAGTTCAAAGTTCACCGCCGCGCCGGGAGAAGGATTGACTTCGCGGAAAACGCGTTGTCGAATCCGCGCGCTCCATTGCACGGTCGTGCGCGCAGCGCGGCCTCCTGGGGCGGCTTTTCGCAACACTCAACGCACATCACATCATGGCCAAGAAACAACTCCGCATCGGACTCATCGGCTACAGCTTCATGGGCCGCGCCCACAGCAACGCCTTTCACCAGGTCAACCACTTCTTCCCCTCCTCCTACGAACTCGTCCCGCAGGCCGTCTGCGGGCGTGACGCCGCCAAGGTCCAGGAGTTCGCCGACAAGTGGGGCTACCAGTCCATCGAGACCGATTGGCGCAAGCTCCTCGAACGCGACGACATTGACGTCGTTGACATCGCCACGCCCAACAACATGCACGCCGAGCAGGCCATCGCCGCCGCCAAGGCCGGCAAGATGATCCTTTGCGAGAAACCGCTGGGCCTGAACTCGAAGGAAGCCGAGCAGATGCTCGCGGCCATCAAGAAGGCGAAGGTGCCGAACATGGTCTGGTATAACTACCGCCGCTGCCCCGCCGTCGTGCTGGCGAAGCAGCTCATTGACGCCGGCAAGCTCGGCCGCGTCTACCACTACCGCGCGAACTTCCTCCAGGACTGGACCATCAACGCCGACCTCCCGCAGGGCGGCACCGGCCTCTGGCGTCTCGACGCCAAGGTCGCCGGCTCCGGCGTCACGGGCGACCTGCTCGCGCACTGCATTGACACCGCCATGTGGCTCAACGGCGGCATCAAGGACGTGAGCGCGATGACCGAGACCTTCGTCAAGGAGCGCAAACACAACCTCACCGGCAAGGTCGAGAAGGTCGGCATTGATGACGCCTGCCTCTTCCACTGCCACTTCAACAACGGCTCGCTCGGCCTCTTCGAGTCCACGCGTTACGCGCGCGGGCACAAGGCGCTCTACACCTTCGAGATCAACGGCGCGAACATGAGCCTCAAGTGGGACTTGCACGATCTGCACCGCCTCCAGATCTTCGACTACACCGACGAAGGCCCCGAGCGCGGCTGGAAGAGCGTCCATGTCTCCGACGGCGACCATCCCTACTGCGGCAACTGGTGGGTGCCCGGTCTCCAGCTCGGCTACGAGCACAGCTTCATTCACGCGATGGTCGAGTTCGTCCGGGGATTGGAAAGCGGCAAGGGCTGCAAGCCGGACTTCAAGGACGGCCTCGCCACCGACTACGTGGTGGACGCCGTGCTCGCCTCGGCCAAGGCGAAGAAGTGGGTGAAGGTCAAGCAGGCCAAGTAGGCATTTCCAAAACGCAACGGGCGGCGAAGTCACCTTCGCCGCCCGTTTGCTTTTCAGATTGGAACTACGCGCCCGCGAGCATCGTGGAGAGCGCGGAGGAGTGGGTTTGCTCCCACTCGTGGAAGGCGACGACGAGCTTCTCCCGCGCCTCGCGGAAGTCGTGGGAGAGCTGGGCGACCTTCTCGCGGGAGGCCTCGATCTTCTTCTCCATCGCGCGGCGGTATTCGAGCTCGAGCTTTTCCCAGCGCTCGAACGCCTCGTGGAGGCGGGCCTGCACGGCCTCCACCTGCGCCCGCACCGGAGCAAGCTGCGCGGCGGGCAGGGCGGCCAGCTTCATCGCGAGCTGCCGCTGCTGCTCGGTGATCTCGGCGTGGCGGATGCGTTCGGCGGGCACGCGGCGGAGCTGCGAGGCCAGGCCGACTTTCGAGAGCAGCCAGATGGACCACTTGGTCGGGTCGAACTGCCAGGCCTTCACGCCGTTGCGGTAGTCGTGCTGGAAGGCGTGATGGAAGTTGTGGTAGCCCTCGCCAAAGGTGAAGAAGGCCATGAGCCAGTGGTCGCGCGCCGTGCAACGATCGGAGTAAGGCTGTTTGCCCATCGTGTGGCAGAGGGAGTTGATGAAGAACGTCGAGTGATGCACGAACACGGTGCGCGCCACGCCGGCGATGAGGAATGCGCCCAGCGCGGCTTCCCCGCCGCCCCAGAACCAGCCGAGGAGGGCCGGCAGAACGAAGCCCGCGAGGACTCCGATCACGACGTAATACTTGTGCTGCCAGCGCACGAGCGGGTCACGCTCAAGGTCCGGCACGCTGGCGAAGGTCGGCGGCTCGCCGAGCTTGAACATGATCCAGCCCATGTGCGCGTGAAAGAAGCCCTTGGAGATGTCATAGGGATCCTCCTCGTGATCGGTGTGCTTGTGATGCCGCCGATGGTCATCGCACCAGGTCAGCGCGGAGTTCTCGAACGCCGCCGCACCGAAGATCAAGGTAAGCAGCCGCACCGGCCACGCCGCCTGAAACGCATGGTGCGAGAACAGCCGGTGGTAGCCCAGCGTGATGCTCAAGCCCGTCAGGATGAAAAACAGGAGGAAGAGGCCTGCGTTGAACCAGGAAAGCCCGGAGTGCCACAGGTAAATGGGCACCGCCGTCAAGGTGACGACTGCCGTGCCCAGGAGGAACACCGTGTTATACCAGTTGATCGTCTGCCAGGTCATTCGAGTTTGAGCCATAATTTCTCTTTCGCCGCACACTCTGACGAAGCCATTGGATGAACCCAAGCAAAAATAACCGACCTTTTTTCACTGCAACCGTTGCAAGAAACGATTGACCTCCCGTCTGAGCCGGCCGCTTTTCAGAACTTTACCGTCAGTTGCGCTGCCAAAAGCTGTTCTCCCTGCTGAACCGGGCCGTTTTCGTGCGAAAGGCTGTATTGGACCTTGCCCTGCAAATGACGCGTGAACCGGTAGCCCAGCGCGGTGTCCACACGGAAGATATTCCGGTCCCAATGCTGCTCGCCGCCCGCCCCGTCCGGCACGGTGTCGAAGAGCTGCTGGTTCCAGCGGATGGCGGCAAAGAGGTTCGGGGTGAGCTTGTATTTGGTCTCCACGAAGTAAGTGAACGTGTCCGCGTTGCCGACGTTCGGCACTTGGAAGCGGGCGACCATCGCCTCGCCCCAGACCTGCCAGCCGTGATGCGACCACGAGAGGTCCGTGCCGAGGGTCGTCTGCCGGTAGCTGCTGCGACCGTAGGCCCCCGGCACCGTCGCGTCCGCAGCCGGGAGCAGATACGCGCCGTGGCTGGCGGAGAAGCCGTAGTTCCACGCGGCGTTCGGGGTGTGCGCGAGGCGCGCGGAGACGGTCGGATGCTCCCAGCCATTGTCTTGCGCGTCCCACGCGTTCGGGCGTGAGGAGATGGAGGCGTTCTTGAATTCGAGGGCGTAATCGAACTTGCCCAACTGCCCGAACGCGCTGGCACCGCTCGTGTAGGCCGGACCCCACACGACCGGCAGCCACGTCGCCTTTTGGTCCGCCAGACTGCGCCGGCCCAGGAACGCCGCACGCGTGCCGGGCGCGGCCTGGTCGGTGATGGTGGTGATGTTCTCGTAGGCCAGCGGGGCGGTGATGAAGGGGTTCTGCCACGAGTCGTGCCGCTGCACCCACTTGCCAAAGACGGTGGCGAACTTGCCCGCCTGCACGTTCAGCCGCCCGTCCTCCCACGGCGTCCAGCGCAGCAGGTATTCATCGAAGCGCGCGTCGCCGTCGGGCTTGAAGCCGGGATCGAAGCCGCGATCCGCCCGGAACTGCACAAGGCTGTAGAACTGCGGACCGAGGTGCGTGTCGAGGACGAGCGAGAGGCGGGGACTGAACAGGTCGTCATTCCCGAAGAACAACCCCGGCGGCCGATGGTCAATGAAGTAGCCCTCGACATCCACCAGCCCGCTGAGTTCGGAGCGGAAGAAGCCGTTCGGTGACTGGTAACTGAGCGCATCGTCGAGCCGCTGAAGCAGGGATTCCTGGCCGCAAGCGAACTGCGCCGCCAGCAGCAGGCACGCGAACGAACTTGTCAGCGAAGTTTTCACACGGGCTGGACAGCGGGTTGGGATTCGGTGCGGACTTCCAGCAGCTTGAACGCCACGATGCTGTCGCTGAAACCCTTGAGCTGGAGCGGGTCCATTTCCTCGACGGCGATGAGGTCGCCCAGCTCCCCGCGGGTGGTGGGGCCGATGACGATCTCGCCGCGCCGCGCGACGCTGCACAGGCGCGCGGCGAGGTTCACGCGCTCGCCGAGCACGGTGTAGTTCGAGCGGTCGGCGGACCCCATGTTGCCGGCCAGCACGCGCCCGGAGGCGAGGCCGACGCCCATCTGGATTTTGTAGCGGGAGGTTTCGTTGAGCTTGGCGCGCTCGGCCATCATCCGCTCCGCGCAGCGGACGGCGTTGAGCGCGTCGTTGCCGTAGTTCTTGGGCGCGCCGAAGATGGCCATGATGGAGTCGCCGATGAACTTGTCCACGACGCCGTGGTGCTCGGTGACGATGCGGGTGAGCGCGGTCATGTGCTCGTTGAGCAAGGCGATGACCTCGGTGGGGTTCATGTTCTGCGTGAGCGCGGTGAAGCCGCGGATGTCGCAGAACATCACGGTGGCCTCGCGCAGTTCGCCGCCGAGCGCGATCTTGCCGTCGAGGAGCTGCTGCGCCACGTCCTTGTCGGCAATCGTGTGGAGGATGCTGTGGTATTTCTCCTTGAGCGCGAGGCCGGCGGTCATCTCGTTGAAGGAGGCGGCCAGGCGGCCGATTTCGTCGCGGCCGCGCACGGGCACCCGCACGTTGAAATTGCCCTTCTGCACCTGCGCGGTGCCGTCCACCAGCTCCAGCAGGGGCACGGCCAGGCCGTGGGAGAGCAGCACGCTGATGCCCAGCGCGATGAGCAGGGCCAGGCCGCTCAGGAGCAGGATCTGGTTGCGAAGCTCCTCCTGCGCCTTCACGGCGGTGGCCCAGGAGTAGAGGCCGACCTTGTAGGCCTTGGGCAGGGGCGAGCCGCTGTTGAGCGCGGTGTAGAAGACGCGGTGGGGGATGCCGTCCCGGACGAGCAGCAGGTCGTCGCGGGACTGCTCGCGCGTGGGGATTTCCGCGACCAGGATCTGGTTCAGCTCGCGGCGCGTCGTTTCCTGGATGGTGCGGGTGTAGAGCCGCCCGTCCAGCCAGACGCCGTTCTCGATGTCGCTGACCTCGCTGATGCGCTCCTCGCCCAGGTCCAGGAAGGGAAAGCCCAGCACGAGGGTGCCGAGGGTCTTGCGCGTGGTCGAGTCCACCACCGGGGTCACCACCACCTCGAGGATGCGGCTCTTGGACTTGTCCTCCTCCATCTCGACGTAGATGTAGCCGACCTGCTGCGTGTCCAGCTCCTCCACCGCCGCGCCGATGTTCGTGAGCTGCGCCTCCAGCCGGGGCCGCACCGCGCCCTGGATGCGGAACAGGACGGCCAGATCCTCGCTGGGCCGCAGGATCTGGCCCTTGGCGTCGAGGAAGCGGCACAGGTCCGCCACGGTGGGCTTGCGGGCGGCGAGCCGCTTGGCGGCGTCGCGCGCCTTCTGGAGGGCCGGGCTTTTCGCCCGCAACGGGGCCGGCGTGGCGGCGGTCAGCCGCTGTTCCAGGGCGCGCCGCTCGGCCTCGTTGAGCAGCGGCGTGTCGGTCTTGCGCAGGATGGTGCTCAGTTCATCGAGCGCCGTCTGGTAGAGCTGGTCCACGTCCCCCGCGTCAAAGGCGGCCTGGAGCCGCACGGACTTGGCCACCTCCTCGCACCGCTGGCGCACGGCGCTGAGGCGGGCCTCCTGCTCCTTGGGCAGGTAGGTGATCTGGGCCTCCACCTTTTCCCGGAAGACGCGGTTGTAGGCGGCCTGCACGCGCTTCTGGGTGAGCAGCAGGGTGCAGAGCGACACCACCATCACGACGAGCATCATCGCGAACAGGAGCTTGAAGCGAAAGCTGAGGCGCGGCATGGCGGCTAAGGCGCGGGAAAGTTGACGCGGGCGGTTTCGCCGGACTTCAGCTCCACGGGCCGCTCGTGGACCAGCTTGTCGTCCAGCCACGCCTTCAGCTTGAACTGGCCCGCGGGCAGGCCGGTGAGGCGATAGACGCCGTTGGTGTCCGTCTTCACGAAGTAGGGCGTGTCCAGCACGACGACGGTGCCGCGCATGTGCTCGTGGATTTCGCAATACAGCTTCACCACGCCCGGCTGGTTGAAGGTCACGGTGGCGGGTTTCTCGTCCTTCAGGAAGCGCCCGAGGTCGAAGCGCCTGGCCTTCGAGTAGGAGAAGACGTTGTGGTAGAAGTCGTCGCCGTTCGGGAACTCGATACGCGTGCCCTTGCGCACCGCGAGGAGGCCCGGCCAGAACTGCATCCCCTGCTGCACGACTTGCAGGACATTCGTGCCGGGCTTGTCATCGGCCGGGAGCGGCGCGCCATCGAGGAAGACCACGGCGGTGGGCGGCTCCGGCGGCCGCAAAGCTCCGGCCTGCCCGGCATAGCGCGCGTTGAGTTTCGCCGGCGGCGGCGGCTTGGGCAGCGTGACCGTGCCCTCGGCGGCGGCGCCCTGCGCGGCGGCGGTGATCGTCCCAAGCAGGAGCGCGCAGGCGATGACGATGGCTGGCATGTGCATTGATGACGCTGGCTTGCTCCCCGTGGTGACGAGGGTGGTTGTTTGACGGCGCGACGCTAGCAGCCCGCCGCATTTTTTCAGTAACAAACTTCACCGCAGCCCCGGCGGGTGGGGCGAGCGTCCCACCCCGCGCAGCTCGACGCTGCCCGGCTTGTTGTGCTAATAACTCCCGCCGTGCCCGACACCGCTCCGCCAACACCGTCCATCACCGCGTGAAACGGAACTGGATTTACTTCCCGTTCGCCGGACTGGTCGCCGTGGCGCTGCTGGTTTGGGTGGCGAAGCAGGCGTTCAAGCCGGGGGAGGGGCCGCCGGTGGAGAAACCGACTGAAACGCCCGCGTCCAAAGTCGGCCCTGCTCGGGTTCCAACAACAACTCCCGCCGTGGAGATGCACCGCTTTCCCGGCGTGGTCGGGCCGACGAACGCCTCTCACATCGCCCCGCCCGTGCCCGCCGACTGGCGGCGCTACGGCGCGGGCGGCACGAACCGCCTCGCCATCCTGCTCACCGACACCGGCTCAGCCTGGCTCGGCCTTGCGCACGGGCTGCGGAGCATCGGCGTGCCGTTCCTGTTCACCACGAACACCGCGCGGGCGCTGCAACATCGAGTCGTGCTCGCATATCCCGAAATCTCCGGGCGTGTGCTGACCGCGTCAGAACTCCGCGCACTCGCCGCGCACCCGCGCACCGGCGGGACGCTCATCGCGGCGAACGTCCTTGGTGGCGGTCTGGAAAACATCTTCGGCTTCGCCCAGGCCGTGCCTTCCAAGGCGCACTATGAAATCGGCTTCCCCGCGCAGCACCCGCTGACGGCGAGCTTCACCCACCCGCGCGAGCGCGTCATCCGCGTGGCCGAGCCGAAGAACCCCGCCGCCGTCGCCGGCACGCACCACTACACGCAACCCGCCGTGCCGCCGCTCGCGATTTACGAGGATGGCACTGCGGCGATTCTCCTGCGCCCGTGGGAGGCCGGTTACGCCTGCGCGCTCGGCTTCGACCCCGGCTATTTGCTCCTGCTCGGCCACAACAACCGCGAGGAAGGCATCGCACGCGCCTACGTCAACCAGTTCGAGCCGTCGCTCGACGTGCTGCTGCGGCTGTTCAAGGAACTCTACCGCGCCGCCACGCCCGCGCCGGTCACGCTCGGCACGGTGCCGTTCGGCCGGCAACTGCCCGTGCTCATCACGCACGACGTGGACTACAACCGCTCGCTCACCAACGCGCTGGCCTACGCGGAGTTCGAGGCCAGCGTCGGCGTGCGCGCGACCTACTTCGTCCAGGTCAAATACCTCCGCGACTTCAACGACACCGCGTTCTTCAACGACACCGCGCCGCCCATCCTCCAGCGCCTCCGCGCGCTCGGCCACGAGCTGGCCAGCCACACCGTCTGCCACTCGAAGGTCTTCTCGCGCTTCCCGCTCGGCACCGGCACGGAGCGTTACCCCGATTACCAGCCCTTTGTCCGCACGCCCATCCTGACCATCGGCGGCTCGGTGCTCGGCGAACTGCGCGCAAGCAAGTTCCTGCTGGAGAAGTTCGGCGGGCAGGAAATTGTCTCGTTCCGCCCCGGCCACCTGCAGAATCCCTACTCGCTCCCGCAGGCGCTCGTCGCCACCGGCTACCGCCACAGCTCCTCCGTCACCGCGAACGACTCGCTCACGCACCTGCCCTTCCAGCTCAACTACGATCGCCGCAGCGCCGCCGAGACACCCATCTTCGAGTTCCCCGTGACCATCGAGGACGAGGAGCAGCCGCCGCTCGGCCAGCGCGTGCAGGCCGCGCTGGATGTCGCGCGCGAGCTGGCCCGCTACGGCGGCCTGATGAACGTGCTCATCCACCCCGACATCACCGGCCACAAGCTCCAGTTCGAGCGCGACTTCGTCACCGCGCTGAAGCCCGTGGCGTGGTTCGGCACGGTGAACGACTTCGCCTCGTGGTGGGCCGCGCGCAACGAAGTCGCCGTGGACGTGGAACTCTCCGCGAACTTCGCCGCCGTCACGCTCACCGCGCCGCAGCCGCTCAACGGCCTGCCACTGCAAGTCCCGGCAGGCTGGCGGCTGCAATTGACTGAACCTGCCAGTCTTAAAACCACGCCCGCCGAGAACGGCTTGGTCCTCGATCAAGTCCCCGCCCACGCCCGCCTCGTCTTCCGACGGTGAAACCCTTTTACACCCCACCACCCCGCCGCTACAGTCCGCCGCACAATTCGCCTCCAATCTATGCTTGACGCTCCCGCTCCCGCTCCGTCCTCGCCCGCTGTTTCCGACACCGATGTCGCCGCCATTGACGCGATGCGCACGCTCCACGCGCAGCTCCGCGCCGAGGTCGCGAAGGTCATCATCGGGCAGGAAGCGGTCATCGAGGAACTGCTCATCGCCATCCTCTCGCGTGGGCACGCGCTGCTCATGGGTGTGCCCGGCCTGGCCAAGACCACGATGGTCCACGCGCTCGCCGAGGTGATGAGCCTCCAGTTCAACCGCATCCAGTTCACGCCCGACCTGATGCCCAGCGACATCACCGGCACGGACATTCTTCAGGAGACCGACCAGCCCGGCAAACGCGCCTTCGTCTTCCTGAAGGGGCCTTTGTTCTCGAACATCGTCCTCGCCGATGAAATCAACCGCACGCCGCCCAAGACGCAGTCCGCGCTGCTCGAAGCCATGCAGGAGCACAAGGTCACGGCCAGCGGCAAGGTCTTCAAGCTGCCCGAGCCGTTCTTCGTCCTCGCCACGCAGAATCCCATCGAGCAGGAGGGCACCTACCAGCTCCCCGAGGCGCAGCTCGACCGCTTCATGTTCTTCATCCATGTGCATTATCCGAGCATGGAGGAGGAGCGGCAGATTGCCCGCGCCACCACCGGGAACGCGCCTGCCGCGCTGGAGAAGCTCATCAGCGGCGAGCAGGTCCTCGCGTTCCAGCAACTCATCCAGCGCGTGCCCGTGCCCGATCACATTTACGACACCGCCGTGGAACTCGTCCGCATGACCCGCCCCGCCGACGAGTCCGCGCCCGCGTGGGTGAAGAAATGGGTGACATGGGGTGCCGGCCCGCGCGCCGTGCAGTATCTCATCCGCGGTGCGAAGGCCCACGCCGTCCTGAACGGCAGCTACCTCGTCCGCATGGAAGACATCGAAGCCGTCGCCCAGCCCGTCCTGACGCACCGCATCCTGACCAACTTCCAGGCGCAAACCGAAGGCGTGACAAGTCCGAAGATTATCGAGCGGTTGCTGGGGGAACTGCGGGGGAAGGAAGCGGGACGCAAATAGCTCACCAGTCGTCATGGTAGCCGCCGACAAATCCAAACTGGTGCTGGCGCGCACGGCGTCTGACCGAATCTGGGGTTGCGTTTTCGGCCTGCTGGTGACTCCGTTCATGGCCTACATCGGCTACTGCCTGCATGAAGGATGGAAGCCCGCTGACCGCGCTGAACAACTCCTCCAGTTTCTCGTCGTGGATTTCTTTTTCACCTCCGCTTCCTTCCTAGCACTTGGTCTCGTATGGACCTTGTTTGCGCCCCGCTGGCTCGCTGGCGTGCTGCAAGGCTCTTACGGAAAATTGAAACTGGCAATCGGCGGATTCGTGGTGGGCTTTGCGTTGAGTGTGGCTTGCTTGGCATTCGCAAGATGAGGTCAAAGCCATCCACGCGTGAAGTCATTCGAGCCGGTCGCGTCATTCAAGGTTTCCGGTCAGCGACGGACTGGAGGGACAGTGCCTTGACTGGAGGTTGGCGGCGGCAGACTCTTTCCCCATGAAGACCGCCCCGCCCAAAGCCCCGCGCAGGAAAGTGTCGAAGGCTTCGCTCCGCGCCAAGCCGCCGGTGAAACGCCCGGATTTTGAGAAGGAGTTGCAGGGCATTTTCGGGGACAAGCACATGGACCATTTACTGGCCCCGATGATGCCGGAGCTGTTTCCCGACCTGAAAACCGTCGCTCTCACACAAGCAGCCTACGAGCGGCTCGAAGCGTGGCGTGAGCAGACGGACGAGCCAATTTCCAACGTCATCCTGCGGGCCGTTCCGCCCAAAGGGTCGTTCGATGCGCTGGCGAAGGCGGCCCAGCATCTGCCTCCCTTGTCAGCGAAGGGCGAGCGGGAGCTGCTGGCATCCTATGAGCGTCGCCAACCCGCCGGGGCCGCATGGAAATAGCGGCCGACACCACGCTGCTCGTGGATTTGTGGCGCTGCCGCAAGCGCCCACAGCGACTGGCTGAAGCCCGCGAGAAGTGCGCCGGCCACACGGTGCTTCTGCCTTGGATGACGCGGGCGGAGTTTCTGCGTGGAGCGTTTCACCAAGGCTGCCCGGAAGCGCAGACCGAATCTTTCCTGTCCGCATTTCAGCACGTTGCCTTTACCGACGGACAGGTGTCCCGCTATGCGCGGGTCTGGGCGGATTTGGCGAAAGCCGGACAAGTGGTGGACTTCCCCGATTTGTGGATAGCCGCCATTGCGCTGGACCGGGGCTGCCCGGTGATTACCCGGAATGGCCGCCACTTCAACCGGGTGCCGGGCTTGCAGGTCATCGAATACACGCTGGCCTGAATGTCCACCCCCGACGCCAAACCCCACTCCTTCCTCGCCGCCGAACTCACGCATCCCTCGGTGGGCTTTCCGCGCCATGCCTGAACTTTCCCGCTTCTTCGGCATCGTCATCCGCATGTATTTCGAGGCGGGTGGGCAGCACCACTTGGCGCACTTTCACGCTTACTATCAGGAGCACACGGCGGTCTTCACGATCTCACCGGTGAACTTGCTCTCCGGTTCGCTGCCCACGCGCCAACAACGACTGGTCGAGGCTTGGGCGGAACTGCATCAGGAGGAATTGCTGAACGACTGGAATCTGCTCCAGCAGGGACGAAAACCTTTCCCCATCCGGCCTTTGGAGTAAGCTACCGCCATGAGCCATCCCATCCATCGGGTGCAATCGTTCGAGCCAGTCGCGCCGTTCACCTTGCGCGTCCGGTTTGCTGACGGGCTGGAGCGCACCATCAACTTCGCGCCCGTGCTGGCCGGGGAGTTGTTCGGCCCGCTGAACGACCCCGCCGTGTTCGGACAAGTCCGCCTCGACCCGGAGGCGCAAACTCTCGTCTGGCCCAACGGCGCGGACTTTGACCCAGCCACGCTCCACGACTGGCCCGAGCACGAAGCCGCTTTCCGCGCCGCCGCCGCGCGCTGGGAACGCCAATTGGCCGCCGCCTGACCCGCTTGGAAACTAAACCCCACTCCTTCCTCAACGCCGCCGCGCTTGCGCAGCTCGCGCACCTGCCGCTGGTGTCGCGCTTCGCGATGGAGGGCAGCGTCTCGGGCCACCACAAAAGCCCGCACCGCGGCTCGAGCGTCGAGTTCGCCGAGTATCGCAGCTACGTGCCGGGCGACGACCTGCGCCGCCTCGACTGGCGTGTGCTCGGCCGCACCGACCGCTACTACATGAAGGAGTTCGAGGCGGACACGAACCTCCGCTGCTGCCTCGTGCTCGACGCCAGCGCCTCGATGGGCTTCGCGGGCAAGTCCGGCCCGAGCAAGTTCGCCTTCGCCCGCCAGCTCGCGAGCACGCTCGCCTACCTCGCCGTCCAGCAAGGCGACGCCGCTGGCCTCTACTGCGTCGGTGAAAACGCGTCTCCCGAACTCCCGCCGCGCCGCAACCCCGCGCACCTTCAGGAAATCCTCAACGCCCTCGAAAGCCTCGAACCGCGCGGCCCCACCACGTTGCTCCAATCCCTCCACGACCTCGCCGAGAAAATCCGCCGCCGCGCGCTGGTCATCGTGCTGTCCGATTTCTTCTGCGAGCTGGAGCCGCTGCTCGGCTGCCTGCAACACCTGCGCTTCCAGAAGCACGACCTCGCCGTGTTCCACCTGCTGGACCGGATGGAGCTGGAGTTCAAGTTCGACCGCCCGCTGCGCTTCCAGGATTTGGAAAGCCCCTTCAGCCTCGTGACCGAGCCGGCGATGGTGCGCGACGAATACCTCCGCGCCTTCGACGCCCACCGCGCCCGCCTCCGCCAGGCCTGCCTCGAATTCAACGCCGACTACCGCGAAGTCGTCACCGACCAGGAACCCGGCAAGGTGCTCGCCGACTTCCTCACCGAGCGCGCGCAGCTTGTGGGAGCGCACTGACGGGAAAAACCGCATTGCTGACTGGCCCGGAGCCGACTACCTTTTCGCCAACAACGGACAAAGCCATGAGCTACATCGGCACAGTCGAAAACGGCGTGGTGAAGCTGCCGCCTGAGGCGAAGGCGCTCGAAGGGGAGCGTGTGCGCATCGAGCGTGTTCCCAAGATTGTCGCCCGCAACGAGCGAACCCGCCGCCTGTTGGAAATTGCCGAGAAGGTTCACGGCCTGCCAACTGACTTCGCCGAGCAGCACGACCATTACATTCACGGCACGCCGAAGCGGCCTCCGGGCGAATGAACCCGGTCTTGGCTGACACTTTCTTTTATCTCGCGGTCCTCAATCCGAAGGACGCGCGCCATGCGCCTGCCCGCGATTGGTCGGACAACTACGACGGGCCAATCCTGACCACAACGTGGATTCTCACCGAGCTGGCCGACGCCTTGGCCAAGCGACACCAGCGCGACTGGTTCAACGATTTGTATCAGGCGCTGCTCGACGATCCGCAGCTCGAAATCCTGCCTGTGAACCAAGAACAGTGGGAACGGGGTCGTCAGTTGTATGCCTCCCGCCCCGACAAGGACTGGTCGCTCACCGACTGCATCTCGTTCACCGTGATGCAGGAGCGCGGGCTAAAGGACGCGCTGACCGGCGACCATCACTTCGAACAGGCGGGCTTCAAGGCGTTGTTGAAATGATGCGCGCTCGCCGCCATTCCACACTCCGCATTCCGCACTCCGTATTCCGATGACCTTCCTCCAACCCTTCCTCCTCTGGGGCCTCCCACTGGTGCTGGTGCCGGTCATCATCCACCTCATCAACCGCCTGCGCCACAAGCCGCAGCCGTGGGCGGCGATGATGTTCCTGCTCCAGGCCACGCGCGCCTCCACCAGCCACGCCAAGCTCCGCCAGTGGC
>Ga0172367_10000131_pt1 | contig 111535 bp, 117 predicted proteins | sample Lak10m_FD_114542 | JGI IMG/M metagenome (GOLD analysis project Ga0172367, IMG submission 114542) | Freshwater microbial communities from Kabuno Bay, South-Kivu, Congo - kab_022012_10m | ecosystem: Environmental > Aquatic > Freshwater > Lake | place: Democratic Republic of the Congo... | reverse complement strand
TTTTGGACGTTTTTGTTTTTTCCGGACTCGTCCGGAGAGAACAACCCGCCAGCGATTTGTGGCGTCCTCCACTGAAGCTTCGGCGGACGGCCGCCGAAGCAGTGGTGGCGGCCGGGTGGATCATTTGGGCACATGGCCGTGCTCTTGACTCTGCGCGGCCTAAAGCTCCGCCCTTTAGGGCACAGAGTGTTGCGGCCGCTTAGAGTAATCTGAAACAAGCCTCAGCCTGCCCCTGGCTGGAGGCCGAAGGCAAGGCCTGGGAATAGGGGTTGACTAAGATTGAAAATACAAACCATATGCTAAAAAAGGACACTTATATGAGTCGGCGCATGAATAAATTGTTCGGGTTTGTTCTATGTTGTTTGTTCGCGATGGGTTGTGTGGGTAGTGTATCCGCAGAGGAGGGGGAGGGATTATTTTCCAAACTCGGCATCACGGCTTCAGGCGCCGTTGATTTTTATTCGAAGTATGTCTGGAGGGGTTTTACGCTCGACCGCGATCCTGTTGTCCAACCTTCTTTTAACGTGGGCTATAAGGGCTTGACCTTCAGCTTCTGGTCGAACTGGGATGCGGATAACGAAGACGGGCTGAATTCCGACGAGATGGATTTCATCGTGGATTACACCAAGAGTTTCGACAAGTTCAGCGTGTCCGTAGGACACACCTATTATGACTTCCCTGGTACGAACGGCTACAGCCGGGAATTCTATGTCGGCGTAGGAACGCCGATGATCCCGTTTACGCAGATACCGGTTGGCGCAAGTCTCAAGTTTTACAGGGATTACGGCTCTACGGAAAACGGCGGCGGCGAAGGGAATTATCTTGAGCTTGCATTGGCCTATAGTGCGATCGTCATGAAGGATCCAGGGATATCCCTTGATCTGGGCGTAACCACAGGGTATAACCACCACCTTTTTATCAATGGAGACGGCGGCCAGACGACTATGAGCGCTGGGTTCACGGTCCCTTTGACGAAATCGCTGTCATTTAAGCCGAAGGCGAACTATACGATCCCTTTTGCCGATCTCTCGGCCTCTGGTGACGGCAGCCAGAAATCGCGTTTCTGGGGAGGGTTTAGTTTGGCGTATACGTTCTAACAGGGCCGTGTTTTAACGATGGATTTCCGAGGAAAGGTCAGGGAAGGAAAGGTGGCTTTTATGAGAACATTATGGAAAAGAGTCCGAAGCGGTATCGTGCTGGCGGCGGTCCTGCTGGGATTTGCGCCTGTCGTCTGGGCGGCGGATCCGAGCGGGGCTGCGACGCTTGCCGCCACGCCGACGGCCCCGGTCGATTATGTCTGGGTGTTGTTGTGCGGTTTTCTTGTGTTTTTTATGCAAGCCGGTTTCGCGATGGTGGAGACGGGGTTTTGCCGGGCCAAGAATGCGACGAACCTGATGGCCAAGAATACCATTGATTTTGTCGTCGCGTCCCTGTGTTTTATGGCTTTTGGTTTTGCCTTGATGATGGGGCAGGATTATAAAGGGCTTTTTGGGACGACCGGCTGGTTCTTGCACGGCGATAGTTACGACGTCGGAAGATATCTCCTGTTTTTTTGGCAGCTTGTCTTTGCAGGAACAGCCGCTACGATCGTCTCGGGAGCCGTCGCCGAACGCCTGAAATTCAGCGCGTATTTTTTATACAGCCTCGTTGTCAGCGCGTTGATCTATCCTCTTTATGGCCATTGGGTTTGGGGCGGGGGATGGTTGGCAAAGCTTCCGTTTGGCGCCGGCCATGTTGATTTTGCCGGTTCGGGAGTCGTTCATACTATCGGCGGTTTTGTGGGTTTAGCCGGCGCTATCCTTCTTGGGCCCAGATTCGGTAAGTTCGCCAAGGACGGTAAGCCAAGGGCGATCCCTGGCCATAGTATCACCCTGGCAGCCTTGGGGACCTTTATTTTGTGGTTTGGATGGTTTGGGTTTAATCCGGGTTCGACATTCTCCGCCCACCAGCTGCGCATCGCCGTCGTGGCCGTTAACACCAACCTGGCTGCAGCAGCCGGTGCGGCGACGGCCATCCTGGTGGTTTTTGCGCGGACGAAAAAATGGGACGTGGGCATGATGCTTAACGGCTGTCTGGCGGGCTTGGTCGCCGTCACGGCGCCCTGTGCATGGGTCGAGGCGTGGGCTGCCGTTGTGATCGGCGTTGTGGCAGGTTTTCTTGTGGTTGCCAGCGTTTATTTCTGGGAGGCGAAGGGCGTTGACGATCCTGTGGGTGCGGTCAGCGTCCATGCCGTGAACGGCGTCTGGGGATTGCTGAGTGTCGGTCTTTTTGCCGACGGGACCTATGGTTTGGCAACGACCAGCGCGCCTCTCGTGCGGGGATTATTTTACGGCGGCGGCTTCGGCCAGCTGATCGCGCAGGCGATCGGTGCGGCGGTCTGTGTGACCTGGGCGTTTGGCCTCGGATTTTTGACGTTCAAGATCATGGATAAGCTGTTCGGGATCCGCGTGGCTCCGGAGGAAGAGCTCAAAGGATTGGATATTCCGGAACACGGAACGCCTGCATATCCGAACTTCGTCACCCTCAATCAATGATTATGGAAGGCGGCGGCGCGCCAAAAACGGCGTGCCGCCGGCCATCCCTTAAAAGAGGTGCCGTTATGAAAAAAATCGAAGCAGTGATCCGCGCAGAGAAACTGGACGATGTCATGGAGGCCTTGAAAAGCGCAGGCGCGCCGGGATTGATGGTGACGCGTATCGAAGGGTATGGCCGCCAGAAAGGTCTCACGGAGCAGTTCCGGGGCAGGGAATTCAAGGTGGATTTGTTGCCGAAGATCAAGGTCGAGACGGTCGTGCGCGATGCGGATGCGGCCAGATTCGTGGACATCATCGCCAGGGCGGCCAAGACGGGTGAGATAGGCGACGGCAAAATCTTCGTTTCCGCCGTGGCCGACGTGATGAGGATCCGTACCAAAGAAACGGGGGATGGCGCCGTCTAGTGCGCTGTTAAAGTAATTTCTTTAACAGCGCACAGAGCAATCGAGCAATAGACAATAGAACAATAGACTATAGAATGGCTCGATTGCGGTCTATTTTCTATTGCTCTATTGTTCAAGGATTAATTTAACAACGTGCTATGGATGCGACAGGACCATCGTCAGGTGCGGCCATGCAAAATCCTGAGCTGATACGCAAGATGAAGCTGTTAAAAGTCCAAAAGGAGTATACGCTTTACGATCTGTCGCGCATTCTGGATGTCCAGGTGGCAACTATTGAGCGTTGGTTCAGGACGGGCCGGATCAATAAAATTTATGCCAGACTGGTACAGGAGAAGTTGAGTCTTTGATGGTTTAGGGCGATAGCCGGAGGCGCTTAAAGGCGTCCCAAAGACAGGAAGGAGGTATTATTTTATTTTGTATTTGTTCAATTGATTACGCACGATACTTCAACATAGCGGGGAGTCTGATCCCGTCAGAGGCGGGATGGAAAGGTCCATATGAATGCAGGTGATACAGCGTGGGTCTTGATGTCGTCGGCGCTTGTGATGCTGATGACGCCGGGTCTTGCTTTCTTTTACGGAGGCATGGTCCGCAGGAAGAATATTTTGAGTATCTTGATGCAGTGTTTCATTATCTTATGCGTCATGAGTCTCCAGTGGGTCTTGTTCGGTTACAGCCTTGCGTTTGCTCCCGGCGGATGGTTTATCGGCGGTCTGCAGTGGGTGGGTTTGAACGGCGTCGGCCAGGAACCGTTTGCGGAGTATGCAGCCACTATCCCGCATATGGCGTTTATGATTTTTCAGGCGATGTTTGCCATCATTACTCCGGCGTTGATCATCGGCGCATTTGCCGAACGCATGAAGTTTTCAGCCTTTCTCGTCTTTACGCTTTTGTGGGCGACGCTCGTGTATGACCCGGTTTGCCACTGGGTCTGGGGTGTCGGCGGCTGGATCCGCAATCTTGGGGCGCTGGATTTTGCCGGCGGGACGGTCGTCCACATCAACGCCGGCATCGCGGCGCTGGTGACGGCTCTCGTCATCGGACGCAGGAGATGTTTGAATAAGAACGTTCCTTCTCCGCACAACCTCCCATTTGTGGTTTTAGGAACGGCCCTTTTGTGGTTCGGCTGGTTCGGGTTTAACGCAGGCAGCGCGTTGGGAGCCAACGGACTGGCGGCCAATGCTTTTGTCGTGACCAATACTGCGGCGGCAGCCGCCGGTTTGAGCTGGGCCCTGATCGAATGGATCCGTGTCGGCAAGCCGACCATGTTCGGCGTGGCGTCGGGCGCCGTGGCGGGCCTGGTGGCTATCACGCCCGCGGCCGGTTTTGTCGGTGTTGTCCCGGCCGTCATCATCGGGCTTATGGTTAGTGTTTTCTGTTATCTGGCCGCAGCCATCATCAAGCCGAAGATGGGATATGACGACGCCCTCGACGCTTTCGGCGTCCACTGCGTCGGCGGTATCTGGGGCGCCTTGGCGACGGGGTTGTTTGCGTCCAGGGCCGTTAACGCCGCGGGCGCGGACGGTTTATTTTTCGGCGGATCAGGGTTGTTCCTCAAGCAGTTGTTGGCGGTGGGCGCGACTCTCGCCTATGCCATTATGGTTACTTTTATCCTCTATAAGATCGTTGACGCCCTGCTGGGGATACGGATCGAGGAGAGGGAAGAAGAGATAGGCCTGGATTTGTCGCAGCATCATGAACGGGCTTATACGATGATAGAATAATCAAGGCATAGATGGTTTAAAGGAAAGAGAGGTTGTATCATGAGGTTAATCATTGCCATCATTCAGCCGGCCCGGTTTGAGGCCGTGCGGGATGAGTTGTATAAGGCCGAAGTGAACCTCATCACGGTCTCCGAGGTCCTTGGTCACGGCCGCCAGAAGGGCGTGACCGAGGTTTACCGCGGAGCCAAAGAGATGGGGAACCTCCTGCGCAAGGTGCGCCTGGAGATTGCAGTCAACGAGAACTTCGTGGAACCGACTATCCAGGCCATTATCAAGGGCGCCAAGACGGGCCAGACAGGCGACGGCAAGATATTCGTCCTGGACCTGAAAGAATGCGTGCGTATCCGTACGGAGGAACGGGGTACCGTAGCCATCGGTTGACACGGCTGCCGGAAGCGTTCAAAGCCGGGCGTTGTCCCTGATGGGATAGCGCCTGGCTTTTTATCGATTCCGGTTCACGAGTCAGCCGGTGAGCGGGTAAACCGGTTAACCGGCAAACAGGTTGACTGGCACACCGGCTAACACGCTCGACGTCAAGGTTTTTAGCTGGCGTAGTTTCATCCCGTTGGAGAGCGTAGTTCTCTAGCGGGGTTCACTCTGCGCGGCCTAAAGCTCGCCCTTTAGGGCGCAGAGTGTTGTGGCCGCTTAGAGTAACCTGAAACAAGCCCCGGCCTTTAGGTCGGGGAATATGGGTTGACTTGAATAATGCCGATGATTGTCCTATAATTGGGAAAAAACAGGAGGTTTTTTTGGCTATCGGTTGGGACAATGCTGCACAGGAAAAATTCAAGGTTTTGATCGGTAAGATGCCGGTTTTCATGCGCCCTGTCGCCGAAAAGACGATCATCCAGAAGGCAGAGGGCCTTGTCCGACAGGGCAATCGTTCCGAGATCACCGAGAAAGATATGGTGGATGCTTTTTTTGCCGAAACGCCTTTCGGTTTCCAGGGGCTCATGAAGAACGATCTCTTGTCGGTCGGCATCGACTATACGAAATATGGTTATGAGAAGTAGGATGTGAACCGTCTTTTTAGGCGGAGTCAAGCCATGGACAAAAAAGCCGCGATGCGTTTTATCCTGATGATGGGGTTGGTGAGCCTCTTCGGCGACATCTCCTATGAAGGCGCCAGGGCCATGACGGGGCCGTATCTGGCTTTTCTGGGCGCTTCCGCAGTCACCGTCGGTTTTGTCTCGGGGCTCGGAGAGTTTTTGGGATACGGTCTGCGGCTTTTTTCGGGTGTGGCCGCAGACAAAACGCGCGCCTATTGGCAGCTTACTTTCCTGGGTTACGGCCTTGTTTTGGCGATTCCCTGCCTGGCTTTTACCGGCAGTTGGCAGGTGGCGGCGTTATTTATTATCCTGGAGCGCGCGGGGAAAGCCGTCCGTTCTCCGGCGAGAGATGCACTCCTGTCTTATGCGACAAAGCAGGTAGGCAGGGGATGGGGGTTTGCGATCCATGAAGCCATGGATCAGATCGGCGCGGTCGCAGGGCCCTTGATCTTTGCTGCCGTTCTCTTCTGGAAGAATAATTTCCGCCTTGGGTTCGGCGTCCTCTTTATTCCTTCTCTTTTGACCCTTTTGTCTTTGGTGTTTGCCAAATCCCAGGGTCGGGCGCCCGAGGCATTCGAGACGCCACGGGACCCGCAGCCGCTGCCGGCGCAGGAGGCAAAGCTTGCGCCTGCTTATTGGCATTATGCGGTCTTCAGCTGTTTGTGTGTGGCGGGTCTCGTGAATTTCCAGATCATTTCTTATCACTGGAAAGTCCATGCCTTGCTGCCGGATGCTTGGATCCCGCTCGTCTATGCATTGACGATGGCCGTGGACGGTGTGGCGGCCCTCGCCGTCGGCAAAGCTTACGACCGCTGGGGCTTCAAGACCCTCGGATTGATTCCCGTCGTGACCCTGCTTGTGCCGTTTTTTGTCTTTTTGCCGTTATCTGCCGTTTCTGCCGTTGTCGTTGCCGTCCTCTGGGGTATTGTGATGGGTATGCATGAGACCATCATGCGGGCGGCGATCGCCGATCTGACGCATATTCAGAAGAGAGGGTTCGGTTATGGATTTTTCAATACCATTTACGGCGGCGCATGGTTTCTGGGCAGCTTTGCCGTAGGCGCGCTGTATGGACTAAGCATACATTTTGTGTTTTTGTTCGTCGTCGTTTTGGAGTTGGCCGCCTTTGCCGTATTCTGGATGTTCCTCAGGCGCACCTCAAGGTGATTCGATCCCTTGCCGGGAATCCCCGGCTTTAGCCACCTGGATTCTACCAGAAGTTTCCGTATTTTCCCGCCTTAAACCTCAAGATTTTTATAGTGAAAAAAATCACAAAACTACCTTGACATGGCCTCCAGATGTGTTATATTTGGTTTAGTTATTGTGATTTTTTGAACAATATTATTTCACTTTTATAAGGCACCCCGAACGAAGGTTCCTGTTTATGCATCCGAAGAACGCAACCATCGAGGATAGTTGTGGTAAACAAAAAATGTATTATCCGTCTCCTGAGATATAAAAACGCCCTCCATAGGCTGAACAGCCTGGGGTTTGTGAAGGTGTTTTCCGACAATCTGGCGGATGCGGTGGGCGTGACCGCTTCCCAGGTGCGCAAGGATTTTTCCCTTTTCGGCATCTGCGGCAATAAGCGCGGCGGATACCAGATCGAGGCCCTGCTGGATAAGCTCAATCATATCCTTGGCAAGAACGAGCAGCAGAAAGTGGTGATTGTCGGGGGGGGAAATATCGGCGCGGCGCTGATGAAGTATAAGGGATTTGAAAAAGAGGGCGTCAAGATTGCCGCATGTTTTGACATTGACCCTGCAAAATACAATCACAGAGAAGGCGATATCCCGGTCCTGCCTTTGGGACAGCTGAAGGATTTCGTGCGTCAGCACCATATCAGGATCGGCGTGATCGCCGTGCCGGACATCGCGGCCCAACAGGTCCTGGAGCTGATGCTTGCGGCCGGGATCAGGGGGGTCCTGAATTTTGCGCCGATACGCCTGAGGGCGGCCAGCGACTGCGTCATCAACAACGTCAATCTGGTCCTGGAGTTGGAGACTGTGATCTATTTTATCATCAACGGTACCGAGTCACCCATAAATAATTGACACATTGGCTGAGCTGATTTTTGGAGCGACGATGTCGCAGCCCAAAAGCAGCCAGCCCCTTTACTATGCAATTGACAGGGGAAGCCCGCCTTTTGTCCGTCTGCGGCGTTGCTCCTCCTCGGCGTAGTGCAGAGACTACGCCGTCGTCGTCGCGCCTTGCATTCGGAGCAAAATTCGGGCTTCCAATGCATCCATTATTTATGGATGGCTCAGTAGAAAAAATCCATCGCCGAAATCCATGAAGAGCAGAAATCTTAAAACCAATATCATCCTGTCTTTTTTTGCCGTCATCTCTGTTTTGGTGGTGTCGGTCGCTATTTTGGGTTATTACATTATCAACAGAAATGTCATCCAGCGGGCGCAAAGGCAGATCAAAAACGACTTGAAGGTCGCCCGATGGGCTTACAACACGGAGATCGACAGGATCCGTCTGGCGTTTAATCTCGTCGGGCCGTCCAATGACCTGGAAAGACTCAAAGACCAGATCGGCCTGGATTATATTTCGGTTGTGGACAAGAGCGACCTGCCGGCCATCAGGAGCGAGGTTGTCCGGGCGGCGTTTGAAGGCAAGGCGTTGGCTGCGACACGCATTATCGGTCCCGAAGAGCTTAAAGAGATGGGGCGGTCTTTGTATGAGAAGTCCGTCATCGAGATCAAACCTACCGCCAAGGCGCGGCCGACGGAAATACACATCCTTGACAGCGCCATGGCCGTCGGATATGCCAAGCCGCTCTTTGATAATGCCGGCCGCGTGCGGGCCGTCATGTATGGCGGTAAGATCATCAACAGGGATGCCGAGCTGGTGGATAAAATCCGCAGTTTTGTTTTCGAAAACCAGATGTATGAGGGCCGGCCGACGGGGACGGTGACGATCTTTTTGGATGATGTCAGGATCGCGACGAACGTCTTGGATAAGAACGGCGAGCGCGCTATCGGCACCAGGGTTTCCGCTACCGTCTATAAAAAGGTGGTTGAAGAAGGCCGAACATTTTTGGATCGTGCCTTTGTCGTTACCGACTGGTATATCACGGCTTATGAGCCTATCCGTAATATCGAAGGCAAGGTGATCGGCATCTTGTATGTCGGTATCCTGGAGAGGCCTTTTGTGGACATGCGCCGCAACGTTTTTCTGGTATTCTTGGGCATTGTGGTTCTTGCGTCTTTATTGGCCGTCATTCTGGGTCTCGTTTTGGCCCAGGGCATGGCGCGGCCTCTCACCAGGCTCCTGGAGGCCGCGGGCCGGTTTTCCAAGGGGGACCTTTCCCATAGAATTGAGATGTTCAACAGCCGCGTGTGCGAGATCGATGTCCTGGCCGGGGGTTTCAACGATATGGCGGCAAAGATCGACGAGCGCGAAAAGAAGCTTGAGACGCTCAATAAAGAACTGGAGGCATTGAACAAAAGCTACCTGGATCTCGTCGGCTTTGTGTCGCATGAGCTCAAAGGCATCCTGTCGTCGACGATCATGAACGCCTACACGGTCAGGGATGGGTTTCTGGGGATGGTGAACTTCAAGCAGCGCAAGGCCCTGGATTCGATCGCGCGCAATCTCGATTATCTGGAGGCGACCGTCAAAAATTTCCTGAATTTAAGCCGCCTGGAGAAAGGCGAGCTCGCCGTCAGCAAATCCGATGTTTTGTTAAAGGAAAACATCGTCGATCCTTCCCTGGAGGCCTTCGGCCGGCAGGCGACGGACAAAGAAATGCAGGTGGTCAACGATGTCGCCGCGGGCTTGAAAGTGACGGCGGACGTGGATCTTTTGCAGATCGTCGTCAACAATCTGGTCGGAAACGCCGTCAAGTACGGCCAGCGGGGCGGTTTCTTGCGCGTGAGTGCCGAGATCCGCAACAGCACAGCGCATGTGGAGGTCTATAATGACGGTAAACCCCTTGCGCAGGATGAGATAGACAAGCTTTTCCGCAGGTTCTCGCGGTTGAAATCCGAGGAGACGCGTAACGTCCAGGGGACAGGTTTGGGGTTGTTTGTGAGCAAAGAGATCATCGAAAAACATGGCGGTCGGATATGGGCAGAGGCCCGGCCGAGAGGAAATGCATTTGTGTTTGAGATCGGATAAAGGGCCGTGTCGTTTCCTGTTTGAGCTTTTAAGAAAATACCTTGATATAGGCAAATTTAGGAAATCAACATTACTCCTCGTGTAAACATCTTGTTAATATCTGTCTGCGACCAGTCCTCACAGAGCTCGGACGGGCATCCAGATATTTTCAAGATACGCTGCCGCAGAAAGCGGCACACCGGCCCATCCGATAGGGCCGGGTGGAGGAGTTAATTCCGCCAGAGGCGGAAGGATCAAGGAAATAAACGTTACTCCCCGTGTAAGCATCTTGACAATTTATGTCTGCATCCAGCCTTCGCAGAGCTCAGGCGGGCAGCCATAAATTCTCAAGATACACGTGGAGTTAATTCCGCCAGAGGCGGAATTAAGGAGGGTTTAACGTGACGACGCCACTGGATATGATCAAGAAGAAAAGGGCCGAGGCGATCAATCGTATCCTCGGCAAGGGGTATTTGTCGACGAAACGCGTCTATGTCGGCATGGCGACATGCGAGATCGCGGCGGGCTCCAAGGATGTAATGGAGGTTTTTGAGAACGCCGTCAAGAATGAAGGATTGACCGACGTGTATCTGAGTCAGAAGGGCTGCGCCGGGCGTTGTAACCTGGAGCCGACCGTCGAAGTTGTGGAGGAAGGCAAGATCCCTGTCAAATACGGCAAGGTAACCAGAGAAATGGCGCGTCAGATCATCGACCAGCATTTGAAAAAAGGTGAAGTGATCAAGGAGTGGACGATCAAATAGACGACTGTCCTTTTCAGGGAAGAATAAAACAACCATCATAGAGAAATGGAAAGGTAGAGCCTCGTTAGAGAACTGGTTCTCCGGCGGGGTAAAGGGAAATCATCATGCCGAGGAAATATGTTATTACATTATGCGACGGGCCGACATGCATCCATAAGAGGTCCAAAGAGTTGGAAACGGCGATTGAGACAGAGCTGGCCAGGCACGAGCTTACCGGCAGGGTGAGCGTCAACCTTTCGGGGTGTCTGGGGATGTGTGCCCAGGGGCCTGTCATGGCGATCAATCCTCAGTATACCGTCTACGGCAACGTGACGGCGGCCGATATTCCGGAGATCGTCTCAAGCCATATCCTGAAGAAAAAACCTGTGGCGCGTCTCGCCATCGACGAGGATCATCTCTATAACAGGTTTTTCCGTGTTTTCGGCGACATAAATTTTTTCGGCAAGCAGATGCGCATTGTGCTGCGTAATTGCGGCATCATCGATCCGGAAAATATCGACGACTATTTGTCCGTGCGCGGCTATGAGGCTCTGGCCAAGGTTTTGACCGATATGAAGCCCGCAGACGTTATCGCTCAGGTGAAGACATCCGGCCTCAGAGGCCGCGGCGGCGCCGGTTTCCCTACGGGGATCAAATGGGAGTTGGCGGCCAGGCAGAAGACGGATGAAAAATTCCTTATCTGCAATGCCGACGAAGGGGATCCCGGCGCTTTCATGGACAGGAGCACGATCGAAGGCGACCCGCATACCGTCCTGGAAGGCATGATCATCGGGGCTTATGCCGTCGGTGCCGGCAAAGGTTTTGTGTATATCCGCGCGGAATACCCTTTGGCGATCAAACGGCTGGAAAGGGCTATCGCCGACGCCCGGCGGGAGGGTTTCCTGGGCAAGAATATCCTCGGTTCCGATTTTTCTTTTGATATCGAGATACGCCTTGGCGCCGGAGCCTTCGTCTGCGGGGAAGAGACGGCACTGATCCATTCGATCGAGGGACACCGCGGCATGCCGAGGCCCCGTCCGCCTTATCCGTCGGTCCAGGGGCTTTTCGACAAGCCGACCTTGATCAACAACGTCGAGACGTGGGCGAACATTCCCGTCATCATTTTGGATGGAGCGGATTGGTTCAGCTCGATCGGGACCGAGAAGAGCAAGGGGACGAAGGTCTTCGCGCTTGCCGGAAAGATCAAGAACACGGGTTTGATCGAGGTGCCCATGGGCGTGACGTTGAGGTCCATTATTTACGATATCGGCGGAGGCATCCCGAACAATAAGAAATTCAAGGCGCTCCAGACGGGCGGGCCTTCGGGCGGATGCCTCTCCGAAGATTATCTGGATACCAAGATCGATTATGAGTCGCTCGCCGCAGCGGGATCCATTATGGGCTCCGGCGGTATGATCGTCATGGACGAGGATTCGTGCATGGTGAATATCGCTCGGTTCTTTTTGGAATTCACGCAGAACGAGTCCTGCGGCAAATGCACGCCGTGCCGCGAGGGGACCAAACGCATGCTTGAAATCCTGACCCGTATCACGGAAGGCAAAGGGCAGGAGGGTGACATCGAGAGGCTGGAGCGCCTGGGGAACCTGATCAAGAAGGCGTCCTTGTGCGGGCTGGGGCAGTCGGCCCCTAATCCGGTCTTGAGCACGATCAAGAACTTCCGCAGTGAATACGAGGAGCATATCAAGCAGAAAAAATGCCGCGCCGGTGCGTGTACGGCCTTGACCGGCTATGAGATTACCGACAAATGCGTCGGTTGCACGGCCTGCAGGAAGGTTTGCCCTGTCGGCGCAATCACCGGAAACCCCAAGAGCCGGCATTTCATCGATCAAGGCAAATGTGTCAAGTGCGGTTTGTGTTTCGACACGTGTAAATTCAGCGCGATCAAGAAAGGGTAGATGCGATGGAAAGCAAGACCATAACGATCACCATTGATGGTAAGGCATACCAAACGCAAGAAGGGCTGACCATCATGCAGGCGGCAGACCAGTTGGGGTTCCATATCCCGCGGCTCTGCTATCATCCGAAGCTCTCGATCGAAGGCGCCTGCCGCGTCTGTATCGTGGAGGTTGAGGGTGCCAAGACATATGTGGCATCTTGCGCTTATCCCGTGATGGACGGCATGAAGATCCACACCAACACCCAGGAGATCCGCCGCGCTCGGCGCGATATCGTCGAACTCATCCTGGACAATCATCCCCAGGATTGCCACACCTGTGAACGCGATTCCAACTGTGAGCTTCAGCGGCTGGCCGCCTCCATGGGGATCCGCAAGAGGCATTTCGAAGGCGAGCACAAGAAATACGAAAAAGACCTGACATCGACCTCCGTGATCAGGGACCCGAACAAGTGTATCCTCTGCGGCCGTTGCGTGCGTATCTGCTCGGAAGTCCAGAAGGTGACGGCCCTCGGCCACGCGCACAGGGGTTTCCAGACGGTCGTCATGCCGGCATATAACATGCCGTTTCGCGACAGCGTCTGCACGACCTGCGGCCAGTGCATCAACGTCTGTCCGACGGCGGCTTTTGTCGAGAAGGTCTACACGCAGGATCTTTTTGCCAAACTGAACGATCCGAATATTATCAAGGTGGCGCAGGTCGCTCCGTCTGTCAGGGCCGCCATCGGCGAGGCCTTCGGGCTGGAACCGGGACGCGCCATGGAACGCGAAATTGCCGCAGCCCTAAGGAGATTGGGGTTCGATTATGTTTTTGATACGCAATTCTCCGCCGACCTGACGATCATGGAAGAGGCAAGCGAATTCTTGGAGAGGTTTCAAGGCAAAGGGAAGTTGCCCATGATTACGTCGTGTTCCAGCGCCTGGATGAAGTGCGTGGAGCAATTCCACGCCGACCTGCTTGAAAATGTCTCAACCTGTAAGTCGCCGATGTCCATGATGGGCGCGCTTGTGCGCACCTATTTTGCCGACAAGATCAAAAAAGACCCCAAGGAGATTTTGAGTGTTGCGGTCATGTGCTGCACGGCCAAAAAATATGAGGCCTCGCGGCCGGAGCTGATGGTAAACGGCCTGCCCGCCGTGGACATGGTGGTGACGACCCGCGAGATCGCCTGGATGTTTAAATCCGCAGGGATCGATCTTTTGCATATCAAGGGGGAGGATTTTGACGAACCCCTCGGTCTGTCGTCGGGTGCCGGCGCCATCTTCGGCGCCACCGGCGGCGTCATGGAGGCGGCCATCCGCACGGCCTATGAGTTGTATACGGGAGAGACGCTTATGGATATCGAGCTTGGGTCCCTCAGGGGCCTGGCGGGCATCAAAGAAGGCAAGGTAACGATCGACGGCAAGGATATCCGCGTCGCTGTGGCCCACGGCCTGGGCAATGCCGCGGCCGTCCTGGACATGGTGCGTAAAGACCCCGATCGTTTCCACTTCGTCGAGATCATGGGGTGCCCCGGCGGTTGTATCGGCGGCGGCGGACAGCCTTATGCCGGCATCAATTCGATGCCCCTGGATGAGGAGTGTCTCAAAAAGAGGGCGGAAGCGCTCTATGGCATCGACCGCCGCAAGACGATCCGCCGGAGCCATGAGAACCCCGATGTGCAGAGGCTTTACAAGGATTTCCTGGGGCGGCCCTTGAGCGCCAAGTCCCATCAGCTTCTGCATACGCATTACAAGGCCAAAGAACCGAGAGGCATTATCCCGCAGGAATTAAAAGTCAGATAAATACCGGTCAGCCTGTGCGCCGGTTTGCCGGTGAACCGGTTGACAGGTTAACCGACTGACAAAAAATAAAAGAGGCTGCTATGATCAGTGTTCAAGACGACAAGATGAATCAGTTAAGACAATTCATGGAGAAGGCCAAAAGCGGCGACCATCCGGAATCGCAGCTGATCGCCATCCTTCATCGCGCACAGGAGCTCTACGGCCATCTTGACCAGGCGGTGATGGACGATATTGCCTTGACCATGAACATCCCGACGGCCCACATATGGGGTGTGGCGACCTTTTATCATTATTTTAATCTCAAGCCGAAGGGGAAGCATTCGATCTCCGTTTGCCTGGGGACGGCGTGTTACGTCAAGGGCGCCGCCCAGGTTTTGGAAACGGTCAAAAAAGAGCTTAAAGTGGACATCGGCGAGACGACGCAGGACGGGATGTTTACGCTGGCTGAAACGCGGTGTCTGGGCACTTGCGGCCTGGCGCCTGTTATGATGATCGATGGCAAGGTTTATGGGACCCTGACGCCGAAAAAGACCGTTGAAATCATCCAGAGTTTTTATAAAAAATAGCAAAAGATAACAGAGTACAGAGTACAGAGTACGGAACACAGAGGATAGAGGACAGAAAAGCGTGAAATATATTGATGAACAAAAAATATGGGATGTTTTGGGCGATGCCCAAAAGGCGTCCGCGGCGGACGTCGAGGCGGTCCTGGCCAAAAGCCGCACTCTCAAAGGGTTGACGTTGAAAGAGACTGCCGTGCTTCTGTCGGTTTCAGACCCCGCGATTTTGAAAAAGATCCTTGAGACTGCCGCCTGGGTGAAAAACGAGATTTACGGCAGCCGTATCGTCCTGTTTGCACCGCTCTACACAAGCAATTTTTGCATGAACGGCTGCCTTTATTGCGGCTTCAAGGCGGACAACAAGAGCGTCAAAAGGAAAGCCCTGACGCCCGGGGATATCTCGCGGGAAGTCGCCTGGCTCCTAGGCTGCGGCCACAAGCGCATTCTTCTTGTCGCCGGTGAATCCAGGGGTTCCCGTCGCCCCATCGTGGAGGATTACGTCGAAGCGATCGAGGCGGTGTATCGTGTCCGTATCAGAGCGCATCAGATCCGCAGGGTCAATATCAACTGCGCCCCCCTGAGCGTCGATGATTTCCGCAAGCTTAAAAAAGCGGGCATCGGGACGTATCAACTTTTTCAGGAGACGTATCATGATGTCACCTATCGTCGCCTGCATCCCTACGGCCCCAAGAGCGACCCCGATAACCGTCTGGATGCGATAGACCGGGCCTTCCACGCCGGCATCGACGATGTGGGCATCGGCCCGCTTTACGGTCTTTACGATTATCGTTTTGAGACCCTGGGGCTCTTGGAGCACATCCGTCACCTGGAAGAGACATTCAGTATCGGTCCCCATACGATCTCCGTGCCGCGCATCGAGCCGGCGCACGGCGTCGATTTTATTTCCCAGGCATCCTATAAGCTGTCGGATGAAGAATTCAAGAAAACGGTTGCCGTCCTCAGACTGGCTGTTCCCTATACGGGGATCATCCTGACGACGAGGGAGGTGCCGGCATTCCGCGACGATCTTTTTGCCGTCGGTGTCTCGCAGGTCAGCGCCGGCTCCCGGACATCGCCGGGAGGTTACACTCAGGATGACGGCGCAGACGACGGTCAGTTTTTCCCGAACGATTCAAGGAATCTGGACCAGGTGATCGGGTCTCTGCTTGAGAAAGGATTGTGTCCGAGTTTCTGCGCAGCCTGTTATCGCAAGGAACGCACGGGCGCGACATTCATGGGCTTGGCCAAACCCGGGACGATCAAAGGCAAATGTCAAATGAATGCCTTGATCACGCTTAAAGAATATCTGGATGATTTTGCTTCTCCGGGCGTCAAAGAGAGAGGATACAGATTGATCGAAGAGGCCAGGATACTTCTCGATGAAGACACCCGGCGGCAATTGAGCGTTTTCTTCGACGACATCCAAAAAGGGATCCGCGACGTGTATGTCTAAATTTGAAAGTCTGCTCGACAGGGTTACCGGAAGCGATGCGCCGGATATGGCCGATATTCTGGCGTTGCTGAATGCTTCCGGCGCGGAGGCGGAGGCGTTGTATGGGCGGGCCGATGATATCCGCCGCGCCCGTATGGGCGACGGGATCTTGTTACGCGCGATCGTGGAGTTTTCCAGCAGGTGTTCGAGAGATTGCGCTTATTGCGGCCTGCGCAAGGCCCATCGGCAGCTCAAGCGTTACCGGATGAGCACGGCGGAGATTCTGGCGTCGACCCTGGAAGCTGCGGCCTGCGGCATCAAGACAGTGGTCCTGCAGTCGGGGGAAGACGATGCGCTCGATCCTTCCTGGCTAGCGGATGTCGTGCGGGCCATCAAGTCCGGCAGCGATATGGCGGTGACGCTTTCTGTCGGGGAAAAGCCGCAGGAGGCGTATGCCCTGTGGCGCCGGGCCGGTGCGGACCGTTATCTGCTGAAGATTGAAACGACGAACCCGGCATTGTATCGGCAGCTCCATCCGGACATGGATATTGACAGGAGGATGGAGTGCCTGCGTGTTCTGCGGGACTTGGGCTATCAGGTGGGTTCCGGTAGTATCGTGGGGCTTCCCGGACAGACGGTCGAGGACCTGGCGCAGGACATTCTGTTTTTCAGGCGGTGTGATTTCGATATGATCGGTATCGGCCCATTTATCGCGCATCCCGGCACGCCTTTGGGATCAGAGGGAGATGGAGACATTCAGACGGTGCTCAGGGTGCTCGCGACGACGAGGATCGTGGTCAAAAACGCTCACATGCCGGCGACGACAGCCGTGGGGAGTCTCGAGAAAGATCATCGCCTCGCGGCTTTGAAGGCCGGCGCCAATGTCCTTATGCCTAATTTTACGCCGCAACCTTACAGGCAGGCCTACGAGATCTATCCGCACAAGCGCTGTTTGACGGAGACCTCCGGGGCGTGTGTTCGCTGTATGGAAACGATGGCTTCTGCTATCGGCCGTTGTGTGGATTATCGCCGGGGGGATTCATTAAAAATAAAGGTGTGATATAATAGGGATATTGAGCGGGATTTCCACTATAAGGGAGGAGATGGGGACATGTCGAATAAAATCCTGATTATCGATGACGATGCGGATTACGTTGACGCCATGAGCACGCTTTTGACGGCGAAGAACTATGATGTGATTTCGGCGCCGAACGGCGAAGAGGGGTTCAAAAAAGCCAAGAAAGAGATCCCGAGCCTGATCTTGCTTGATGTCATGATGACGCATAAGAGCGAAGGTTTCGATATCGCCCGGAACCTGAAAGGCGACGAGGCGACAAAGGACATCCCTGTTATTATGATCACAGGTATCCGTAAAGAGATGAACCTGCCGTTCGGTTTTGAGCCGGATTCCGACTGGCTCCCCGTCAAGACGGTGCTGGAAAAGCCGATCAAGCCGGATACATTGCTCAAGGCCGTCGAAGAGAATATAAAAAAGTGAAGGCAAATATCAAGACGATGAGAAATAACCAAGTTCCAAGAAACCTGCCTTCGCGGGCTACGCCCGCAGGGCAGGCAGGCAATCACCAAACAATAACCAATTGGACGTGTTAACAAAGGTATATAATGGACAAAGCCATCATCATCATCCATATGCATCGGCGGCGCACCGCTGCGGCCAGGGTCCAGAAGGCCTTGACGGACCATGGCTGTATCATCAAGACCCGCCTGGGCATCCATGACGGCGTGTTGGACAAGTGTTCGGATGAAGGATTGATCCTGCTTGAGGTTGTCGGGTCTTTCGGTGAGACCAGGGCCCTGGAGAAGGCGCTCAAGGCCTGCCCCGGCGTTAAAACCAAGACCGTCGCCATCCCCCTCTGATAAGTGTCTGCACGGAATTCTCAGCATTGAGACTATGCAAAAAACGCCCAAATCCCTTAGGCTGCACATCGGGTTATTCGGCAGGACCAATGTCGGCAAGTCGAGCTTTTTGAATTATGTCGTCGGTCAGGATGTTGCGATCACGTCGCACATCCCCGGCACAACGACCGACGTGGTCGAAAAACCAATGGAATTGCTGCCGATCGGACCCGTCATTTTTCTGGATACGGCCGGCCTCGACGATGCCTCGGAACTCGGCGCCTTGCGGGTCGGGCGTACCAAAAAGGTCTTTGATCGATGCGATGTGCTTGTATTGCTGACAGAAGCCGAAGCATGGGGGGATTACGAAGAAGACGTTTTCGCGGAGGCCCGGAAGCGCCGGATCCCCGTTATCATCGTCGTCAACAAGGCCGATATCCGCACGCCTTCGGCTGAGTTTATGGAATCACTGCGCCGGCATTCTTCCCGCGTCTTGTCCTGCAGTTGTCTTGACCGGCCCGGCCGTGATCCTTTTGTCCATTCCTTCAAAGCGCAGCTGATCGAGATATGCCCCGAAGAATTTCTCCATCCGCCGGCGCTGGTCGGGGACCTCCTGGCGCAAGGCAAGCTTTGCGTCTTCATCGTCCCTATCGACCTGGAGGCGCCGAAGGGGCGCCTGATCCTGCCCCAGGTGCAGGCGATCCGCGATGTGCTGGATCACGGCAGGGGCGTTGTTGTCGTCAAGGAAAGCGAATACGCGTCATGCCTGAAAAATTTGAAAACGCCGCCGTCGCTGGTCGTCTGCGATTCCCAGGTGGTGGACAGGATGGTTGAAGCGACGCCCCCGGAAATCCCCTGCACGACATTTTCTATTTTATTTTCCCGCAGCAAGGGCGACCTCGACGAGGCGGTCAAGGGCGCCAGGACGATTGAGCAGCTTCGGCCCGGCGATAAGGTCCTGATCGCCGAGGCCTGTTCTCATCACGCGATCCAGGATGATATCGGCCGCGTCAAGATCCCGCGCTGGCTGTCCCAATTCAAAGGGTTCGATGTCCCTGTCGAGGTCTGCGCCGGCAAGGATTTTCCTGAAAACCTGAAAGGTTTCCGTCTCGTGATCCATTGCGGGGCCTGCATGTTCACGAGGCGCGAGATGCTGGCCCGGATCGAGAGGGCCAGAGAGCAGGGGGTCGCCTTGACCAATTACGGCGTCGCCATCGCGTATCTGCAGGGAGTCCTGCCGCGCGTCCTGGAACCGTTCCCGTCGGCGGCCCTGGCCTATCAGGAGACGGCTGGAGCATCTCAACAACATCGGCTTCCAGCGTAACCTTTCTTTTCCTCTTTCCTAAGTTTCCGGCCCGGACAGATCCCGCCCGGCCGCCTTCCGGCATCGGAAAATTCCAAAGCCAGTCTAGGAGACAGACGCCAGAAAGAACTTGACAAATAATTATAGTATGCTATATTTTTAATGTTCACTATAAATATTGAGGGAGGCCGTCATGGTCCATAAGGAATATTCACTGCGCGAACGGAAGCATGCCAAAACGAAGATCGCCATCATGAATGCTTTCATCAAGCGCCTGGAGAAGACGCGTTTCGACGATATCTCCATCCGCCAGATCTGCAAGGATGTCGATGTTTCCGAAGGCACCTTCTTCAATTATTTCCCGGAAAAAATCGACATCATCAACTATTATATGCACCTGGAGTTTCTTCAGGTCATCTGGAAGGCCCGTAAAGACGTGCCGGAAGGCGCGTATGTGGCCCTGATCGATGCCGTTCTTGAGAATCTGGGAAAGGAATTATTGCGTTATGACAATATCATTTATCAGTTGATAGCCCTGATGATCGTCCAGCGGCAGAGGCCCAAGAACCTGTCCATATCAAACCTTGAAAGGCAGATTTATCTGCCGGATTGCGAAGGTATAGAGAATATAAAACTGATGCTTCCGGATGATTTTTTCAGCGCGTGCCTGAAAGAGGCTGTTCGTCATGGCGAGATCCCCGGAGACATCAAAATCGACGACTTGCAGGTATCTTTAATGACGATCATGAGCGGGACGTTATTGGCGGCTAAATTTGCTACCAATAAGGATATGGTTTATCATTTCAGGCGTCAATTACAGTTTCTTTGGAACGGATTAGGGGCGAAGAGAGCGGTGAGGGAAAGATGAGAAAGCGTTATGCCTTTGTGATCGGCTTGATCATGATCGCGGCGTTTACCTTTAATATTGTCTTTGCGGGCCATGCCGAGGAATGCCCTCTTTTAGAGATAGGCCTTGATGAGACCGTCGAAAGGGCCCTGGACACCAGCGAAGAATTGAAGATCAAGGATAAAGAGGTTGATAAGAGCGAGGGGGCTTACCGGGAGGAGCGCGCGGAGATGCTGCCGCATTTTACCGCCAAGTCGCAATGGACGCGCAACCTGTCTTATCCGGACAGCGCGGCCGCCGAGATAGCCGATTACGAGTCCGAAAGCACGATAAACGCCTCTCAGGTCCTCTGGTCATTCGGCCGGGTCCTGTATGCGGTGAACGCCGCCAAAAAAGCGGTGGAGGCGGCCAGGTTCAACAGGGATGCGACCAGAGAGGAGATCGTCTATACCGCCAAGTTGAGCTATTACAGCTGTCTTTTGGCCAAGAACACCTTGTCCATCACCGAGAAGTCGTATGCGAATGCCCTCGAGAACAAGGAGTTGTTGGGCCAGCGTTCCTACGGCGGCCGCAGCTCCAGGTATGAGATCCTCAGGATGAATACGGATGTGGCTTCCCGCGTTCCTGCGGTCAACGAGGCCAGGACGGAGTTCGACGCGGCCATAGAGACTTTGAAGAGGCTTATTGATGTGAGCCATGAATGCAGCATTTCCTTGCTGGGGGATTTTAAGGATAAATATGAATCTTATGATTACGAGGCGCTCGTTTTCGTCATGGCTGAAAGGGAGCCGTATCTCAAGAGCCTGGACAAGACCATTGAATCGGCTGACGCAAAGGTCAAGAGCAAGTTCGCCGCCCTTTTTCCGACCGTATCCGCCTTTTCCTCATGGGGTTATGCCGGGGGCGGCAACGAACACTCCTTCCCGTCCAGCGGCGACCTGGATAATTATTCCCTCGTAGGCTTTAAGATCGATATCCCGATCTGGGAAGGCGGGCTCAAGCAGGCGCAATTGAGCCAGTCGAGGGCCACCAAGGACATCGCGGTCTTGAGAAAACAGCAGGTGTGGAGGAACTACATGCTGGAGCTCAAGAAGGCCTTTTTGGAGTATGAACAGTATAAGGACAATCTCAAGGCCAATATCGAAGCGGTGGACCTGGCGCAAGAGTCGTTCAAACAGACGCAGGAGATGTTTGCTTCGGGCCAGGTGACCTTGACCGATCTGAACGATGCCGAGCTTCTGTTGACCAACCAGAGGCTGAATAAAGAAATGACATTGTTCAACATCAATGTGACGCTGGCCAGGATAGAAAAGTTGATCGCGGAGAAAGCCAATGAAATGTCCGTCGTTAAAAAATCTTAATCCCAGGGCAAAGGTATACGCGGCCATTCTCTTGTTCGGCGTCATCGCCGTGTTTATCAGGATCGTCCTTGTGCAGCTTGACCGCGGCCGTCAGATCGTCAGCTTTGTTTCCGAGTGGGAGCGATACGGCAGGCCGGTCCTTGTTAAGGAGATGGCGGCGGTCGATGTTCCTGTGTATACAAAATTTACCGTCATCATCGGCCAGGATGGTTCGGCCAGAGGTTTTGTCACGGGAGACATCAAGGACAAGCTTGCGCAAGGCCAGGCGGTCTACCCGAACGCCAATAGCGGGGTCCCTTGCGGCGCGATCTCAGGGACCGGCCAGGAGCTCGATATGGAGACGGGGATGTTCCCGGTCACGGTGGGTTTCAGCAATTTTTCAGGCGCGTCCGGCTCCAGGCTGGTGCTTTTTGCGCAAACACAAACTTTGAAAACCGCATTGGTCGTGCCGAACGATATCGTCGATATCTCACAAGACGGTTCTTTCTTGTGGAAGGCCGAGGACGGCAAGGCCAGGAAGCTCCGTGTCAAGATCGGTTCCCGTAACGGCTATGGGACCCTTATCGCCGAAGGCATCGAGCCCGGCGATCTGGTCGTGCTCAGGGGCCAGGATGCGCTCAAAGAGAACGACAAGGTGAAGATTGTGGACCGGGCAAGCGGGTCCCGCACGCAGGACCGGGATGGGGTTATAAAACAATGATCGCCTATTTTGTCAAACATCGTATCACCACCATCATGTTCGTCCTGGTGTTTGTGGTCCTCGGCGTATACAGTTATGCCAACCTGCCTATCGAGAAGACGCCGAAGATGGACTTTCCTATTGTGACGGTTTCGGTGACGTATCCGGGCGCAACCCCCTTAGAGGTCGAAACGCTGGTCGTCAAAAAGATTGAGGACGTGGTTGCCGAGATCTCCGAGATCAAAAAGATCAAAAGCCAGGCCTATGAAAGCCTGGCTTTTATTTCTATCGAGTTTTTGATCGAGGCAGACGTCAATGTCAAGTCCATCGAGGTCAAGGACAAGGTGGATGCGATCTTGAACGACCTGCCCGACTCCATCGAAAAACCCATCATCGAGAAATACGATCCCCTGATCGTGCCGGTTATGGAATTGGTGCTTTCGAGCGACGCGCTGGACGGCCGGGACCTCTATGAATACGCCGACAAGACCCTGAAGACCAAGATCTCTTCTATCGCGGGGGTCGCCAAGGTCGATGTCTATGGCGGCAAGAAGAGGCAGATCAATGTCTGGCTCGACCCGATGCTGATGAAACAGCATTACATCAGCATCGGCGAAGTGGTCAATGCGATGCTCGTGAAAAACATGAATATCCCCGCCGGCGCCCTGGAGAAGGGTTTTAATTCGCTCGGGGCCAGGTTTACCGGGGAATTCGAGAGTATCGATGAGATAGCGCAAATGAAACTGGTTTCTTCCGACGGGTCCAGCTGCCTCCTGAAAGATATCGCGACGATCGAAGACAGCTATAAGAAGATTGATTCCATGGCGCGGTATAACGGCAAAGAAGTCGTCGGCCTTTCCATCAATAAAGCTTCCGACGGCAACGCGGTGTCTATTGCCAGGGAATTGAGGCGCAGGCTGGATGCATTCAGGGCGATCCTGCCCCGCGGTGTCAACCTTGATGTGGCGACGGACACGACGACGTTTATCGTCGATGAGACCCATGCGACGATCTGGAATATTTTTATCGGCCTTTTGCTGACGGCCGCTATCCTTTATCTTTTTATAGGCAGGTGGGATACCGCTTTTATCGCCTGCATCATTATCCCCGCTTCCATTATTTCGACCTTATTCCCTATGTGGATGTCGAAGTTCTCCATCAACATGCTGACTCTTCTTGCCATCGCTTCGGTGCTCGGGACGCTGATCTCGAATGCCATCGTCATCATTGAGAACGTCTTGGTGCACCTTGAGCGTTCTGATGACCCCGAGAAGGCCGCTATCGAGGGCACCCAGGAAGTTTTTGTCCCTATTATTGCGGCCACCGGCACCAATCTCGTTGTGTTTATGCCGTTGTCCATGATGAGCGGGATCGTCGGCGTCTTCATGAAGTCTTTCGGCTTAACGGTTGTCTACGCCACATTATTTTCATTGCTGTCTTCTTTTGCCCTGACCCCTATGCTGTGCGCCGCGCTCCTCAGGCCCAAGAAAGACAGGAAGGCGGGCGCCGGAAAGCCAAACGTTATCCTGGAGGCATTATTCGCTCCATTGCATTGGATACGTCAAGGCATTGATGCCGGCATGGAATTCCTGAAAAAGGAATATAAGCATATCTTCGACCTCATCTTTCGGCATCCCCGGGCGACCATCATTTCCGTTGTCCTGCTGTTTTTTGGGTCATTGATGCTGGTGCCGTATCTTGAGAGCGATTTTTCGCCGAAGTCTGATGAGGACCAGTTCATCATCAATATGGTCCTGCCGCAAGGCTCTACGATCGAACGCACCCTGGAGGCCTGCAGGCAGGTAGAGGGATATATTGAAAAGATCCCGGAGAAGAAATCGTATCTGACCAACATCGGAGAGAACGGGGTCGAAAATGCCAAGATCACGCTGGACCTTGTGCCTTTAAAAGACAGGAAGAGGGCGGACACGGAGATCATGGATGAGCTTACCAGATTCATCGCTGCGATCCCCGATGTCGAGGTGAGTTATGACCGGGGTATGTCTGCCGAATCCGGCACCGGAGATGTGGCCATAGACCTCTACGGCATTGATTATGATACGATGATCGGGTTTTCCCAGCAGATGAAGGGCTTGATGGAGCAGAGCGGCTATTTCAAGAGCGTTATTTTGTCTTACAAATTCCCCGGCGATGAAGTCCGCCTGAAGCCGCTGCAGGAAAAGATCGCAGAGTACGGGCTCACGGCCGCGACCGTAGGGACAAGCTTCCGGTCGTCGGTATATGGAGAAGATACGAATACGTATAAGGAAAAGGGCGAGGAGTACAAGATTAATATTGAGTTGAACGACGCCTACGCGCAGGAGGCCGATGACATCAAGGTCATATCCGTGCTTTCGCGTAAAGGGCTGATCCCCTTGGATGAGCTCGGCACGCTCGTGATCGACAAGACCGTTCCTATGATCCGTCATCGCGACAGGGTGAGGGTCATCCACCTGGACGGTTTCCTGGGCAAGAGCTCGATGGGCGTGGTCAGCGGCGTCCTCGACAAACGGTTCAAGGCCATGCAATTCCCCGAAGGCTACGGCTATCGTTATGTAGGGAATGCGGAACACATGGACGAAGCGACCCGTGAACTTGACAAGGCGTTTGTGCTCGGGGTCATCCTGACGTTCATGCTGCTTTGCGCCCTGATGAATTCGTTGATCGCCTATCCTTTGGCCATCATGACGACGGTCGCGACCTCGTTGATCGGGATCATCCTGGGTCTGTTTTTCCTGGGCCTGTCCATCAACATCGCGTCGATGATGGGTATTGTCATGCTCGTGGGCATGGTGGTCAATAACGCGATATTGATGCTGGATTATGCCCTGATCAAAATGAGGGAGGGCGTACCGGTCAAGGAAGCGCTGTGGATCGGGGCCACTGAGAAATTCCGGGCGATCATGATGACATCTATCGCGATCATCCTGGGCGTCTTGCCGCAGCTCTGGTCGGTCATGGAAGCCAAGAGGGCCATGGGCGGCGTCATGACCGGCGGCATGCTTGCCTCGATTGTGTTCACATTTATCCTTGTTCCCGTTGTCTTCTGGTATCTTGTCCGTTTCGAAAAAAGATTTATCAAACATTAGCCTGTTTACTTTTACAGACATAAGATGCTGAAAAAAATCTGCTGGTTGGTCATTTTGGTTTTATCCGTGTCCGGCTGCGCCGCGGCGCGGCATGCGGTCCCGGCGGGCTTGACAGGAGATGTGACGGTTTCGGGCCTGCGGGATATCCGGGCAGTGAGCGGCGCCCGGAGTGAGTCGTTTACGAAAGATTTTATCGGATTGTTGGGGCAGGCGGAAAAGAACAACCCGTCTTTTTTTGATTTTAAGGGCGGCCGGACGTATACGTTGCTTGCGATTTCCGGAGGCGCGGCATACGGCGCTTACGGCGCAGGACTGCTGAATGGATGGACGCAAGAAGGGTCGCGACCGGTCTTCCAGATCGTGACAGGGATTAGCGTCGGCGCCATTATCGCGCCGTTTGCCTTTTTAGGCAGCGCCTATGACCGCCAGCTCCAGGAGCTTTGCACGCATTATGCGACAAGGGATATTATGCACGTCCGCCTGTCCCATGATTCTTTCGCGAGTTCCCGGCCGTTGGAATGTCTGCTCGAGAAATACTTCGATGCGAGGTTCCTGAGGGAGGTCGCCTCCGCATACGCCCAAGGCCGCAGGCTGTATGTCGGCACGACCGATCTGGATGCGCAGCGGCTTATCATCTGGGACATGGGGAAGATCGCCTCCGCAGGAGACGAGCGGGCATTGCGTTTGTTTAGGAAGATCATCCTGGCGTCGGCATCGATCCCCCTGGCGTTTCCGCCGGTTTTCATGCAGGTGGAAGTTGACAATAAGAAATACGATGAGATGCACGTCGACGGAGGGGTTATCAAGCAGGTCTTCTTTCTCCATGATATCGCGCTAGGCCTGGAGCAGGCTGTGCGCCAAAAAGGCCTGGATATCTCGAAGTTTAAATACAGGATTTACGTCATCAGGAACGGTTATGTCGATCCCGTCTGGAAGGAAATTTCCGACAGCCTTGTGGATATTGCGGAGCGCGCCGTCGATACGCTGATCAATGCCCAGGGCATCGGGGACATCTATCAATTATATACCTTCACACAGTTGCGCGGAGGCGATTTCAATCTCGCCTATATCCCCGGTGATCACCTTTCAGAGGCCAAAGAGCCTTTTGATCCTGCGGAGATGCGGAAACTCTTTGACCTTGGTTTTGAAGAAGCATCCGCCGGTTATCGCTGGAAAAAGGTTCCGCCGGGCCTGGAGGAGAAATAAGAAACGCCGCACGACACGAAGCGGAGGGCGGAACGTGGAAACCGCATCTGAAGATAAACCTCAACGGAATCCAGAGGGCCAAAAACACGGTAAACCGGCGGAAATCCTGGCATATGTCGCTGTCGCGGCCATCGTCTTTTTGTGCTGTTGGGGCGGATTGAAAGCGATCGATCTGGTCATGAAATTGTTTGTGCAATTGTTCGTCCTCAAGGGGGCATCAGGCAATTGACGAAGGACGCCGATGAAACAATCCTTCCTCCCCGGCCGCAAATTTCTTTAAAAAAGCCGTAATCCCAGGATAATCAGGCCCATCGGAAAACAGGCCTTTGACGCGGGACACTTAAGTTTATTTTTGTTTCTTTTTTAATAATATTTGTTATAATATTAACGATTTTTTTGATAATGGAAACACGGGGATCGTGCCTCGCGTCAACCCGCCTTGAGAGTGATATATCTTGTTTTTATCAAATGAGTTGCAAGTATGATATAATATTTTTCCCCGACGCAAGGTTTTATCTCTTCGGGTGGAATATTTATTGGGAATTTAAGAAGGATTAACTTTGCTCCTTGTGTAAACATCTTGACAATTTATGTCTGCGACCAGCCTTCACAGAGTTCAGGCGGGCAGCCATAAATTCTCAAGATACGCTCGCCTGCCTGCCGGCAGGCAGGGAGTTAATTCCGCCAGAGGCGGAATTAAGGAGGTCTTATGGGAGCGGTTCATTTAAAAGACGATAATTTTAAAAAAGAGGTCTTGGAATCCAAGACCCCGTGCCTGGTCGATTTTTGGGCGGAATGGTGCGGGCCTTGTCGTCGGGTCGCGCCGGTCGTTGAAGAGATAGCGGATGAATTTCAGGGGCGGGTCAAGGTCGCAAAGCTTAATGTGGACGAAGGATCCAAGACGGCATCGGCTTACGGTGTTATGTCCATCCCGACATTGATGTTCTTTAGGGATGGCAAGGTTGTCGAGCAGATCGTCGGGGCCGTCGCCAAGCAGGAGCTTGTGGCCAAAATAGAGGAGTTGCTGGGCTAATGGATGCTATAGCGTTGATCAGAGAGAAGGCGAGGAAGCAATCAAAGACGATTGTTTTGCCGGAGGGGCACGATCCCCGCGTCAGGAAAGCGGCGGAGTTCATTCAACAGGAAGGTATCGCCAAGGTCATTTTGCTGGAGAAGGGAAAGCTCGATCCAAAAAAAATCGAGGAGTATGCGGAGTCGTATTATCAGCTTCGTCAGCATAAAGGGATAGCCAGGGAGGAGGCCCAGCAGACGGTTTTGAACCCTGTTTTTTACGGCGCGATGCTGGTGCGTCAGGGATTGGCGGATGGTTTTGTCGCCGGGGCGGATACGACGACATCGGATGTCGCCAAGGCAGGCCTGTATTGCCTGGGCGTGGATCGCAGGATCGCCACGATATCGAGTTGTTTTATTATGACGGTTCCGGATTGTCCTTACGGTGAAGGGGGGACGTTCCTTTTTGCCGACTGCGGCATCATTCCGGATCCGACGACACGGCAGTTGGCACAGATCGCTCTCTCAACGGCGGACTTGGGCCGTAAGGTCCTTGGGATCACGCCGAAGGTGGCGATGTTGAGCTATTCCACCAAAGGATCGGCAAGCGGGCGTTTTATCGAAAGGATCCGGGAAGCCACGGCTATGCTTCATGAGATGGCGCCGGACCTTGCCGTCGATGGAGAGCTTCAGGTGGATGCGGCCATCGTGCCGGAGGTCGCCAGGCATAAGAATCCCGGGAGTCCGATCCAAGGGGATGCCAACATTCTCTTGTTTCCAAATCTGGAGGCGGGCAATATTGCCTATAAGCTCGTCGAGCGCCTTTCCAAGGGCCGCGCCCTCGGTCCCTTATTGATGGGATTGGTCAAACCTTGCAGCGATCTGTCTCGCGGCTGCAGCTGGGAAGATGTCGTCGATTGCACGGCCGTCACGGCGATCCGCTGCCAGTATGAAGTTGAAGGCGAGGGCATATGACATCTTGCAAGATCCTCGTCATCAATTCGGGAAGCTCTTCGATCAAGTATCGTTTGTTCCGCGCCGCCAAGAACGGCGGCGGCGGCGCGCGTTTTGCCCTCGTCACCAAAGGCTTGATCGAGAAGATCGGCCACAAGGATTCCAGCGTCCATGACCATAAGGAGGGTATTCAGCTTCTTCTTAATACCTTGACCCAAGGGCAAAATGCCAAGATAAAGGATTTGAGCGAGATTTGCGCCATCGGCCATCGCATCGTTCACGGCGGTGTGACGTTTAAAAAACCGACGTTGATCACTCCCGAGGTCATGGCTAAGATCCGTGAGTGTTTTGAACTGGCGCCTCTGCATAATCCGGCCAATTACGCCGGCGTCGAGGCCTGTCAGATGATCCTTCCGAACGTCAAACAGGTCGCGGTATTCGATACGGCCTTCCATCAGTCGCTGCCGGAACACGCCTATATTTACGGCCTGCCTTATGAATATTACGAAAAATATAATCTCAGAAAATACGGTTTTCACGGCACCAGCCATCAGTATGTGGCCCACGAGGCCGCGCGCATCCTTGAGAGACCTTTAAGGAAGCTGAAGCTCATCACCTGCCATTTGGGTAATGGATGCAGCATTGCGGCGGTCAAGCACGGCCAGTCCATTGATACGAGCATGGGCTTTACGCCGCTGGAAGGGCTGATGATGGGGACGCGGTGCGGCGATATCGATCCGGCATCGGTCATCTTCCTGGCGGAAAAGGAAAAGACAAGCCTGGAGGAAATAGACCGGGTCCTGAATTATAAAAGCGGCCTCAAAGGGGTTTCGGGTTTAAGCAACGACATGCGGGAAATATGGGAGGCGGCGAAAAGCGGCCACCGCAGGGCCAAGCTCGCCTTCGACATATTTACGTATCGGGTCAAAAAATATATCGGCAGCTACATCGCCGCGATGGGCGGGGTGGACGCTATCGTGTTTACAGCGGGGATCGGCGAGAATGAAGCGCACGTCCGCAACAGAATCACCAAGGGGCTTTTCGAGTTTCTGGATGAGAAGAAAGTCAGGGTCCTGGTGGTTCCCACCAACGAAGAGCTGATGATCGCCAAACAGACGTTCCACGTCGTCAGTTCCTGACCGTTGCGGTCCGGACGCCTAGGAGAGGGCAAAATGTACAGGATCATGTGCAAGTCGAAAATTCACAGGGCCAGGATCACGGGGGCGCTTCTGTATTATGAAGGCAGCATTGCCGTCGATACGGACCTCCTGGAGGCCGCGGACATCCTTCCCGGAGAGAAGGTCGAAGTCCTCAATCTGAACAATGGTTCCAGGATCGAGACGTATGCGATCGCCGGCAAAAAAGGGTCGGGCGAGATGTGTCTCAACGGCCCTGCGGCAAGGTCCGGCTGCGAGGGAGACGAGATCGTTGTCTTGGCTTACGCCATGGTGCCGGAGAATGAAGCCAAGAACCTTAAGATGAAAGTCGTCCATGTCGATTCCTCAAACAAGATTAAGAATACGGTTTTACGGTGATCCGGCCTTGCGTCAGAGATCGAAGCCCGTGGCTGCGGTGGGTCCCGAGGAGCAGGCTGTTCTTGTTCAGATGGAAGAGGTGATGCGCTGCGCCGGCGGAGTAGGGCTGGCGGCGCCCCAGGTAGGTTTGAACAAGCAGATCGTGGTCGTGGACGTCGGGGAAGGGCCGGTGGCCCTGGCCAATCCGAGGATACTGAGAAAGTGGGGATCGGCCGTCATGGAAGAGGGATGCCTGAGCCTTCCCGGTATTTACGTCAAGGTGAAACGCGCCAAAAAGGTCAAGGTCGCTGGTTTGAATGAAAAGAACGAGAAGGTCGTCATCGTCGCGGCGGATTTTTTGGCGCGCGCCCTCCAACATGAGATTGATCATTTACGGGGAAGGTTGATCTTTGATTATGCCAATTTGTTTGAAAAATTAAGACTGAAAGCCAAACTGAGACAGGTGAAAGCGGGATCGCGGACTTCTGCTTGACGCCTGCCGGAGGGACAAAAAGAAGGGGCCGGTTTTTTGAGACGGCAACAACAGGAAGGCGCATCAAAGGAGGTATCTCAACATGGATTGTCCCAACAGCGAACGTAATACTTCCGAGTGTCCTTGCGACTACAAGCATTGTCCTAGAAAAGGGACGTGCTGCGAGTGCATCGCATATCATCGCAAGGATAAACAATTGCCGGCATGCCTCAGAGAAGCGGACTAGTTATAAACAAATAACCAAGTTCCAAGAAACAACAAAAGCTAATAACCAATCCAAGCTGAGGTTTTATGCTCTCTTGTATTCGTTTTAAAGATTTTGTTTGAAGATCGGTCTTTGGTTATTGGTTAGAAGGCATGGGATTCGTCAGTAAGCAGGGTGGCTATTAAGATGATATACGATGTTGTTATTATCGGCGCCGGTCCCGCCGGCCTGACGGCCGCGCTTTATGCGGGCCGTTCCAAGCTTAAAACGAAGATTTTGGAGAAGGAGGCCGTCGGCGGCCAGATCCTGTTGACGGAACTGATCGAGAATTTTCCAGGTGTATATCGGATGAATTCTTTCGACTGGGTCGAGGTCGTCAAGAAACAGCTGGCAGATCTGGACCAGGTGGAATTGCAGGAAGGCGCGAGTGTCGATAAGCTGGAAAAGATAGGAAAAAGTTTCCGCCTTCACGTGCACAACGATACCGCAGGCGGGCCGCAGGTTCTTGAGACCAAAAGCGTTATCCTGGCGACAGGCGCCAGGCCCAGGAGACTGGGGATCCCCGGTGAAAACAAATTTACGGGCCGGGGCGTTTCTTATTGCGCCACGTGCGACGGCCCTTTGTTCCGCGATAAAAACGTCGTGGTTGTCGGCGGAGGTGAAACAGCCCTGGAAGAGGCATTGTACCTGAGCCGTTTTGTCAAAACGGTGACCATCCTGCATCGCAGGCAGGGTCTGAGGGCAACGGCGCTGATCCAGGAGCGCGTCGCCAAAGATCCGAAGATCCGGCTGAAGCTGGAATTCGTTCCCGTCGAGGTGGCCGGGGCATCCCGCGTGGAGGCCTTGAAGATCCGGCACGTTGCAGACAAACACGAAGAGTCGTTGGCGTGCGACGGCGTTTTCGTCTTTATCGGTTTCAATCCTGAAACGGCGTTTTTGGAGGGGATGCTTGAGATTACCGAGGAAGGATATATCCTGACGGATGAACGGATGATGGCATCGGTCGAAGGGGTTTTCGTCTGCGGGGATTGCCGCAAGAGGCCCTTGAATCAGGTCGTCACGGCCTGCTCTGAAGGCGCCGTCGCCGCTTATGCGGCCGCAAGATTCCTGGAGCAGGCAACGTAACAGGTCCGCGGGATCCCATGAAAAAAACCGCTTCTTTATTTTTAAGGATCAGCATAACCGCAGGTTTGCTGATCCTTTTGTTTTTCCGCATACCCCTCAAAAAAATCGTCTCCATCGTCCTGCAGGCCGATTTTTACTGGCTCCTGGGAGCCTTTCTGTTGTTCTTTTTCCTCAACATCCTTGTTTTTTTGAGATGGTTTCTTTTGCTGCGAGGCCGCGGCATCCATGTTTTTCCCCCGCGGCTGTTTTTGTCCTATCTCGTTTCTTTGTTTTTCAACCTGATATTTCCTTCGACGATCGGCGGGGATGCGGTGCGCACGCTTGATATCTCCCGTCATACGCAGAGGCATTCGAGCGGTATTTTGGCGAGCGTCGTTTTGGACCGTGTCAGCGGCTTCTTCGGCCTCGTGACCGTCCTTATTTTTTCCCTTTTGTTCGGTTATAAAGTCTTTAACGACGCCAGCATCTTTCTGGCAACGGGTATCCTTTTATTTTTAGTCCTTGTCTTTTGCGGCATGATGTTCTCGGGTCGCTTCTTCGGCCTCTTGGCCGCATGCATTCCGTTTGGCGGCGTGCGCGGGTATTTCGAGAAGATCCATGAGGAGACAAAGGCCTACAGGGGGCATCGCGCCGTCCTCTGGATGTCATGGATCATCTCCTCGCTCACCCATGTGGGGCTGGCGTTTACCTATTATCTGACGGCGCGCGCCTTCGGCCTGGATTATTCCCTGATTTATTTTCTGATCTTTGTACCGATGATCACGGCTTTTTCGTCCCTGCCCGTCTCCATCGGCGGACTGGGGGTCAGGGATGCGGCCTCCGTTTTTGTCTTCGCCAAGATCGGCATTGCGGCCGAGAAGGCCTTTGCGATATCGCTGATGAATTTCGGCTACACGTTCCTCTTGGGCCTCTTGGGAGCCATCGGTTATGTCTTTATTCTATATCGTCGACGGGTATAACGTCATCAAGCGCTCGGGGCCTTTTTGCGATCTGCCCCTGCGGCTGGCGCGGGAACGCTTTTTTATGTTTTTGGAAAGCAGGCGGCCGCACGGCTCGGTGCGCAACAGGCTGGCCGTCGTCTTTGACGGGTCTGCGCAGGTGTTCGGTTTTAAGGAAAGCAGGACATTTGAGATCATTTTTACATCGGGAGAGTCCGCCGACGAGAAGATCAAGGAGATGGTCCGCGCGGACAAGAATCCCTGCAATATCGTCGTCGTGACGGACGACAGGGAACTGGGATATGCGGTGCGGCAGGAAGGCGCGCGGACTATGGCTTGCGCTGTCTTTCTAAAATCGCCCGGCGCGGCCAGGAAGACGGGGAGATCCGCCGCAAAAGAGGTTGATCTCAAGAATGCCCTTAACATTGTGCAGCGCGAAAAGATCACACAGGAGCTTAAGGACCTATGGCTCAAAGAACCATGATGGTCAGCGCATGTCTGGCCGGTGTCAACTGTGTTTATGACGGCAGTCATAACCGTCAGGCCCGTTTTTCCGGGCTTCTGCATGACGGGGAAATTCTTTTGTTCTGCCCCGAAGTCCTGGGGGGTATGCGTATTCCGCATCCGCCTTCCGAGATCCGCGGCGGCGATGGCTTTGCCGTCCTGGAAGGCAGGGCGCGGGTTGTCTCCAAGGACGGCCGCGACGTGACGGAATTTTTTGTCCTTGGCGCCAGAAAAACCCTGGCCTTTGCGCGCAAGCACGGCGTGACGACCGCGGTCATGAAGGCCAAGAGCCCTTCCTGTGGATGCGGCAGGATCCACGACGGGACGTTTACCAAGACGTTGATCCCCGGCTTCGGCGTGACAGCCGCTCTTCTGCAGCAGAGCGGCATTGAGGTCGTTAGCGATGAAGAGTATATCCGTCGTAAGCCATAAGCTGCGAGTTGGAAGATAAAGAATACAGAAACCCATATGATCAGAAAAAGGAATCAAAGCGATCACTGGATCAAGTTCCTCGGGACGGCGGGCGCGCGGTTCGTCATGATCCGCCAGCTGCGGGCCTCCGGAGGATTGTGGCTCAAGTCCGGCACGACACAGGTTCTCATCGACCCGGGGCCGGGGTGTCTTGTGCGGTGTTCATCCGTCAGGCCCAAACTTGATCCGACGGACCTCAACGCGATCATCCTGACGCACCGTCATCTGGACCACGCCAATGACATCAATGTGATGATCGAGGCCATGACAGAGGGGGGTTTTAAAAAACGCGGCGTCGTTTACGTTCCTCAAGACGCCCTCGGCGACGACCCGGTGATCTACAAATATGCGCGGGAATTCGCAGGTAAGATCGAAGTCCTGGCGCCGCAGACGGCGTATCACCTCGGGGATTTTTCTTTCGAGACGACGGCGCCCTTGCGTCATCCGAGCATGACCTACGGCCTGAAGTTCAGGATGGGGCAGACAAGGGTCTGTCTTTTGTCGGACACGGAATATTTCGAAGGGCTGGAGGACATGTTTGTCTGTGATGTGCTTATCGTCAATGTCGTCTTTTTCGAGCCCCATCCCGGTATCCAGCATCTGAATTTCGGCGACGTCAAAAAGATCGCCGCGCGCCTGACGCCCCAAAAAACGATCTTGACCCATTTCGGCCTGACGATGCTTAAAAACCATCCCCATGTCCTGGCAAGACAGTTGAGCTGGGAGACAGGGCTGAATGTCGTGGCGGCGACGGACGGCCTGAAGGTGGAATTTTAGCCGCGCGGCCTTTGGGGCCATAGGGAGGAGAAAATGATGAAGGATTTGCTGATAGCTCTACGGCCTCAACAGTGGGCCAAAAATATCGCTCTCTTCGCCGGTTTGATCTTTTCGCAGAATTTTTTTGACCCCTGGAAGAGCGCTGTTGTCTTGGCCGCGGCGGTCGTTTTTTGCCTGGCCTCCAGCGGTCTTTACCTGCTCAACGATATCTTGGATATCGAAGCGGACAGGAAACACCCGCAGAAGAAAAACAGGCCCTTGGCTTCGGGCCGGATCAGGCCGTTCACGGCCCATATTTTAAGTTATACGTTGATGATTTGGGCGCTTATCGCCGCTTATATCCTGAACAGGAATTTCGGCCTCATCCTCGCTATTTATCTTGTCCTCGAATTTTCTTATTCAACCTATCTTAAAAACGTCGTGATCCTCGACATCTTTTGCATCGCCGCGGGATTCCTTCTGCGCGTGATAGGGGGTGCCGTCGCCATCGACGTGCCGATGTCCAGTTGGCTCTTGATCTGCACGATCTTCCTTTCTTTGTTCCTGGCCCTGGCGAAGCGCCGCGGGGAGATGGTCCTCTTGGAAGACCGCGCCGCCGATCATAGGCCGGTCCTGGCTCATTACAGCCTGCCGTTCATCGACCAGATGATGACCGTCGTGACGGCTTCGACCATCCTGGGCTATGTCCTGTATGCGCTTTCTCCGGAGACGACGGCCAAATTCCATACGCAAAATCTCCAGTATTCCATTATCTTCGTCGTCTACGGCATCTTCCGGTATCTTTATCTTGTCTTTCAGAAGAAAGAGGGAGGGGCGCCGGAAAAGGTCTTGTTTTCCGATAGGCCGCTTCTTTTGAATCTGCTGTTTTACCTTGTGTCTGTCATTGCGGCGGTGTATTTTTAATGAGGCCATAACTTAGGGAGCCGTCGCATTGTTCTTGGCGACGTAAGTTATAAGGCCGAATTAATCCGCCGACGCATTAGTGGCGGATAAATCAAAGCCATAACTTAGGGAGCCGTCGCATTGTTCTTGGCGACGTAAGTTATAAGGCCGAATTAATCCGCCGACGCATTAGTGGCGGATAAATCATGGGAGGCATAACTTACGCCTGCCTTTGGCCTCAGCCAAGGCAGGCGTCGGGATACGGATCCGGTTTTCAACAGTTTTTTCTTGCCTGGATAAACTCATGTCAACATCCCTGCGGCGTTTTTCTGCTCTTGCCCTGATCTGGTTTGCTTCTATCGTGTTTTTTCTGGGGCTCGGCGTGGACGGCCAAAAGCCTTTTATCGGTTTTCCTCTTGACGATACCTGGATCCATTTCAGTTTTGCCAGGAATCTTGTCCAATACGATTCTTTCGGCCTGAATCCCTTTGAGCCGTCCAGCGGGAGTACGTCTCCTTTGTGGGTCGCGCTTCTTGCCTTTTTGAAAATCATGGGTCTGCCTTTTGAGGTTTCTGCCCTCAGCATGGGGATTTTTTTTGTTTTTCTGACCGCTCTTTGCGCCGAAAAGATCGTTAGGCTCATGACGGGGGAGGAGCGGGCCGGATTTTATGCGGCGGTCCTGGTCCTTCTATCCGGCCGTTTCCTTTGGGGCGCTCTTTCAGGCATGGAAGTGGCCCTTTTTTCTTTTCTGGCGGCCCTCGGTATTTATCTCCACCAGAAATTTTCGCAGGAAGGAAGGATGAGCGTTTTGCCGGCGTTGGTTTTCGGCCTGGCATCCCTGGCGCGGCCGGAAGGTCATCTGCTTTTTGTCCTGGCATTCGGCGAACTCTGCATCAGGAATCTCCGCCGCTGGAAACAACTCTTTCCGGGCGTCCTTCTTTACGGTCTGGCTTACGCGATCGTGGTCATTCCTTATCTTCTTTTTTCCTGGATCCTGACGCACAGGTTATTCTGCAGCAGTTACTATTCCAAAATGCTTTTTACCTGGAGGATGACGGCAGGGCCTTATCTTAAGGAATATATCGGTTTTGTTTTTTGGGATAATCCGTTCTTGGCGCCTTTTCTTATTTCGGGCCTCTGGGAGTGCGTCCGCAGGCGCTGGGGGCTTATGAGTGTTTGGCTCGTCGTCTTTCCTCTGGCCGCCTCCCATGTTTCCCCCATTCTTATCCATCATGGCCGCTATATCATGCCGCTTATCCCATTCTATTCTCTGGTGGGATTCTTGGGGCTGCGTCGGATCCTGCATGGGAATCCTTTTCGCGTCTTGTTGGTTTTGGCGATTGCATGGTGTCTATTCGGCGTCGGCCGGTGGGCCGGGATCTATGCGGCGGACAGTGCGTCCATCTATGGGCAGCATTACCGCGCAGCCCTGTGGCTTAAAGAACACACGGCGCCCCAGGATGCGATTGCGGCCAATGACATCGGCGTCATTTCTTATGTTTCGGAAAGGCCGATCGTGGACATCTGTGGTATAATCAAATTGAATGTCCTGAGGGTTATCTGTTCGCCCCTGCCGCCGGAATTCCGGCGGCATATGCTATGGCGTTATCTGGCGGCCCGCCACGTGAAATATCTGGCTTACTATCCCAGCTGGTTCCCTTGGATCGATGACAGGAAATGTTTGGAGAAGGTTCATGAGGTGCGTTATTCCGCCAACACCATAGCTGCGTCCGACACGATGGAGATATACCGCGTCCTATGCATAGAATAAAGGCGAAAGTCGCCGTTATCAAAACGACCCCCGAACGTGTCCTGACGGATATCGGAGAGCTTTGCCGCCTGGCGGATATGCCGTTGGCCCTGGCCAAAAACCAGCCGGTGATCCTCAAGGACAATATCTCTTGGCACTTGCCGTTTTTGTCGGCCAACACGACGCCATGGCAGCTGGAAGGCGTCATCCGGGCCTTGAAGGCATCGGGCTGGGACAGATTGGTTGCCGTCCACAACAACACCGTGGTGACCGATCCGGACAAGGGGTTGAGACTCAACAGGCTTCAGGGTGTTTACCGCCGATACGGCGTCGAAGAGAAGTATAATTTCAACAAGGATGAGATCCGCTGGGTCCCGTATCATCCGAAATTCAAGACACGGGCGCTGCATAAGGTTTACGGCCACGACGTGATGATCCCCGAATATTTCTTCGGTAAGAACATCGTCCATCTGCCGACGGTCAAGACGCACATCTATACGACGACGACAGGCGCCATGAAGAACGCCTTCGGCGGCCTCCTGGGAACGCACAGGCATTATACACACAGCTGGATCCATGAAGTCCTGGTGGACCTTTTGAAGATCCAGCAGGACATCCATAGCGGGATCTTCTGCGTCATGGACGGCACGATCTGCGGTTGCGGCCCGGGGCCGCGAACCATGGTGCCTGTGGAGAAGGGTTATATGCTGGCCTCCAGCGATTCTGTGGCCATCGATGCGGTCGCGGCCAGGATGATGGGATTTGATCCGCTGGCCATCCCGTATATCCGGATGGCGCACGAGGACGGCATCGGGGTCGGCGATGTCAGGGATATCGAGATTGCCGGCGAGGATATCCGGAACGTCAATTTCCATTTCTATGTCGGCCAGAACATGGTCAGTCGTTTCGGCAGGACCGTCTGGTTCGGCCCTCTCAAGTCCCTGCAGAAGTTCTTTTTCCGTACGCCGCTGGTTTATCTGTTCGTCTATGCCTCTTTTTTCTATCACGATCATATCTGGTGGCCGCTGATCGGCAAAAGACGCCAGCGAAAGATCCTTCAGGGGACGGCATGGGGTCGTCTTTTCCGGAATTATCCTTTGTGATCGCCGGGAAGGGAGATATTTTGGTTGACCCTGCGCAGCCTAAAGCTCCGCCCTTTAGGGCGCAAGAGTGTTGTGGTCGCTTAGAGTAACCCGAGACAAGCCCAGGGAATTTTGGTTGACTTCCTTGTTCCGCCGTGATATTAATAGGATATAAATTTTTTCAGGTGTTATGTGCAGCAAACGCTTAAAACAGGCGCGGGTATCGGGCTAAAAAAAGCTCGGTACCCGTATCTGTTTTTAAGGGAACCAATGCCGCTTCCCTGTCGCAAAAGCACGATTATCCACAGGTCAAGCGGAGGATGACAATGGCAAAATATATCTTTGTGACAGGCGGCGTTGTGTCGAGCCTCGGCAAGGGGATCGCGTGCGCATCGATCGGAAAGATCCTGGAAGCGCGCGGTCTGAAAGTCAACCTGATCAAGTGCGATCCGTACATCAATGTGGATCCCGGCACCATGAATCCCTTCCAGCATGGGGAGGTGTATGTGACCGATGACGGCGCCGAGACGGACCTTGACCTGGGCCACTACGAGAGGTTCACCCATGCGAAGTTGACGCGCGACAATAACGTGACGACAGGCAAGATCTATTTTTCCGTGATCTCCAAGGAGAGACGCGGGGATTATCTGGGCAAGACCGTCCAGGTGGTGCCTCATATCACCGACGAGATCAAGACGTCCATCCAAAAGGTGGGCCAGACGGGCCGTCCCGACATCGTGATCGTAGAGATCGGAGGCACGGTCGGCGATATCGAGAGCCTGCCGTTTCTGGAGGCGATTCGTCAGCTCAAGCAGGAGATGGGGCCGGCCTGTGCCATCAACATCCACCTGACGCTCGTGCCTTATATCCGCAGCGCCCAGGAGATCAAGACCAAGCCTACCCAGCACAGCGTCGGCAAACTCCGTGAGATCGGTATCCAGCCGGAGATCCTCTTGTGCCGGTCGGAAAAGCCCATCGAGCAGGACGTCAAACAGAAGATCGCCCTCTTCTGCAACGTTTGCGAAGACGCGGTGGTCGAAGCCCTGGATGTCCAGAGCATTTATGAAGTACCCCTGATGTATAAGAATGACGGCTTGGACGACCTGATCCTGAATTTTCTGCAGTTGAACTCTCAAAAGGGAGATCTGAAAGACTGGAGCGACCGCGTTGTCCGTGTCCTCAAGAATCCATCAGCCGCCTGCCGGATTGCGGTGGTGGGCAAATACATTACGCTCCAGGATGCCTACAAGTCCATTTATGAAGCCCTTGTCCACGGGGGGATCGCCAATGCCTCGCGCGTGGAGATCGTCAAGGTCGACTCCGAAGACGTCAAGACGCACAAGACGCCGGCCCTCTTCTGCGGCGTCGACGGCATCCTTGTCCCCGGCGGATTTGGTTACCGCGGCATCGAAGGCAAGATCAACGCGATTGAATTTGCCCGCAAGGAAGGGATCCCCTATTTCGGCATCTGCCTGGGGATGCAGACGGCGGTCATTGAGTTTGCCAGGAACGCCTGCGGTTTGAAGAATGCCAATTCGACGGAGTTCGATCCCAAGACGCCTTATCCGGTCATCAGCCTTCTCGAAGAGCAGAAGAGCGTCAGGGTCAAGGGGGCCAGCATGCGATTGGGGGCTTATCCTTGCCGCCTTTCTCCGGCGTCGCGTGCCCATGCCGCCTACCGTCGCAGCATGATTTCCGAGAGGCACAGGCATCGCTACGAATTCAATAAAGATTTTAAAAAGATCATGGAGAAGCGGGGCCTGCGGATCGCCGGCGCCTCGCCTTCCGGCGAGCTCGTCGAGATCGTTGAATTGAAAGGCCATCCATGGTTTGTCGCCGTGCAGTTCCATCCGGAGTTTAAATCGAAACCTGATTGCGCCCATCCCTTGTTCAGGGAATTCATTCGCGCGGCCCTCAAAAACAGATAGGCAGGATGTCTTTTGTCATGACAAAACATTGCCCGATAAGAATAGCGGTATTGTCCCTGGCGATATCATGTTGCTGTGGCTGCAGCCAGCCCTTACGCACGCTGATCGCTGTTGGGGATGAGCAGAAAGAACAGGCCGTCTATGTGCGGCAGGAACAAGCACGGTTCAAAGCCCTCTTGCGCGATATCCATAGGGGCCGCCTCTTGCCCGGGCTGAGACAGGAACGTGTTTTGGCCCGTTACGGAGAACCGGTTTTACGCGAAGGCAGGACCTTTCTTTATCGAGATCCGGTTGCCTTCTTTGGTTCCCCGAAAGTTTATCTCGAATTTGACGAAACAGATCTTCTTTCTTCCTTCAAGGTGGTCACAGATGAAAAGCCATAATTCCCTGCAGGAACTGGTCCGGATCAAGGAGGATCCCCAGGGTCGTTATGCCGCGGATATCCATGACGACGTTTATTTTGGTTTTCCTGTAGCGCCTGTCCTGGCGGCCGAGCGCGCTCTTCTGGCGGGGAAGCAGAAGACGATCGCCTATTTTTCCATGGAGTACGGCCTGGCAACGAGCTTCTATAATGGATTCACGTCCGGCCGCCCGGTATCGGATGCCAATAGAGTTATTGAAAACGAAGTTTTTTCGAACGAGAGGATTGCCGACTACCTTTTTTCGTTAAAGGTCGATGCCTTGGTGGATCTTCCCATCTATTCGGGGGGTCTCGGCGTCCTGGCAGGGGATACCATCAAGACCGCCGCGGATATGAAATTGCCCATGGTCGCCATCGGTATCCTTTGGAGCAAGGGATATTTTAAACAGCGGTTCTGGTTTAAGTTCGGCCAATTGCCCGAGGAGATGAAATGGGATCCCTGGACGTTTCCAGGGCTTATCCCTCTGGAAGACAAGGTCAAGCTTGAGCTTAAAAATAAGGATATCTATCTGCGTCTCTGGAAGTATTATGTTTACAGCCGGACCCGCGACCACGTGGTGCCTCTTATCCTTCTGGATTCCAATGTCGAAGAGAATGATGATGCCGGCCGGCGCCTGACCGACAAGCTGTATCGCAGCGACGATGTCTCCGGCCGTATCCTCCAGAGATTGATCCTGGGAATGGGAGGTATCCGGGCGCTGGAGGAATTGAAATACCCCGTCAGCATCCACCATTTGAACGAGGGACACGCTGCTTTTGCTTTTGTGCGCAAGGCCGGCGATATGCCGGGGGCGGACCTCGATGCCCTCAAGTCCCAATTTGCCTATACTTGCCATACGCCCGTCCCCGCCGGCCATGATCGTTTCAGCGTCGGAGAGTGCGAAGCATACCTCAACCCCCAGGACATGGCCCTTGTCAGGAGGTATGGGCTTGAAAGCCCGGAATCTTCCGTTGTGAATCTGACGGTCCTCGCCATGAATACGGCGTCAAGCGTCAACGCCGTCTCATGGAAACACGGCGAAGTGATGAAGCTGCAGTTCCCGGCCTACAAAGAACGTATCAAGGCGATCACCAACGGCGTGCATTTTGCGACGTGGGTTTCTGAGCCGATCCTTAAATTCTTGGATCAGTTCGGCAAGGATGTCGGCGACTATCGTCATGATCCCCGTCTTTTGACGCATGTGCTTTCCCTCAAAGATAATCATGCGTTCAGGAAAGCGCTCTGGGAGGCGCATCGTGAGAACAAGAAGGGGCTTGTCGATATGCTGGGGCGATGGCGTCTCAAAGAGGATGTTTTGACCGTGGCCTGGGCCCGGCGCATTGCCGCATACAAAAGGCCGAGCCTTATCCTGCAGGATATCGACCGCTTGATGGATATTGCCAGGCGGGTCGGTCCGCTGCAGATCCTTTTTGCGGGCAAGGCCCATCCCAACGACAATATCGCCTTTACCTATGTGAACGAGATCATGAATACCATCGACAAGACCCAGGACCAGGGCGGCTTGCTTAAAATCCTGATGCTGGAGAATTATGATATATATATCGCCAAGATGCTTGTTTCCGGCGTCGATATCTGGCTCAATAATCCCCTGCCGCCCTATGAGGCGTCTGGGACCAGCGGGATGAAAGCGATCGCCAACGCCGTGGTCCAGTTGAGCACCGTCGACGGATGGATCGTCGAGGCCAAAGACAGCGGCATAGGAAAGTTTTTCGGTTATGAAGATACGGGGCGCGGCTATACCGACGGTTTTGCTTTAAGGCTGAGTGAAGATTCCAGCGATTTATATGCCTCCCTGGAGGATATGGCGCGTCTGTATTACGGCACGAACGACAAAGGCGGCATCCATGTTCAATCCGCATGGATCGATATGATGATTCATTGCCTGGCTGAAGCCGGGCGCTTCAATACATTCCGCATGCTCCATGAATATAAATCCCAGGTATGGGATATGAAATAAATCCTGTCATTGTCCGGCGCCTGCCAGCTGGCTAAGCCGACTGTCTTTTCGTTCTGATTTCCTTGCTCCCATACGAGACTTGTGATAGTATAACGGTATGCCGGATGGTCACTTATGAAATTCCATGCGCATCGTGCCTTATCGAAATTTTTGACCTTCGGGAAGCCGGCCGCGAACGGCCTGCGTCTGCATCTCCTTGTCGGATTTTATCTGGCGGTCCTGATGGTTGCGTGTTCAGGAGGTGGAGCCATGGCCCTTGAATTGAAAAGCCCCGCATTTTCCAACGGATCGAAGATCCCGCCGCAATACACCTGTGAAGGCAGAGATGTTTCTCCGCATCTCCAATGGGGCAGCGTTCCCGATGGTACAAAAAGTTTTGCGCTCATCAGCGATGATCCCGACGCACCGTCCAAAACCTGGATTCATTGGGTGATTTACAATATCCCGGCCGGAGTCCGAGAGCTGCCTCAGGGGTTCCCCCATGATACGTCTTTGCCGGATGGTATCTGTCAGGGAATCAACGATTCCGGGGAGACGGGTTATGGCGGGCCGTGTCCTCCTCCAGGCAAGCCGCACAGGTATTATTTCAAGCTTTATGCCCTTGACCGTGCGCTTGAGATCAAAGGGGCGGCCACAAAAGAAAAACTCCTGGAAGCCATGAAAGGACATGTTCTGGGAGAAGCGGTCTTGATGGGGACGTATGAGAGGTGAGAGAGGGAGAAGGGGGAAATCAACTTTACTCCTCGTGTAAACAGCTAACCCAGAAGGGGTAGGCCTCCACAATACCGAATAAGCGGAGGGCCTAAAAATTTCTGTTTGCAGCCAGTCCTCACAGAGCTCGGACGGGCAACCAGAAATTTTTCAGCTACACTCGGAGTTAATCCAGAAAGGGTAGACCTCCGCATTCCACACAGCGGAGGGTCTAATCTCGCCGGAGGCGAGATTAAGGAGGTCGCACATGGGTTTTTTTCTGTTTCTCGTCAGTCTTTTGTTGATCGTCGAAGGCGTTTTGTTGATCCTGACGCCGAAAAAGGTCGTCAAGCTGGCTCATCAGATGCTGGACAAGCCCAAAGATGCACGGCTTCTTGGCCTTGTGCCTTTGATCGTCGGCATCATGCTTTTGTTCGCGGCATCTTCCAGCGCCGTCAGCTGGCTGATTTGGCTTCTGGGGCTGGCCGGTATCGCCAAGGCTGTCTATCTGTTTTTGACGCCCGTCGCCAAGGTCAAGGCGTCGCGCTGGTTCAGCATGTCGGATCAGTCGTACCGTATCAGCGGGATCATCATCCTTGTCCTGGGGGTCATTGTTTTTATTTCAAGAATATAAGGATGGCAGATCAGGCCGGACACATATGATCACGGGGTGGGCGTCCGGCCTTTTGCTATACGCCATGCATGGTGAAGCCTCCCCGGTCTAAAGACCGGGGCCGGGGATGGTTGGGTGCCCGCCGCTAAAGATCGGCGCTTCCGCCTATGTTGTGGCGGCGGAAATGCGGTTGCCTCTGGGAGGGAACCCCAGGGATAGCCGATAGGATCATTTGGGGAATTATTCCAAAGAAAAAAGGAGCTCCGGACTTTGAGTCCGGGGGATTTCGCCGTGAAAGCCATTATCGGGGATGCAATGAAGAACGTTGCCGGCGCGTTATTGCTGTTTTTTGTTTTTTTTGCCCTTGCCCGGGCTGTTTTTTCTGTTGAAGAATTCAGGTCGAATGCCGACGAATCCGGAGCTTATAATGTGACCCGCGTGCAAAAGATCGTCGATGGCCATGTCTTTTGGGTGGAAGAGGATCGTCCTATCGAGAAAGTGGCCGGCCTCTACCGGCCGATGGACATGGATTCCTATATTCAGCTCAAATTCAGCAAGCTCCAGAAACAGCTTGACGATCTTGCCAATAAAACCAAGGCCAGGATCGATAAGTTGGAGGGGCAGGTCGGCAATCTCACCCAGAAAGTCGACCGATTGGAGAAGAAACAGGACGCATGGCTCAGGAACGCGCAAAACATCTCGAACACCACGACGCCTTGAAGAAACAGCCGATATCCGCAGGTTGCCTGGGGGCGATGCGCCTGGCGGTTGCGGCATCGTTTTTGTCGCTGGTTTGTATCCGGGGTTTTGCCTATGCCCAAAACTCGGAATATGGCCAGGAGGCCGTCGCAGACCTTGACGAAGGATTGGGCAAGCTTCGCAAAGAGAGGGATAAGCTGATGGATGAGATCAGCCATCTCAAGACCGAAAAGATGGCCCTCGCCGAAGAAAAGCAACTGCGTATTGAAGAAGTGGAATCCCGTGCCACGGTGCTCAATAACGAGCTGGATGGGGCCCATGCAGAAATAGAGCGGTTAAAGTCTGAAAAGGCCGATCTCGCCGATCAGTTAAAAGATGCCCGTTTCAATCTTGACAGAGTCAACGGCATTTTCAATAACAAGGACGCTGTTTTCATACGGGTCAGGGATGAAAATAACCGCCTGAAGACGGACTTGGCCGACGCCGAGAATGCCCTCCAAAGGTCTGCGGAGAAGATCCAGAAGCTCAAAAAAGAGAAAGAGAGCGCTGAAAGCGAACTGGAGGCGACGAAGAAACGGCTCACGGGTTATTTTGCCGATCAGGATGTGGAGCTTTCTGAGATCAGGAGCCAGCGCGAGAATCTTCAGAAGGAGACAACCGTCCTTTCTGAAAAGCTCAAGGCCGTTGAAAATAAACGTCAGGCGGCCGTCCTGGAGGTGCAGGCTCTGCGCAATAAGCTCTTGCGGCAGGCCGAAGACGCCTCGGCGAGAGAGGCGAAGCTCAAGAAAGATTTGACAGGGACGTCTGAGCGCAAGCTCAAGGAAGCCCGAGAGACGTCCGCGGCCCTCGCACAGGCTGAGAGAAAACTGAAGGACGCCGAGAAAAAGATCGTCGAGCTTGAAGAAGAAAATAGGGCCTCCAAGACCATGATGCAGCTGGCGAGCGAAAAACTGAAATATTATGCCATGACGTGCGAGGATTCAAAAAAGAAACAGACGGCGTCTCCCGGCGTTTCTTTTGCGTTGGAGGCCTGCCGCCGCGAGAATGAGACTCTTAAAGTCCAATTGACGGCCTTGAGTGAAGACCATAAAAAGCTCCTCGATGAGGTAACGGCTTTCAAGAAGACGGCACGGGAGGCACAGCAGGCTGGAGAGGCATCAAAGGCGACGAAGTGATATTTGTCGGCTTCGTCTTTGGAAATCGACTCGCAGGGCACGTCTGTTTCTCCGCCATGAGGGCGGCTTTTTGTTTTTGTTCCGAGTTCCTGGGTCAGACCAGGAGGCATAAATGATGTTATGTGATAAGACTTTCGGTATCGATCGGTTGATACGCGTGGTCAGTTGGATCCTGGTCTCTTTTTCTATTCTTGCGGTTTTTATGACGACGCCGCGGGAAGAGGGGTTTGCCAAGACTGCCGATGAAGGATATTATTTTATGTACGCGATGGCCGTCAAGGAAGGAGGGATGGCCCAGTTTCCGGTCCTTCTGCAGCAGCACTTATCGGATAAGGTGGCGCAGCTTTTCCCTCATCCCGGCCGCATTGGCTATGTCCTCCTGACAGCAGGCTGGCTGAGCATTTTTCCCGATACATTCCTTTCCCTGGCGCGGCTTTCTTGGTTCTGTTTTGTCCTGTTTTTGTTCGTTTCCTTCTGGTTTTCAAGGAAATATTTCGGCGAACGCACCGCCTCTTTCTATACGGTGCTCTTGTCCATCCATCCGCTGTTGATGACGGCCGGCCGCCGCGTCCTTCAGGACAGCATGCTCAATCTTTTCTGGGCGCTCTCCATATGGTTTTTCCTCGATTTTCTGATGGAAAAGAAACGGCGGCAATACGCATTGTTCCTGTTGTTTTTCTGCATCAGTCTTTCCATCAAGGAAGCGTCGGCGATCCTGTGGGTCTTTTTTGCCTGCGCCTTTGTCTTTTTCAGGGAAAAGAATGATCCGCGCCTTACCGGCCGCCATCTCTTGGGTATTTTTCTCGTCCCGGTTGTCGTTTTGGGATTATTGTATCTCTGGTTGTTGGGCGGTTGGGCCAACGGCTTGGCGCTGGTCCGTTATCTCGTAGGCGTGCATTTCCCTGCCGCCGGGGCCGTCACCAATGCCTATTCGTTGTTCGGCATGGGGCCCTGGTATAAGTTCATCATGGATGACCTGATGCTTTCTCCATGGACGGTGCTTTTGGCTGTCGGTTATTTCTTTCATATCATGCTCAATCGCCGGGCCGCCAAGCCCGTGACGTACCTGGCCCTGTTTTTGGTCTTTCTCTATGGGGTCATGAGCGCCATGAAATATACCAAAATCATCCGGTTTGTGATGAGCATGGAGATCACCGTTTGTCTTTTTGCCGTCTTGATGCTTGAAGAACTTTTTGCCGCCGAAAAAAAAGACGAGAGGCGCGCGCTTTTCGTTTTTCTTTCCGTCTGCGTGATTTATCTGGTTAACAGCGCTAACTTTGTGCACCTATTCGTCCGCTGGAATATTTACGATCCTATCAGCTATTGGCTGTTACAGGCACAGAAGGTCATCCCTTCGAGGAGTCTATTCTAGGCATGAAGACGACGTTGTTGATTCCGACCTTGAATGAGATTGACGGTATGAAGGCTGTTATGCCCAAGATCAAAAAGGAATGGGTCGATGAGATTGTCGTCGTTGACGGCGGATCGATCGACGGTACGGTAGCGTATGCCCGCGACAACGGCTATCTTGTCGTTGAACAGAAGCTCAAAGGGCTGGTGAATGCTTACCGCGAGGCCATGCCTTGTGTGCACGGCGATGTCGTGATCACCTTTACGCCGGACGGAAACTCCGTCCCCGAGAAGATACCGCCTCTTATCGAGAAGATGAAAGAGGGCTATGACATGGTCATCGTCTCCAGGTACCGTGACGGCGCCAAGAGCGAAGACGACGACGCCGTCACCGCTTTCGGGAACTGGATGTTTACGAAGATGATCAATATCTTGTTCGGTGCTCATTATACAGATACCCTTGTCGGTTTTCGCGCTTGGAAAAGAGAGCTTCTGGACCTGGCAGACAAAGATCCACAGCTTCCCAGCTTTGAGCCTTTTAGCGCCATCAAGTGCGCGCAATTGAAATTGAGGGTCTCCGAGATCCCCGGGGATGAGCCCAAGCGCATCGGCGGTGAGCGCAAGATGCAGCCTTTGCGCAACGGCTGGCAGGTGCTGATGATCATTGTCAGGGCTTTCTTGGGGCTGCATAAGTGAGAAGGATGGACGATGTATCTTGACGGCAAAAGGGTGTTATTGGCAGGCGCGACGGGCTTGGCAGGCCGCAGCATATTGAGGTATTTGTTAAGGCATTGTCCGCATACGCACATCCGTGCCGTCTTTCACGAAAAAACGCGCCGTGCCCTGCGTGACAGGCGCTTGGAGTATGTTCGGGCAGATTTGTGCCGGCTTCGGGATTGCCGGCGCGCGGCCGAGGGGTGCGATAGCGTCTTTATGGCCGCCGCCCAGACCGGCGGGGCGCAGGCGGCTGCCCGCGAGCCATGGCGGCAGGTGACGGATAACGCCGTCATGAACGCTCATCTGTTGCAGGCGTGCCATGATACGGGCGTCAGGCGCGTCGTCTGCGTAGGGTCTGCCACTCTTTATCAGCCGCAGGAAGGGGCCGTCCGCGAGGAAGATTTGAAGTTTGATTGCGATCCCCACCCGTCTTATTTCGGGATAGGCTGGGTGACGCGTTTTGTGGAAAAACTCTGCCGGTTCTGGCACGAGAAAACAGGATTGGAAGTCGTCTTGGCGCGGTGTGCCAATATTTACGGGCCTTTTGCCAGGTTTGACCCTGCGCGCGCCAATTTTATCCCGGCTTTGGTGCGCAAGGCCGTCGACAAGATGGACCCTTTTGAAGTGTGGGGGTCTGTCGATGTCGCCCGGGACGTGATCTATGCGGATGATTTTGCGTCGGCGGTCGTTGCGATGATGAATGCCGCGGACATCCGCTTCGATGTGTTTAATGTCGGTTCCGGCAAGGCCGTGACCGTTGGGGATGTCGTGACATGGGCGCTGAAAAGCGCCAGCCATGCGCCCCGCCGGATCGTCTATCGTGAAGACAAACCTGCTACGATCCGTTCGCGCGTCCTGGATATTACGAAGGCGATGAAGCTTCTGGGCTGGAAGCCCGAAGTGGGTCCCCGGGAAGGCATCGCCAAAACCGTGGCCTGGTGGCAGGAAAACAGGAGGCACTGGAAAAAATGACCATCAAAACAAAAAGGCATGACGCGATTGTTCTTTCAAGCAGCCCTGAAAAAAAAGCGGAAGCGCATTTAAGCCGCTTATTGGAAGACGCCCCGCTGCCGCCCGATGAGATTCTGGCCAACCTGGGCGTTTTTCTGACATCGAAAAATCTTTCACGGCTTTTGTTTTTCTATGAGATTTACCGCAAGGTCGTGGGGCTGCATGGCGTGATCGTCGAGTTCGGCGTCCGCTGGGGACAGACGTTGTCGCTCTTGTCGGCCCTGAGGGGGATTTTTGAGCCGTTCAACCGTCACCGCAAGATCATCGGTTTCGATACGTTCGAGGGTTTCCGCGGCGTCAGCCCCAAGGACGGCGGCCGCGTCAAATGCCGCGACGGCTCTTTTTCCGTCCCGAAAGAATATGAGAAATACCTGGCCGAGGTCCTCGGCATCCAGGAAACGCTGAATCCGATGTCGCACATCAGGCGTTTCGAGCTGGTGAAGGGCGATGCGGTCAAGGCAGCCCCGGCGTATTTCAAGAAGCACCCGGAGACGATGATCGCGCTGGCGATTTTTGATTTCGATATTTATGCGCCGACCAAGGCCGCTCTCAAAGCCATTAAGCCGTATCTGTCCAAGGGGAGTATCCTTGTGTTCGATGAACTGTGCGACGATATTTTCCCCGGCGAGACCCTGGCCTTGAAAGAAGTCCTGGGGTTGAACAACGTCCGGGTCCAGCGCATGCCGATGACGTCGCGCATGTCATATATCGAGATCAAATGATATCTGAAAAACAGTATCAGAGTATCATGGTATCGGAGTGTCAAAGAGTCAAAACAAAAACGGACTTGACCGGACGGCTTCAGACATAGAGACAGTTGTCAGAAGAATTTTACTTTGACACGTTGATACCAATCGTATTGTTTTAAAAACATGACTCCCGAGTGTTTAGAAATCAGAAAAGAGATCCTGAAAATTTCCAGGGCGACTGGCCACGGCCATATCCCTTCGTGTTTCTCCGTTGTGGAGGTCCTGTGCGCGCTCTATGAGACCATGCGCCACGACCCAAAGAACCCCGCGTGGGACAAGCGGGATATTTTTATCTTGAGCAAGGGCCATGCGAGCCTGGCCTTGTATTGCGTCCTGGCTAGGTTTGGTTATTTCGACATCTCGAAGGTCTATTCTTTCGGCCAGTTCGAATCCTCGTTCGGCTGTCATCCGGACCGCTTTAAGATCCCCGGTATCGAGGCCTCGACGGGTTCTCTCGGCCACGGCATCGGCATCGCCGTGGGCGCAGCCCTGGCTTTGAAGATCAAAGGGGAGAACGAACGCCGCGTCTATACGGTCGTTGGGGACGGCGAATCCAACGAAGGCAGTGTCTGGGAGGCGGTCATGGTCGCCACGAACCTCAAGCTGGATAATCTTACCGTGATCTACGATAACAATATGTCCCACGCCAGGGGGTTGCAGATCCCTAATCCGAAAGAGCGTTTTAAGGCGTTTGGATGTTGTGTTTCGGAAGTAAACGGTCACGATCTCGCCGCCCTTAAAAAAGAGGCCGGAAAGAAAGACCGCCGTGTGCGCGTGATCATCGCCCGCACCAAAAAGGGTTACGGTTGTGCGGCGATGATGAAGGACCATTACGCCTGGCACCGTCGGGCGCCCAGCGACCAGGAACTCGAAGAATTTTGCAGGGAGTTAGGATAACGGCATGAGGAAACAGTTCAGGGACACAGTCCTCGATATCGGCAAGACGGATGCCGGGATCGTCATGGTCTTCGGCGACGTCAGCGTCTATCTCTTTAAGGATTTCCAGGCGCTGTATCCGTCGCGTTTCTACAATATCGGCATCTGCGAAAACACCCTGATCAGCCTGGGCGCCGGTTTAAGCTCCCAGGGGTTCATTCCGTTCATCCATACCATCAATCCGTTCATCACGGAACGCAGTTATGAACAGGTCAAACTCGACCTTTGCTATAACGGTTTTGGCGCCAACATCCTGTCTTGCGGCGCGTCTTTCGATTACGCTTGGGATGGGGCGACGCATCACGCCTACACGGACATGGCGATTTTGAGATTGCTGCCGCAGATAGAGATCATCCAGCCGGGCTCGCGCCACGAACTCGACGTCTTGTTGCGCAGCCAGTATGCCGACGGGAAGGTGACGTATTTCCGGTTGTCCGACCATCCTCATGAGGTCGATATGCCGGTCAAATTCGGCCAGGCCGTTGTGTTGAAGGAAGGGCATCCCAAAGTGACGGTCATGACCGCCGGGCCTCTCTTGGCCGATGTGCTGGAGGCTTGCCGCGACCTCGACGTCAATGTCGTCTATTTCCATACGATCAAGCCGATTGACCATGCCGCGATCAGCCGTTTTCGCGGCACCAAGATCGTAGTTGTGCATGATGCTTTCGGGTTGTTTGAGGCTGTTTGCGAGGTGCCGGATGTCCGGGCGAGTTATTACGGCCTGCCGGACAAATTCTGCAGCTGGTATGGCACCCTGCAGGATATCCGTAAAAAGATCGGCCTGGACGCTTCTGCCATCCGGGAGCATGTCCGCCAAAAGCTTCAGGAGAAATAAGGCTCATGTTTTATAAAAATAAGAAAGTTTTGGTGACGGGCGGCACGGGTTTCGTCGGCCTGCATATTGTGCAGGAGCTTCTGAAAGAGGGCGCGCGGGTGCGAATACCCGTGCATCGCAGGCCCCTGGTGATCAAAGATGAACGGATCGAGACGGTCCCGGCGGACCTGACGAACCCCCAGGATTGCCTGAGGGCGCTCAAGGATATTGAGATTTGTTTTCATGCCGCGGGCGCTGTGGCCGCAGCCGCCGTCACGGCGGGCAATCCCATGGAGGCCATCATCGCCAACCTCGTTTTGACGTCGCGCATGCTGCAGGCGGCGTGGACCGCAGGAACGGACCGCTTTCTCGTCTTCGGTTCTTCGACGGGCTATCCGGCTGCGGATTACCCCATCAAGGAAGACGAGATGTGGACAGGCCCGACGCACCCGTCGTATTTCGGCTACGGGTGGATGCGGCGTTATCTCGAGAGGCTGGCGGAGTATGTCGCTTCGAAGTCCAAGATCAAGATCGCCCTCATGCGGCCGACAGCCGTGTATGGGCGTTGGGATAATTTCGACCTCCAGACGGCCCATGTGATCCCGGCGTTGGTGCGCAAGGCCGTCGAAAGGACAGACCCTTACGAGGTATGGGGGACGGGGGATGAGGTGCGTGATTTCCTGCACGTCAGCGATCTGGCCAGGGCGTGTCTTGTCTTGACGGAAAAACATGCCGTCTGCGATCCCGTGAACATCGGTTACGGCAAGGTGGTGCGCATCAAAGAGATCGTCGAGAGCATCCTTAAATCTGCCGGTTACTCCAAGGCGCGTGTGGTGTTCAATGCCTCCAAGCCGACGGCCATTCCTTTCCGCATGGTGGATACGTCCAAGGCAAAACGGCTCCTTGGTTTTGAGCCGCAGGTGACGTTGGAGAAGGGACTGGAAGACACGGTGCAGTGGTATCAGCGGATGCGGGGCAAGATATGATCCAGCAGGATATCCTGAAGAATTTTCGCGGCAAAAAAATCCTGGTGACCGGCGGCACAGGGCTGATCGGCCGCCAGGTCGTCGGTATCCTCTGCGAGGCGCAGGCGCGCGTGTCGGTCGTCTCCCTGGACCGCTTGAGGCCCGTGCCCGGCGTCCGTTATATTTACGGCGACCTGACGGATTTCGTTTTCTGCAAAAAGATAACGCGCCGGATGGACTGCGTTTGTCATCTGGCGGGGATCAAGGGGTCGGCGTCCGTGACGGAGAAAAAGCTGGCCAGCCACTTTGTGCCGACGATGATGATGAACGTCAATATGCTGGAGGCCTGCCGGCAGAACCGCGTGGCCAAGGTCGTCTATACCAGCTCCATCGGCGCCTACGCCAATACGGATGTCTTTCGCGAAAAAGATTACCGGCTCGACAGTCTGCCTATGGATTTTGCAGGGTGGGCCAAACGCATGGCCGAGTTGCAGGTCCACGCCTATCACGTCCAGTTCGGGATGGAGAATTTCGCCGTGGTGCGGCCATGCAACGTCTATGGGCCGGGCGATAATTTCGACCCCAATAATGCGATGGTGATCCCATCGCTTTTGTACCGTATCTACCATAAGGAAGACCCTGTCGTCGTCTGGGGCGACGGCTCGGCCATCCGCGATTTTGCCTATAGCCGGGATGTGGCGGAAGGCGTTATCCTGGCTTTGCACCACGGTACCATGGGCGGGTTTGTGAATCTGGGGAGCGGCCGGGGAGTTTCCGTGCGTGAGCTGGTAGAGACGCTCCGCAGCTTCCTTGATTTCAATTATGTCTTCGACGCCGCCAAGCCGTCGGGGTTTCCCAGACGGGTGATGGACATCACCTTGGCGCGGGAGCTCATCGGCTACAACCCGACGACAACATTGCGGGAGGGCCTGGAGGAGACCTGGAAGTGGTTTATCCATAACCAGAACGAGTTCAAAAAGAAAAAAAATTATTTTACGTGATGAGGTTTTAATGATGACCGTAGAAAGAACACAACTGCCAGGCGTCTTGTTGATCAAGCCGGAGGCATTCCGCGATTTCCGGGGAGAGTATGTCGAGATCTACAATGAGGAGCTTTACCGCAAGAACGGCATCGAGGTCGCCTTCATCCAGGATGATATCTCGGTGTCTTACAAAAACGTCCTGCGCGGCATCCACGGCGATGATCTGACGTGGAAGCTGATCTCATGCCTTCACGGGGAATTTTATCTTGTCGTCCTGAATTACGATAAGAGCTCCCCGGATTTCGGCAAGTGGCAGTCTTTTACGCTGTCCGACAAGAACAGGCATCAGGTCCTGGTGCCTCCCAAATTCGGCAACGGTCATTTCGTCTTAAGCGAGAGGGCGATTTTTCACTACAAGCAATCCACCTATTACGACCCCGGCAAGCAGTTTACCGTTAAATGGAACGATCCGCGTTTTAACATCTCCTGGCCTGTGAAGGATCCCATCTTGTCGAAGAGGGACGAGCTGGGCAGGAGGGATTGAAAAGTAGATTGGAAAGACTCCTCGTGTAAACAGCTAAAAATTTCTGGATGCACCCAGCCTCGTCAGAGTTTCGGCGGGCATCCACAAATTTTTTAGCTACACTCGGAGTTAATCCCACCTCTGGTGGGATTAAGGAGGGTTTTACATGGTCATCAGCCGAACACCGTTTCGTATTTCATTCTTCGGGGGAGGCACGGACTATCCGGATTGGTACAGACAGCATCCCGGCGCGACCTTGGCCACGACGATCGACAAATACTGTTATCTGACCGTTGGTTACCTGCCGCCGTTTTTCGATTGCAATTACCGCATCGTCTATTCCAAGCGTGAGATGGTGAAAAAGATTTCCGAGATCGAGCATCCGGCCGTGCGCGAGACGCTGCGTTTCATGGGGATCAAGAAGGGGATCAGCGTCCAGCACGTCGGTGATCTTCCGGCCCGTACCGGGATCGGCTCCAGCTCGTCTTTTACTGTCGGGCTCCTCCATGGTCTTTATGCCGTCACCGGCAGGATGGTGTCGAAAAAACAGCTGGCGCTGGAGGCCGTCGATATCGAGCAGAACTGGATGAAGGAGAACGTCGGTTCCCAGGACCAGGTGATCACGGCCTTCGGTGGGTTCAACAAGATTGAGTTCAAAGGGGCCAAGAATGTCGAGGTGACTCCGGTGACGCTGGATAATAAAAGGCTCAAGATTTTTCAGAGCCATCTTTTGCTGTATTTTACGGGTTTCTCCCGGCTGGCTTCCGAGATCGCCGGAGAACAAATCAGGAATATCCCCGCCAAAACCAAAGAGCTCAAAGAGATGTATGCGATGGTCGGCCGGGCGATGGACATATTGAATAAGCCGGGCGACGGGTTCGATGCGTTCGGAAGGCTTCTTCATGAGTCCTGGCAGATCAAGAGGACTCTTTCCACCAAGATCACCAATTCTCGCATTGACGAGATTTATCTGGCGGCCAGGCGCGCAGGCGCCATCGGCGGCAAAGTCCTCGGCGCCGGCGGCGGCGGATTCATGCTTTTCTTCGTGAGGCCCGAACGGCAGGCTTCATTCAAGAAGAAGATGAGGGGCCTTTTGCGCGTGCCGTTCAAGTTCGACGATTTGGGCAGCCAGATCATCTACTACAGGCCGGATAATAATTTTTAATCCTTCGCAGAAATCCCCGGCTTTTAAGCCGGGGATGAATGCAGTTGTGAAGTTCTGCTCAGGAGGAAGCCTTGGTCTTTAGACCAGGGAGGCTTCACTGAAGCCGTAACTTACGCGAGTGAGTGCAGCGAACGAGGGTAAGTTACATGGCTGAATTAATCCTCGACATGTACCAAAATTTTTTGAAGGTAAATGTCGAGGATCTTTGCGTGATTCAGCAAATCAGAGTGAATCAAAAACGCCTTGTCATGACTCTCAAAGATTATCTTCAAACACACTATGTCCATCCCTTGGTCGGCCAACTCGATCTGGACTCCCGGGAGGCGGTCGGGATCCATCGCCGTATCATCGAAGGCAATCCGCTTTTAAAAAGACACTATCTTTTCATCTACGGTTCTTTTAAAAAAGCCGAAGAGGGTTTAAGGGGATTGCCGCAACCCTCCCTGGAGATCGGTTCCGGCGGAGGGTTCTTGAAGGAGATCATCCCGTCCGTCGTCACGTCGGACGTCGTCTCCGGCGAAGGGATCGACAGGGTCGAGGATGCCTCGAAGCTGTCGTTTGCCGATGCGTCCTTAAAGGCCGTCTACGCCAACGCCGTTTTGCACCATATCCCCGAGCCCGAACGATGCCTCGCCGAAATCGACCGCGTCCTGGTCCCGGGCGGCGTGTTTGTCTGTAACGAGCCGTCATCCACGCCTTTCGGGTATTTCATGAACAGGCATTTCCATCACGAGCACACGGACAAAACGGTGAAGATATGGCGTCTGACCGAGGAGGACGGCGCAGGCAGGTTGAAAGGCGCCAACATGGCCATGCCTGCTATTATTTTCAGGAGGGACCGGCGGATATTTGAGAAGAAATTCCCGCGCCTGAAGATCAAGTCGATCGTTTATCATGATTTCTTGAGATATACGCTTTCCGGGGGCTTGAGTTTCCGGCCTTTCGTGCCGCAGGTTTTGTTCGGCGCGGTCAACGCCCTCGAAGTATTGGCGAGGCCTTTGTTATTTTTGCTGGGCCATGCCATGATCGTGACGATTGAAAAGGTCTGAACTTCGGCGCCGCCGGCGCCAGAAGAATGACCAAAGATGACAGAAGAACACAGGGCAAATCAGGGAGCTGTATCATGAAGAAAAAAGTGCTGATCACGGGGATCACAGGGTTTGTCGGCAGTCACCTGGCAGACTATATTCTTTCCCTCAACGACAGGGACATCGAGATCCATGGGACGCGCCGCTGGCGCTCTCCGGTCGAAAACATCGAACACATCATTGAAAAGATCCAGCTCCATTATTGCGAGTTGTTGGATGCCAAATCCGTCCAGGACGTGATCGCTTCGGTCCGGCCGGACATCGTCTTTCATCTGGCGGCCCAGTCCTATGTCATGACCAGCTTCGGAGCCCCCGTCAATACGGTCGAGACCAATGTCTGCGGGACGCTGAATTTGCTCGAGGCCGTGCGGTATGCCAAGATCGATCCCGTCATCCATATCTGCAGCTCCTCCGAGGTCTACGGACAGGTGCGTGAAAACGAGGTCCCGATCAAGGAATCCCAGCCTTTCCGGCCGGCTTCGCCTTATGCGGTCAGCAAGGTAGGCGAGGACATGCTGGCGTTCCAATACGGCCTGTCTTACGGTCTGCGCATCATCACGACGCGCATGTTCACGCATACCGGCCCGCGCCGGGGAGAGGTTTTCGTCACGTCTGCCTTCGCGCGCCAGATCGCGCGGATCGAGGCCGGTATCCAGGAACCGGTCCTCAAAGTCGGCAATCTTGAGAGTGTCCGCACATTTGCCGACGTGCGGGATACGGTCCGCGCCTACTGGCTTCTCGTCCATAAGTGCAAGCCCGGCGAGGTCTACAACATCGGCGGAAGCGTTTCCATGATGGTGGGCGACATGCTCAAGAAACTTTTGAGCATGACGGATAAGAAGATCTCCGTCAAGGTCGACCCGGCGCTCCTGCGGCCGTCGGACGTGACGCTCCAGATCCCCGATTGCACGAAGTTCAAGCAGGCGACAGGCTGGGAACCCGAGATACCTTTTGAGAAAACTTTGAAAGACCTTCTGGATTTTTGGCGGGATTATTATACCGCCAGGAAGAAAAGGGCGTAGGGATACGATTGAGGGGCCATGGAACGACCTTCTGTATTGAGCCGCAGCATTTGCTTTTTTTCCGGTCTTGCGTCGCTGATCGTCTTTTTTGCCGTTTTTTCCTTTTGCACACGGCCTGCCTATGCCACCGCAACGCATACCAAAATCTCCGAATGGAATCGACGCAACATCCACCTTGTTCCGAACGAGAAAGAAAAGCAGGCGATCCTGGCCCTTAACCAGGATTACTCCGTTCCGTGGCGGACGGCCGCGGACAGCGACGGGGACGGCGTGGACGATGTTTACGATCCTTCGCCGATGGACTGGCGTGAAAACGGCTATGATCCGTTTGCCGTCCTGGCATTCTTGAGCTGGTATCACGACTGGAATGCCTATAAATACGACTGCGATGCCTTGAAAAAAGTCGTCGATCTCATGAGAGACGCCGGCGTGAGGATGGTACGTTTCGACTTCCTGTGGCAGGACATCGAGCCGCAGCCAGGCGGGTGGCATTTTGAGAAGTACGACTATATCGTCGATCTTTTGACGGAACGCCAGGTCCGCATCCTGGGGATCCTGGGCTATTCCGTCAGCTGGGCCGGCAAGGCCTGGAATTATCCTCCCTACGACGACGAGACTTTTGTCCGTTATGTCCGCCAAGTCATTTCCCGTTATAAAAACAAGATCAAGTATTGGGAGATCTGGAATGAGCCGGATTCGAGGACTTACTGGGTTCCTCAGGACGACATGAAGCGTTATACGGAGCTTCTCAAGAAAGTGTACGAGGCCGCCAAGGCCGTCGACCCGTCCTGCAAGATCGTCTTGGGCGGCATGACGAACAGCGGTTATTATGCGATCAAGAACGTCTATCGCAACGGCGGAAAGGATTATTTCGATGTCGTCAATATCCATCCCTTCGCAAATCCACTTCGCGCCGGGGCCATGACGCAGGTCCTGGCGGTATGCCATAATGTCCGTCGCGAAATGGACAAGAACGGCGACCAGAACAAGAAGATCTGGATCACGGAGATCGGCGCTCCGGGCGTTGAGCGGCCCCGTAAGGACAATGCCTGGTGGGAAGGTATCAGTCCGACGGAAAAACAACAGGCCGAATGGGTGGGAGAGGTATATGGGCGGCTGACGGGCTTAGACGATGTCGAGAAGGTTTTCTGGGCGTTTTTCCGGGATAACCTGGGGCACTTCAAGAGCGGCGTCGATTTCTTCGGCCTGATCCGCTGGGATTTTACACCCAAGCCGTCTTTTTACGTGTATAAAAAATGCTCACACGCCGTCATGGACAAGTGGCGCTTGTTTAAGGGGGAGCCGTAATCTTTCCATGTTCTCGTTTGTCGACGCCCATTGTCATCTGCAAGATGAGAGGATCAGGAGTGATGCGGGGTCCCTCATGGCCCGGGCCAAAGCCAAAGGGGTCTGTCGTCTGGTGTGCTGCGGCTCGGCGGAAGATGATTGGGAAGCCGTGGCCGCCCTCAAAGCGCAATACTCTTGTGAGATCATTCCTTCTTTTGGGCTGCATCCGTGGTATATCAAGGATCGTTCGCCGAGATGGCTGGAGAATTTGGAAGGGTTCCTCAAGCGCATGCCATCAGGCGTCGGGGAGATCGGGCTGGACCACGGGCTCAAGGATTTCGACGAGCAGGACCAAAGGGAGGTTTTTCTGGCGCAACTGGCGCTGGCGCGCACGTACCGTCGGCCCGTATCGATCCATTGCCGCAGGGCCTGGGATGTTTTGCTGAATGTCTTGAAAGATTTCGGCCCGTTGGGTGCCGGCGGTGTCATTCATTCCTATTCAGGGAGTGCGGAGATGGTGCCGTCCCTGCAAGTTTACGGTCTTTATTTTTCTTTTTCCTGTTCGATCACGCGTTCAGGCAATACACGGGGCCGCCGCGCCCTGCAGGTCGTTCCCAGAGACAGGCTTTTGATCGAAACAGATTCGCCGGATATTCCACCTGCCGGCTTAACGGGTTTGAATGAGCCGTCGCATCTGCTTTTGGCGGCGCAGACAGTGTCCGAAGTCCTTGGAGCCGCCCTGGAAGACGTTGCGGCCATGACGACCGCCAACGCCACGGCGCTTTTCGGATCTCTGGCTTAGGCCTATCCGGGTTTTCGTGCTATATGGCGGATACCCGGGAATTGACCTGACGGCTTGTTTTGCGGGAGTGGCCTATGGGCAGGATACGTGTTATTTCTCATGAAGACCGTATTTTTCAGGATCGCAGGGAAGCCGGCAGGTTTCTGTCGGAGGCGTTGAAAGAATTCCGGGGGAGGGATGCCCTTGTTCTTGGTATTCCGCGCGGCGGCCTTGTCGTGGCTGTAGAGATTGCCGGGGCGATCGGGGCAGACCTGGATGTCGCTCTAACGCGGAAGATCGGCGCGCCGCTTCAGCCGGAACTGGCCATCGGCGCTCTCTCGGAAAGCGGACAGATTTATCTGAGCAGCGCTCTGGCGGCCCAGGCGGGAGCCGACGATGGCTATATCGAGCGGGAGAAGGCGCGGCAGGCAGGCGTCATCAAGGAACGCGCACAGCAGTACAGAAAAGTCAGGCCGAAGGCCTCTGTTACGGACCGCTTGGTGATCGTGACGGATGATGGTGCGGCCACAGGCGCGACCATGTTGGCAACGCTCTGGTCGTTGAGACAGGAGAAACCGCAACGCCTCATCGCCGCCCTGCCTGTCGTATCGGGTGATGCCGTCGAAATCCTTGCCGGTGCCGCCGACGAGCTCGTTGTTCTGCAGGTGCCGATGTATCTGGCCGGGATCAGCCAGTTTTACGGTGATTTTTCGCAGACAAGCGACGATGAAGTCGAGGGTATCCTCAAGGAATTCGCGGCGCGCCGCGGCAGGAAGTTGCGAGGGAATTATGTCTCGCGATGGCTCGGTCTTTGAAGCCGGTAAGCTCAGCGGTTCTCCGAAAGATTTTCAGGAGGAGGCATGAGAGAGGATTCGGGGCGTTTTTCCAGGACCGCTTTATTGCTCGGGAAAGATGCAGTCCACCGTTTTAAACAAAGCTCTGTGGCTGTCGTCGGACTGGGTGCCGTGGGGTCTTTTGCCCTGGAGGCCCTGGCACGCGCAGGAGTAGGGTCTTTTTTCCTCGTCGATTTCGACGAGGTCAAGCCCACGAATTTCAACCGTCAGCTCTTTGCCTTGGAGTCTACCTTAGGTAAATCCAAGACAAAGGTCGCCTGCGAGCGGGTCCTTGATATCAATCCGCATTGCCAAGTCGTGGCGCAGCAGGTCTTTGCCGGTCCGGAAAATTTAAGCGAGCTCCTGGATCCGGCCCCGGATGCGGTGATCGACGCCATCGACAGCTTGAATCCCAAAACAGAACTCCTTAAATTCTGTGTCACCCATGGGATCCCTGTTGTTTCTTCCATGGGCGCCTGCGACAAGACAGACCCCTTTTGCATCCGTGTCGCCGACATTTCCGAGACGAGAATTTGTCCTTTGGCCCGCAGGATCCGCAAACGCCTCAAGAAGAACGGTATTCCTGAAGGGATCGTGTGTGTTTACGGGATCCAGAACCCTCGCGGGACCTTGGGTGAAGAAGGGGACGAAGAGGTGCTAAGGAGAGGCCGCAAGCGCACGCCGCGCGGCTCTATTGGTTATATGACAGGTATGTTCGGCCTTGTTGCCGCTTACGAAGTCTTGAAGATCCTGGCAGGAGGGGCTCTGGAGTCGGTCTTCGGCCCAGGGTCGTGAAGTTTTGCAGGCATGACCTCAGTTGAAAAATGGCTCAGAAGATGACATAATGTGCTGGAATATTTGAAGAAGGAGCGGGCGCAGTCTTTTGATTTTGCGGGAGAAAAAGCATGAAGGGACCGAAGGTTTACATGGTGATAGAGATCAAGATCAAGGACAAGGAAAAATACGGCCGCTATGTCGATGAAGTTTATGATATCGTGCGCCGTCATGGCGGCCGTTATCTGGTCAGGGGCGGCCGCGTCACGCCCATGTTCGGAGGCTGGACGCCGGAACGGATGATTGTGATTGCATTCGATTCCCTGCAGGCCCTGAAGGAATGCTTCGCTTCTCCGGAGTATCTGGCGGTGGCGCCCTTGAGGGAGACGTCGGCCGAAACCAGGTCCGTCATCCTGGAGGGATATCAGCCATGAGGGTCGCCGAAGGCATCCATGCTTTAAAGATTCCATTCCGGCTTCCCGTCGGACCGGATGATTTCCTGGAGCGGTTTGTTTATTGTTATCTGATATGCGGCGATACCGTCTGCCTGATCGACAGCGGCGTTGCAGGGAGTCAGAAGATCATTTTTGATTACCTCGCATCTATCGGCCGCAAGCCGCAGGATATTTCCATCTTGGTCCTGACGCATAGCCATCCGGACCATATGGGTGCCGCGCACGCAATCCGGGAAGCCACGGCGTGCACGGTGGCGGCGCATCTCTCGGAGAAAAACTGGATAGAAGATATCGATTTGCAGTTCAGAGAAAGGCCCGTGGCTGGTTTTGAGACGCTTGTCGCCGCCCCTGTCAAGGTCGACCGGATACTTAAAGACGGAGATGTCCTGGGATTGGGAGGCGGTTTTGACATGGAAGTTTTTCATACGCCGGGGCATTCCAGGGGTTCGCTATCATTGTTTCTGCGTAAGCAGAAGGTGCTGTTCTGTGCGGATGCCGTCCTCCTGCCTGGACAACTGCCCATTTATGACGACAACGAAGCATGCGTGCGGTCTGTCAACAAGTTGAAATATATGCGCGGCGTCGAGATCTTGCTTTCTTCCTGGGATGATCCGAAACGGGGTCCCGAGGTGCTCCGGGCCATGGACGAGAGTCTTATTTTTCTTCGAAGCATTCAGCGGGCGGTGTTTGAGGTGGTCGACGAGTATCCGACGGAGGATTTGATGGCCATGTGCGGACAAGTGGTCAGGATCATGGGCTTGCCGCCCGCGGCGCTCAATCCCTTGGTGGCCAGGTCATTGGCGTCGAGCCTTGAGAAAAAACGGCCGCGCGGACATTAATCTTCTACGGCCAGGGCCAAAAGGCAGGGCCGCGGGGATTTCAGAGGTCGCTATGGACAACAGTTTGAAGATTGAAAACCTGACGGTGGAAGTGGGCGGCCGGGTGATCTTGAAAGATCTTAACCTGGAGATTTCCTCGGGCAGCACCCTTGTTTTGTTCGGGCCCAACGGTTCCGGAAAATCCACGTTGATCAAGGCTATCATGGGGTTTGAGAATTATGCGATCACCCGGGGAGAGATCGTTTTTGGGGGAGAGGTGATTAACGGTTTGCCGACGGATGAACGCGCCAAAAAAGGCATCGGCGTCCTTTTCCAGAACCCGCCGAAGATCAGGGGGATCAAGCTGCGTCAGATGGTGGAACTGGTCACGCGCCGGCCGGCGCAGGAGGACATTTTTGTCGATAAACTCAATGTCGGGGAACTGATGGACAGGGACCTTAATGTGAATTTTTCCGGGGGAGAGATGAAGCGCTCTGAATTACTCCAGGTTTTGTCCCAGCGGCCGAAGCTCCTGCTTTTGGATGAGCCGGAATCGGGCGTCGACATCGAAAATATCGCCATGATGGGCAAAGTGCTTAACGCCTTTATCCGCGAGCATGCCGTGGCCTCGCTCATCATCACGCACACCGGTTATGTCCTGGATTATGTTGATGCCCAACACGCCTGCGTGTTGATGGACCGCGATATCCGCTGTTATGATGATCCGCGCAAGGTTTTTGAAGACATCCGTCAATTCGGTTATGAAAAGTGCCGCACCTGCAGGGGGAAATGAATCTTATGCCTGATAACGATGCACATCTTGGAAAAGAGGAAACCCGCCGTCTGGAGCGCATCGGTTATGATGCATCCGAGAAGGAACGCGCCGGTTCTTTTATCCAGCAGGACGGCGACTTGCTTTTGCGCAAAGCGCTCCATGAGGATATTGAGGTCATGGGGATTGATGAGGCCTTGAAGACCGTTCCCGATGCCGTCTCTTACTACGGCAAGGCCTTTGAAACACTGGATCGGGAATATCCGAAGGAGACGTCCGGCGGCTATTACATCAGGATCAAGGCCGGCAAGACCGTGCTTTTTCCCGTGCAGGCGTGTCTGTATCTCAAGAAGGCCAACTTCAGGCAGAAAGTCCATAATCTCATTATTGCGGAACCCGGGTCAAAAGTTTATATCATCACCGGTTGCACGGCGCATAGCGCCTCACAAGAAGCGTATCACTTGGGCATCTCGGAGTTTTTCGTCGGCGAAGGGGCTTATGTGAATTTCACCATGATCCATAGCTGGACAAAAGATACGAACGTGGAGCCCAAGAGCATCGCCCTTGTCGACAAACGGGGGACGTTTATCTCCAACTACATCTGTCTGGATCCCGTTAGAAATATCACCATGTATCCGACGGCCGTATTGGGCGAGATGAGTATTGCACATTTCAGCTCGCTCATGGTGGCCCATGAAGGTTCGGCCCAGGACATCGGCTCACGCGTTATTTTCAACGGCAGGGGATCTTCGGCGGAAATCATCTCGCGGGCCGTCAGCTTGGGGGGATCGGTTACTGCGCGCGGCCACCTCAAAGCCGCCTCACCCGATATCAAGGCGCATTTAGAGTGTCGGGGTCTTGTCGTCAACGAAAAAGGCAGGATCCATGCTATTCCGGAGCTTGAGACCGAATACAGGGATGTGGATATGTCCCATGAGGCGGCGATCGGCAAGATCTCCAAAGAGGAGATAGAATATTTATGTTCCAGAGGGATTTCCAAGGATAAAGCGCAATCCCTTATCATCCGCGGTTTCGTCGATACCAACATCCTGTCATTGCCTGAGTTGTTGAAGAAAGAAATCGATCAACTTGCAGATCGGACGTTGAAGTCCGGCCTATGATTCTTTTCGGCGGCCGTTCTGCCTCACAGGGTTACTTATGAGGATTGTCCGGTCCCGGTTATCGCAGAGACAAAATACATCTCATTTCGCGCGAGAGGAGCTAAGGAGGAGGCTGGATGGAGAAGAGAAGGGTTTTGGTCGTGGATGACGAGGAGGATCTCCGCAAATTATTGAAGTTGAACCTGGAAGGGACCGGTAAGTTTACGGTTGAGACCTTGGCGAATGCCAAGGACCTTATCGAGACGCTTCATATGTTCAAGCCTGAGGTGATCCTGCTCGATCTCTTGCTGCCCGGCCTCGGCGGACTGGAGGCATGCGAGATGTTGAACAGGGATCCGCTGGGCGAGGGAGTGCCTATTATCGTTCTTTCTTCCCTGGCCAAAGACGGAGACAAGCGCGCCGCTTACGGCAAAGGGGTCGTGGATTATCTCGTCAAGCCCATTGAGAACGATGATCTTGTCGCCAAGATCGAAAAGGTCCTTTTGAACAAAGACAGTTCGTCGTGAGAGGCGAGAGGGCGGCATCGGAATCGAAGGAGTCCTTGTGGCACAGGTCGTGATCGCATGAAGATAAAGCTTAACAAATCCCTCTTGGTTGTGATTCTTCTGTTTTTGGCTGCGGGGACGGTGTTGACCGGATGGGTTTTCCGCATTGAAGACAAGCGCATGCGCGAAGATTTCATGGTCGGGGCGCGCATCCTGAGGAGCGCCATCGATCCTTGGCGCATTTTGCGTTTGAACGGTTCCGAAGCCGACCTTGTTTCTCCCGATTATCAGCGCCTGAAGGAACAACTGAGTCTGGCGCGTTTTTCCAACCCCGAATGCCGTTTCACCTACCTGATGGGCCGGCGGCCGGACGGCCAGGTTTTTTTCTTCATGGATTCGGAACCGCCTAATTCAAAGGATTATTCGCCGCCCGGCCAGATCTATACAGAAATCTCAAGGCCCATGCGGGATGTCTTTGCGACCGGAAAGGAAATTGTTGTAGGGCCGGCATCGGACCGGTGGGGGCGGTGGGTCAGCGCGGCGGTTCCGATCGTCGATCCGGAAACAGGCAAGATCATTGCTGTGCTCGGCGTGGATATTGCGGCGCGTCACTGGACGGCGCTTATCGTCTACCATTCCCTTCCTCCGGCAGTCGTTACCCTATTGCTCTTCATGATCGTGGGGGCATTTTTATTCATCCAGCAGAGAGATAAGCTGGAAAAGATGCGGCTTTCGGCCTCGCGGATGGCGTTGCAGCAGAGCACGGAAAGCTTCCAAAAGCTGTTTGAGAACATGGCCGACGGCATAGCCATTTTTCGGGCGGTCGAGGAAGGACGGGATTTTGTCTTTGTCAATCTGAACAAGGCAGGAGAGAAGATATCGCAGGTGAAGCGGCAAGACATTATCGGCAAAAAGATCACTGAAGTTTTTCCCGCGGCAACAGATATCGGCCTCGTAGAGGTCTTGCGCCGGGTCTGGAGCAGCGGCGTATCGGAATATCTCCCCGGCATCCTCTATAGAGACCGGCGGATCGAGCATTGGACTGAAAATTATATTTTAAGATTGCCGTCAGGCCTCGTGGTGTCGATCTATTCCAATATTCCCAAACGCAAGCAGGCCGATGAGGAGATCAAGAGTCTGGCAAAGTTTCTTGATGAGAGTCCCCGGCCGATCTTGCGCATTTCCGTCGACGGCAGATTGCTTTTCGTCAATCGGGCCGGCCTGAATCAGCTGGCGGACTGGCGCTTGCAGATAGCGCGGCCGGCCCCGGGCCATTTAAGAGACCTGGCGTTTAAGGCATTGGAGACCGGTTTGGGCCAGCATGTCGATATGGCTTACGGTCAACAGATATATTCTTTTCATCTGACGCCGGTCCTGGAATCCGGCTATGTCAATCTTTACGGCATCGATATCACCCAGCGTAAACAAATGGAGGAGGAATTAAAACGAAAGACCGAATTCCTGGAAGCTCAGACAGAAGCGTTCTTGGATGGGCTGCTTGTCGTTGATGAGAACGGACAGAGATCTTTAACGAATAAACGGCTGCTTGAGCTATGGCAGGTGCCGCAGACCGTTGCCACCGATAAGAATGATGCGGCGCTTTTGCAATTCGCGGCGAGCAGGGTGAAGAATCCCGGGGAATTTTTGGCTCAGGTCAATTATCTTTATGCCCACAGGAGCGAAACAAGCAAGGACGAAGTCGAGTTTAAGGACGGAATGATTTTTGAGAGATATTCTTCGCCCGTCATAGATAAGAACGGAAAATACTTCGGGCGTATCTGGACATTCCGCGATATCACCGAGCGCAAGCAGGCGGAAAGGAAGATATTGGAATACACCAGGCGCCTGGGGTATTTGACGAAGTACGCCAACGATCTGATCATCCTCCTTGACGAGAATTTTAACCTTCTGGAAGTCAATGAGCGCGCCGAGGATGTTTACGGCTATACCCGCGATGAGCTGGTCGGGAAGCATGCGACTTTTTTGCGCGCATCCGAAGTCCGGGGGGCGTTCAGCCGACAGATTGCGTCGGTCCATGAGGGGGGCCGCGTCCTCTTTGAGACGGTGCATATGCGCAAGAACGGGGAAAGATTCCCGGTTGAGATCAACGTCAACACATTCGATGCCGACAAGAAAAGGTTCTATCTGGCCGTCATCCGCGATATCACCGAGCGCAAGAAGGCCGAGGAAAAGTTGAGCCAGGCCTTGGCGGAAGAGATCAAGCTCCGTGAAATGACCACAAACATGCTGGAAGACAACAAGCGGATCAGCGAAAAGCTGGAGAATAGCCTGGAGAGATTGAAAGAAGCCCAGATCCAGCTTGTCCATGCCGAAAAAATGGAGGCTATAGGCCGGATGGCTTCCGGTATCGCGCACGAGGTTAAAAATCCTCTGGGGATCATCCTGCAAGGCATTAATTATCTCGAGGGGAAGCTGCCGTCTGAAGAGCAAGGCGATCGCCAGATACTTCAGATGATGAAGGACAGCGTCAAGAGGGCGGACGGTATTGTGCGCGCGCTTCTCGATTTTTCCAGGACCGAAGGGTTAAGGCAAGAACGCCAGGATATTAACGTCGTCATCGAGGGCAGCCTGGAATTGATGAGGCACAGGCTTAAGCTTCAACCTGTAGAGCTTGTGTTTCATCTGGAGAGGAACCTTCCGAAAATATTCATAGACCGCGGCAAGATCGAGCAGGTCTTCGTCAATCTGTTCAATAATGCCCTGGATGCCATGCCCCAGGGAGGGAAGCTTTATGTCCGTTCTTGTTTGTCTGAGATGAAAGTCTCCGGGGATAAAGTCGGGAATAGGAAAGAGGACGGATTCAAGGCGGGGGAAAAAGTTGTCGTGACGGAAATAGAAGATACCGGTGTCGGGATAGACGAAGGTATCGTCAACAAGGTGTTCGATCCGTTTTTTACGACAAAAGATAGAACGGAAGGGACCGGCCTGGGCCTTTCCATCGCCAAGAGCATTATCGAGATGCACAACGGCTTGATCAGGGTGGAGAGCGTCAGGGGCAAGGGGACGAAATTTACCATTTTTTTCAGGCTTTTCAAGGAAGACAGGGGTTGACATGAAAAAGATAAGGGTGATGATCGTGGACGATGAAGAGGATTTTCTCAAGATAATGAAGATCAATCTGGAGGGGACGGGCCGTTTTGAGGTGGCAACAGTACAGGATGCTGCAGATATTGTGCGCCGGGTGAGGTTGTTTCGTCCCGATATCATTCTTCTCGACATCCTTATGCCGAAGATCGGCGGCGTTGAAGTATGCAAGATGTTGAGCGGCGATCCTGCGGGAAAAGACATTCCCATGATCGTCGTCTCGGCGCTGGATACGGAGAAGGACAGAAGCACCATGAAAGAATTGGGCGCTATTGATTTTCTCGTGAAACCCCTGGAAACAAAAGAGCTTGTTTTCAGGATCGAAAAAGTCCTGCAAGGCCGATGATTGTCAACGGCTCTATGCAAGCCGGGGATCCCGGGACCATGCAAAAATACATCACCCCTGCGGCTATGCAGCGGTTGGACAGGCTGGCCGAAGAGAGATACGGCATTCCGTCTTTGATTTTAATGGAGAATGCGGGTCGCAGCGCTGCGGAAGCGGTTATAGGGCTGCTCAAAGGCAAAAGAAAGCGGGTTGTCTGTGTTGCGGGCCGCGGAAACAACGGCGGAGACGGTTTTGTCTGCTGCCGGCATCTGCTGAACAAGGGTGTCCGCGTAGAAGTGTTCCTGATGGAGGGCACGAAAGCATTGACGCCGGATGCCCGCCTCAACAGGGACATCCTTGAGAAGTCGGGATGCCCCGCGTGCCGGGTCGCGACACCGGCGGATGTCCGGTTTCTGCGTCAAAGCTTAAAACGCTGCGCCTGTGTCGTTGATGCCGTCTTCGGCATCGGTTTTCGGGGCGCGCCAAGACCTCCTTACGATGAAGCGATCGCCGTCATCAATGCGTCCGGCAGGCCTATTGTTTCCATGGATATCCCTTCAGGCCTTGATGCGTTGACCGGACGCGCCCACGGCGCCTGCATCCGCGCCGCTGTGACCGTGACGTTCGGATATCCCAAGACAGGCCTTGTCCGTCACGACGGCCCTTTTTACGCGGGCCGCATCCTTGTCGCAGATATTTCCCTGCCCCGATAGCCACCCAGCCGGACCGGCATTTTCCAAGAGGGCTTGCCGCCTTACAGGGCATTTTGTTTTTCGGTGGTTCTCCTGTATAATAAGGACAAGTTGTTTACCATTTTTGGTCCCATCAGCGAAGGATAGGTCATGAAATTTTTTCTGATCGGTCTTGGCGGCGCCATCGGTACGGTCTTGCGCTACATCGTTTCCGGGTTGGATTATAAATATTCATACGGTATCTTTCCTGTCAGCACTCTTGTGGTCAACCTGGCGGGTTCTTTTGCCATCGGATTCCTCTGGGGGCTTTTTGAGGCCGTCGCCATTTCTCCCCAGGTGCGCATGTTTATTTTTATCGGGATCCTGGGAGGATTCACGACATTCTCGACGTTTGCTTTGGAAAATTTCAATTTGTTTCGGGATGGGGAACACCCTATCGCGCTGTTGAATATTCTGGTTTCCAATCTCTGCGGCATCTTTCTGGTTTTTGCCGGCTATGCTTTGGCCAGGATGTTTGTGGGCTTATTCAAATAGGAGGTTTTTTCATGAAATTACCGCAGGAAGGGATGTTATTGAGGGTCTTTGTCGGGGAGAGCGACGTGCACCAGGGGAAAGCCCTTTATGAGCAGATCGTCCTGAAGGCGCGCGAACTGAACCTGGCGGGCGCGACGGTTTTGCGGGGGATCATGGGATTCGGCGCCGACAGCCGGATGCATACGGCAAAATTATTGCGGTTATCCGAAGATTTACCGGTTGTGATAGAGATCGTCGATACGGAAGAGAGTCTTAATAAGATCCTGCCTTTTCTTGACGAGGTCGTCGCCGAAGGGCTGATCACCTTGGAGAAGGTCAGGGTCATCAAGTACCGGCATAAAGATTAATCCCTGCGCCATGGTTTTGTCTTGTAGGCAAAACCATGGCGGAACGGGGACGTTACCCCACGGTCGCCCCTGACTTTCAGCCAGGGGCGACCGTGGGGTTCCAGGCGAAAAGAAGGAGGGGCCGTGCCGTCTCATAAAACTCTGGGATGCGGCGTCGCCGGTTTGTTGTGGCTGGCGGTAGTGCCGTTTGTCTCTGCTGCGGAACTTAAACCTGCTTCGGCAACGGCAGCCGACAAGGCCATGGCGGCAGACGAGGAAACGGGCATTTCCGCCATCGAGGACCTGATGCGGGAGCACGGCGTCCTTGACTGGGTCCTTCTTATTTATGAGGAGCTTTTGGGGCGCCTGGAGACGGATAAGCCGTTTCCGCCGGAGGCCATTGGGGATGCCACGGATATTATCCGGGATTTTATCCAGGATTATCACGAGCGACTCGAGGAAAAATATGTCTTTGTGAAGTTTCGTTATGCGCAGGCCTTTGAAGACATGATCACAACGCTCCAACGCCAGCACGAGGCGGGGCGCTTGCTGGTCAAAGACATCGTTTCCTGCGAGGGCTTGCGCAACCCCGATGAAAAAAAGAAACTGGCGGCATCGATGCGCGCATTCATCCGGATGTATCGTCCCCACAAGGCCCGCGAAGACACTGTTGTGTTCCCGACTTTCCACGCCCTTACATATCTTTCCGAATACGATATGTTGGGCGATATCTTCGAGCAGGAAGAGGTCAGACATCTCGGCAGCGGCGGTTTCGATAAGATCGTCAGCCGCGTGGAGGTCCTTGAAAAGAAACTCGGTATTTATGATTTGTCGTCATTTACGCCTGTGCCGGCCGCAGAGTCCCGCGGGAAGGGGGATGGGGTCTGATGCCGGTATCCATTGAGTTCATTTTGCTCTGGGTTTCCATACTGATCTTGATCAGTATTTTTTCAAGCAAGCTATCGGACAAGTTCGCCGTCCCGGCGTTATTGTTGTTTTTGGTCATCGGAATGCTGGCGGGATTCGAAGGCCCCGGCGGGATCTATTTCGACGATCCGTCTCTGGCGAAGACGATCGGCATCATCGCGCTCATCTTCATTATCTTTTCAGGCGGCCTGGATACCAGTTGGAAAGAGATCCGTCCCGTGGCTTTGCCGGGTTTTTTCCTCGCGACGGCCGGCGTTTTCCTGACGGCCTTCATCGTCGGGGTTTTCTCCGTTTTTATCCTGAGGTTCTCGTTGCTCGAGGGATTATTGCTTGGCGCCATCGTTTCTTCCACGGATGCGGCGGCCGTCTTCAGCGTTCTGCGGTCCAGGCATATCAGCCTCAAGAGCCCCCTCAAGCCGCTTTTGGAGCTGGAGTCCGGCAGCAACGATCCCATGGCCGTTTTTCTGACCTTGAGCTTTATCGGCATGCTGACGGCGAAAAATACGAACGTCGCCACCTTGGCGCCCCGGTTTGTGCTGGATATGGGCGGCGGGGCGTTCGTAGGGTATCTCATGGCGAAGATGAGCGTTTGGATCATCAACCGCCTGAAATTGGAATTCGACGGCCTCTATCCGGTCCTGACGGTTTCGCTGGTGCTCCTGGCGTATTCACTGGCTTCGCTTTTACAATGCAACGGGTTTCTGGCGGTTTATCTGGTCGGATTGATCATGGGGAAGCACGAGTTCCTCAACAAAAAAATGATCATGAGGTTCCACGACGGCCTTGCTTGGCTCATGCAGATCGTGATGTTCCTGACGCTGGGCCTTTTGGTTTTTCCATCCCATCTTTTGCCGGTCATGGGTGCGGGCCTTTTACTGGCGATCGTCTTGATGGTTTTTGCCCGTCCCATCAGCGTTTTGGCGTGCCTCCTGCCGTTCCCGATGGTCCTGAGGAAAAAAATCATGGTGGCGTGGGTGGGTCTCAGGGGCGCGGCGCCGATTATCCTGGCCACTTTCCCTTTACTTGCCGGGATCCCGCAGGCGGATACGATCTTCAACGTGGTTTTCTTTGTCGTCTTGACCTCAGTTTTGATCCAGGGGACATCCATTCCTTTTGTTTCACGGATCCTGAATGTCGGCGCCCCTATGGCCAACAAGCGCCGCTATCCCATTGAATTTGAGAAGATAGAAGGCATTGATGCGGAATTGACCGATTTGATCGTTCCTTATGTTTCAGAAGCGGTCGGCAAACGGCTTATGGAACTACACATGCCGGGCAAGTGTCTGATTGTGCTGATTTCCCGGGGGGACAGGTACATCATTCCTACAGGCCAGACGGTCATTGAGGGCGGCGACGTATTGCTTGTGCTTGCCAATGAGCACGACCTGGCTGCATTGCAAAAAAAGCTGGCAAGCCTGAGGGAAGAAGACAATGCGTAGGTCCCGGCGGAGACAAGGGGCCCGGACAAAAAAACGAAAGTTCAGAAGGAGCGGCAGATTTTTTGTCTATATCGTTGAATGCAGCGACGGTACGTATTATACGGGCTATACCCCGTGTTTAAAGAGACGAATCGGGCTGCATAACAAAGGCAGGGGTGCCAGGTATACGCGGGACAGAAGGCCGGTGAAACTCGTCTGGCATAAGCGGTACCGGAATTTCAAGCCGGCCTTTTTGGAAGAGAAAAGGATCAAGACCCTGCCCCGCAGGCAAAAAGAGTCCTTGGTGAAGGGGCTCAGGCCGAGGGTTATCCCCAAAAAGGGCGGACGATCGGTAAGGAAAGGCCGTCGATGAATTTCAGGAAGGACCCGGATTCCCTGAAGAGATCTCTGTGCGCAGTCGCGGGGCTCGCCCTTGTCTTTATCGTCTTTCGGCCTTTCTTCCATGCCCAATTTTTGAGCCTCGATGACCCCCAGTATATTACGCAGAATCCTCTTCTGGGGGCGTTCAGTTGGCACGCGGTTAGGCGTATTTGGGGGAATTTTTATTTCGGGCAGTACCAGCCTCTTGTGCATCTGACCTATCTTTTGGAACGCTACCTTCTTGGAAACGATCCCTTTGTCTACCGTTTCACGAACATCCTTCTGCATGCCGCCAATACAGGCCTGGTCTATGTATGGATAAGCCGGCTGACGAGGAGCCGGTTGACGGGCGTCCTGACGGCCCTGTTGTTCGGCTTGCATCCGTTACGCGTTGAATCCGTGGCCTGGCTCAGCGCCAGAAAGGACGTTCTGTTCGGTTTCTTTTATCTTTTGGGAATGAACGCTTACCTGGCCTATGTCCGTTGCGGCCGGAAGCGTGACTATTTGTTCGCCGGGATATTTTTCTTTCTGAGCCTTTTGTCGAAAGCGGCGCTGGCCGTGACGTGGCCGCTGGCGGCAGTCATGGTAGATGGCTACGAAGGAAGATGGAGGGAGAAGGGGGCCTGGTTCGAGAAGATCCCCTTTTTCCTCCTGGCTTCCATTTTTGTTTTTATCACATTTTCCGCGGCGAGGTCGTTCCCGTTGATCGTCCTGCCGGCACACTCTTCCGTTGCCTTCAGGGTGGCATGCAGCTGCAGTGCGGTCCTGTTGTATGCGGGTAAAATGCTGTGTCCTGTCCGCTTATCGGCCGTTTACGCATGGCCGCTGGGATGGCAGATGGAGGCGGCCGCCGTTTTTCTTTCCTTGTTGCTTTTGGGCCTTGCGTATGCCGTCAGGCGGCTGCCGCCTTCGAGCCGGAGGAACATCTTTTTCGGTCTCGGCATTTTTTTGGCAGGGATCCTTCCGGCATTGCATCTGTTCGCCGCCGGCCAGACGATGTTCGCCGCAGATCGTTATACATACATCGCTTCCGTCGGGTTGAGTTATCTTGCGGCCCTGGGAGGCGTATGGTTGTTTTCGGTCGGGCGCAGGTTCTTTTTTGCCTGTTCTGTGACGGTTGCGGCCGGGATTTTTGCGCTGAGTGTTTTGACTTGGCAAAGGACGGCGATATGGAAGGACAATGGTGTTTTCTGGACGGACGTTTTGGCTGAATGTCCGTTGTTCATCGACGGTTACCTTAACCGAGGGGACTATTTTGTGGAACGGAAGGATGAAGACAAAGCGTTGGAGGATTATGCCGCAGGCCTGGCGATGACCGGCCGTTTCTTTGCAGCTGAAGAAGCCGCGGAGGCTGAACGTCAGGGTTGGTCTGATGATCCATTCCTGCAGAACGAGTCTTTTTTCATCAAGGATGTCGATCCCCGTTCGAGGTTTCTTGTCCGGATGGCATTGGCCCGCGCTTTCAAAGGAGACGATGCTGCCAGCGCCGGTTTGCTTAAAAAGGCCTTGGATTATTTCGATGGCATCGGTTATTTTCCAAACGATATCAGCCTCAAGAGCTATCTTTTAATGGGTTTTTTAAAACAGGCGGCCGGCGACCGGCAGGGGGCCGAGATCTACTACCGCAAGGCCTGGGAGATTTATCCTCCTTACGCCACCGTTTTCAAGAATAGGGCGTATTTTTATATTGCGATCGGCCGGCCCGGCGAGGCGGTCGAGATGCTGCGGGGCCTGCAGGTCAACACCATGGGGGTCATTCCTTTTACGGTCTGCGGGGATGGCTTTGATGCCGGCGGCGTTGAATCCCCCGGGTAGCCGATAGGATCATTTGGGGAATTGTTCCAAAGAAAAAAGGAGCCCCGGACTTGAAGTCCGGGGGGAGATCCTGCTGATTTAGAGCGAGAGGCCAAGGAAGAATGTCCAAGAGAAGCATCAGGGATATGGTGAGCGTTCTGGCAAAAGTGCTTAAAGAGCACCATGCCCCGCATGAAGTCGCCCTGGGCGTCGCCATCGGCGCTTTTATTGCCGTTCTGCCTTTATACGGTTTTCACACATTGCTTTGCGTGATTGCGGCGGTTCTCATCCCCCGCGCCAATAAATTAGCCATACTGTTGGGTACGAATATCTCGCTGCCTCCGACCATAGCCACCATTACTTGGACGTCTTATGATATCGGCCGCCTGATCTTGGCCCACAAGCGCTACCCGCCGCTTTCCTGGGAATATGTCAGGAATTTCAGCATTTCCAGGTTCAACGAGTTCTATTACCCTTTGTTCATGGGAAGCCTCGTTTTAGGATTGATGTGCGCCGTGGTTTTTTATGTGATCACATGGGTTGTCGCCAGCCGCATGGGAAGGAAGCATTCTCTTGGAAAATAATACCTCTTGCGTCATCCGTAAATATATTCCCGATGACCGGCCGGACGTCCGCCGGATCAGCGTGCAGACGGCATTGATGGGCGAGCCGGGTACTGTTTTTTTCGACGACGATGAGACGCTTGCTGATGCCCTTACGATTTATTTCACCGATCATGAACCGGGATCGTGTTTTGTAGCCGTCTGCGGCGGGAAGGTCGCCGGCTATGTGCTGGGAGCCACGGATGTGCGGCGCATGGATAAAATATTCGGGACAAAAATCCTCCCGTTTTTATTGCCGAAGGCTTTCCGCCGCGGGACTTTCTTGTGCAGGAAGAATCTGCGTTTTCTGTTTCACGTGTTCTTGAGTTTGCTGAAAGGCGAATTCCGGACGCCGGTCTTTTCAAAGGAGTATCCGGCGGCCCTGCACATCAATATCGACAAGGAATTTCGTGCTTTGGGAATCGGTTCAAAACTGATCCAGACCTACCTGGATTATCTGAAAGAAGAGGGGGTCGTGGGGGTCCATTTCGCGACCATGTCTGAAAAAGCGGCAGGGTTTTTCGAAAAGAACGGTTTCCGGCGCCTGTTTTCGGGGAAACGGTCTTATTTCAGGTACTTTTTAGGCAGGGATGTCCTCCTGGCTATTTACGGCATGCGCCTGGCCCCGATGAAAGCGCAGGTCTGTCCACAAGGATAAAAGCGAGGGAGCGGGTATGGTCAGCACGGGAGAGAAAGGGTTGGATCAGGTCATCACCGGTTTGCAGCTTGGGGACAATGTCGTCTGGCAGTTGGATTCCATCGACGATTACCGCGGGGTTGTCCTGCCTTTTGTGAAAAAATCCTGTGAGGAAAAGAAGAGGGTTGTCTACATACGTTTCGCCAGCCACAAACCTCTCCTGAAAAGCTCCAAAAATGTCGTGACGTACCGGCTGGATGCCTCGGAGGGCTTCGAATCTTTTTCGGCCCAGATCAACCGCATCATCCGCAAGGAAGGCGAGGGGGTTTATTACGTTTTTGATTGCCTTTCGGACCTTCTTTTCGCCTGGTCCAACGACCTGATGATAGGGAATTTCTTTAAAATCACCTGTCCGTTTCTTTTCGAGCTGCATACGATCGCCTATTTTTCGATTTTGCGCCACCGGCATTCCTTCATGACGGTGGCGCGTATCCGCGATACCACCCAGCTCCTTGTCGATGTCTATCATCATAAGAATAACTATTATATCCATCCGCTGAAGGTCTGGAACCGTTATTCCCCGACGATGTTTCTGCCCCACATCAAAAAGGGCGGCCGCTTCGTCCCTATCGCCAGCAGCGGCGATACGGCCAGGCTGTTCTCCAGTGTTTTTAAAAGCGGAGAGAGGAGCGTCAAGCAGAAACTGGACTACTGGGACAGGCTTTTTATGAAGGCCGAAGACCTTTGCGGCCGGGCAGGCGTCTCGCGCGCCAAAAGGGAACAGCTGGCCGGCCAGATATCCAGGCTCATCATCTCGCGCGATGAGAAAATATTGCGGCTGGCCAAGGATTATCTGGCGCTGGAGGACTTTCTGACGATCAGGTCGCGGATGATCGGGACCGGTTTTATCGGCGGCAAATCGGTCGGGATGTTGGTGGCCCGCAATATCCTCCTGAAGGAAAAAACGCTCCAGGCAGAGAAGTTTTTTGAGCCGCACGATTCTTTTTATGTCGGCTCGGACGTTTTCTATACCTATATCGTCGAGAACGGCTGGTGGAAGGAGCTGATGGCGCAGCGGACAAAAGACGGTTATTTCAGGCTTGCCTGCGGTCTCCGTGAGAAGTTGCTGGGCGGCGTTTTCCCCGAGGAGATCAAGGAGCAATTCCGGCGCATCATCGATTATTTCGGCCAGTCGCCGATCATCGTGCGTTCCAGCAGTTTGCTGGAAGACAGCTACGGCAACGTTTTTGCCGGCAAGTACGAGAGTGTCTTTTTAGTCAACCAGGGGACGCCGGAAGAGCGGTTGGCCGCGTTCATCGGGGCCGTTCACAGGGTTTACGCCTCGACCATGAGCGAGGATGCCCTGGCATACCGTCTTAAACGGGGGTTGGATGAGGTCGACGAGCAGATGGCCTTATTGGTCCAGCGCGTCTCCGGCGCCTTCCATAAGGGGTATTTTTTCCCGGATGTCGCCGGCGTCGGGATCTCCTATAATACCTTTGTTTGGAATAAGTCTATGGACCCGGAAGCTGGAATGCTGCGTCTGGTCCTCGGCTTGGGGACGAGGGCTGTCAACCGCGTCGAGGGCGACTATCCGCGCATTGCGGCTTTGGATGAGCCGTTGCTCAAGGCCCACGCAGGCGCCGGAGACGCGCAGAAATTTTCCCAGCATGACGTGGACGTGCTCCATATAAAGGAAAACGCCTTTCAAACGGTTTCTTTGGATGATCTTCTTGCCAAAAAGATAGATGTGCATCTGGATCTGATAGGGACGCAGGATCATGAGGCCCAAGGCGCGGATGGCGGGCAGGAGCCCCGCTGGATCATTACCTTTGACAGGTTTCTGTCGCAGAACGGATTCAGGCAGAAGATGCAGAAACTTCTGAAAGTCCTGGAGAAGGCCTACGGATATCCTGTCGATATCGAGTTTACCGTGAATTTCAAAGAAAAAGGGGAGTTTCAGCTCAACCTTCTGCAGTGCAGGCCTATGTTGACCAAGGGCCTGGGGAGCAGGGTCGTCATTCCCGAGGGGATAGCTAAAGAGGCCGTCGTTTTCGCATCAAGCGGCCACTTTATGGGCGGCAACATCTCTCTGGCCGTCGACAGGATCATTTACGTGGATCCGCAGGCCTATTGTGCCATCGAGTCTCAATCCGGGAAATACGATATCGCGCGCGCCATCGGAGACATCAACAGGCAAATCTCCGATAAGGAAAAATGCGCGGCCATGCTGTTGGGGCCGGGCAGATGGGGGACGAGCACCCCGTCGCTGGGAGTGCCGGTCTCGTTTGCGGAGATCGACAACATGTCCGTGTTGGGAGAGTTGGCTTTTTCAGGCAACAATGTCATGCCGGAGCTCTCCTACGGGACCCATTTTTTTCAGGACCTGGTGGAATCCGGCATTTTCTATTTGTCCCTTTACCCCGATAACCAGGGCGTGTATATCAATCACAGCATCCTGGATGCGGAATCAAAGACGTTATCCGAATATTTCCCCCAATACAAAAAATATGAGCATGTCATCAGGATGTTCGACGTCAAAGACAAAGGGGTAAAACTTGCCGCCGACATCATGACGCAAAAAGTGATGTGTTATTTCAGCGAAACAGAGCCACAGAAGGGCTGACGGTCCGGCTTTGTCTGTTTGCGCAGACAAGGAGGAAGGGATGAACGGAAAATTGGTGGAGAATATCGCCCAAAACATGAGGCCCAAAGACACCCGGGAATTGCTTGATCTTTACGTAGAAAATGACAGGGAACAATATTCCGAGGAAGCGTTTGAGGCGATCAGGCGATTGCTCCTGGAAAGGGGACAATCCGTTCCTACGCAAAAAGAAACGGTGCTGCCGAAAGAAGAGACGGTTGTTTCCCCGGCTGAAATTGAAAAGTCCGTAAAAATCAGCAGGAATACGCTGTTGATATGGGGGTGCATAAATACGGCATTATGGTTTTTTGCCGGCGCCGAAGACAGGAGGATCATCACAGCCCATTTCGAGCCCTTGAGGCCTTTGCTGTGGTTCTTTGTGTACGGCGGTCTGCTCATTGGTCTTTCGATGCTTGTTCTGGGCATCCTGGGATTTTTCGTTAAAAAGAGCAGGACGCTGTTATGTACCGGTCTCTTGCTGATTGTGGTCGGGATATTGAACATAGGGTATCCTTTTTTGATTTCTTTTGCCCTTGGGGAATACGGCCGCGATGTTGATCCGGCAGCCATCATCTTCGACGCAGGAAACAAGTTCTGGATGGTTCTCGGATTTTTGCAGATGGGGTGGGGCGCCACCAATATCGAGATGTATCTGAAAATAAGACGTCATGCAGCCGCAGACAAGGTATCTTCAACCCGTTGATACAAGTCGTGCAGCGATCGCCTGGGAGATGAGATGAAAAATCTATGTTGGGTTTTATTGGGCACGGCATTCTTGGCGGGATGCGCCGCGAACAAGGTTTATGTGAATCCGCAAAAAACCATCCGTGAGATGACTCTCGACGAGACGGAGTGCCGGACCATGGCCGATACCTCGGATATTAAAGATGACGCCGGCCGGCAAAAGGAATATAACCAATGCATGCAAGAGAGAGGTTACAAGCTTGTCCCGGAAAAGGACGCCAGACGCGTCAAAGGTTTCAAGGAGGTATGGGTTGATCCCGCCGTGGATTTTAAGGTTTACGAGGCCATTGTTATCGACAAGGTCGATGTCAGCGAGGTCCAGGTCATGAATATGCGGGGGACCCCCGGCACAAAGGTCTCGGATGCGGATATCGACAGGCTTGCCGAGCGCATGCGCGATCGTTTTTCTGTCTTTTTGGGCGCGGTGCTGCCTGTCGTGCCGCAAGAGGAAGCCGGAAGGAGAAAGATCCTGCGTATCCGTCTGAGTCTTTTGGATATCGCTACGACGAATATCGGTGTCAACGTCGCCCTGCAGGCCGTGCCCATCCCCTATATGCCTGTTTCTTCCAAGGGGTTGTTCAGTTTTGAAGGCACGATCACGGATTTCTCCAGCGGGAAAAAACTGGTGACGATGGCCGACAAGACAGGTTCAGGCAAAAATTCTTCTTTGATCGGCCTGGAAAAATTCGATAAATGGAAATATGCCTATGAGACTATTGATTACTGGGCGGACTGTCTGGCAAAGTTCCTGGCCGACAAGCGGGGGGAATCCTACAAGTCCCAGCTTAAATTCAAATTTATTTGAGAAAAAACGATGCGGCATCTGTTTTATCAGGAACATTCGACAAGGGGGAGCGGATCATCATGAAAAGATGGTATGAGGCGTTGTTTGAGAATTATGCGCATAAATACGATCAAGAGTGCTATGTCAACGGAACATCCGGGGAATGTGATTCTATTGAACAGGAGATAAACCGCGATAAGTTGATAAAAATCCTGGATATCGGCTGCGGCACCGGCCGCCATGCCATTGAATTGGCAAAAAGAGGATACAACGTGACCGGCATCGACTTGTCGGCGGCGCAGCTCAAAAGGGCAAGGGAAAAGGCCCAGGAGGCAGGGGTGACCGTCGACTTCCAGAAGCACGACGCCAGAAACCTTCCGTTCAAAGGCGAATTCGATCTGGCGATTATGCTTTGCGAAGGCGGGTTTTCTCTTATGGAAACGGATGAAATGAATTTTGAAATACTCAAAGAAGCGACCAAGTCATTGAAAAATAACGGGAAGTTCATATTCACCGTATTAAACGGATTGTTTCCGCTGTTCCATTCGGTAAAGGATTTTTATGGGTCGGCGGGTAAAGAAGGGGGTTCGGTTTGTAAAAGCATATCCTTCGATTTGATGACGTTCCGCGATCATAATCGCGTTGAATTTGAAGATGACGCAGGGAATAAAAAGGCATTGGAATGCAATGAGCGATGTTATGTCCCCAGCGAAATCACCTGGCTGCTTCATTCGCTTGGATATAAGAAGATAGAGATTTTTGGAGCTAAGCTCGGGGCATACTCAAGAAACGACAAGCTGACCACCGAAGACTTCGAGATGCTCGTCATCGCTGAAAAATGAAAGAAGATAATTTTTAGACAATGCTTAAACGAAGGATAAACGGCAGCTATGACTATGCAAAAGGGAATGCAAATCAAACAGCATAAGGTGCTGCCGCTGAGGGCGCCTTTAAGCCAGCCTTTTCGTACCGCGTTTGGTCAGCACGACACCTTGGATAACCTTCTTTTTAAGATTGAACTGAACAACGGTGTCGTGGGTTTTGGCGAAGCGGCGGTGGCCACGCACATCACCGGCGAAACGCTCTCGCAAACGCAAGATAACCTTAAAAAGTGCGGGCAGAGTTTATGCGGGCATAATGTAGCCGACTATTTAAGCATCTCGTCTGCGCTCCACCGGCAGGTGCCGGACAACAAGGCCGCGCTTGCCGCTGTCGAAATGGCGGTTTTTGATGCGCTGGCGCGTTCTTTAAAGATACCGTTGTGGCGATTCTACGGCGATAGGCCGGTAAAGCTGCATACCGATATTACGATCGTCATCGATAGCGTAGAAAACGCCCGAAAGAAGGCACGCGAATTCTACGTCCGCGGTTTCAGGGCGTTTAAGATCAAGATCGGCCGTGATAGAGACCAAGACCTGGAACGGGTGATTGCGGTAGCCAAGATCGCCAAGAATTCAAAATTGTATTTAGACGCTAATCAGGGTTATAGCGCGGAACAAACCTTAAAGTTCCTCAAAGACCTGGAAACATATAATATTATTCCCGATCTCATCGAACAACCGGTTCCCAAGGATGACAGGGAAGGGCTGAAAAAAGTGACGCGCCTTGCCAAAACAAAGGTTTGTGCGGACGAAAGCGTAAGGGATATGGCGGATGCCATTTGGGCGGTCAAGGAAAAGGCTTGCGATGTGATTAATATCAAGTTGATGAAATGCGGGCTTGTCCAGGCAAAAGAGATTGCGTTTTTGGCCAGGGCCAATCGTGTGGGCCTTATGGTCGGCGGGATGATGGAAAGCAGCCTTGCCATGACCTGTTCGGCGCATATCGCATCCGGATTGGGATTCATCGATTATGTCGATTTGGATACGCCGTTCTTTTTGAAGGACAGGCACAGACATAAATTCCTTTCAAGAAGCGGGGAGTACGATCTCAGCAAGGCAAAAAGCGGAATAGGCATAACACCTTAAAGAAATGGCCACGGATCCTTACGCCGTCATCGCTATCTTGGTTCTCATTGAGTTTTGCGTCCTGTATCTTTCCGGCAGGCAAAGATTTAAAAAATATTTCCATTTCATTCCGCCGGTTTTCTGGATCTATGCCATCCCTATGCTTTTTTCTTCGCTGGGCTTCATAACTGCGGAAAACCCGTTTTATAATATCATCGCATCCAACCTGCTTCCGGCCAGCCTTGTTCTTCTTCTGCTCAGTACTGATCTTAAGGCGATCTCGAAACTGGGTAAGAAAGCCTTGATCATGATGTTGAGCGGCAGCGTCTCTATCATGGTTGCCATCCCCGCGGTTTTTTATCTTTTTAAAGGCATGGTCGGTAACCGCATGTGGAGCGGTTTTGGCGCGCTTTCCGCCTCATGGGTAGGAGGCAGCGCCAATATGGTGGCCGTCAAGGAGGCATTAGGCGTCCCTGACCAGGTCTTCGCCCCCATGCTTGTCGTAGATACGGTCGTGCCTTACGTCTGGATGGCATTTTTGATCGCGGTCGTCGGGATGCAGAACATTTTCGATCAAAAGGTCAAAGCCGATAGCAAGGTCATGGAAGAGCTCAGGCAGCATTTGAGCGGCCGCCAGGAGCTTAAAAAAAGTTTTTCAACAAAAGGGACCTCTTGGATTATTTTTACCGCCGCGGCCGGCGTGGTTATCTCCAGGATTTGCGCTTATTATTTGCCGGCCGTTGAGAATACGATTTCGACATACACCTGGACAATCATTCTTGCCTCAACCCTGGGTGTTTTGCTGTCGCTGACGCCGGCAAGAAAACTTGAACAGTCAAATTCGACCCTGTTCGGCTACTGGCTTTTATATTTTGTGCTTGCGACCATCGGCGCCAAGGCTTACATTCGCGATCTCAACGCTGCTTTGGTGCTTATTGGAGCGGGGTTTTGCGTGATCATTTTGCACGGCCTGATGGTCGCCGCCGCCGCCAAGATAGTACGCGCACCGATGTTTTTGGCAGCTGTTGCCAGTCAGGCGAATATCGGCGGCCCGGCCTCTGCGCCGGTTGTGGCAGCGGTATATCAGCCGGCATTGGCTTGCGTAGGAATCTTAATGGCGGTCCTGGGGAATTTGCTTGGAACATACACAGGCATCATCACAGGTTATGTCTGTAAATTAATTGCAAAAGCATGATGCGTAAACTATCGGCTCTGTTTGTTGCCTGGATAAAGGAGCGGTCATATTTTTAGGAGCCGACGAACGCACGCGTATGTAGAAGGAGGAAGGCCTACTCTTTCTGGGTTAGGTCCTCCTCTATACGGCATGCGGAGACCTGTCCTTTCTGGACTAGACCCTCCGTTTACAAGGAATGCGGAGGTCTGTCCTTTCTGGACTAGACCCTCCGTTTTAGAGGAATAAAGAAACCCTTGGCTTTAGCCCGGGGAGATTCATTGTGAAGTGCTGTTTCGAGAAAAGGGGGTCGACATGAATGTTAAAGGTTTTTGGGTTTGTTTGTTACTTTTTTCTTTGGGTTCTTTTAACCTGGCGTATTCTCAAGAAGAGTATGCTTGTTCGGGCCAAGCGAAGGAATTTGGATTGGAAGGTTCTCGATTAATGCAACAAGGCCGTTTTCTTGAGGCAATCGATAGCTTTAAAAAAGCTTTGAATTGTGACTCGAAATGTCTGGTTGCCTATTTAGGGATCGGGGGCTGTTATTCTTCTCTTGGAGACTACGAAAAAGCAATAGAAACATATGAATCGGCTATTAAAGCGATACCGAGATATGCTTCGGTTTTTCGGAATAGTATCGCAGCACAATATATGTTTCAAAAAGAGTATGAAAAAGCAATAAGTTATCTCAAAGAATCGCTGGAATTATTTCCTGAGGACCAACAAACATTCCTTGCTTTAGGCAGCGCTTACTATAAAGCCGGAGATTCCCTGAATGCAAAGGATAATTTTCAGAAAGCATTAAATATTAGCTTGAAGAAAAACGATGATGCAACAGCTAAAGCAGCGCAAGACGCCCTAAACGCAATCCCGTAATATTTCGTGATATAATTGCCCTGCATCAGAAAACCCCGGACTCCAGGCTGTCCGGAGATGAAGGTTTGGCGCAGGATTTCGCTATGCACCGAGAAAATAGAGGCCGCCGGCTGTCAGCCGGCGAGATCTCGGCAACGGCGGAAATGCGGAAATCCTGCGCTACGGCCCGCCACCCTGTGGCGGGCGAGGTCCCGCCGAAGGCCGGACGAGATGCCGTTCGATCGCTGGAAGACGGACAGGTGCCACAGCTCGCCTCTCGGCGAAGCCGAGGGTGGGGGCTCCATAAACCAAAAAGCAATTTTTGTTTTACATTTTTTGACGCCGCCTTCATAAAAGCTGAAAATATTTACAACATTCTATGAAACGAGAAGTTATACTAAAGAAAGTGGTCAATCGTACTCTGGGATGGTCATTGGTGCAAGCGGCGCGAGATGATTCAAGCGATTTTTCTGGTCGGTTTTGCAGTTTTCGGCGATAGCGGCATAGTTTTGATAAGTTTGAGTCGGATATGGAGTTAAAAAATACCAGATATGAACGAAACAGCGATACGCGTAGACAATTTAACGAGGAATTTCGGTCTGGTCCAGGCGGTCAAAGGCATTTCTTTCGAGGTCAGGCAATCCGAAATCTTCGCTTTTTTAGGCCCAAACGGCGCCGGCAAGACGACGACGATCAATATCCTCTGCACGCTCCTTCTGCCGACCTCCGGAGAGGCAACGGTCAATGGATTCAGCGTGGTGGCTTCTCCCAACGAGGTAAGAAAATCGATAGGCATTATTTTCCAGGATCCCAGCCTCGATGAACGGCTGACGGCCTATGAAAACCTTGATTTTCACGGGATGATTTACCACCTGCCTTTAAAACAGAGGAGGGAGCGCATCAAAGAAGTGCTGGATATGGTCGGATTGTTCTTAAAGAAAGACCATATCGTACGTTCCTTTTCAGGAGGGATGAAGAGAAGGCTGGAAATCGCCCGCGGCCTGATGCACAACCCCAAGATCCTGTTTCTGGATGAGCCGACGACGGGCCTGGACCCGCAAACAAGGCAGCATATTTGGGATTATATCCTGGACCTTTCGCGCAAGGACAAGATAACCATATTTCTTACTACGCATTATCTGGAGGAGGCGGAGATATGCCAGCGCGTGGGGATCATGGATCACGGCAAGATCGTCGCCCTGGATACGCCCGGCGCCTTGAATGTCAAATATAACGCGTCTTCTCTGAACGACGTGTTTCTGGAGGTGACCGGCCGCGATATCAGGGAGGAAGAATCGGACGAAAAAGAGCGGTTGGGGCAATTCATAAAGGCAAGGAGCAAATTAAGGTAAGCTATGGACCTCGATGCGATCAGAATGATTTGGATGAGGGACCTTATCCGCCATTTCCGCGATAAGGTAAGGCTTCTGGGCTCGGTCACCCGGCCGGTGCTTTGGCTTTTGATCATGGGGACAGGATTGAGGGCCGCATTCAACGTGCACGGCATACCCTACACTCATTTTATCTTCCCGGGCATCATCGCCATGAACCTTATCTTCTCGGCCATGCAGTCGACGATCAGCATTATCTGGGACAGGGAGTTCGGTTTCCTGCGCGAGATCCTGGTCTCTCCGATACCGCGCAGCTCCATCGTTTTAGGAAAGGCCTTGAGCGGCGCGACGGTCGCTTTCATCGAAGGCCTCTTTGTCCTGGTTTTTGCGCCGGTGATAAGGATAAGCATGCCTTTGTCTCATCTGTTATTGCTCCTGCCGTTCATGTTTCTCATTGGTTTTGTGTGCACGACCCTTGGGATAGTGATTGCCGCCCGGATGGATTCTTTCGAAGGGTTCGGCGTGATCTCCAATTTTGTGATCATGCCCATGTTTTTTTTAAGCGGGGCGATGTTCCCCATCGATAACCTTCCGCACTGGATAAACTTTGTCATCAGGCTCAATCCTTTGACTTACGGCGTCGACCTGTTAAGGTGGGACACCCTGGGGGTAAAAACATTCGCGCTCTATGTGAATTTCCTTTTTCTTGCCGTTTTTGCTTTTGTCATGCTAAGCATAGGGGTTTTTGAATTCAACAAGAGAAGCTAGATCATCCTGCGCATCTTTGGCTGACCGCAGGTATAAGCGGTGATATTGATGACAAAAAAAGTTTTCATTCGCACTTATGGGTGGCCGATGTCTACCCTATAGACACAGCATGGCTGACTTGGCGGAGGCGGTGGTGGGGGCATTATAACGAAAGGAGAAAATCATGAAAATCGGGGTGATTATTTCAAGTAACGATGCGGAAACCTGCTGGAACGCGATCCGGTATGCCAATTTCGCGCTCGGGCAGAAGGACGAGGTCAAAATCTTCTTTATGGGCAAGGGCGTTGAGTATCAGAATATCGGTACGGATAAATTCAATACCGTTGAACAGGCAGAGAATTTTGTCAAGTCAGGCGGTAAGATCTACGCCTGCGGTTCGTGCATAAAATTGCGCAATCAGGGTGGAACCGAAATGTGCCCGATCAATACCATGAAGGACATGTACGATATCGTTAAAGAGAGCGATAGGGTCGTTACCTTCTGAAGGGAGCATTAATGGAATATTTCATTGTTTGCATAGTTGCGCTGATAGCTTCTGGCCTGACGTTCTTTTCAGGGTTTGGGCTGGGAACTATCCTTATGCCGGTTTTGGCTCTTTTCTTCCCTGTACCGATCGCGATCGCGGCAACAGCGATCGTTCACTTCGCGAATAATCTGTTCAAAGTGGCTTTGGTTGGGCGGTCGGCTAAAAGATCGGTGCTGATCCGTTTTGCCGTACCTGCGGTTATTGCCGCAATGATCGGGGCGTGGTTGCTTTCATATGCATCGTTCCTGCCCGTAATCGGTAAATATGAACTTTGGGGCAAGGTTCATGAGATCACTGTTATAAAGTTGATCATCGGTGTGATCATTGTGGTGTTTTCTTGTCTTGAACTTATCCCGAAGTTTGCGGACATGGCTATCGATAAAAAGTTTATGCCATGGGGCGGCGCATTATCCGGATTCTTTGGCGGGCTTTCAGGAAATCAGGGGGCATTACGCTCGATGTTCCTGATCAAGGCCGGATTGAATAAAGAGGAGTTTATAGGAACGGGCGTGGTAGCGGCCGTGATGGTGGATATCGCGAGGCTTCTGGTTTACGGCATAGGTCTTTTTACGGTTCAGTTCTCGATCGTTTCAGATATGAAATGGCTGATAGCGGCGGCTACAATCTCGGCATTCTTAGGCGCCTTCTTGGGCCGTGAATTGTTGAAAAAAGTTACTTTGAGAGTTATCCAGGTTGTCGTTGGGATCATGCTGGTTTTGTTGGGATTGGGATTAGGTATCGGATTGATTTGAAGAGGGAGCAAAATAGGCGATGCATAAAGCGATAAATCTAAAACCTATCGGCGTTATTCATACGCCGTATAAGGAACCCAAGGGCATCCCTATTCAAGGGAAATTCGAAAAAGGGATTACCGGCACTATTCGTTTGTTTCCGGAGTATCGTGCAGGCCTTAAAGATATCGAAGGATTTTCGCACATTATTCTGATCTACCATTTCAACCGTTCACAAGAGGAGCGGGTGACGGGCAAACCCTTCCTCGAAGACGTTGAGCACGGAATATTTGCCATTCGCAGTCCTCACCGGCCTAATCATATCGGTTTTTCTATTGTGAAGATCAAAGAAGTAAAGGGCGTAACTATCACATTTTCTGAAGTTGATATCTTAGACGGCACTCCGCTTTTGGACATCAAGCCCTACGTGAAGCACTTCGACAGCCGGAATAAGGTCAGAAACGGCTGGATTGATAAACATTTCAAGACTGGCAAAATCCCCAAGCGTACTCGGTTGTAGCATCAAGTCATTGAGCTCAGTCATTGAGCTCAAAAGCCTTTTTATTGACAGCGTTAGTTTTTTTGATATAATAAATAGAAATATTTTCTATTTAAGGAGATCGCATTGGATCAGTATTTGGAGAAGCTAAAAGAAGGCGGGTTCAAACTTACGCCGCGTAGGCAGGCGATCATTGAGCTATTTGTTGACGGGAAGGCTCATCTGACGCCGGAAGAGGTTTGGGGGAAGCTTAAGAAGCAGTTTGATCAGTGCGGGCTTCCCAGCGTGTACCGTAATCTTGAGAGCCTCGTTGAATGCGGCATCTTAACGAGAATTCAGCAGTTTGACCGCAAAAAGCATTACGGGCTGTGTTCCGCTGTTCATGGCGATCACCATCATCACCACATCACCTGTATTAAGTGCGGGAAGGTAGATGAGATCAAGGACTGCGCGATCAACGATTCCAAGAAAATAAAGGGGTATAAGATCGTCAGTCATTTTATGCAAGTCAACGGCGTTTGCGCGGGTTGTTCAAAAGAATAAATTTTTTTAAATCCTAAATAGAAATAACTTCTAATTGAATGTGCCAATATTGCGGGAATACGGGTCTTTGCAGTCTTTTTTATGGGGTTATCACCCTGAAGGTGTGGCAATGGTTTTGCGCTTTATGGCGGTTCCTCGTAAAAAAGGAAAAAGGGAGAAGATAGAATGTTTTCAAAAATAATTCATGAGTTAAAAGCGCATGCTCCGTTCACGCTTTTCGGGGCATTAACCGGTATTGTTTTGATGTTTGTGTTCCGGGACATGCCTCATGGAATCGCTCACAATTTATTTTATGTGTTTCATCCGCTCCATATATGTTTGAGCGCTATCGTGACAGCCGCCTTGTACAAAAGGTATATCGCGCAGGAAAAGCCGGGAATAAAGGTATTCTTAAAAGTTTTGGCTGTTGGTTATATTGGCTCAGTGACGATCGGCACATTGAGCGATTCGATTATCCCTTTTTGGGGAGAAACATTGCTTAATATGCCGCACCGCCATGAGCATATCGGTTTTATTGAGAAGTGGTGGCTGATTAATCCGATCGCGGTAGCGGCGATTGTTTTTGCTTATTTTAAACCGATTACGAAGTTCCCGCATGCCGGGCATGTTCTTGTCAGTACGTGGGCGTCGCTTTTTCATATGCTGATGGCCGCAGATCACGATCACGCCGTGCCGTATTTAGGGATATTTGTTTTTTTATTTTTGGCGGTATGGATACCGTGCTGTTTCAGCGATATTGTTTTTCCTTTATTGTTTGTGCGGGATAAAAATGCCGCAGTCAAATGCGGACATTGTAAATAATGCTTTAATCAAAGGGAGGGATACAGATGAGCAAGGAAAAGTTTTACAGGGGCTTATTGGCGTTGATCTTTTTGTCACAGAGTTTGTTGGGTTCTGTTTTTGCCCAGACAACTGTATTTGATCTTGGACAGGTTGTTGTGTCTGAGGATGAGGATACGCAAGAGAAGCTAACTATTGAGGAAAAAACCAAGATCAGCCAAAAAACGCTTAAATCCCACAAGGTCGTTGACCTTGCAGAGATATTGTCGGATGAAATGATCGAAGCGTCCATGGTTCGCAAAAGCGGTTACGGCAACGAAGTAGGCTTGAGAGGTTTTACTAAGAGCAACCTGCGTTTTACATTGGATGATACGCTTATTGAAGGTTCTTGCGGAAGCCGCAAAGATCCGCCGCTTTCCCATATCAACCTTCTTACGATTAAACGCATTGAGGTGAAGGAAGGGCCTTATGATGTCAGCGTTCCGGGAGCATTGGGCGGGGATATCAACGTTATCACAAAAGACACGCAAAAAGGCATCCACGGAGAGGCGCTTTCAAAGTTCGGCTCGTTCGGATATTTAAGTCAGGGCGGATACGTGACCGGCGGAAGCGATTCTTTGCAGGGGTTGTTTGGATATAATTATTCCAAATCCGGGCAGTATAAAGACGGCGCGGGCAATAAGCTGAGCAGTTTTAACCCGGCCTATAACGATGAAGGCAAGAGCATGGATGCATTTGAGAAGAATGATTTCTGGGGCAAGGTTTCACTTAAACCCGCGGAAAACCAGAATTTGCTCTTTTCATCTTCCTATGGCGAGGCTAGCGATATCATGACTCCGCGAGTTGCTATGGATACCGAGAAGGAAGAGACCTATCTAAACAAGGTTGAATATACGTTTGATGATTTAAGTTCCATCTCTGAACAGTTAAAATTATCCGCGTATTACAACCGCGTCGAGCATTATCCGTATGGGAAATACAGAACGGGCGGAGTTAATAATCGCAGGATCGAGGCGATTTCATCGATCACCGGTGCGCAGATTGAAAATAAAACTCCAAGCGACCTTGCGGTATTTACGTATGGCACAGACTTCTATCATCGTAACTGGTACGGCGATGTGTTTAACAGGGCTACCGGCGCGATCGTCAACGATGAACTGTTCCCGGATGTGAATGAGTTGAATTTTGGGTTGTATGTTAAGGCGGAACGGGATATCGGCAAACTTTCCGCGACTGCGGGATTACGCATGGATGTTTTTCATTCAAAGGCAAATGAGGATTTGAAGTTTAGCAAAGTAATGACTGATACAAACGCCAAGACCGATGTTTTACCGGGAGCGAATGTGTTCGTGAAGTATTTTTTAACGGATGATACCAATGTATTCGGCGGTGTCGGCCTTACTAACAGGACGCCGACTACTGTAGAGCGGTATGTTCAAGAAGGCGCTACGTATTACGGTAATCCTGACCTTAAGCCGTCGCGTAATCTTGAGACTGATCTCGGGGTTGAAACCAAATTGACACAGCGTTTGAAGTTCAAGACAAAAGGGTTTTATAGCTATCTGCCGGATTACATTTATCAGCAGGCAAGTGGCGGCGTTAAAACCTATACCAATATCGATGCGTATATGTTCGGAGGCGACGCGACAGCCGTGTATGATCTGTCACAAGGTTTCGCGCTCGAGGGCGGCTTGGCGTATCAGCGCGGCAGGAAGATAGATCAACCCGCAGGCAATAACGACAAGGATCTGGCTGAGATAGCTCCTCTAAAAACAAAGCTGGCTTTGTCTTATGACAAAAACGGCTTCTTTGCCGTGTACGAGTGGATGCACTCATTGGACAGCAAGGATATTGACCGTGATGCCGGTGAGACGCCTCTAAAAGGCTGGGATGTGTTTAATTTCCGGGCAGGGTATCAGTTTGCCGAAAAAGAAGGCAAGGTTGCATTCTTGAACGGTCTAAGCCTGAATTTTGGCATCGATAACATGTTTGATAAAAAATACACCATGGCAAATTCTTATGAATACGATCCGACAGACCCGAGCGGAACAAATGTTAAGATCGTTAATGAGCCGGGGAGGTTCATCTACGGCAGTTTGTCGTATAAGTTTTAAGAGAGGATAATGATGACGAATTTTATTGTAAAAGGCGGGTTTTTTATATGGCCGATTCTTTTGTGTTCGGTCGTGTCGTTCGCTGTTGTTTTGGAAAGGTTAAAGTATTTTCACCGCACGCATGCTCGTAATAAGAATTTACCGGAACGGGCGCAAAACCTGATCAATGCCAAGAAACCCGATGAAGCATATAATCTTTGCGAGCAGGACGGAAGCTTTATCGGCCGTTTTCTGGCAGTCGGGATCAAAGTTATGGATCGGCCAGCGGATGAGAAAGGAAAAATACTACGCCGAGCCGGATCGCGGGAGCTTGAAGAAGGCGAAAAACATCTGCGAATTCTGTCTGTGATCGGAAATATCGCGACCTTATTGGGTCTTTTGGGAACCGTAACCGGTATGATACAGACCTTTATCAAGATTGAAACCTCCGGCGGAACCGCGGAGGTCGCGTTGCTTGCCGGTGGAATCTGGGAAGCGCTTTTGACCACAGCGGCAGGATTAAGCGTGGCAATCCCGACCTTAGTCATGTATCACTATTTTGAAGGTATTGTTGACAGTCGGGCAGTGCAGTACAAAAATTTAGCCGCGGATATTTTTAATTTGCATTAACAGTCGGAGGGGAGTTTGAGTTCATTTGAGCTTGAAAGACGAAGAAAAGCGGATACAAATTTAAATATCGCTCCTTTGATCGATATTGTTTTTTTGCTTCTGATATTCTTTGTGCTGTCATCGCATTTTGTGTCGCATAAAGGCTTTAAGGTCAAACTGCCCAAAGCGGTTCACGCCCAGACGCAGAAGAATGAACAGGTGACAGTTTTTATCGATAAAAATGGGGGTATTTTTTTGAATGATTCTGAAATCAAATTCGATCAGCTTAAATCTCTCATCCGTTCGGAATTGACCAAGGCAAACTCAAAAACTGTGGTGATCAAGGCTGATGAGGATGTTTCATTGGGATTAGCCGTCAAGGTTATGGATATTGCCAAGGAGGCAAACGCGGACGGCCTTGTAATATCTACTAAAACGGCAAACGATGAAAAGAATAAATGATCTGCATGCTTGTCTTCTCATTTCGCTTATCGCGCATACCGGGCTGGTTGGATCCGGCATGATGCATTTTAACCCCGCGCAGAAAGACAAACCGTTTGAGGTCGCTTTTGAAGTCGAAGAGGAAATCTTGCCAGAGGTTTTTGAAGTAGAGGAAGAAAAGAAGATTGAGCCGCCGGTCGTTGATCAGGAAGATGTGATCGAGCCGGTGCCTGATGAATCAATAACCGAAGTGCCCAAGCCCGATCAAGAAGATGACGAGCTTAAGAAATCCCTCCTGCGGTATCAAGACAGCATCAAGCAGAAAATCCAGAAAGAAAAGCAGTATCCGCGCTGGGCATTGCGGTCAGGACATGAAGGGAGTACAAGATTAACCTTTTCTGTTTTGCCATCCGGCCAGATAAAAGATTTAAGGCTGATTAACCCATCAGGGTTTGACGAGTTGGATAAGGAGGCTTTGGACGCGGTCAGACGCGCCAGTCCATTTTTGTCATTCCCTGAAGCCCTGAGGGATGAGGAGATAAAGGTTGAGTTGGATATAGTTTTTCATATTACAATTGGAGCTAAAGAGTAGGATTTTACCCATCATCGGTTTGATGCGCGCAGGATTTGTTGCGCTATCTTTAGACCATGAAAGCTAAAGCCCTATGGCTGTGGGTGTTACCCGGCCATAGGGCTTATTGTTCTTGCGGGTCCTTGGTAGGGGGTGTCGGGTGAGGGTCGGGCGAGGCGCAAGGAGTCAGTGATAGTGGTCAAAAAAATCGATGTCCATGTCCATCACTTTTGGGGTTTGGGCATCAATGGTCAACCCGGCCAAAACAAGCGCCCAGCGTCGGAAAATAGGCTGTTTTAGAGATGTTTTAGGGGCTCCCGGGAAGGCCGAAAAAGGGCGTTTTGATGGACATGGATGGACATGAAAATGGCCATACCGGCATAATTTTATGGCATCCCGGATAAGATTTGGCAAAGGGATCACAATTATCTTGCTTTATTTATAAGATGATATAAAATGTTAAGTATGGATTTGATTAAAGAACTCGATTTCTACCGTTTAGAAAACAAGATCACCCAGCAGGTTCTTGCAGAACAGCTTGGTGTGTCTTTTGTCACCGTCAATCGGTGGTTTAATAATAAGACTACGCCGAATAAAATTCAGCAATATCATATCGAGAAATTTTTAAAAAATAAGACTTGTAAAAAAAGATGATGGGATCAATAAAAGAATATGAATCGATGAGCATAAAGAGATGGCCGGAGGATGACAGGCCAAGAGAAAAACTCCTCAAGAAGGGCGCAGGGGCTTTGAGTAATTCCGAGCTTCTGGCCATTCTTCTTCGCACCGGCACGCAGGGTACGAGCGCCATTGACCTCGCCCGCAAGATACTCAAGAAATTCAGTACATTTCGCAATATGGCTCACACCGATGCCCGGGATTGGAAAGAGTTCAAAGGTTTGGGCGGGGCCAAGATTGCTCATATTCAGGCCGCGCTTGAAATCGGGCGGCGTTATCGGGAGGATGATATTTCCATTGGGAAGCAAAAGATTGCTTCCGCTAAAGATGTTGTTGATATTATTATGCCCCAGCTCCGCGACCTTAAGACAGAGGTTTTTAAGGTCGTTTGTCTTGATGCTAATAATAGGATCATTGATATTGCGGATGTGACTCGCGGCACAGTTAACGAAGCGATGCCGATCATAAGGGAAATTATTCATTTTGCCCTGCAGAAATTCGCGGCCTCAATTATTTGTGCGCATAATCATCCAAGTGCGAATATAATTCCCAGCAGAGAAGATCGAGGATTTACCGAAGACTTAATCAGTGCCGGGAAATTGATGGGAATTAAAGTTTTAGATCATGTCATTATTGGTGACAACGAATACTTTAGTTTTACCGATGAAAAGCAAAAGGCTGGATCAGGCATCACTATTAATTAATATACAGGAGAGTAGTGCGAATGAAAACTCTTGAAAGGGTTGAACAAAGAGCAGTTAAGGCCGGGAAGAAATCGGTAGTCACTTTTAGACTTGGTGAATTATTTTGCGGCCCGGGCGGCCTCGGAATCGGCGCATTTGCATCTAAGGTGCGCACAGGTGACAGTGTTTATGAAGTTCAGCACGCATGGGCCAATGACTATGATTCAGATACTTGTAAGACGTACGCAAGAAATATTTGCCCTGACGATCCGGCGAGTGTCATTTGTTGTGATGTGCGCGAATTGAATATCGAAAAACTTTCTCCAATTGATGCTTTTGCGTATGGTTTTCCATGTAATGATTTCAGTATTGTTGGCGAGCAAAAGGGTTTTAAAGGGGAATTCGGCCCGCTCTATACTTATGGAGTCAGTATCATGGATTATTTTAAGCCTAAATTTTTCGTTGCAGAAAATGTTGGCGGTATTGCAACTGCCAATGATGGGAGGGCGTTCAAGAAAATTTTGTCTGATTTAGAGAACGCCGGAAACGGATATAAGTTAACTGTGCATCTGTATAAATCCGAAGAATACGGCGTTCCTCAAACGAGGCACCGTGTTATTATCGTCGGCATAGAACAATCATTTAATCTGAAGTTTCAAGTCCCAGCCCCAACCACATTGCGAAAATACAAAACTGCAAAAGAAGCCATAGAGAATCCCCCTATTGATAAGAATGCTCCCAATAATGAAATAACTGCGCAATCACAGATTGTTGTTGAAAGGTTGAAATATATACGCCCGGGACAAAATGCTTGGACTGCGGCTATTCCTGATGAATTGAAACTGAATGTTCGCGGGGCTAAATTAAGCCAGATTTATAAACGTCTTGATCCGGATAAGCCTTCATATACTTTGACGGGAAGCGGTGGAGGCGGCACACATGGTTATCATTGGGATGAGCCGAGGGCTTTAACGAACAGAGAGCGAGCAAGGATTCAATCTTTTCCGGATACTTTTGTTTTTGAGGGCGCCAAAGAAAGCGTTCGTAAGCAAATCGGAATGGCGGTGCCTCCAAGATTGTCAGAGGCGATCTTTTCTGCAGTACTTAAAACTTTTGCCGGGATTGAATATGATCATGTAAATCCAAACATTAGCGAGGAATGTTCATTATTCGAAAATATTAAATGAGGGGATTTTTATGGACATGGAAGAAGTAGTGGGATTGGTCAGCAAGAAACTTGATGTGCCAAGCGAGGACGCTGAAAAGATAATTGAGAAAGCCGTTATCGGCGGGGAGGTCTTGGAGGGCGGCGAGTTTAGTCAATGGTATAACGAACGGTTTCTTCCCAATTGTATGTTCATTGATGAAACCGGTTATTCAAAAATGTGCGTTGATGCCTTAAAAATATTAAGCAGGACAGCGGCAACAGATTACGGAAGCAGTCGGCAAAGAGATCTCGGCCAACTGTGGGCCGACATGACACGCGGCTATCTGGGCGAATACGCATTCCTTTTATTTCTTAAGGAACGATGGGGAATTACGGCGAAATTGGGACATGAAATTGGTCAATTGCAGGATTATCTGCCCATGGATATTCACAAGATTAAAGGGCCGGATGCAGACTATAGAGCCCCTTCGATAAAGATAAGCGTAAAGACCACTAAATGGAACGGCATTTGGCTGGATATCCCCGGCGATCAGTTTAACCACTCAGATGTTCACGTTCTTGTAAAGGTTGGAGCTGGCAGAGATCACTTGTTTGCATTTTTTAAGAAAATAAGCGTCTTCAAAGATAAGGTTCTCAAGAGGGGCGAGGATATTGGATCATTGTCGGCTGAAGAATCGAGCACGCTGTATGATTCTCTGCCCTCGTTCAAGCCTATCCCTGCCTATATATGCGGGTTTGTTCTGAAAAATGCGGCTTATAAGAATCTTGCCTATGAAGGTAAGAAAGGGCGTCTGAATTATAAAATAACAGCGTGGAACGGTCCGATCCTGCCCGGAGATTTAGATGCGATTAAACGAAAAGAAGCCGTATCAGGAAGAATATCGTTTGAAGGAATAGGCGATTTTGCACACGATAAAGGATATCTGTTTAATACAGGGAATCTTTTGTGGGCAGAAAGCGATTGGAAAAAAGTCTGTGCGAGCTTATAAGAAAATGAGAATCTATGGGAGATGTTCATTCAATATTTTCGCCTAGCAAAAGCCGTAAAAACAGATACCGCAAACATTGTGCCGCATTGTCTGACCATCCGCGTTTCAGATCCCTCATCAAGCTCGTAGGTCCTATTCAGCCTGAAGTTCCAATTTGGCATTCAATAGATGATGCTGTTCTTTATTCGGTTGTGGGCCAGATGCTTTCATTGTCGGCCGCTTCTTCAATTATTAAGAAGCTCCTTCAAGAATTTAAAACTTCATCGGCGGTTATAGAATGGGCAAGTAAAACGAGTCATATTGAAGGGGCGCTCAAAGGGCTCTCTAAACGGAAAAGGAAGGCATTGCGGGCTTGGGAAGACTTTTCTCAAGCATATCCCGGTGCATGGAAGAAGTGGGGGCTTCTTCCTCTCGATGAATTTAGAGATCAAGTTATGAGTATCTGGGGCTTTGGGCGATGGTCATCAGATATGATCGGGATTTTTCATTTAGGCCGCATGGATGTATGGCCTGAGAATGACACAGGGATCAAAAAAGCCTGCAAAGTAGTGTTTAAGACAGACCGCCACTCGAAGATTAGGAAGTATGTGGCTGGCTCTGAAACCGTCGCCGCGATCTATCTTTGGGAATTATTGAACAGGAAGCTTGAAAACGTATTAGATTAGTATGGACAACCTGACAAAAGCACAGCGCCGCAAAAACATGCAGAATATTAGGTCAGCAGGCACTTCTCCTGAGATGGCAGTGATGCGTGAGCTGCGGAAACTAAATATTTACTTTGCAAAAAATGTGCGTTCTATCACGGGTAAACCAGATATTGTTTTTCGACGGAAGAAGACAGCCGTATTCATTGACTCGGATTTTTGGCATGGGAATCGTACACGATGCATCATGCCGAAATCAAATTCTAATTATTGGGAGAAGAAGATTTCTAGAAATAAGGAGAGGGACAAGCGGGTGACCAGAGTGCTTAAAGAGAACGGCTGGACTGTGATCCGGATTTGGGAACATGCTATAAAAAACAATGTTGATAAAGAGATTCGAAAGATTATAAGAATATTGCGCGTAAAATAATGTTCGTGTCAGGTAAAGAGGAAATGAAATTTAATTTAAATATTCACGAACAAGCAGATGACAAAACAACAATTTTGGCGTGCCTTATCGGGAGAACGGCGACAAGAAACCGTTTACGGGGCGTTGGATTTATAATTTGCTATCGCTATAGGATAACTCGTTGTGGATAAAAAGAATAAACTTTATGCTGTTATGGAGTTTTGGAAGAAGTGGTCGTTATATCGGGACGCCGCTTCTCGGTGGGTATTGGCTCTGGATAAGCTGAAGTTATCGTCAATCAGCCCCTATGAACGGCTGACCGATGACGAAAAAAATCGCAAGTTTGAAAGCACATTAAAGAAGCAAGGTATAAAAATACCCAATTTATGGAAATTGCATCAAGAAGCAAATGATGCGGCAGTGCCGGTGTTAGATTATCTTTTTGGGCCCAACGAGATACCCGTTATTCCTGAGCTTCCCGGGGAATGCCCCAACGGATATGATGAATGGTTGAAGAAAACGGAGGGAATTGAGCTTACCTTGATGAGCCGTATCATTGGGGCCCGGAATAGGATCTCATCAGCCGGATTCAAAACCAAGGCAAAGATAGTCCCGCGTAGCGGCTGGTCAAGCCCGTACCCAATCACGCATTGGGCCAAGGTTTTTAATATCAGCCGTAAGACCATGCAAAACTGGCTTGAGAATAATCAGTTATTAGCCCGCAAGATCGGAAGCAAATGGCAGATCGCCGCCGAAGAACTTCCTACCGCTGACGATCAAGACTCCTCTCAGTAGTATTTCCAAAACAAAAATAGCAGTAATTCCCACTAAAACGCCTTAGGGCGTTTTTTCTTTTTACGCACAATCACTGTAAAAATTTTAGCAAATTTGGGTAAAGCTGGGAAGGCATGATTTTTCCGGTGATAAACTCCAAGTAGAAAAGAAATTCGCGAGGAGGATATCACATGGAAGGCTTATTGACTGTTGAACGGCTTATGACTCATCTCAATCTAAGGCGGAGCCAGATTGACTATCTGGTGAAGAATTGGCTTATCCCGCATTTTAGGCTACCAAGCGGGGAAGTTATGTTTCGCGCCTCAGAGGTCGAGATGTGGCTTTATACCTGTCGCGTGCCATATAACGACAGTAAACTCCGGGCAATACTTAACCAAATACGGACGTGGCGATGCAAACAGCAATGATAGATTTTAACAAGATGCCTTCAATTATTCCCGCCGAGATTAGGTCTCAAAAGGCGTGGGTGGGCTATGTCACCAGAGAGAACAATGGCCGTGTTGACAAGATTCCGATGAATGTTATGACCGGCGCGCCTGCGAAAAGCAACGATCCTGCAACATGGACTGATTTTGAAATGGCTTTAGATTTGGCGATTCAGCGTAACTACGCGGGCATTGGCTTTATGTTTCAGCCGCCGTATGTGGGCGTGGATATTGACTACTGCGTCAAAGACGGATCAATCGCGCCGTATGCGGTTGAGATTCTCAAGGCGATTAATTCATATTCCGAATATTCGCCAAGCGGCACAGGTATTCATATCCTTTGTAAAGGCGAGATCGCCCGGTCCTGCAAAATTTCCAAGATCGGCTTGGAGATTTATACCAATGGCCGATTCTTTACCGTTACTGGCAACCGCCTTGAAAATTATCCGGCTGAGCTTAACGAGTGCACTGATGCGCTTAAAGGCATATTCAGCCGTTTTGTAGATAAAGCCCCCGCTAATGACATCCTTTCCTTGATCTCCAAGAGCAAAGACGCGGAGAGGTTTCAGCGGCTTTATTCGGGCCAGTGGCAGACCGATTATCCCTCTCAAAGTGAGGCGGATCTGGCGTTGTGCAACAAGCTGGCGTTTTGGACAAGCAAAGACGCCGGGCAGATGGATGCGTTATTCCGGCAGTCGGGGCTTATGCGGCCGAAGTGGGATGAGAAACATTTTGGTGACGGCAAGACTTACGGGCAAAGCGTTATTCAGAAGGCCGTCCAAGACACCGAAAATGTATTTGAGGCGTCAACATCTCCGAAGCAGAAGAAACTTACCCAAGGCGAAATTATCACCCGTGACTGTGAAGAAACGGTTAGCGAATATCTGCGCGACCAACAAGGTAATCCTTACGTTGTTCTTCCGTTTGATAAACATCTCGAGGTTTGCCAGACCAGCAGTTCCCGCTTCAGGAATTATTGCGCGATGCGATACCGTCATGATTTCGGCCATCCGCCCGGGAGCGAAGCTATAAAGCAGGCGAAAGTTCAGATTGAGGCGAAGTGCGAAGGCGGAAGGCAGGTTGAGCTATATAACCGTGTCGGTTGGTATAACGGGGCTATTTATTATGACCTGACCACTCAAGACTGGCGCGGGGTCATTATTACTAAAGATGGATGGGAAGTTGTTTTCCTGCCTCCAATATTCAAGCGATACCCCCATCAGGCAGAGCAGGTTTTTCCGGTCAAGGGCTCTGATCCTAAAAAGCTTTTGGAGTTTTGCAATATCAATAAAGATGACGCTTGTCTATTCATGACGGCGGTAGCGACTTTCTTTATTCCCGATATTCCTCATGTCATACCAGTGCAGATAGGCGAGCAGGGAACAGGAAAGTCTAACAACTCCCGGATGATTAAAAGCCTGTGCGATCCTTCCAAGGTGATGTCCATTTCTGTGCCTAAGGATTTAGAACAGGCGCAGATGATCGCGGATAAACACTGGTTGAATAATTTCGACAATCTTTCCCGCGTGTCAGAGTGGTTCAGTGATTTTTTATGCCGGGCAGTAACAGGCGAAGGCGATATGAAGCGTTCGCTTTACACCAATGACGAGGAGTTTATCAGGACTTATCGCCGGTGTTTTGTTTTAAACGGGATCGGCAGTTCTATCTGCCGTCCGGACTTATTAGACCGCTCGATTATCTTCGATATTCCAATCTTAAGAGAAACCCGGCCGGAGAAGGTTATCGCTTGCGAATGGCGGGCTTCACTTCCCGGCATTCTCGGCGGCTTCTTCTCGGCCATATCGAATGCCATGGCGGTTATTGATGGCGTGTCGGGCCATGAGCGTTTTCGGATGTCGGACTTCGCGCAGTGGGGCGCGGCACTATCTGATTATTTAGGTTTTTCCCGTGAAGAGTTCTTTAAGCGATATCAGCAATCCGTTGATCACAAATGGGAAGACACTGCCGAGGAGAGCACATTCGCGCAGAGGCTTGTCTATCTTGTGGAGTCGAACAGCGGCGAGTGGGTGGGTTCTGCGACAACGTTGCTTGAGAGCATTCAGCCGGAAACCGGCTTTGATAAGACCATACCCGGCAATGCCCGTGCGCTTGGTTCAGAGCTTATGCGCATTGCTCCAGTCATGCGCAGTGTCGGCATCGATATTTTCCGGCCTGAAAAGCGGGAAGGTGGGACAGGTAGGAAACTGGTTATTTTACGCAAGATGAAGGGCAATTCTCTTTTTGAAAGCAGTGTGAACGACGGCGTGAATGAATGTGAACGAGAGGGTGGATTTTGTGAAGAAGACGACACAAGACCCTATTAAAAGGCGTGACCATTGTGACCGTCGAGGGGCTACGTTCACAACGTTGGTCACGGATTATCCGCATAATCCACAAGAGGTTATGTGGTTTGTGAATATTGTGAATGTCGCTTCTTTCCTTTTCCAAAAAATGAAAAAAGAGAGACAAGCCCCGTAGATGCTCATAAAGAGCGGTTAGAAAAGTAGGGTGGTTGACGTTCACGACGTTCAGGGAACAGGAGGTGAGGCGATGTAGAAGAAAAAAGCAAGGCAATGGGTAACGGATAAATCATTTAACAAAACAGGAGGAAGAAAAAAATGAACCAAGCACACGTATTAAACACAATAAGCCAGATGATCAGGCGGTATGTCCCGGGCTCGACCGAAGAAAAACAGCTCGTGCATTTGATTGAGGCGAATCTTTACATGAACCGCCACAAATGCGCTTTGACCGAAGCGTTGCAGGCGACGGCCAAGCGTAATCCAGCAACTGTCAGCGAAGGAGATATTCGCCTTGCCCATCTTAAACGGGCTTACGAATATCAGGAGAAGTTCGAATGTACGTTGACGGACGCTCTGCGCAGGACAGCGCCGGAGCGCAAAACCGATCAAGACACCGCGTTAATCGCCAGCCAGTTGGATCACATCTGGCGGGCAAGGCAGTATCAGGATGAGAACGAATGCGCTTTTGACGAGGCGATGTCAATCACAGCGCCGAAAAGAGTGCCAAACGAAGGGAGAAGACGCCATGAAGCTTAATTTTCTAAATGTCTTAAAAGGAAAAAGCACGCCAGAGGAAATCGCTGAGCAGATCGTCGCTCTTGAAGAAAAGCAGAAGCTCTGCGAGCAGGAGAAAGCAGAGGCCAAAGAGAAAGCGAAAGAAATCAGAAGCCGTGTCATGTGCGGTGAGCGGGTCAATCCCAACGCTGTGAAGCAAGCGGATCTGGCTTTAGAAGAGTGCGACATCAACCTTGATGTTGTCACCGAGAGCTTAACGAAGCTAAAGGCAAAGCTCGAAGAAGCATTGACCGCCAAGCGCGATGAAGAAGCGAAGCGGATCATCGAAGACCGCAAACGGTTCAATCTTGATCGCGAGAAGGCCATGCTCGAGCTTTGGCGCGCTAAAGGCAAGCTGTTCGCTTTAGCGTTCGCCATTTACGGTCATCCGGAAACCACCAGACGACATCTGGAAGAGTTCCCCGAGTTTAGCCCCGGGCTTGGAACAGACGAGTATAAGCATTTCCATGCCGAGATAGACAAGGGTATTGCTGAGTTACGACGCCCCACAATCGCGGATGTTGCGGAAGATATTCGTTGCCGGGATCATTGGGTATCGCACTTTGACCTTGAGCATGAGGTTAAAGCGCTTATGAGGAAGTATCAGCCTGAGCCGGTCAAGACAGCGGAGCAGGAGCAGGTAGAGCCGCTGGCGGAATGAAATCATAATGCGGAGGAATCGGAGCGATGTTCTTGTTAAATCATCCCATCGTGAAGGTTTTGCCAGATAAACGCGTCTGGCAGAGGGGCACCTCTTCCCCTTCTCCGCACGCATTTTATTTATGGGTCCTTCTGGGGGTGGCTTGGGTGAGGGTCGGGCGAGGCGCAGTCTCTCAGTGATGTTAAATTTTAAAATCGATGTCATGTCATATAGGGTCGGTGTCAGGATGTCAGAACTGTCGAAAACGCGCTCAAAATAGGCGTTTTTTAGGCAAAAATGAGCATTTTAGGGCGATTTTACGGCTTTTCGAGTGACATCCACTGACATTTTTGATGTCAGTATGTCAGTAAAACCGGACATAACCGGACACGAAAAATGTCCGAATGTCCTATTGGGCAATGGGAAAAATGAACAAGGATGTAGGCACAAATAAAGAACAGGCCGCTACCCCGCGGGGCTGGGATGCTTTAGAGATAAAGCTTAAAAGCCGCGGTCTGTCTTGTGCTGAAATTCAAGAGGCGCACAAATCTTTTAATGAAGGCATAGAGCTTTTAACACGTATGTTCTTATCCTGCTATGACGCGGAGAAGAAAACGCTTGTATAGGGTTGTATAATACGGTATACTGGGCACCAATAGTTGAGGGTGCCAATTATGAAAACTTACACCATGACAGAGACGGCAAAGATGCTGGGCGTTCACCGGCAGACCATGATCAATTGGATCCGCAAGGGTTGGGTCAAGCCCAAGCGGGATTACAAAGACTGGCCGGTGTTCACGGACGAGTGTATCGCCAAGATTAAGGAGTGGCGTGAGACTTTAAGGGAAGAATAATGAAGGTAGCGTTATATACGAGAGTCAGCACAGAGGATCAAGCCCGCGAAGGTTTTTCGTTGGAGGTGCAAAGGACATATTTATTGCAATACGCGAAAAATTTCGGCTGGGACGTTTTTTGCAGTCTTTCCGGAAAAGACGTTTATATGGATGATGGCTATTCCGGCGGCAATATGGATAGACCGGCATTGCAGAGGCTTCTATTTGACGCTCGTAATAAGCAGTTTGATTTAGTGTTGGTGTATAAGCAGGATCGCCTAAGCCGTCGGCTTAAGGATCTTTTAGGATTGCTCGAGGAATTTGAGTCGATTGGTATTGGTTACAAGTCAGCTACCGAGCCGTTCGATACGACATCTAGTGCCGGTAAAATGGCTATTCAGATGCTTGGCAGTTGCGCGGAGTTTGAACGGAACCGTTTGGTTGAGCGCGTGTTTCCGGGAATGGTAGTGGGAGTCAAAAGAGGCCACTGGCAGGGCGCCCGCTACGCTCCGTATGGCTATCGCTACAACAAGGATGCCAAGAAGTTGGAAGTGCATCCCGAAGAGTCGAAGATTGTAAAAGAGATATTTTCGATGTACATAAATGGCAAGAGTACTTCGCAGATTGCCGGGCATTATTATCATCTCGGGATACCTTCAAGGCAGGGCGGGAAGTTTTATACTAAATTCATCTCTGATATTCTCAAGAACAAAGTGTATTTGGGGATGTTGGTGTGGAACAAGCGGCGTTACGACACGAAGACCAAAACTAAAAATGGCGAGGGGAAGGGGTATTGCTATATTAAGAATGATCCATCCAAGATCATCGAAGTCCCGAATACGCACGAGCCGATTATTTCGCAAAGGGAGTTTGACGAGGCTTCCACGCTTCTCAAACGAAACCGCACGAATGGCGTAGTCCGGTTCCGCAATAACGTTTATCATCTCTCCGGTATCTTAAAATGCAATGAATGCGGCGGCAATTATCGCGGGATGACGCATATCGTTAATCATCGAACAAAGATGAGGCGTCCGTGGTATAGGTGTTCGTCCAGAGGGATTCGGTACATTAAGTGCAACAATAAATCCGTGACTGCTGATGCTATCAATAAGCAGGTCTGGGATATTGTTGAAGTCATTAGAAAAAATCTTCACGTGCTGGAAGAATTAGGCGACATGATTCGGCTTAACGCTTCTGAGCCGGAGAGGGTATATGTGGAGCAGTTGGAGGAGAAGGAAACGCTTCTTAAAAAGAACGTGGAGAAGCAAAGGGCTATATACGAATTATTTTCAGAAGACAAAATAAATATGGGGCTTTATAAAGACAGAGCCGAGCTTTTAAGTAATGAGGAGAAAAAACTAAAGCAGGATATCAAGGCCATTCATCTTAAGATTCTGGACAAGCGCAATTCCGTCAATCTGGTTAAGGCGACGCAGGATTTCCTTTTGCGGTTGCGCAGTACACCCGAAAGCGACAATCACCAATTGGACTACCTTATAAAGACGTTCATGCGGATTGTCTTTAAGTCGATCGCTATCCAGAATCAGGAGATCGTGAAGTTTGAGTTGAATGAGCCGTGGAAGACTTGCTACGAAGAGGGGATGAAATGGTTGAAAACGAACGAAAAGACGACAATACAGGCGATTCCGGAGGCAAAAGCCCGAAGAAGCTACGTGTGCTTTTGCGCACCTTCGGATGACGAATGGTTGGACGCCTACAGGAAGGTCTTAAGCTTCCTTAAAGAGCTTTTTCAGGACGAGACGTCCCGTAGCACTAAGAAAAAGCCGACCGAAGGTTCTACGACCACACTCCCCGAAAAAAATGATAGCTGAAAGCAGGCTATCTTTTTTTGTTTTCGGGAGGTGTAGATTTGAAGATAAGGTTATTTTTTGATAACTTTTGCAAACATGCAAAGCTATCTGGGTTTTCTATATGGGAATATGATCCTTGTCTAGAATATAGACCAGGAAAGCAGGAATTTTTGTGTCCTCAAGCCTAACGGGTTGGGGATTTTTTATTTAAAGGAAGGTATTGAAAATGATCCCCATGGGAATATCTCCTAGTGAAGCGGCATTTGAAGTTATTGGGTTGGTTAATGCCAAGTCAATCATGGACTATCTGTTTGTGGACACAAAAACAGGAGCGGCTATCTTTCTAATGGGGATGCTCTTCTCTCTATGGACCGCGGTCAAAGAAGCCGATTATTCATACTTGTGGGGCTATGTATTCATGTATTTTGTCTTCTTTTTTATCTTTATTAAGCCCATGACGAATATTTCGAGCGCCACATCTACCATGGAACAGGCCGGCTGGAGTGAAAGCACAACACAGCAAATCATCCAAAACACATTTATTGATACCGGTAGAACGCAGGCTGGTTCCCTGGGTCTTGTTTTCATAAGCCAAGTCTATAATTCCGTTATCTATGGCACGGTCAGTGCCATCACTCAAGTAACCCAGCAGCAGGATTTCAATTATCTCAACAATCCCTTTATTGTGAACAAGGTTTCGATGTACCTTGGGCATTTCAGCGCGCAAGGCATCAAAAAAGACCCGGTCTTGCGAAAAGACATGGAGGATTTCCTCAAAAATGACTATCCGCAGACTTTGGGAAGGATGCTTAACAATAACAATGTGCAGACACAATTAACCAAGAAATGGTGGCCCGGGGATGAGGATGTAGCGGCAAATTACGACTCTGCTCAACGGAAGAGGTGGGAGAATCTGGACTATCGGCTGAACGACTACATCAAAAAACAGATCGACGCGTGGGGACTGGCCAGCACATTTGTCAATCTGTTCGTAGATTATAAGGCTATAAAAATTTCACTGCTTTCCAGCGAGGTTGGAAAATCGGCTACTCAAATAGCCTCTGGTGAGGCCGGCTACGGCATAAATCCGCAAGGGGTTTCCTTGAGTTGGCTTGCCAGAAAGGCTACGGGTGCCTTCGCCTTTTTAGGTTCTGCGGTAGGCCAGTTTTTTTCAAGCTCTTTGGCTGAGTTTATGATCAAAGCCCTGCCTTATTTGGAGGGGTATGCCGTTATGATCATTTACAGCCTTTTTCCTTTTACGCTTCTTTTATGTCTGTTATTCAGAACTCCGGAGATCCTCAAGGAATACTTCATCTATCTTTTCTGGGTTAAGTCCTGGGTGATTATCTGGGCGCTTATCCATTATGCCTCTCTTTACATGGCCGCGCTACAGGCCAAGTTAGCCTCTGGCACCACTAGCTCTTGGTTCTTCGAGAGGCCTTATTTTAATACGGTGACAGGAGTCCTTTTGGTTATGTCTCCAGGCATAGCTTGGTTTATGACCAAAGGTGTGTTGACCGGCATAGGTGAGGCAGCTTCAGCCTTGACTGTTCATGCGGACAAAGGAGCCGGAAAAGTTAGTTCTAAATTGGGAGTTTAGAAGACAAATTAATGCACATTTTAATTGGTGAAGAATTGGGAGGGTATCTAAATTATTTTAACAGGCTTATACGGACAATTCCGGCACGACTTTCTTCGCGCATCCTGTTGAGCTATGAGCGCGTTGCACCCTTTTCCCGCGTCAGCTCTTGCGGTAGCCTTTTCCAAGCCTTCTCCCGAAGGCTACCGCATGTTTTCTTCCACCCCACCCCCACCACCCAGGGACCAATAGAAAGGCAGGATTATGAAACAAGGCAGAATCACTAAGGAAGAACAAGCGCGTAGGATTAAACTTCTGGTCGGCTTTTTATTTACTTTCAGGTATGCCACAAGAACCCAGCTTGAGACATTCATTCAGTTGATAGTAAATATATCTCATACGCACTGGCTGGTAGATTACTCGCTCAAAAAAGGGTTTGTCAGCGTTTACTATGAACCTTTATTAAAAACGAAAATCTACTATCTGGGTCCCAAAGGCAAGCAATTCATCTCCCATGAAGCAATGATTGAACACTACCACTTTGAGAAAAGCTATGCTGGGATTAATACCTTCGCGCATCAGAATGCCGTGGTAGAGGCCTTCTTTATCCTCAAAAGCCATCTCAATATCCAGGAATGGATTTGCGAGTGGGCTTTACGGGTAGGAAAAGAACGCCGTGAAAAGATACCCGATGGATTGCTGGTTCTGCCGGATGGGACAAGAGCAGCCCTGGAGGTAGAGACCAGATACAAGAAGCTTGATGTTTTAAGATACTTCGTTAAAAGATACCAGTATGACATTGCAAGGGTCTCCAGGTATGACTGCGTCCTAGTCATTTCCGCAAGCAGATTGAATTACGAGGGGCTGAAAACTCGGCTTTACAACATAGCTCCTGAGCTTTGCTCAAGCAGGTTTTTCCTGAGTGACCTGGGCATGCTTGAACAGGGGATGTGTTTTTACCAGAACAAATTGATTCATCTGGAAGATGCCCTTGGAATATTAAGGCAAAATGGGGAGAAGAAGCCATGAATAAGGGCTTAAGTCTTAAAAGCGTGTTTATAAGGCTGTTATTGCTGCTGCCGCTCATCTACATGGGTATTGGCTGGGCCATAGGCCTGAATTATGCCAGAAAGGGTCTTATCCTGGGACCTTATCCAGATATCCCTGTTGTCGTAAAAAGAAGCCTGTTTGGATCTTCGTTTGAGGATATATCCGGAGCATCTGCCCTTGTGTCCATTGCGCCACCAGAGACCAGTATGGGTAGTGCTGACTCAATGCATTTCAACATACAGGGCTATTTTGAGGTCCCGGAAACCTGGGTTTTTGATTTTCCACCCAGCTATGAGAAAAGCTCTGAATACGGCCTGAGCAGAAGCTTTCTTTTGACTGGGAGCTATGGACGGGCCCGAGCGTATGAGCTGAAAGCTCCTGGCCGCTCGATAGGGAGTTTGTCCGTCAGCCAGCTGTATGCTTTTTTAAACGCCATAGGAAGAACCAGGGAGATGGAGAAACTGAGGCCGTACCTCGTTCTTGAGAAGTTTGAAGAGAAATACCCCTGGGTCTTTTCTGACACCGTGCTATTGTCCAAGACCATGGGAAACGTCTTTTCCGAGAATTTCGTTCCCCATGACATCCTGGGTTTAGTGGGGTTATTTGTCTTAGTGATTGCCTTGAGCGCAAGGAATCTTTGGTTGTGGTTGTATTATCTCTACTGGGTCTTTGCCTATTGGTTCGCCAGGATCGGATTCCATGATCCGAATTTTGCTTTTAGCCTCGAAGGCTGGCAGGTTATCCTTTGGAGCTTCTGGCACGGTTTTATTCAAAAAGAAGGCAGGTTCTTTCTGGTCTGCGCCATGGGGTTGTCAGCCATCCTTTTTGGGATCCTGGGGTTTTTGTATCTGGTCAAGCACGTCTTGCCGCGCAAGAAAAGGGAGTTGGAGGATTTCCTAAAAGTTGACAGGGATATCCAGAAGAGAAAAGAGCTCTCTATCGAGAGCGTTGAATTCAAGAAGGTGCATTATGATATCGAAAGAAAGCTTGCCCGATACAAGAAAACAGACAAATACTTTTTAGGCGTCTCTGATGAGAAGGAGGATATTATCCTGGATGAAAACATCCTCAACCACCATCTGCATGTTTTGGGCTCTACAGGCAGCGGCAAGACCTCTCTGGTCATCTTGCCGCTGGCCAGGCAGGCCCTAGATAAGCGAAGAGGATGTTGTTTCATAGACTTCAAGGGAGATGAGGTCTTCAAAAAATATGTCCAGAAGAAGGCATGGGAGAATAAGAAGAAGTTTTACTACTTCAGTATTGATCCTAATGAGGTATCCATCGGCTACAACCCGCTGTCTTCAGGGGATGTCCTTTCCAAAGTCGACAGGATCATGACCGCCCTTGAGTTGATCTATCAAGGGCCAGCTGGTTTTTATTCCAATGTCCAGGCCATGACTTTTGTCGAGCTCTTGAAAAAGATGGCCAGCCAGAAACAGGAGATAAATTTCCTTCATGTTAAGGAAGACCTGGAGGATCCGCGTTTCCTTATGTCGGTTGACGTCAGGAGCCAGGAGATCAAGGGATTATTGGCTGCTATCTCCTGGATCGCGGAAGTCGACGTCATAAACAGGAATCAACTGGATTTGTCCGGTGTGATCAAAAACGGGGGCGTGGCGTTTTTCGCCTTAAAGAGCCAGGTGAACACGAGGCTGGCCGAGGCCATAGGCAGGATGCTTATCATCGATCTGAAATCCCAGGCTGTTTCGCGCAAGGAGACGGATCCGCCTTATTTCATATTCATCGATGAATTCCAGAATCTGGCCTGTTCGCATTTTGTGGACGTGATCTCCAAGGTCAGGAGCGCCAATTTTTGCCTGGTCTTGTCCAATCAATCGCGGGGAAACCTGTCGAGTGTCTCAGGGGCATTTGAGAACGCGATTTTTACCAATACCGCGACCAAGGTCATCTTTGCCCAGGAAGACCCTCTTGACGCAAGGTTCTGGTCTGAAAAGACCGGGCAAACCACCTACCAGGACAAGAGCGTCTTTCAGGTGGACACAATGGCAGTGGATAACAAAGGCGCCAGGCTTGACGGTTTGAGGTCCGCCCAAGGCAATATCCATACAGCCAAAAAGAGCTACATCTCAGAGAACGTGTTTTTGAGGTTGCCTTTCGCGAAATCAGTAGTCTTCTCCCGCGGGAAACTCACCCGCATAGCGAACCACGAGTTTTTATTTAACAAGGCGGAAAGGGATAGGCTCATATCACTGCCGTTCGAAAATAAGGAGTGCAGGTAGTATGTTCAATTTTCGAACATACCAAACAAGGTTTATTAAACAGAGAGGAGGTTTTAAAAACTATGCAGACGAATTCTATTGCAAAAAGAAGTGTGTTAAAGATGTGTGCTGTCCTGTGTTTGGTTATGGGCTTATTCTTGGCGCTCGCGCCTTTTGTCTTGGCGCAGGTGGATACGAGCCAGGAACAGCAGATTGTCAGTGATTTCGCAACTTTTATTATCAATATCCTCACCGGCCCTGTATCAAAAATCTTAAGTGCGATCCTGCTTATCGGAGGGGTGATTGCGCTTTTAAACGGAAAACAGGGGGTGGCTATCGCCTGCGGTTTCGGGTTCATGATCCTGATGTTTGTACCCAAGATCCTCCAGGGGTTGTTCAAAACATAATGAAAAAGTGTGTCCGTACTATCGATAGGCCTTTGCTTCTTTTTGGCCTGGAACCAGAAGACGTGGGGATCCTCGCTTTAGCCAGCGGATTCATGATCATTTTCTTTGATCCTTTTTATGCTGGCACGGTTTTCTTCGGTGGATGGGTGGCTTTTAGGTTAGTCAAGCAGGGCAAACCCCAGGGATATCTCACGCACCTGTTTTATAAACACGGAGTGAGGATCAAAGGCTTGATTGAGCCGCCCAAACGCGTCAGCCGGTATTCGGTTTTCGGGGGAGGTGATCGCAATGCAGATGCAGAGTTTTAGTCTTTTGGAATTGATGTTGATTATCGTGATAATTGTGTTATATTTCCTACCGAGCCTAGTTGCCTACTTCAGACAGCATAGAAACATTCTGGCCATTTTCGTATTGAATCTTCTTTTAGGGTGGAGTGTTTTGGGGTGGGTAGGGTCTTTGGTTTGGTCTTTTGCGAAGTAATCTTTAATACTTCAGTAAATGAGTAAATGTTTGGGTATTTGATTAAAAAATTAATCTTGACATATATACGCCAATGGCGTATACTTTAAATGGAAGGAAGATGCTATGGAGATAGTTGAAACTCCAATCTTTACCAAGAAGATAAAGGATTTTCTTTCTGATGATGAATATAGTGAGTTACAGCGAGCATTGATACTTAATCCTAAGGCGGGCCCTGTCATCCCGGGAGGTGGAAGTTTAAGGAAATTGAGGTGGAATCTTGAAGGGAAAGGTAAGAGAGGCGGTTTAAGGATTATATATTGTTGGTATAAGGAAGAAGAAGCAATCTACATGGTGTTCCTTTATGCAAAGTCGGAGCAGGACGATTTGACAAAGGAGCAGTTGAAGATTTTGAAACAATATGTGAAGGAAGGCGTGTTATGAAAGACAAAGATTTCAAAGAATTACTAACAAGTATTGATCAGCTGCGAATGATTCGGGCTGGTAAAATACGGCCAGGCAGGGTGTTTAAATTTAGCCCCATTGGCGTAAAAAATGTCCGCAAGAAACTACATGTATCACAGCCCGCATTTGCCCACATGATCGGCGTCAGCGTCGATACTCTTCAAAACTGGGAACAGGGCAGAAGGAAACCTGAAGGGCCTGCTTTGGCATTGCTTCGGGTGGCGCAAAGCAGTCCAAGGATTGTGATGAGGGCGCTGCATCCTTAATTTCCGGGAAGCGCCAGCTAAAAAACCTTGACAAAAATATTTGATGGTGTAGATTATTACCAGACAATTTAGTAGGAAGAGAATCGGCATGATGGATTCTCTTTAAAGTTTCAAAAGCAGTCCTATTGGAACAACCAAGGGGCTGGTTTCTGAGGCAAAACCTCAGGAGCCAGCCCCTTTTTATTTGCCCAAAACATGTTCAAATCTCAAGAAAATAACGAAACGGCAAAACGCTCAGGTTTCCTTGAAAAATGGGCCCGCGCTGAACAAACCAGCGCTTTCCTGGGAATCACCCTTTACGCATGCATTGCCTTCTGTCTCGCTCTTCTTATCATGGTCTTTAAGTTATCCACAAAGCCGCAAGCTATTTACTATATTCCAAGCTCTCATGAGGCGGGGATCGCTTATCCGAACCAGATAGGAAAAGAAGCTGTTTGCGCCTTTGCCTCAAACTGGCTGTTGGACCGCAATAACTTCACTCCTGTGACGGTCAAGGATACCTATATAAGGGCCATGCGTTACATGGCACCAGCGCTTCTTTCAAGGACAAAGGCCGGCCTTGAAGATGAGGTCGCGCGGGTTCTCCGCGACAACATCTCGTCCTTGTTGTGCAACTTCAGCGACCAGTGGACACAGAGAGCTTGTTTTTAGTTTGTAGTTAATGATGTTGGTCTGGGTGGATTGATGGCTTATAATGGGGTACCCCATTATAAGCCGCAAGAAAGGACCA